>ERZ791740.28-NODE-28-length-160474-cov-8.317606_pt1 | contig 160474 bp, 154 predicted proteins | sample MGYA00510041_ERZ791740 | MGnify/ENA primary metagenome ERZ791740 (study PRJEB30046, sample SAMN00791959) | human gut metagenome | study: EMG produced TPA metagenomics assembly of the A metagenome-wide association study of gut microbiota in type 2...
ATATGATGCCTGATCATATCCATTTATTACTATCAATACCGCCTAAATATTCTGTTTCTAACTTTATGGGATACCTAAAAGGTAAGAGTGCAATGATGATATTCGAAAGGCACGGAAACTTAAAATACAAGTTTGGAAATAGAAACTTTTGGGCAACAGGATATTATGTAAGTACAGTAGGATTAAATACTGCAACTATACAAAAGTATATAAGGGAACAAGATAAAATGGATCAAATGGAAGATTCATTAAGTAAAAAAGAATATGTAGACCCTTTTAAGGGTAGCAAGTAGTCATACCACTTGTGGCTTGAACAAAGTGAAAGCCAGCGTCATTTAGGCGCTGGCCTTTGTTATTCCCTTATAGGGCTTGTGCGAACCACCCCTCTTAGGGGTGGGAGCGATATTTGGCTCTATAACAAATCTTGAAGGATTTATCCTAAATACCTATAATATAGATTATTTTATTTACCTGTATTATAGGTGTTTTTTTATTAAAGCTGTAACTAAGATTGTAGTAATATTTTTAGCTTTTATTGTAATTGATTTACGCATTAAAATCATAAAATAGCGTATTGCTTATAGTATTACAAAATGTTATACTTAAAATATGAAAAGGTTAATCAGTGGACGCCCTATGGAATGGGACGATCGGAAAAACGAAATCAACAAGAGAAAACACGGAATAAGTTTTGAGACAGCAGCGCATGTATTTGAGGATATAAACCGTATTGAATATTTTGACGAAGCACACAGCGCAGATGAAGACAGGTTCATCGTGCTAGGGTTAGTTCGTAAGGTGCTGTTTGTTGTTTATACGGACAGAGGCGATGCTACAAGGATTATTTCAGCGAGAAAAGCCACGGAGGCAGAAACGGAGGTATATTATGACAATTACACGCAAGATGATTTATGAAGGTACGCCGCTTACAGCGGAACAAATAAAAGAATTGGAAGCGCTGGACAGTCGTCCGGTAGTAACTGATGAAGAATGTCCTGAACTTACGCCGGAGCAGTTAAAACAAATGGCGCTGCTTGCTAAAAAGCAAAGGTCAGAACGTCGACGTCCTGTAATTACTTTGCGTGTATCTCCAGCTACGCTTGAAAAAGCAAAGGCTACCGGCAAAGGTTATACAGGATTTATGAGTCGCCTTTTAGACCTTGCTATAAATAATCCGGAAATGGTAAAACGTTGTTTGTAAAAATTAAATAAAAAAGTTTATAAATATGAGAAAGCCTCCTTTGTTGCAATAAATACAGTTTAAGTGCTGTATAAAAATCAAAGGAGGTTTTGTTATGTTTAAAATATATATAATATTTTGAAAGACTTGATACGATATTAGAAAAATGATATAATGACATAAAGATGACCGGTCAAAAATAGAAAGAAGGGATACTATGAGTACAAAAATTTTAAAAGGAAGTATAGAATTAGGCAATAAAATTAGAGGCAGACGTAATGAATTGAGTTTGACAATTGAGGAAGCTGCGAAAAAAGCTGGAGTTGGTACCAAGACATGGAGTAGATATGAATTGGGAGAGTCAATTCGAAAAGATAAAATTATTGGCGTTTGTAAAGCTTTAAATTGGAATACTTTGCCGTTGCAAGAAGATTCATCGGGATTTGATATTGATATTAATGAGTATAAAAAAAGCAAACTTTGGTCTAATGATTTAGCTGATAGATTTGGAAACGAGGCTGCTATTTCTTTTATCATTGGCAGCGATATATTGTTAGATAATATTGAACAAGATTTAGAAGCTTTGTCTTCTAAACCTAAAGGTACTCATATTGGAGAACTGGATGCATCTTGGCTGGATGGAAGTTTGCCAGAGCAGTTTAAGATGTTTTATGATTATGATTTTATATATTATTTAAAAATGGTTGTAGTTAGTTATAGAAATAAAGCTGCAAGTGGGGAGTGTTTTATTGCACATAGTGTTGTTGAAGAATTAGTATTATATTTAATTATGGAAGAATCACAATTTTTGATGGAAAATATATTGCCACGTATTCAAATGAACGAAAAGAAAAAATATGAAGATTGGGACGAATGGCCTTTTGATATTTTTGACGATATGGATATTATCACATTTTTATATTCAGATTTTTATTTAGAAGAAGGGCATACCTATCATTTTTCTAATTGGAAGAAAAAACAATTTTATTGTAAATAGTATAACTATTCACAATGAATTTTATTTGACAATTTGCGTAAAGTGTGATAACATATCATACTACAACATTAGTAGATTGCAGGTATTGACAACCGGTACCGGGGGTTCAGTGGTTGAGCACCGTACCGTGCTTATATGGATTTAGATGAGGTGCGTTCATCGAAGACAACATGCAAGGTCCTGAATATTGTTTGGAGCCTTGCTTTTTTTGTCATGGTAAAAACGCGCTTGTTTAAGTCTGCCTGACAACATATACATTAAGGGGTGAGGGATTACATGTTTAAACCGGTTCCCGTAGGTAATAGGACTCGGTACAGTTATGCCAGAATCAATGAAGTATTGCCAATGCCTCATTTGATTGACATCCAAAGAAAATCGTATGAGTGGTTCATGCGAGAAGGTCTTTGCGAAATTTTCCATGACATTTCTCCTATTAAAGATTTTACAGGTAATTTAGAACTTTCCTTTGAAGGCTTTACTCTCGGTGAGCCTAAATATACAGTAGAAGAATGCAAGGAACGAGATGCTTCCTATTCTGCGCCGTTAAATGTAAACGTGCGCCTTCTGTATAAAGATACCGGCGAGATTAAAGAATCTAAAGTATTCATGGGCGATTTTCCGCTGATGACGGAAACCGGTACTTTTGTAATCAACGGTGCCGAACGTGTAATCGTCAGCCAGCTGGTACGTTCTCCGGGCGTTTATTACGCCGTTACAATGGACCCCAGCGGCAAAAAAATGTATGGTACAACAGTCATTCCTAACCGTGGTGCATGGATTGAATATGAAACCGACTTAAATGACGTTATTTACGCACGTGTTGACCGTACCAGAAAGCTGCCGGCAACCGTTTTGCTGCGCGCCATGGGTTTAACCCAGAATGAAGATATTTTAGCGCTCTTTAATAATCATCCTTCCGTTGCTGCAACGCTTGAAAGGGATACAACAACTACCCGCGAAGAAGCTTTAATTGAAATTTATAAAAAGCTGCGTCCGGGCGAACCTCCTACTCTGGAAAACGCCTCCGCACTTATTGAAGCAACTTTCTTTGACAACAAACGTTATGACCTTGCCAGCGTAGGCCGCTATAAGCTGAATAAAAAACTCGGCTGGCGCCGCCGCCTGCTGGATAAAGTGCTGGATCAGCCGCTGGTTGATGTATCTACCGGTGAAATTATTGCTGAAGCAGGCACCAAGATTGACCTTGATGTTATTGATAAAATCGAAGAAAGCGGTATTTTTGCAGGCCCCGGCCTGAAAGAAGTTTTCATCCGCCTGAAAGAACAGCCGATGAAAATCATCTGCACTTCCGATATTCCGGAAGACCACCGCACCATTACCGTTGAAGATGTAATGGCTTCTTTCGGTTATCTGCTGAACCTGATGGACGGCCTTGGCACCGGCGATGATATCGACCATTTGGGCAACCGCCGTGTACGCCGTGTCGGCGAACTTTTGCAGAACCAGTTCCGCATCGGCCTTGCCCGTATGGAACGCGTTGTAAAAGAACGTATGACTATTCAGGATGTTGATGTTATCACACCGCAGGCGCTTATTAATATCCGCCCTGTTGTTGCTGCAATTAAAGAATTTTTTGGCAGCAGCCAGCTTTCCCAGTTTATGGACCAGAACAACCCGCTGGCCGAGCTGACCCATAAACGCCGTCTTTCCGCACTGGGCCCCGGTGGCTTGAGCCGTGAACGTGCAGGCTATGAAGTCCGTGACGTACACCATTCCCACTATGGCCGTATGTGCCCGATTGAAACCCCTGAAGGTCCGAACATCGGCCTTATCGGTTCTCTTTCTACCTTTGCTGTTATTAACAAATACGGCTTTATGGAAACCCCGTACCGCCGTGTTGATAAAGAAAACAAGCGCGTAACTGATGAAATTATTTATCTTACCGCTGATGAAGAAGATAATTACATTATCGCTCAGGCGAACGAACCTTTGGATGACGAAGGTTACTTTGAAGGCGAACGTGTAACCGCACGTTACCAGAACGAAGTGCTTTCCCTGCCTCCTGACCAGGTAGACTTCATGGACGTTTCGCCGAAACAGGTTGTATCTATCGCTACCGCGCTTATTCCGTTCCTCGAAAACGATGACGCGAACCGTGCTCTCATGGGTGCCAACATGCAGCGTCAGGCAGTGCCGCTTCTGTGCACTCAGGCTCCTATTATCGGTACCGGTATGGAATATAAAGTTGCCGTTGACTCCGGCGTGTGCATTCTGGCTAAAAATGCCGGCGTTGTAGAACGCGTTACCGGCGATGAAATCGTTATTCGCAAAGATGACGGCGGCGTAGATAAATACAGTGTATTGAAATTTAAACGTTCCAACCAGGGCACCTGCGTTAACCAGCGCCCGATTGTTTACAAAGGCGACAAGGTTGTTAAAGGCCAGGTACTGGCAGACGGCCCTGCAACCGACCATGGCGAACTTGCACTTGGCTACAACGTAATTGTTGCCTACATGCCTTGGGAAGGCTACAACTACGAAGATGCTATTCTTCTTAGCGAAGATTTGGTTAAGGCCGACGTATTTACTTCCATTCATATTGAAGAATACGACTGCGATGCCCGCGACACCAAACTTGGCGAAGAAGAAATTACCCGCGATATTCCGAACGTATCGGAAGAAGCATTGAAAGACCTTGACGAACGCGGCATTATCCGCATTGGTGCGGAAGTACGCCCGGGCGATATCCTCGTCGGCAAGGTAACTCCGAAAGGTGAAACCGAACTTACCGCAGAAGAACGCTTGCTGCGCGCCATCTTCGGCGAAAAAGCACGCGAAGTACGCGACAGCTCGCTGCGTGTTCCGCACGGCGAAGCAGGTAAAATTGTCAGCGTAAAAGTATTTACCCGCGAAAATGGTGACGAACTTCCTCCGGGAGTTAACGAACAGGTTCGCGTACATATTGCGCAGAAACGTAAAATTTCCGTCGGCGATAAAATGGCAGGCCGCCACGGCAACAAGGGCGTTATTTCCCGTATTCTGCCGCGTGAAGACATGCCGTTCCTGCCGAGCGGCGAACCGGTACAGATTGTGCTGAATCCGTTGGGCGTACCTTCCCGTATGAACATCGGACAAATTCTGGAAAACCATCTGGGCTGGGCAGCGCGTGCACTCGGCATGCAGATTGAAAACAATGCCGAAGGCCTTGTAGAACGCCTTACCGGTGTTGGCTATGACGTTGAAAAATACGGCATCCCCGAAACCGTTGAAATCGGTAAATTCGGTGATAAGAGCATTAAAGCCGTACAGATTTCCGTACCGGTATTTGACGGCGCTCACGAAAAAGACATTAATGATGCGCTTGACCTTGCAGGTATTGACCGCAGCGCCAAAACCACGCTGTATGACGGCCGTACCGGCGAACCGTTCGATAACAAAGTTACCGTCGGCTTAACTTACATGCTCAAACTGCATCACCTTGTTGATGATAAAATCCATGCCCGCAGCACCGGCCCGTACTCCCTTGTTACTCAGCAGCCTCTCGGCGGCAAGGCGCAGTTCGGCGGCCAGCGTTTTGGCGAAATGGAAGTTTGGGCGCTGGAAGCATACGGCGCAGCTTACACTTTGCAGGAAATTTTAACCGTAAAATCCGACGATGTTGTCGGCCGTGTTAAAACCTACGAAGCCATCGTTAAAGGCGAAAACGTTCCTGAACCTGGTGTTCCGGAATCCTTTAAGGTACTTATTAAAGAACTTCAGTCCATCGGCCTTGACATTAAAGTGCTCAACGAGGACGAAGAAGAAATTTCCCTGCGTGATACCGACGACGACATCAACGAAACAGCGCGCAAGCTGGACCTTGACATCGACGGTGCTATTCCCGAAGCTCCTAACACGGAGATTGTGCAGGATGACTACACTACCGACAGTGATGACAGCGCAGCGGAAGACCCCGATTTTGATTTGATTGCCGATATTGGCAACATGAATATGGAAGCAAAAGATGCGGATGACGCCGCCAGTGAAGATATGGAATAGAAGGGAGCGATCGGTTCTTGTTAGACGTAAATAATTTTGAATCTATGCGTATCGGCCTGGCTTCACCGGAGCAAATCAGGGCTTGGTCCTATGGCGAAGTAAAAAAACCGGAAACCATCAATTACAGAACTTTAAAACCGGAACGTGACGGTTTGTTCTGCGAAAGAATTTTCGGGCCTACCAAAGACTGGGAATGCCATTGCGGCAAATATAAAAGAATCCGCTATAAAGGCATTATCTGCGACAAGTGCGGCGTTGAAGTAACCCGTGCCAAAGTACGCCGTGAGCGTATGGGCCATATTGAACTGGCTGCACCTGTATCCCATATCTGGTATTTCAAAGGTATTCCGAGCCGCATGGGGTTAATTCTTGATATTTCCCCGCGTTCTCTGGAAAAAGTACTGTACTTTGCCAACTACATTGTATTAGACCCGGGCAGCACTCCGCTGACTAAAAAACAGCTGCTGACCGAAAGCGAATATATTGAAAACCGTGATAAATACGGCAGCGCATTTAAAGTAGGCATGGGTGCTCAGGCAATTAAAACTTTATTACAGGAAATTGACTTGCCCAAGCTTACCGCAGAACTGCGCGCAGAACTGAAAGAAGTAAGCGGCCAGCGCAAAATCCGCGCTGTACGCCGTCTGGAAGTTTGCGAAGCTTTCTTGAAATCCGGCAACCGCCCGGAATGGATGATTCTGGATGTTGTACCAGTAATTCCGCCTGAACTGCGCCCGATGGTTCAGCTGGACGGCGGACGCTTTGCAACGAGCGACCTTAACGATTTGTACCGCCGCGTTATTAACCGCAACAACCGCTTAAAACGCTTGCTTGAACTTAATGCGCCGGATATTATCGTACGCAACGAAAAACGCATGCTGCAGGAAGCAGTTGACGCCCTGATCGACAACGGCCGCCGCGGCCGTCCGGTAACAGGCCCGGGCAACCGCCCGCTGAAATCCCTTTCCGATATGCTGAAAGGCAAACAGGGCCGTTTCCGTCAGAACCTTTTGGGTAAACGCGTTGACTACTCCGGCCGTTCTGTTATCGTTGTAGGACCGGAACTTAAAATGCACCAGTGCGGCCTGCCGAAGGAAATGGCGCTGGAGCTGTTTAAACCTTTTGTAATGAAACGCCTTGTTCAGAGCGGACAGGCTACCAATATTAAAAACGCCAAACGCATGGTAGAACGCGCCAATAATGTTGTTTGGGACGTTTTGGAAGAAGTAATTAAAGAACATCCTGTATTCCTTAACCGTGCACCGACGCTGCACAGACTCGGTATTCAGGCATTCGAGCCTATCCTTACCGAAGGCCGTGCAATCAAGCTGCATCCTTTGGTATGTACAGCATTCAACGCCGACTTCGACGGTGACCAAATGGCAGTGCATCTGCCGCTTTCCGCGGAAGCACAGGCAGAAGCAAGAATTCTGATGCTTTCCGTTAACAACATTCTGGCACCGAAAGACGGCAAACCTGTTGCCGTACCTACCCAGGATATGGTTTTGGGTTCCTATTACATCACCATGGTGAAAGAAGGAGCCAAAGGTGAAGGCATGCGCTTCAGCAGCATTAACGAAGCTATGTTGGCATACTTCCATAAGGTTGTTGATTTGCAGGCACGCATTCAGGTTTATGTACCTAACAAAGATATTTACGGCGAAGAAAAGAACGAAGGCGTAAGCCTTGTTACCACTACGCCGGGCAATATCATGTTTAACGAAGACCTGCCGAAAGAACTGCAGTACTTCCATCAGGAAACCGAAAAGAATGCTGCCGGCGAAGAAGTTAAGGTTTGGCATTTAAGCAAACTTATTAACAAAAAAGAACTGGGCAACCTTGTTGCCAAAGCACACAAGCTGTTTGGCAACTTGCGTACCGCCGAAATTCTTGATATTGTTAAAAAGAACGGTTATGACAACGCCTGCAAGGCAGGTATTTCCATTGCCGTATCCGATATTAAAATCCCGAAAGAAAAACAGCAGATTTTGGCTGACGCCGAAAAACAGATTGATAAAACCGAGCGCATGTTCCGCCGCGGCTTGATGAGCGAGGACGAACGTTACCGCAAGGTTATTGAAATCTGGAGCCAGGCAACTGATGACGTTACCGCAAAACTGATGAGCGCCACCATGGATAAATTCAATTCTCTGAACATGATGGCTGACTCCGGTGCCCGCGGCAACACTCAGCAAATCCGTCAGCTGGCAGGTATGCGCGGCCTTATGGCTGACCCGTCCGGCCGTATTATCGACCGTCCTATCAAGGCAAACTTCCGCGAAGGCTTAACCGTATTGGAATACTTTATTTCCACCCACGGTGCCCGCAAAGGCCTGGCAGATACCGCACTGCGTACGGCAGACTCCGGTTACCTTACCCGCCGCCTTGTAGACGTTGCGCAGGATGTTATTGTACGCGAAGATGACTGCGATGTTGTAACCTTTAACCTTGTTAAAGAACGCAGCCGCCTGTGCAAACAAACCCTTGGCGCAAGCCAGAACAAACTGCGCGAAACCGTTATTGGGCGTAACCTTGCTTCCGGCGTTGAAAGCCCTGTAACCGGTGAACTGATTGCCGAAGCAGATACCGTTATTACGGAAGATATTTACAATAAACTTATTGCAGGCCACGTGCTTGAAGTTAACCTGTATGCAACCGATGATATGGACGGCGAAGCAACTGAAACCGTTCAGATTAACATCAGCAGCGAAGATGCCAACAAGGTAATGAAAGAACACCTGATGCATCACTTCGACGGCAAAGAAGTTGCCGAAGACGTTGTTAACGCAGAAGGTGAAGTGCTGGCACATGCAAAAGATACTTACACCGAAGCAATGATTGACGCAATTTTGGCAGACGGTACTGTCCGCGAAATGAAAGTGCGCAACAATGCTATCGAAGGTATCGAAATCGGTGCTATTACCGAAGGCAAGAACAAACAGACAGTTATTGAATCTCTGCGTGACCGTATTGTCGGCCGTAACCTTGCCGAAGATATTCTGGATGAAAACGGTGAAGTGCTCTATCATATCAACGATTATGTTACCGAAGATATGGCAGACAGAATTGCAACCCTGCGCGAAACCGTTAAAATCCGCAGCGTGCTCAACTGCAAATCTAAAGTTGGCGTTTGCCGCAAATGCTATGGACGCAACCTTGCAACCGACAGAAATGTTGATGTCGGCGAAGCAGTTGGCACCATTGCAGCTCAGGCAATCGGCGAGCCTGGTACCCAGCTTACCATGCGTACGTTCCATACCGGCGGCGTAGCAGGCGGCGACGATATTACTCAAGGTTTGCCGCGTGTTGAAGAATTGTTTGAAGCACGCAAACCGAAACACCCCGGTATTTTGGCAGAAACCACCGGCGTTGTGCATATTGCCGAAGAAGGCGGCCAGCGTAAAATTACCATTACCGATAAAGACGGCATGGAAGAAGTTTATGCTATTCCGTATGGCGCAAAACTTGCTGTTACCGAAGGTCAGGAAATCGAAAAAGGCGACCGCCTTACCGAAGGTTCCCTCAATCCGCATGATATTATCCGCATCAGCGGCGTGCGCGCAACCCAGCGTTATCTGGTACAGCAGGTACTCGGCGTTTACAAATCTCAGGGCGTAGAAATTAACGACAAACACATTGAAGTTATGGTACGCCAGATGATGCGTAAAGTACGTATCGACGAAGCAGGCGATACTACAATGCTGCCGGGCGAATACGTTGATATCGGTGAATTTGAAGAACAGAACAGCGAGATGCTTGACCGCGGTTTGCAGCCTGCAGAAGGCCATCCGATTCTTCTTGGTATTACCAAAGCATCCCTGGCAACCGATTCCTTCCTGTCTGCGGCTTCCTTCCAGGAAACTACCCGTGTACTTACGGACGCAGCAATTAAAGGCAAGGTTGACCCGCTGCTCGGCCTTAAAGAAAACGTTATTATCGGTAAACTCATCCCGGCAGGTACCGGCATGAGCAGATACCGCGACGTTAAAGTAAAATACAATAACGTACCTACTAATAATTGATTTTACTGCATAACAGCAGAAAAACTTAATAAGTTGTAATAGCTAAAGTAAACCACCCTGTTTGTTCCGTTTGGAGTAAGCAGGGTGGTTTTGTTTTTAGCTGAGTCGCCGGTTAGCAATGAGCTGGAAGCGAAGTTGATAACCGTGACAGCGAAGCTACGCAAATTTCATGACTGAATAGGGAGTGAAATTTGTGAACCTTAATATAATAAAAAAGATAAACTTCTAATGTCAGCATCAAATTTGTTGTGACGTTATTTTTTAGATGAGTCATTGATATACCGCATTACCGGCAGTGCGGTTTACCGTAAAACTGCGCTGCCGCGCTAACCTACCGGCAGGGATAAAGTTTCACCAAGACCAGTAAAAGTTAGACTTACTCCAACGGAAATGTCTTGCGGGGGGGGTAAAGGTATGGTAAAATAACATTATAAAATAATGTAAAATAAAATTATAAATTTTATTACAATCAATAAAACGTAAGAGGGATAACCGTGGCAGAAAATCTGCAAAAAATAAATAAGTATACCAATATTATTTTACCGCTTGTATTAATTTGTGTTGATTACATTGCCATAGTATGTGCAGAAGAACTTGCATTTAACTTCCGTAACTTCTATATCGGCAATCACAGCCTTCATATTTCCTGGCTCAACTTTTGGGTAGTATTTCCGCTGCTTTATCTAATCTTCTTAAATATCGAACAGCTCTATAACCGCCGTGCGCAGTTCTGGCAGATAATACAAAAACTTTTTATTACCAGCTGCTACGCTGTTACCAGTATCATCATATTACTCTATATAGCACGCATTGCAGGCTCAACTTCCAGAATGTTTATTGCAGTTTTCTGGATATTGAGCTTTATATTGCTTGTTATATTTCGCTACATAGTAAAAAAGATACTTGAAAAATACCAGCTATTGCAAATACCAGTACTCATCATTGGCGCAGGCAAAACAGCAGAACTGCTTGTACAAGGCATTAAAAATGATGCTGGTATGGGTTACAAAATAATCGGTTTACTTGAAGATAACAAAGTAGAAAAGGGAATATTAGAAAACTACCCTGTACTTGGGAAATTCAGCGAAGCAGAACAAGTAATAGCAAAATATAACATCAACCATGTGTTTATAGCTGCTCCCGGTTTGGAACAAGGTAAACTTACCAAACTAATCTACAAAGTACAGCCCTTAGTAAAAAGCATGGGCGTAATACCAAACCTTGTAGGCGTACCAATGGGCGGCATAGAAGCAGAAAGCCTGTTTAATGAAAAGCTAATGCTTCTACGCCTAAAGAATAACCTTGCAAGGCCAATAAACAGATGGATAAAAACAATCTTTGATTACGTGCTTACCATAATCGGCACCATAGCAATATCACCGATACTTATAGTAATAGCCTTATGGATATATAAAGACTCACCAGGACCGGTAATCTTTAAACATAGGCGTATAGGTAAAAATGGCAAAGAATTTAACTGCTATAAATTCCGCAGCATGTGCGTAGACGCTAAAGAGCGTTTAGAACAGCTTTTAAAAACAAACCCGGAAACGAAAGCAGAATGGGAAAAAGACTTTAAATTAAAGAACGACCCGCGCATAACCAAGAGCGGGGCATTTCTTAGAAAGACAAGCTTAGATGAATTGCCGCAGATATTCAACGTACTGAAAGGGGAAATGAGCCTTGTAGGCCCGCGCCCGATAATAAGAGATGAAATGGTAAGGTACGGAGAGTACATCAACGACTACCTGATGGTAAAACCGGGCATTACAGGCATGTGGCAGGTCAGCGGCAGAAGTGATATCGACTATGCGGAACGTGTACTTTTAGACAGCTGGTACACAAGAAACTGGAGCGTGTGGCTTGATATAACGCTGCTGTTTAAAACATTTAAAGTAGTATTACTCAGAAAAGGTGCGTATTAAAAATAATACTTTACGGGAGTCCAAAATGAAAATAATAATTCTTGCCGGTGGCGGCGGTACAAGATTGTTTCCGCTTTCAAGGGCATGTTATCCAAAGCAATTTTTAAAAATAGCTGGTGAAAAATCTTTACTGCAGCAAACGGTAGAAAGATTTTTAATAATAGCTGAACAAAAAGATATTGTTATAGTTACAAATAAAGATTATATCTTTCACGTGCAGGAAGATTTGCACGAAATTGGCGCAGAAAAAATTAACGTAATAACAGAACCGACAGGCAAAAATACTGCACCTGCTATTGCTTTGGCAATCAGCTATTGTAAAGACTGTTTAAACTGTACTGATGATGAAATATTATTTGTAAGCCCGGCGGACCATTTAATAAAACCTGCCGAAAAATTTGCTGAACTTGTACAGCAAGCTGAACAAGTTTGCAAAGATAAAAATGACATTATAACAATAGGAGTTAAACCGACTAAACCAGAAACTGGATATGGCTATATACAGACGGCAGATAAAATCGGTGAGAATGTATTTGCTGTAAAAAGTTTTAAAGAAAAACCGGATAAAGTAACGGCTGAAAAATATCTTACAGAAGGCAATTATTACTGGAACGCAGGCATGTTTATGTTTTCTATCGGCAGAATGGAAACAGAATTAGAACAGTATATACCTGAAATAGTTAAAATCAGCCAGCAAGGATATGAAATTTGCGTAAATAAATTTGATGAAATGCCTGATATTTCTATAGATTATGCAGTTGCTGAAAAAAGCACGTATATGGCAGTAATGCCAATGCAAGGCATTTACTGGAACGATATAGGCAGTTTTGATTCTATAGCTGAAGTATTGGCAGATAAAAATGGAAATGGAATTTATGGCGATGTTATTGCTGATGGTTGCTACAACACAACAATATTAGGCAGTGACAGGCTTATAAGCGGCATTGGACTGAAAAATTTAATAGTAGTAGATACTCCGGATTCGCTGCTTATAACAGAAAAAGGTAAAAGTCAGGAAGTTAAAAAAGTAGTAGAAAAACTAAAAAAAGAGCACCGCAAAGAAGCGATAGAAAACAGAACTATGTACAGGCCGTGGGGAAGCTATACGATTCTTGCCGAAGGAGAAGGATACAAAGTAAAACGTATAACTATAAAACCAGGTGCAAAATTAAGCCTGCAAATGCATTACCACCGCAGTGAGCACTGGACGGTAATAAGTGGTACCGGCAAGCTTACATTAGATGATAAAGTTGTAATTTTTAAAGAAAACGAAAGCACCTATATACCTATTGCCGTAAAACACAGGTTGGAAAACCCTGGGCAAATTCCGCTTTCAATAATTGAAGTGCAGAACGGCAGATATTTGGGTGAAGACGATATTGTAAGATTTGATGATGAATATGGAAGATAAATGAGAAATACTATAAATTATATGTATTTATTTAATATATATCACTCAGAAAAGGTGCGTATTGATGGATATACCTGTAAGCATAATAATACCTACTTATAATGCTGGCAAAGAATTTGAAAAACTCGCATTAATGATAAAAAAGCAAACAGCAAATATTATGCAGGTATTAGTAATTGACAGCAGTTCAGCAGATGAAACTGTAAAAATAGCTAATAAATATAATTTTACAGTAGAAATAATACCAAAATCAGAATTTGGTCACGGTAAAACACGTCAATATGCATTAAAGAAAGTAACAACTGAAATAGTTGTATTTTTAACGCAAGATGCTTTATTGTATGATGAATTTTCTGTTGAGAATTTAGTAAGGTCTTTAGTTAGTGATGAAAAAATTGCCGCAGTTTACGGCAGGCAAATGCCTTATGGAAAAACTGGAATTTTAGGTAAATTTGCGCGTCTTTATAATTATCCGTTAATATCAAAAATAAATAATTTTGATGATAGGAAAGATAGAGGAATAAAAACAGCTTTTTTATCAGATTCTTTTAGCAGTTACAAAAAAACGCTATTAAATAAAATAGGTGGTTTTCCAAATGTAAATTTTGGTGAAGATATGTATGCAGCCGCTAAATTGTTAATGAATGGTTATAAAACAGCTTACTGTGCTGATGCTAAAGTATATCATTCGCACGATTATACCTTATTGCAAGATTATAAACGCAGCAAAGAGATTGGACAATTTCATAAGCAAGAAAAATGGCTTTTGGAAACATTCGGCAAGGCGGAAGGGGAAGGTTTGAATTTTGTTATTAATGAAGCTAAGTATCTTGTTAAAAATGGTAAGTTTTATTATTTACCGATAGCTTTTTTGCATAATGTGGTTAAATATTTGGGATATAAAATAGGGTGGCAAATTTGAAAAATCAAGAAATAAAAATTGCTTTGATATGTTTTGACAATCCTTTTCTAAAACCTTCTGAAGGTGGCAAAAAAGCCATGATGACGCGAATTAATTCATTATTACAAATAGATGGTATAAAGTTAGATGTATACTTACATAATAAAAGACAAGAAGGTTTCTCTGATAAAATAAATATAAACTCTGCAAAAATTGGAACTATAAAACAATATAAAATGAATACTACTATTAATTCATTAATAAGTAAATATCCAATTTGTGTAAAGAAAAGATATGTTTCTGAATGTGTAAATACATTATCTAAAATGCATTATGATATAGCTATTTATGAAGGTGAGCAAGTATCTGCATATAGAATCGAAAATAAAGTGAATGCTGAATATCATATCTTATATATGCATGATATAGAAAGCATATACAGAAAAGAATTGGCTTTGACTCAGAATAAGTTAATTTATAAATATGCTAATTATTTAGAAGCTTATCGATTTAAAAATATAGAAAAAAAGATTGAATATTTATTTGATCAAATTTGGTTTATCTCACGTGATGAATGTGAAGATTTTAGTAAAAAGATTACAAAGAAAAATAAATGTATATATATACCACTGCCAACTCTAGATGTAGCAGAACAAGTAGTAGTTAATAATTCACATAATATTTTATATGTGGGAGATTTAACTATTAGAAATAATCTACTTTCATTAAAATGGTTTATAGATAATGTATTAAATAAAATTCAAATAGAGTTTGAAGATGTATCATTAAATATCGTTGGACGTATTAATGATAAGGATAAGAAACTTTTGAATAATAGTAAAATTCATATTTTTGGATATGTTGATAATTTATCTTCTTTTTACAATAACGCAGCATTTGCTATTTGTCCAATTTTGTATGGTGCAGGAGTTAAAGTAAAAACATTAGATGCTTTAGGACGTGGACAAATTGTTTTGACTAATAAAAAAGGTACAGAAGGAACCCAGTTAATACATGGTAAACACTTGATTGCTACAGATAGCATTAAGAATTTAATAGATTATAGTATCAATATCTTAAAAAACAGAAATAAATATTTATATTTGGCACATAATGGTTTGGAATTTATTAAACAAAATCATTCTATAGAACATCAAACAGAAATTATTAATGAACAAATATATAAGTTAAATTTTTCCTAATATTTTTAACTTCAATATTTAATTGATGGTTATTTAGAGAGCATTAATTCTGAACTTAAAGAGGTGGCAGAATGAAAGGCATAATTTTAGCAGGCGGCAGCGGTACTCGTCTGTATCCGCTGACGATGGTTACAAGTAAACAATTATTACCGATATATAACAAACCGATGATTTATTATCCTTTATCTACATTGATGCTTGCGGGAATTAGAGAGATTTTAATAATTTCTACGCCGCATGATTTGCCAAATTTTGAAAAATTATTGGGTACAGGCGAAAGATACGGTCTTAAATTAAGCTATAAAGTTCAGCCTTCGCCGGATGGCTTGGCGCAAGCTTTTCTTTTGGGCGAAGAATTTGTTGGTAATGACAGCTGCGCTTTAATTTTAGGCGATAACATTTTTTACGGCGCAGGCTTAAGTAAACATTTAAAACAGGCTGCTGCCAATAAAACTGGCGCAACTGTTTTTGGATATTATGTTGATGATCCGGAACGTTTTGGTGTTGTCGAATTTGATGCTGATGGTAAAGCGGTATCTATTGAAGAAAAGCCTGTGCATCCGAAAAGCAACTATGCAGTAACTGGCTTATATTTTTATGATAATAACGTCTGCAAATACGCTAAAACACTTAAATCATCTGTTCGCGGCGAACTGGAAATTACTGATTTAAATAAAATTTATTTGCAAAACGATAAATTGAACGTAGTTACTTTGGGGCGTGGTTATGCCTGGCTTGATACTGGTACGGTTGACAGTTTAAACGAAGCTGCGGAATTTGTAAAAGCAGTGGAAACAAGAACCGGCATACCCATTGCCGTGCTGGAAGAAATTGCCTATAACAACGGTTGGATAACCAAAGAGCAGCTTTTAGAAAGCGCTGCAAAATATGGTAAAGCGCCTTACGGGCAGTACCTTAAAAAAGTTGCTGACGGCAAGATAAAATACTAAAGCTTAGAGGCATATAACTATGAAGATAACTGAAACAAAACTTAACGGCGTAGTAATAATAGAGCCTGATGTATTTGGCGATAACCGCGGCTTTTTTATGGAAAGCTGGAATAAAAAGAAAATGGAAGAAGCCGGGCTTTATTACGACTTTGTGCAGGATAACCATTCTAAGAGTACGGTAAAAGGCACGTTACGTGGCATTCATTTTCAAAAAGGTGATAAAGCACAGGCAAAGCTTGTGCGTTGCGTAAAAGGCGCAGTTCTTGATGTAGCTGTTGATTTACGTAAAAACAGCCCAACTTTTAAACAATGGGTGGGCGTAGAGTTAAGTGCAGAAAATAAAAAGCAGCTTTTAATACCGCGTGGTTTAGGGCATGGCTTTGTAACTTTAACTGATGATGTTGAGTTTTTGTACAAAGCGGATAACTACTATGAACCAAAAGCAGATGCCGGAATACGCTGGAACGACCCGGAGATCGGAGTAGAGTGGGGCGTAGAAAACCCTATATTATCTGAAAAGGATAGAAAAAATCCGTTTTTAAAAGATTGTAAAGAGTTGTTTTATTGATAATTAGACCCACGGCTTAGAAGGCCTTTGTTTGTGTAAGCGTTTATTGTATAGGTGATTTGATGTGAAGATTTTAGTAACAGGCGCTAATGGTCAGCTTGGCTATGACGTTGTGAAAGAATTGCAAAAACAAAATATTGAATGTTACGGTGCATCGCGCCAAGATTTTGACATTGTTGATTTTGAAGCTACAGAAAAATTTATTACAAACTATATGCCTGACGCAGTAATTCATTGCGCGGCTTATACTGCTGTTGATAAAGCAGAAGATGAACAGGGGTTATGTTATTTAGTTAATGCTTCTGCAACAGAAAATATTGCGGAAATTTGCAGAAAAATAAATGCCCCAATGTTGTATATTAGTACCGATTATGTTTTTGACGGAATTAAAGAAGGATTTTACGAAGTTGATGATAAACCAAATCCAATAAATGTTTACGGCAAAACAAAACTATTGGGAGAACAAGCAGTACAAAGAATATTAAATAAATATTTTATTGTGCGTATATCATGGGTGTTCGGAGAACATGGTAATAACTTTGTAAAAACAATGCTGCGTTTAGGCAAAGAACGTAAAGAAATAAACGTAGTGTCAGACCAGTACGGTAGCCCAACATACACAGCAGATTTAGCGCCATTGCTTATAGAAATGATACAAACAGATAGATACGGCATTTACCATGTGACCAATGAAGGAGTATGTAGCTGGGCAGAATTTGCCGAAGAAATTTTTAAAATTGCCGGTATGGATGTAAAAGTAAATCATATAACTAATACAGAATATACTACAATAGCCAAACGGCCATTAAACAGTAAATTAAGTAAAGAAAACTTAAAAGCGGAAAACTTTTCAGTTTTACCTAAATGGCAAGAAGCTATAAAGAAATATTTGAATTAGAATTCAAAGTAATATGCTTTAATTGAAAGGTGTTAAAAATGTCAAAATGCGTATCTGTGATAATACCATCTTATAATAGAGCACATTTGTTAGAAAAAACAATACCTTCATATCTACAAGAAGATGTTGGTGAAGTAATAATAGTTGATGATGCATCTACTGATAATACTTTTGCTGTAGTAAAAAAACTTCAGAGTAAATATCAACAGATAAAATATGTCAAAATGCCAGTAAACAGTAAACAAACTATAGCTAAAAATGAAGGAATTAAACACGCAAAATATTCATATATTTATTTTGGTGATGATGATTCATTTATAACAAATAATACTATAAAAATACTTTTAGATTGTCTTATAGAAATGAAGGCGGATGTTGTTGGAGCGAAAGCTTTATATATGGACAATGCTTCAGATTATGAAAACATTGATGCATTCATTAGTCATAAAAGTAAAAGGTTTAATAGTGAGAAGAAAATAAATAAATATCTTGATATATTAAATTTGTATCATATAAGTTTTGATTGGGATTTTGATAAACCTATTAAAGTTCCTTTTTGTCATGCTTGTGCATTAGTAAAAAAAGAATCTATACGGAACATTCGGTTTGATAGAGATTATGGTGGTAATGCATTTAGGGAGGAAACTGATTTTTTTACAAGAATTAGTGCTGCTGGATTTAAAATATATTATAATTCAAAGGCAATGCAAATAAATTTACCAAGAAGTACAGTCTTAAAAGGTAATTCTTTTATTAAGTATAAGATAAGAGCAGTTATTTATGAATTTATAAATACCTATAAATATTTAAAAAAAAATAGAGAATTTCTAAATTCATATTACAGTAGTTTTAATAACTATAAAATAGTGTTTTTGAAATATTTATTTACAGCACTTAGAATTAAAAGCATTAAGTGTATAAGAATATTGTTTAAATAATAAATATACTGGAAGGATTATTGATGGAAAGAAGTAGATTGTTTCGTTTATTCAGATGGGTTAAAACTATGTTGATTTATTACTATAACAATAATCATCATAGAAATAAAAATTTATGGGTATTTGGTGCTTGGAATGGAACTAAATATGCAGATAATAGTAAATATTTGTATCTTTATGTAAATAAAAATTTGCCTAATATAACACCAGTTTGGATAACTAAAAATAAAAATATTTATTATGAATTAAAAAATAATAATTATAATTGTTCATTAATAGGAACTAATGAATGTAAACAGATTTTGAAAAGTGCTGGTTATGCTTTTTTCACTAATAGTTTAGAAGATTTTGGTCCAAACAATTATTTATGTGGAGCTAAAATAGTAGCATTATTTCATGGTGTAGGATTTAAAAAAGAGTTACGAGAGTTTCAATGTACTCAAATTGCAAAAATTTTGAAAAGTTTTATTCATTATATTTATTGTCCGTCTTATTTTGATTTATGTTTTACAACGTCTGTATTTATGAAAGAAAAATTTAATAAACAACAATATAATTCAAATTTAAATAAAATTTATATAACAGGTCAACCAAGAAATGACAGTTTTATAAGTAAAATGGAAAATGAAAAAACAAAAAGTATTTTATATATGCCAACTTTTAGAAGTGATGCTCAATCACAAATAAAGTTAGACTTAATAATAAAAGGATTAGCAACATCTGAAAAATTAAATAAGATTTTAAAGAAATATGATTATAAATTTTTTGTAAAAACACATTTTTTGACAAATACAAATCTAGATAAAAATAATAATATTATTTTTTTAAAAGATGATAATGTTTATGATGTACAAAAGCTATTAGTAGGTACAGATATTTTAATTACGGATTACTCCAGTGTAGCAAATGATTTTTCTTTGTTAGAAAGACCAATAGTATTTTTTGCTTTTGATTTAAATGAATATAAGAAATATATTGATGATGAGTATAATGAGATATTGAAAGATACATATGTTAAAAGTTTAGAGGAACTATATGATGTATTAGAAGGGTTATTAGAAAATCGTATTGAGTATGAGGCTACAAATAAAATAATAAATAAGTTTTTTAATGATTCTAATTTAAAGATTGGTAGTTTTTCTAAGAATGTATCTGAAATAATTCAAAATATGATGTGAATTCCAAATAAGGTTAAATTAATTTAAGATAAGGTGTATATATAATGAACATAGCAGTAATACTAGCAGGTGGTATTGGCAGCCGTTTAGGTTTAGATAGGCCAAAACAATTTATGAAAGTTGCGGGTAAGACAGTATTAGAACATACAGTAGAAATATTCCAACGTCATGCACAAATTGATGAAATAGCTATAGTAATGCATGCAAGTTATGTACATGATGCAGAAGAAATGGTTATAAAAAATCATTGGACAAAAGTAAAAAAAGTATTAAATGGTGGACAGGAACGATATGAAAGCAGTATGGCTGCTATAAATGCATATCATAAGCAGGCACAAACAGAAAATATAAATTTAATTTTTCACGATGCTGTACGTCCGCTTGTAAGTATAAGAATAATTAGTGATGTAATTGAAGCGTTAAATACGTATGATGCAGTAGATGTTGCAGTACCAGCTGTTGATACAATAATAAAGCTTGATGAAACAAAAAAATATATAGATCAAATACCTAACCGTAATTATTTGAATCGCGGACAAACACCACAAGCGTTTAAGTATGAAATGATAGAACAAGCTTATCAATTGGCATTACAAGATAAAAATTTACAAACTACTGACGACTGTGGAATAGTACGTAAATATTTGCCTGATGTAAAAGTATATGTAGTTGCTGGAGAAGAACAGAATATCAAATTAACTTATCCTGAAGATGTTTATGTTTTAGAAAAATTATTTCAAATAAAAGGTAATGTTTGTGATGAAAGAATATCTTTAGATAAATTAAAAGATAAAGTGTTGGTGATTTTTGGTGGTAATAGCGGCATAGGGCTTGATATAAAAAATATAGCAGAAAAATATGGGGCTAAATGCTATAGCTTCTCACGTTCTACAACAAGTACAGATATAACTGATTTTAAACAGGTAGAAAAAGCATTAAATGCAGTAAATCAGCAAGAAAATGTAATAAATTATGTTATAAACACAGCTGCCGTTTTAAACAAAGAACCGTTAATGCATCTGACACAAGAATGTATAAGAAAAATTATAGATATTAATTATAACGGCATGGTAAATGTAACGACAGCTTCTTATAAGTATTTAAAAGAAAGCGAAGGCCAGATACTGCATTTTACTTCAAGTTCTTATACAAGAGGTAGGGCTAATTATGCCTTGTATTCATCAACTAAAGCAGCTGTTGTAAACTTTGTACAGGCAGTTGCAGAAGAATGGCAACAAGACTGCATAAAAATAAATTGTATCAATCCGCAGCGTACTAAAACACCAATGCGAACAACAAATTTTGGTATAGAAGATGAAAAAACGTTATTAAAATCAGAAGATGTAGCAAAAGTATCGCTAAAAACATTATTAAGTGATGTTAGCGGTGAAGTGGTAGATATTAAATTGTAAAAATGGAGAAAATAATGAATCCTCTTATAAGCATAATTGTACCTGTTTATAATGTAGAAGAATATTTGCCAAAGTGTTTAGATTCAATAGTTAATCAAACATATAAAAATCTGGAAATTATTTTGGTGGATGATGGCAGTACTGATAATAGTAGCAAGATTTGCGATAAATATGGAGAAAAAGATAAAAGAATAAAGGTTATACATAAAGAAAATGCTGGTGTTGTAGAAGCACGTATAAGTGGCGTAAATAATAGTAGTGCTAATTATATTATGTTTATTGATTCAGATGATTTTATCGATACAAAAATGATAAAAACTATGTGGGATAGTATGACATATACTAATGTTGATTTGGTCTGCTGTCAATATTTTGATTATTATGATGAAAATACAATAATTGAATCTCCGGTTAGACCAGAGATAGGTTTATATAATAAAGAAAAAATTGAAAATTTATTAAAATATAATTTTTTATATGATAGTAGAACTGGGATAGCTGGTTATAATCTTTTTTTGTGTACTAAAATTATAAAAAAGGATAAAGTTTTACAATGTTTAGAAAAAGGAAAAGGATTATTTTATGGAGAAGATCAGGTAAGTATATTATGCTTATTATATAATATTGATAATATGCTTATATTATCTGATTATTTATATTATTATCGTAAAAGAATAGGGCAAGCAACAGCTACATATAAAAGTGATTTATGGATAAATATGGATTTGTATTTAAAAAAATTGATAGATATTGATAGAAAAAATTTTTTAGAATATCAAATTGCACCAAGAAGTTTCTCTATGTATTGTATGTTAATTAATATGCTTTTTAAAGAAAAAAGTTACAATTATAGCATTAATGAAATAAAAAAATATAAAAATTTAAGTTTTTGCCAAAATTTAAACAGAGTTAATTATGGTAGTTTAAACTTAAAAAAATACTTGCAATACTTTTTTATAAAAAATGAATTTTGGTTGTTATATTATATTTCTTATAAATTAAATAAAATTATAAAACGGTGGAAGATAAATGAATAAAAAAGTTATAAATTTATTATTTTTCATAATAGTTCTTTTTTTTATTTTTAATAATATACCGAAAGCGTTACAAATAAATTTTATAGGAGGTATTTTACAAACTAAGTTAGTTTTTTATCCAATATTTGTAAGTTTAATTTATACATTATATTGTCAATACAAATATAAAAATGTCTTAATAAATTTAGATAAATTCCTAAAATTTATTGTAATATATTTTTGTGTTATGCTTATTTCTTTAGTAATTGGATTATATAGTTATCCTTATTATGATTTAGTTTTAAATGGACCGGTTACACAAGTAGAAAAATTACCAAAGGTTATTAATATTTTAAATAATTTTGGATTTTACATAGATGAAAAAATATTAATAGCTTTTTGGATGGTTTCAAGAACAATTAAAGGTGCTTTTCTTGAAGTATTATATACTTTTGGTGGAGCATATATGATTTATTGCTGGTATTATAATAATTGGAAAACAGCTTTTAAAATTTTAATTAAAGCTGTTTTGTATTCTTTGATAGTGATATTTTGTTATTGTTGTATTGAATTATTTTATTTATCAGGTAATGAATCAGCAAAAAGTATTTTAATTACAATTACACCATATTTTCATACTATAAAATCTAATGGAACTTGGTGGCCGCCGTTATTGTTGCTAGGGCAGTTGCGTTCTATATTTGCAGAACCTTCTTATTATGGTATATATTTTGCTTTTGCTATGCCAATATTGTGGTATGTTACAGCAAGTACAAAGAAAACTTGCTATAAAGTATTTTCAATTTTAGCTATTATATTTTTTACTTTTTGCTTGTTTTTAACGCAAGCAAGAACGGCAGTAGCTTTATTTTGTGGAGAAATTTTCATATTATTTGCCTTTACAATTTATTTTAAAAATAAATTTGTTTGGAAAGAAACTAGTAAAATATTTGTTATTAGTATTACGGCATTTATGTTATCAGGTTTGTTTATAAATAATTTGTTAGTAGATAATAGATACAGCATTGATAGCGTAGATAGTTATGTCGAAAGTAATTTAATTTCACTTGCAAGTACATCTCAACGAAGTAACGGAGCAAGATATTCTATAATGATTACGGATTTAAAAATTGCTTTAGATCATCCATTAATAGGTGTAGGAACTGGTTTGCGAAATGCATATATACCAGATTATTTGCCTGAAATGGCAAAAGATAATGGTGAAGTTAAAATGTGGATAAAAAACCAAAAGGAAAAAGGAATTTTGCGTTCAGGTTTTCCTAAATTGGGAGAATATACATCTCGTTTTGCTGAAACGGGCATTATAGGATTAACTTTATTTTTAATACCGCCGTTTATTTTATTACGTAAGTTGTATTTAAAAATAACAAATAAAATATTAAGCGTTGATGATAAGTTGCCTTATGTATTTTTTACAATATCATTAATTGGTATAATGGCATCTGGATTAGGAGATGCAATTAACATTACATATTGTTATTGGGTACTTCTCGGATTAGGCTACGCGATGTGTTTTGAAAAGGAAAGTATAGATAAATGAATAAGTTTGAAAAGTTATTAACATTATATAAGAACTTCGGATTGGTATTCACGATAAAATTCATAAATGCATATATATATATGCTAATTTTTAGAAACAATTGCAGAATTCATAAAGTAATAGAAAATTATCTTGAAATTAATTTTAAAGATTTTATAAAGTATTCTAAAAATAAAATTAATGTAGGTACTCTGGTAAATGATTATAAAATTTGGGTATGTTGGTTGCAGGGCAAAGATAATATGCCTGAAGTAGTAAAGCTTTGTTACGATAATTTACTTAATAAAATTAAAGATAGAGAGGTTGTTTTAATTACTTTTGAAAATTTGAAAAATTATGTAGAGATACCAGACTATATTTATAAAAAATACATAGAAGGAAAAATTTTACCTGCACATTTTTCTGATATAGTGAGATGTGCATTATTAAGTAAATATGGTGGAATGTGGATTGATTCAACAATTTTTGTTACAGACAATATAAAACAACATTTAGATATTTTTGATTCAAAATTTTATACTCATAAAATTAATGGAATGACTAACGAGCAATTTTATTCTGCATACAGATGGGGACCATTTTTATTAGGAACAAAATATAAAAATAATGATGTTATGTTTTTAATGTATGAATTTTTAAAAGAATATTGGAAAAACTATAACATAGCTATAGATTATGTATTTTGGGATTACATTATAGGTATTTTATATAAAAATAATAGTTTGGTTAAAAGTTGTATAGACGAAAATAAAGAAAATAATTTATGTTTATGGTATTTTAAAAACAAATTAAATGAGAAATATAACTTTAAAGAAGCAAATAAAATTATTGCCGAAAATTATTTTTTAAAATTAACATATAAAGAAAATATTGATTTTGAAAATAATGATAATAACTTTGCATATTTAAAAAGGTTTGTCAATAAATGATATTATTAGACAATGAATGAACGAAAAATAGGTATTATAATTAGTTATTTTAATATAATTCTGCACGCTGTTATTGGTTTTATTTATGTGCCGCTGCTTTTGCATTATATAGGTAAAAGTGAGTATGGTTTATATCAGTTGATTGGTTCATTTATAGCGTATTTTAGCATCATGGATTTTGGTTTAACTTCTGCTGTTGTACGATTTTATGCTAAGTACAAAGCTGTAAATGATAAGATTGGAATGGAAAACATACTTGCTGTAGCTGCAAGGGGGTATGGCATAATAGCACTAATATTATTTGTAGTCGGTATTATTTGCTATCTAAACCTTGATGTTATTTTTACTAGAAGTATGACGGTTACAGAACTGGCAACGGTTAAAACTTTGTTTTTGTTATTGCTATTTAATATAGTTATAACATTAACTACAATGATGTTCCGTGCAGTAATAAATGCTAATGAAAAATTTTTGTTTTTAAAAGGAACGGAAACTTTGCAAATGTTGTTACAGCCGGTATTGGTAGTGTTGGTATTAAATCAATATCCAAGCGCTGTAACTGTTGCAGTAGTACAAACTTTCCTGAATATTTGCTTAATAATTGTACGTTGTTATTATTGTTTTGCAAAACTGAAAATAAAAATTAAGTTTCATTATCTTAATAAACAATTACTTAGTGATATAAAAAAACTGGCATTAAGTGTTTTTGTAGTTATATTGATAGACCAGGTATTTTTTAAAACTAATCAGATAATCTTGGGAATTGTAAGTGGTACTTCTGCTGTGGCGGTATATTCTATCTCTTCACTTATCTATATGAATTATATGGCGTTATCGACAGCTATATCAGGTATTTATTTGCCGCATATAACGGAGATAGTAGCTAAAAGCGAACCGGTAAAAAAACTTTCTGATTTGTTTATCAAGATAGGTCGTTATCAATATTATTTACTAGCACTTGTAGCAAGTGGATTTATTATTTTTGGTAAGGATTTTATCAGCATTTGGGCAGGAGAGGATTTTAAAGAAGCCTATTGGATAACTTTGTTAATAATAATACCATTTACTATAGACCTGATACAAAATATTGGTTTATCTATAATGCAGGCACAAAACAGATATGATTTTAGAGCCAAAGTATATTTTGCTATTGGTATATTCAATTTATGCATAGCAATACCATTGGCAAAACTATATGGCGGAATAGGTTGTGCTTTTGCGACTGGGTTAAGTATGTTTTTAGGTAATGGGCTAATAATGAACTGGTATTACCTGAAAGTAACAAAGTTAGATATATTAAGCTTTTGGAAAGAGATAGGCAGGATAAGTTTGTATGTAATATGTTTAACTTTTATTGGCTATGGTTTATATAACTATCAAGGTATGGATAGTATAACGAAGTTTATTGTTAGTATTACTTTTTATACAGTGATTTATAGTTTTGTTATTTATATTTTCTGCATGAATGTGGAAGAAAAAGAAAAAGTGTTAAGTATTTTTAACAAATTAAGAAGATAAAATAATTGGCTGAATAAAATATGATTAAAAGAAATATAAATAATACAATTTTGCAACTTAATAATCGAGTTACAATTTTTTTGCTTGTTGGTTCAGCGTTAACAGGGAAAAAAGTTTTATTAAAACAGTTATCAACAAGAGGCCGAAAATATTTAGATTTAACCGATCCTGTTTTGCGCAGTGTGGCAAATGAAGAACCGGTGCTGTTTTTGCAGCGGTATGTGCCGCCGGTGCTGATTGACAATATTCAGTATGCGCCGGAACTTGTGCCGGTAATTAAGGATTACGTGCTGAAGCATGGCAAACCGGGAGATTTTTGGCTGATTGCGCCGAAAGAGGACGCAGAAACTATTACCGCCATTATGCAGGAGCTTGGCGATAAGTTTGCCTGCCTGGAGCTTTGCGGTTTAAGCAGTGCGGAACTGGATGGCAGGGAAAGCACGCCGTTTATACCGGATATGCAGCTTTTGGCAGGACGGATGCAGAACCCTGTTCCGCACAGCGTGGTAGAGATTTACGAACGCATTTGGCGCGGCAGCAAGCCTGCAATGTATAACGAAGGTGCAGACTGGCAGGCGTTTTACGCTAAACTTGTGCAGGATATTTTGCAGCGCGATATCCGCAAGTTTGTTCAGCTTAATGATGAGATGAAGTTCTACCGCTTTTTGTGCGCGGCAGCGTCGCAGACGGCAAAGCTTTTAAACTACGCCGTTATGGCGAAGGAAACCGGCATCAGCATACCGACGGCGAAGCAGTGGCTGGGCATTTTGGAACGTATGGGGATAGTTTACTTGCTTCAGCCTGCGGCATTTAACGGCGTTAAGTACGTTGTAAAAACGCCTAAGCTGTATTTTACGGATACCGGCCTTGCGGCGTACCTTTTGCGCTGGAATACGGCAGACGCTTTAGAACTTGGAGCAATGAGCGCGGAGTTTTTTGAAACATGGGTTATTGGTGAAGTGTATAAAAGTTTTGCTAATAGCGCGCAGAAAGCGCCGCTGTACTATTACCGCAATTTTAATGGCAAAGAGGTTGAACTTTTAATTTTACACAACGGTGTGCTGTACCCGTGCGTTATCAGCAAAAGCGCGCAGGTGCAAAAAATGTACAAGCGTTTTAATATAATAGAAGCGGCGTTTGGCGGCTGTACAGAAGTTAAAACAGCAACCGGCAGCGTCATTTGCCTTGTGCCGGAGTTCGGCATTGATAAAAACAACATTATGTATATTCCAGCGTGGATGATTTAAGCCTTGCATAAGCAGGGCTTTATTTTTATGCTTAATTTTACCTACACCTTTGCTTGTGGTATAATATATTATTAGATTTATTGAACGAAAGGAACAAACATGGCAGATAAATTTTTGGTAATAGATGGCAGCAGCCTGATTCACAGGGCGTTTTTTGCCCTGCCGCCGCTGACGACACAGAGCGGTGTGCATACGGGCGCTGTGTACGGTTTTTGCAATATGCTTTTGCGCCTTTTGGCGGACGTGCAGCCCAAGTGGCTGGCGGTAGCGTTTGACAAAAGCCGCAAAACCTTCCGCACGGAGATGTTTGCCGATTACAAAGGGCAGCGCAAACCGACGCCGAGCGAGCTTTCGGAGCAGTTCCCGCTGGCGCGCAAGGTGCTGGAGGCAATGAACATTGCCGTGCTGGAACTTGATAACTACGAGGCGGACGATATCATCGGCACGTTTGCCGTACACGCGCCGCAGGAAGCGGACGTGATTATTGTAACGGGCGACCGCGACGAACTTCAGCTTTTAAGCAGCCGCACAAGCGTATATTTTACCAAACGCGGTATTTCGGACCTTAAAATTTACACGCCGGAAGTTTTTGCGGAGGAATATGAAGGCCTTGAACCGAAGCAGCTTATCGACCTGAAAGGGCTGATGGGCGATACTTCGGATAACATTCCCGGCATACCGGGCGTTGGCCCCAAAACGGCTCTTAAGCTGATTGGCGAGTACGGCAGCGTGGAAAATGTGCTGGCTAACGCCGATAAAATCAGCGGCAAGGCACTGCGCGAAAAAGTACAGAACAACAAAGAAGCGGCGCTGCTTTCAAAAAAACTGGCAACAATTTTTACGGATGTGCCGGTTGATGCAGATTTGGCAAATTATGAATTAAAAGCATTAAAGCCGGAGGCGCGCGAATTGCTTGCCGGGTTGGAATTCCGTAATATGTATGACCGTTTTAATGCCGTTATGGGCGCGCCGGAAGGCGATTTCAGCCTGTTCGGCGATTTTGTGGAGGATAAGCCGGAGGGATTGCCGGAAGAAATTGTAAAAAGTGCCGACGATGCGGAAGCGCTGTTTAAACTTATCGCCGTAAGGCGTGAAGTTACGCCGCTTACTGTACAAATTGGCGGTACGCTGCCGGATTTATATTTTAAACGTGCGGAGCTTTTATGTGATGGGCGCGTTTATATTTTTGAAGGCGAGTGCCCCGGCTGGCAGCAGTTTTATGACTGGCTGGCAAATGAAAACAGCCAAAAAGCCTGCTGCGACAGCAAGGAAATTATTAAAACCGCTTTGTGCCTTGGGGTTGAAGTACGCGGCATAACGGATGATATTGCCATTGCCGCATATCTTATTGACCCTGCGCGCAGCGAATACAGCATTAAAACCGTCGGCGGAGCGTACCTGACGCAGGAGTATGCGCAGGAATGCAAAACTGTTGCCGAACTTGTGCCTGTGCTGCGTGCCAAACTTGCAGAACACGAACAGATAAAATTATATGAAGAAATGGAGCTGCCGCTGGCACGCACGCTTGCCAAAATGGAACTGGCGGGCATTAAGCCTGATGCAGCGCTTTTGGATAAATTAACCAAAGAAATGGCGGCGCAGATTGCTGCACTTGAAATTTTGGCGGTAGAGCAGGCCGGAGAAAGCTTCAATTTAAAATCTACCAAGCAGCTTGGTACTATTTTGTTTGAAAAGCTGGGCCTGCCGGTAATTAAAAAAACTAAAACAGGTTATTCTACGGATGTATCAGTTTTGGAACAGCTGCGCAACGAGCATCCGCTGGTGCGGACTATTTTGGAACACCGCAAGCTGACGAAGCTTCACAGCACTTACCTTGAAGGGCTGCGACCGCTGATTAATACTGTTACAGGGCGTATACATACGCATTTTCAGCAGCTTGTTACTGTTACCGGCCGTTTGAGCAGCACCGACCCGAACTTGCAGAATATTCCTACCCGCACGGAACTTGGCAAAAAAATACGCGAAATTTTTGTGCCGGGCGAAGGTTACGATTACCTGTTAAGCTGCGATTATTCGCAGGTAGAACTGCGCGTGCTGGCGCATATTGCGCAGGATGAACTGCTTTTGGAAAGCTTCCTGCACGGTCAGGATGTACACGCACGCACGGCTGCGGAAGTGTTTGGCGTGCCGCTGGACGAAGTTACCGGCACCATGCGTACGCGCGCCAAAGCGGTAAACTTTGGCATTGTATACGGCATCAGTGATTTTGGGCTTGCCAAACAGCTTGATATTAATCGCGGCGAGGCAGGCAGATATATTGAAAATTATCTTGGACGCTACACCGGCGTTAAAAAATATATGGATGATATGGTGGCAAGCGCCAAAAAACAGGGCTATGTGCAGACGCTGTTCGGGCGCAGGCGTTACCTGCCGGATATTAACAGCCGCAATTTTAACCTGCGCGGCTTTGCGGAGCGTACCGCCATTAACACGCCGATACAGGGCACGGCGGCGGACATTATAAAAATTGCTATGGTGAACGTGCAGAAAATGCTGGAACAGGGCGGTTATAAAAGCCGCATACTGCTTCAGGTGCACGACGAACTTTTGCTTGAAGTTACGGAGGCCGAACGCGAAGAAGTTGGCGCACTTGTAAAACAAACTATGGAAAGCGCCGTAAAACTCAGCGTGCCGCTGATTGCCGATGTTAACTACGGGGTAAACTGGGCAGACGCCAAATAGGGAGGAATTACCATGCCGGAAATGCCGGAGGTGGAGCAGGTACGCAAAACCCTGCTTCCGCATATTAAGGGCAAAACCATTAAAAATATAGAAATTAACCTTGCAAGGCTGATAAAATACCCTTCGCCGGAAGAATTTATTGCCGGTTTAACAGGCAAAACCATTTTGGACGTAGGACGCCGCGGCAAATACCTGGTGCTGAAAACAGGTGAAAACCAGAAGCTGATTGTGCATTTGCGCATGACAGGCAGCCTGATTGCGCAGGACGCAGATAAGCCGGAACCGCCTTATGCCAAAATTAAGTTTGAACTGACGGACGGCGTAACCATGTGGTTCTGCGATATCCGCACCTTTGGCACGCTGTACCTTGTTACCAATAATGACGCGTATATTGAAGGCTACGAAACTTTAGGCCCTGAGCCTTTAAGCGAAGGCTTTACGGCCGGTTACATGCGCCCGGTTATAGCCAAAAGCAGAAAGCCCATAAAGACTCTGATTTTGGAGCAGACTTTTATTGCAGGGCTGGGCAACATCTACGCCGACGAGTGCCTGGCATTATCCGGCATTTTGCCGATGCGCACGGCCAACACGTTGACGGACGAAGAAATTGACCGCCTGCACGACGCTATAAACAAGGTTATTGCGCAGGGCATTGCCAACCGCGGCACAACCTTCCGCGATTACAAAGACGGCGAAGGCAACAAGGGCGATAACCAAAACCATTTGCTGGTATATGGGCGCAAAGGCTTGTGCTGCAAAATGTGCGGCGGCGAACTTTTGGGCACTAAAGTAGGCGGGCGAGGCACAACATACTGCCCGCACTGCCAAAAATAAAACGGTGAAAAAATGAAAGTAATAGGTTTAACAGGGGGCATAGCCTCCGGTAAAAGTACAATTGCAAATTTACTGCGCAGCCTCGGCGCTCCTGTGTTTGATGCCGATGCCGAAAGCCGCGCTCTGGTTGCCAAAGGGCGTGCGGCGCTTAACGAAATAGCCCTTACCTTTGGCATTGAATACCTTACGGATGGCGGCGAACTTAACCGCCCCAAAATGGCGGAACTTGTTTTTCACGATAAAGAAGCGCTGAAAAAACTGGAAGCAATCATTCATAAAAATGTACTGGCGGCTGCGCAGAGTTTTCTGGCAGAATGCCGCAGTAAAAATCTGCCGGCGGCAGTGCTTGATGTACCGCTTTTAATTGAGTGCGGCTGGTATAAAGATGTGGATGCCGTGTGGCTTGTTGCCGTAGACAGCGAAACGCAGATAGAACGTGCCATGGCACGCAGCAACATGACGCGCGAAGAAGTTAAGGCACGCATTGCAGCGCAGATGACACTGGAAGAAAAAAAGGCTTATGCCAGCCTTGTAATTGATAACAGTGGCACCTTTGCCGAAACGGAAAAAGCCGTTGCCGCAGCATGGAAAAATTTTACGGCGGAGGCATAAGTTGGGCAGGCGGAAAAAGAAAAAATTTATCGACAGATGGTGGGTAAAATTCTTAATGGTTGCTGCTGCCATTTTTCTCATCGGTGAAGCCGGTATGAAAATATGGAGCAGCGAAGCCGTGCAGACGCGCTTTGTTTATATGTGGCCCTACCAAAACGAAATTTTGGAGTACAGCTCCAAAAACAAAATCGACCCTTTCTTGGTTGCTGCAGTTATAAAAAACGAAAGCGGGTTTGATACGGAAGCCGTATCGCACGCCGGTGCCGTGGGGCTGATGCAGATTATGCCGGAAACCGGTGAATGGATTGCTTCGCAGATGGGGCTTGACCATTTTGACTTGGAAGCTTTGCGCAGGCCGGAATATAACGTGCGGCTTGGCTGCTGGTATCTGGGCGAACTGGAGTATGAATTTCAGCGCAACTGGGTGCTGATGATGATTGCCTATAACGCGGGGCGCGGCAACACGCGCGCGTGGATGCAGGAAAACGGCTGGAACTATGATTTTAACCGCATTGAAGACATACCTTACCCGGATACGCGAGAGTATGTAAAAAAGGTTTTGCGCGACCGCGACAAATATTATCTTTATTACAAAAATAAAATAAAAAACTATTGACAGATTGATTTTTGCGCGCTATAATAATCAATGTTGACGCGGTAGTGGCGGAACGGCAGACGCGCTAGCCTCAGGAGCTAGTGGGGGCAACCCCGTGGAGGTTCAAATCCTCTCTACCGCACCATTTAATTTAATAGCAATACCCCAATGCGGTTGTGGCGGAACGGCAGACGCACCATCTTGAGGGGGTGGCGGGGAGACCCGTGTGGGTTCAAATCCCACCAACCGCACCAAAAATGCAATGAAGCAGCTTGTAAAACAGGCTGCTTTTTTTATGCCCGAATGAATAAAACAATGGGCATTAGCTTAAAAGCGCCGGTATTTGTGCAGGCTATTTTTCTTTTAACTTGTGGACAAAGCATGCCTGCAATGGTATAGTATATTAGGTATTGCGCAGGGGCAGTAAAAAAGCTGTCTGCCCTCAAAAAAGATATTTTTGGAAGGTGGTACAATCAATGGAAAAATCTGTTAAGCAAAACACATCCACTCCTGTGGACGCGGATTATTCGCTGGAGGCCGTGCCTGATTCAGCACGCAAAGGCTTCTGGCAGATGTTCTTCGTTATGCTGGGGTTTACGTTTTTTTCTGCCAGTATGAGCGTAGGCGCCAAATTGGGTAATGGGCTCGATTTATCAGGTTTTGTATGGGCGTGCCTGATTGGCGGCATTATCCTGTCGGCTTACTGCGGTGTACTGGCTTTTATTGGGTCTAAAACCGGTTTGAATATGGACTTGCTCTGCCGCCGTACTTTTGGCAGCAAGGGCTCTTATCTTTCGTCTGCTATTTTGGGCTTTACGCAAATCGGCTGGTTCGGCGTAGGCGTGGCAATGTTTTCCATTCCTGCGGCGGAACTTATGGGCATGAACGAATGGACTCTGACCATTATTGCCGGCCTTTTAATGACGGCAACCGCAGCCACCGGCATGAAGGCTCTGGAAATTGTCAGCTATATTTCCGTTCCGCTTATTATTATTCTGGGCGTTTATTCCATGGTTACTGCTGCCGCAGAAGGCGGCGGGCTGGCTTACATTTTTGCGCAGTCTGCCGGGCAGATTACCCTGTTTACCGGCATCGGCTATGTTATTGGCTCTTTTATTTCCGGCGGTACTGCAACGCCTAACTTTATCCGTTTTGCCAAAAACAGCAGTATTGCCGTGTGGACTACGGTTATTGCCTTCTTTTTAGGCAACACACTGATGTTCTGCTTTGGCGCGGTTGGCGGCGCTTACACCGGCAAGGATGATATTTTCTACGTTATGATTGCACAGGGCCTTGCCATTCCGGCTTTGATTGTACTTGGCGCCAATATCTGGACTACCAATAATAATGCTCTTTATACCGGCGGCCTTGCCATTTCCAATATTTCGAAAGTACGCATGAAATGGACTACATGGATTTCCGGCATTATCGGCACGGCGCTTGCAATCTGGCTTTATTACAATTTTGTAAGCTGGCTCAGCATTCTTAACTGCGCTCTGCCGCCGATTGGCATTATCGTTATTTTAGATTATTTCTTTAACCATAAAAAATTCGGCAGCGATTTTAACGAATATACCATTAACTGGTTCAACATTGCCGGTATTATAGTGGGCGCTGCCTGTGCAAACCTGCTGCAGTGGGGCATTGCCGCCATTAATGCCATGGTGGTTGCTGCTGCATTCTTCTTTATCGGCGAAATGCTTGGCAAAAATAAATAATAACTGTAAAGAAAGGATGAATTGTTATGCTGCTGCAAAAACTGTATCTGGCAAATGCCACGGAAACGGTAGATATCCGCGTTACGGACGGTAAATTTGCCGCTATTGCTCCTCAGCTGGAAGCGCTGCCCGGCGAAGAAGTGGTTGATTACTGCGCCGGTAAAATGGTGCTGCCGCCTTTTGTGGAATCGCACGTACATCTCGATACCTGCCTTACCGCAGGGCGTCCGCACTGGAATTTATCCGGCACTCTGTTTGAAGGAATTCAGCGTTGGGAAGAATATAAACCTTTCCTTACCAAACAGGAAGTAAAAGACCGTGTAAACAAGGCGCTCCGCCTGCAGGCAGGCAACGGTATTCAATATGTGCGCACCCATGTAGATATTAACGACCCGGAACTGACCGCCCTGCGCGCAATTTTGGAGCTGCGCGAGGAAGTTAAGGATTATATTGATATTCAAATCGTTGCTTTTCCTCAGTACGGAATTTTAAGTTACCCCAACGGCAAAGGTCTGCTTGAAGAAGCACTTAAAATGGGTGCCGATGCTGCCGGTGCCATTCCGCATTTTGAATTTACCCGTGAATACTCTGTTGAATCGCTTAACATCTGCTTTGAACTGGCGCAGAAATACGGCAAATTGATTGACGTGCACTGCGATGAGATTGATGACGAGGCTTCCCGTGGGCTGGAAACTGTTGCCGCCCGCGCTTATGAAACCGGCATGGGCGATATGGTAACGGCGTCGCACACAACCGCCATGCACAGCTACAACAATGCTTATATGATTCGCCTGATGCGCCTTTTAAAAATGTCCGGCATCAATTTTGTGGCAAATCCGTGCGTTAATGTGCATTTGGGCGGCCGCGTAGATACTTACCCCAAACGCCGCAGCATGACGCGCGTAAAAGAACTTACCGCCGAAGGCATTAATGTTTCTTTCGGCTCGGATGATATTTTTGACCCCTGGAACCCGCTCGGCAATGCCAATATGCGCGACCAGGTATTTATGGGGCTGTATACCGGGCATATGCTTGGTTATGAAGAAATTTGCAATTCTTATAAATTTGTTACCGAAAATGCTGCCCGTACCCTGCATTTGGGCGACGCTTACGGCATTGCGGTCGGCAAAGATGCAAACTTTATTATTCTTGACGCCAAAAACTGGTATGACGCATTAAATAACAATGCGCCGGTGCTGCGTAATTACCGTAAAGGCAAACTTATTGCTTCCACCGCGCCGGTAGATAAAAAAGTGTATTTTTAACTAAACCGCCAATTAGTGCCAAGTGATAGCGAAGGCAATAATTGTGCCAGCGAAGTTACGCAAATTTTGCGATTGGATAATGAGCAAAATTTACGAACCTTAAGTATTAAATGAATAATTTAATGCAATGCTTATGTTGTTCAGCTTTGCGAAAACAATATGAAATGTAATTGATTAAAAAAGTGCAAAGAGTATGCTGTAAAGCGGCAGCAAAAACTGCGGCGGCTAAATTTTAGATTCTATTTTAGAGAGTCCGGTCTGTAAAGTCCGGACGGAATCGGAGAAGCCGCAGCATTTTGTAACGCTGAAACAGTATACTCTTTGCACTTTTTAATTTATATTTATATTACTTTTTGCTGTTTTTTTTACCTGCCGCCGTGTTCACGCTTCCAGCGCTTTATTTCGTCAAGCCTTGCTTTTACGCGTGCTTCCAGCCCCTGGGTTGTTGGTTTGTAATATTCCGTGCCAACAAGCGAATCGGGCAGGCACTGCATATTGGTAAGTTTTTCTTCTGTGTTGTGCGCGTACTGGTAGCCTTTGCCGTAATTAAGTTCCTGCATCAGTTTTGTGGGCGCATTGCGGATAACAAGCGGTACAGGCTCGGACAGCATTTTGGCGGCATCGCGCTTGGCGTGTTCATACGCCATATAAAGTGCGTTTGATTTTGGCGCGACCGACATATACACCACGGCCTGAGTTAAATGCACGCTGCATTCCGGCATGCCGATAAAATGGCAGGCGTGGTAGGCGGCAACGGCAATTTCCAGTGCTTTGGGGTCGGCAAGGCCGATATCTTCACTGGCAAAGCGCGTAACGCGCCGGGCTATGTAAAGCGGGTCTTCGCCTGCTTCCAGCATGCGTGCCAGCCAGTAAACGGCGGCGTCCGGGTCGCTGTTGCGCATGGATTTATGCAGTGCGGAAATTAAATTATAATGTTCTTCACCTGTTTTATCGTACAGCAGTGATTTTTTTGAGGTGCATTGTTCAAGCGTTTCGCGTGTTACCGTTGTTGCGCCGCCTGCGTCCATGTCGCCGTTTAATACTGCCATTTCTAATGTAGAAAGCGCCGTGCGTGCATCGCCGTTGGCAAAAACGGCAATCATTTCCAAAAGTTCTTCTTCAATGTTAATTTTCTGTGTGCCAAAGCCTTTTTCATCTGTTAAGGCACGTTTTAAAAGCTGCACAAGCTCCTCTGTTTTAAGTTCCTGCAAAACAAAAACCTTGCAGCGGCTTAATAATGCGCTGTTAACTTCAAACGAAGGGTTTTCCGTCGTTGCGCCTATTAAAATAATGCTGCCTTTTTCTACAAAGGGCAAAAACGCATCCTGCTGCGCTTTGTTAAAACGGTGTATTTCGTCTACAAAAACAATGGTTTTTTCGCCGTAACGGCGGTTTTCTTCCGCCTTTTGCATTACGCTGCGTATTTCTTTAATGCCGCTTGTAACGGCCGAAAAATCAATAAACGCCGCTTTGGTGGTGTTGGCAATAATCCGCGCCAGCGTGGTTTTGCCCACGCCGGGAGGCCCCCAGAAAATCATGGAGGAAATCTGGTCGCTTTCAATTAAACGGCGCAGCACTTTGCCCTTGCCCAAAAGGTGGGTCTGGCCAACGTATTCTTCAAGCGTTTTGGGGCGCAGCCTTGCCGCCAGCGGCTGTGATAAATTGTTTTCAAAAAGTGACATTGCTTCCATAATTTCGCCTCCCAAAGCCATTATAATTCGCCGCAGAATTAAGCGCAAGCAGAATTTATTAAGCAATTTTACACAATTGTTTCATTAATACAAGGATATTTGTTTGCTAAAACAGTTTAAAAAGTTATATAATTAAAATAACTTATACTTGCAGAAGGTTGGGTGCGTACTATGGATTGGCATAACCGTAATATGAAAATTTTAATCGGCATTTGCATTGCCGTTGTTTTAATTGTTTGTTACCGTATTTTTGATAATATACAAACGGAGCGCGCACGTGCGGAAAGAATGTCGCGCGTGCAGGCGGTGGCGGTTGTTACGGCAAAGCCGGAGCGCAGGACGATTACCCCGCTTTTGGAGTTCAGCGGCAGCCTTGACCCGGAGTGGCAGGCTGATGTTGCCGCCAAGGTTGACGGGCGTGTGGAGCGCGTATATGTTAATGAGGGCGACCGTGTAACCAAAGGGCAGGTGCTGGCGGAACTGGAACAGCGCGATACTGACGCTGCCCTGCTTGAAGCGCGCGGCAATTACATGGACGCGCAGACCAATCTCCGCAAGGCAGAGCGCGACCTTGAGCGTTACAGCGCTTTATATAAACAGGGTGCGGTTTCCGAACAGGTTGCCGACGATTACGCTTTTGCGCGTGACAACGCAGCTGCCAAGCTGGATGCAGCCCGCGGCACCGTGCAGGCTATGGAATCGCAGTTTGAAGGTACTGTAATAACAGCCCCGGCTGACGGCATTATCTCCAAGCGCTACCATCAGGAAGGTTATTATGCAGCAGCAGGCACCCCACTTTTTGCTATTGCCGATATCAGCGTTTTAAAAACCGTTATTAATATCCCGGAAGGCAATATCAGCGGCGTATCCGTTGGCAACGAAGCCGAAATAGAACTGCCTGCCTTTGCCGGGCATAAAATTATCGGCAGAATAACGCGCATTGCCCCTGTTGCCGATTTACCTGCGCATACCTTTGCCGCCGAAGTAAGTGTTGACAACACCGAAGGGCTTTTGGCAGGCGTTTTTGCAACGGTAAAGCTTACCGCGCAGCCCAGGCAGAATGTGCTTACAATACCGGTTTATGCCATTGTTATGCGTGACGACCAGAAAACCGTATTTATTGTGGAAGATGATAACACCGTGCGCCGCCAGGTGCTTGACATTGGCTATACTGACGACAAGGTTGCCGAAGTTTTAAGCGGCCTGAAAGGCGATGAAGTAATTGTAACCGAAGGGCACAACAAGCTGCGCGAAGGCAGCAAGGTAGTTACTGATAAGGCAGGTAATTAATTATGATAGAGACTTTTATCCGCCGGCCGGTTTTTACTACCATGTTTATTTTGCTGCTGGTAGTGTTCGGCATCCGCTGCTACCCGGAAATCGGCGTAGATTTGAACCCTGACGTTGATATGCCTATCGTCAGCGTGCGCGTTACTTACGACGGCGCTTCGCCGGAAGAAATGGAAACGCTTATTACCAAGCCGATAGAAAACCGCGTCAGCCAGGTTGCAGGCTATAAAACAATTTCCAGCACCGTGCTTGAAGGCTACAGCGAAACCGTACTGGAATTTAACATGGGTGTAGACCCGCAGGCTATGGCCAGCGAAGTGCGCGAAAAGGTTGCCAGCGTGCGCAACCGTCTGCCGGACGATATCGACGAACCGGTAGTACAAACGGTTGATTTAACCTCCCAGTCCATTGTTGCGTACACGTTTTCTTCCGAATCGCGCAGCCGCGGCGAAATACGCCGTTTAATAGAAGACAGCATTCTTGACGAAATGCAGATGGTTGAAGGCGTTGCCGAAGTAACTGCGGTAGGCGCCAGCCAGCGTGTAATACGCCTTGTGGCAAAGCCTGACAAGTTAATGGAATACGGAATTTCGTTTCAGGACCTGCTGCAGAAGGTAGATGACGAAAACTACAATACGCCGGGCGGCAAAGCCAGAAACAACGATATGGAAATAACCGTGCGTACCATTGGCAAATACAGCAATATCGACGATATTAAAAAAGTTGTTATTGCCAACCATAACGGCAAAGCTGTGTACATTGGCGACGTGGCGGACGTTATTGACGGCTGGGAGGATGAAGACACCTTCGCCAGTGCCAACGGCGTGCCCTGCGTTATGACCTTCGTGCGCAAGCAATCCAAAACCAACACGGTTGACGTTACCGACCGCGTTAACGCCAAAATGGAAGAACTTAAACAGCGCGTAATTCCGCCCGATATCAAGGTTGATATTGTGCGCGACCAGTCTACCTACGTACGCGAAAACATTGCCGACGTGTGGAACACGATTTTCTTCGGCGGTGCGCTGGCACTGTTTATAACTTATATGTTCCTCGGCAACTCCCGTGCCACTATTATCGGCGGCTTGTGCATACCAACATCAATAATTGCAACCTTCTTTATGATGAAGGCAATGAATTTTACATTAAACAACATGTCGCTGATGGCGCTGAGCCTTGCGGTAGGCATTTTGATAGACGATGCGATTGTTGTAATCGAAAATATTTTCCGCCATATCGAAATGGGCAAAACGCCGTTTGTGGCAGCCAAAGAAGCAACGCAGGAAATTTCCCTGGCAATACTGGCAACGTCGCTGTCGTTAATGGCAGTGTTTGTGCCGGTTGGCAGCATGGGCGAAATTATCGGCCAGTATTTTAAACAGTTTGGCTTAACGGTTGCCTTTGCCATAGCGTTTTCCACTCTGGTAGCGTTTTCGCTTACGCCAATGGTTTCCGCCTACTGGCTGAAAGAAGAAAAGCCGGGAGAAAGCCACCGCAACAAATACGTGCAGCTGGCGCTTGATAAATTTGAAGCGGGCTTTCAGATTTTCCGCGGTTTGTATAGCGGCATTATGGAAGCGGCGCTGAATAACCCCAAAAAAGTTATTGCCGCCGGTATAGTTTCGCTGGCAATGAATATTGTGCTGCTGCCGTTTGTAGGTACGGAATATCAGCCGACGTACGATTCCGGCGAGTTTACCGTTAATTTTAAAGCGCCTATCGGTACCAGTATGGAAAAAACGGTAGCGCTGGCAACGCCTTTGCAAAAAGAAATAACGGCTATGCCGGAAGTAAAAATAGCGGCGCTGAATATCGGCAACGGGCGCAACCCGGTAAACCAGGGTTCTATTGATATCCGCCTTGTGCCGAGCAATGAGCGTGACCGCACCATGCAGCAGATTATGGATGACCTGCGTGCCGAAGTGCGTAACGTTCAGGGGCTGAGCGTTACGGTAGTGTCCAATCAGGGGCGCGGCCGCGGCGACAGCAGGCCGGTGCAGATTGGCCTGCGCGGCAGCGATATTAAACAGCTTAAAGAATACGCGCTGGAGCTTGCCGATTTGGTGCGCAAGGTTCCAGGCGCAACGGATGTCGATATTTCCGATTCGGACGAACAGCCGGAAATTTTAATCAGGCTTGACCAGGAGCGCGCCAGCCTTTTGGGGCTCGATTCTTATTCCGTCGGTGAAGTTGTGAAGATGGCCTTTATGGGCAAAAGCACAGGCAACAGCTTTACAATCGGCGATAATGACTACGATATTATTTTGCAGCTGCCGGAAAGCAAGCGTACCGATATTAATGACGTTAAAAATCTGCGCGTATCTTCGCCGGACGGGCAGTTCATCCGACTTGGCGACGTTGCCGACATAAGCCTTGGCAGCGGCCCGACGCGTATTGAACGCGAGGACAAGCAGCGCCAGATTGTTGTTTACGCCAACACTGTAGGCACATCTCCGGGCGAACTGATTGCCAAAATACAAAACGAGCTGATACCCAGCATGAATATGCCGCAGGGCTACAACTACAAGCTGATTGGCGAAGCCGATACAATGTCGCGTTCGTTTTACGAAATTGTTAAGGCCATTGTGCTGGCGGTTGTAGTTGTTTATATGGTTCTGGCGGCGCAGTTTGAAAGCTTCAGTCAGCCGGTAATTATTATGGCTTCGCTGCCGTTTGCGGTAGTGGGCGCCGTGCTTGGCCTTTTAATGGCGGGGCAGACAGCCAACATGATGAGTATGATTGGCTTTACCATGCTTTTGGGCCTTGTTACCAAAAACGCTATTTTGCTGATTGACTATGCCAACCAGCAGCGCGAAAAAGGGCTTGATATACGCAGCGCAACGCTGGAAGCCTGCTCGCTGCGCCTGCGCCCGATACTGATGACGACGCTTTCAACCATTTTAGGCATGCTGCCTATCGCCATGGGCATCGGCGAAGGCGCGGAACTGCGCCAGTCCATGGGCGTGGTGCTTGTTGGCGGCCTCATCACGTCAACCATGCTTACACTTTTAGTTGTGCCGGTTGTATATATGGAATTTGAAAAATGGAAAGAAAAACATTATAAACCTGTCGGAGAGGCAAACGCATAATACAAAATAAATGAAAATTACTTGTGCCATTCCTCTTTAATCTTGTATAATAAATGTAAAGTATAAGTAAAAATTAAGTTAAACAACTTACAGGAGGGCTTATGGTTTACTTTTTCGGATTTTTGGGAGGACTGGCGTTATTTTTATACGGCATGCAGCTTATGGGCGAAGGCCTGCAGCGTGCCGCAGGCGAGAAGCTGCAAAAAATACTGGAAAAGCTGACAGGCGTTCTGCCGGTGGCTGTTGCGCTTGGCGCCGTTGTAACAGGTATTTTGCAGTCGAGCAGTGCCACAACGGTAATGACGGTTGGTTTTGTAAACGCAGGGCTGATGAATTTAAAGCAGGCCTTCGGCGTTGTAATGGGTGCCAATATCGGCACAACCATGACGGCACAGCTTATTGCCTTTAAGCTTACCGATTACATCACTCTGTTTCTTGCTATCGGTTTTGCCGTGCATCTTCTGGCAAAACGCCAGCGCGGCAAATATATCGGCCAGGTAATTTTGGGCTTCGGCATTTTAATGCTGGGCATGGAAATGATGAGCGATTCCGTAATGCCGCTGCGCGAATACCAGGGCTTTATTGATTTTATCGGCCGCTTTTCCGATAACCCGATTCTCGGTGTGGGCGTAGGCCTTGTGATGACTATGGTCATTCAGTCCAGCAGCGCAACAATCGGCGTTTTAATTGCCATTGCCAATCAGGGGCTTATTCCGCTGGAAGGCGCAATTCCCGTGCTTCTGGGCGATAATATCGGCACCTGCATTACGGCTGTGCTTGCTTCGCTGCGTGCCAATATTACGGCCAAAAGGGTAGCGCTGGCGCATGTAATGTTTAACTTTATCGGCAGCATTATTTTCATAACCTTTATGGGGCTGTTTATAAAACTGGTGCTGGCAATTTCCCCGGCGGACGATATTGCCCGCCAGATTGCCAACGCGCATACGGCGTTTAACGTTGTAAATACGCTGCTGTTTATGCCGTTTACCGGTTTATACATTAAATTTATAGAAAAATGCCTGCCGGGCAAAGGCGAAATTATTTCGCGCAAACCGGCATATCTTGATGAGAAAATGCTGGTAACTCCTTCCATTGCCATGGGGCTTGCCGTTAAGGAAATTGTGCGCATGGGCAACATGGCGCGCCATAATGTTGAAGTAGGCATGCAGGCACTGGAAGACAAGGACGAAAATAAAATTAAATACGTGCTGGAGCATGAGCCTGTAATTGATGCGCTTGAAGAAGACATCACCCGTTACCTTACCAAAATGAGCGAAAAGGAAATGGGCGCCGAGCTTTCGGCAATGCATACAAGGCTGCTGCACGCCTGCACGGATATTGAACGTATCGGCGACCACGGCGAAGCGCTTGCCAAAGATGCACGCCGCATGTTTGAAGACGATGTTAAATTCAGCGAAGAAGCCAAAACCGAACTGCGCGCTTTGGGCGAACTGGTTATGCAGGCCAGCGGCAAAGCCATGGAAGCGCTTGCCAATAACGATAAGGTGCTGGCGCAGGAAGCGTGGGATATTTGCCGTCAGGTTAAAAAAGCACAGAAGGAAATCCGCAAAAACCATATTGTGCGCCTTAACGAAAAACGCTGCGACCCTGTTGCCGGGTTTATGATGATGGAAATTTTAATAAACCTGAAGCGCGTTTCCGACCATTCCAAAAATATAAGCCAGATTGTTTTGGGAATTTTTTAAAATTAATTAAAAAAACTGTTGACAAACAGATTTTACTGCTGTATAATTAACTTCGTTGTTGAGAGACGCGGAAATAGCTCAGTGGTAGAGCACCTCCTTGCCAAGGAGGGGGTCGCGAGTTCGAATCTCGTTTTCCGCTCCATGAATTGTCAGCCCGGCAGTTTACTGCCGGGTTTTTTGAATTTATTCAGAAAAGAATAATGATATATTGTAGGAATAGCAGTAAAATTCTTGTCAAGTACCGCTGGTTGTGATATTATATTATGAGCAATGTGTGTAAACAGCTGCATTTTTAACAATAAAACTAATGTAAAAAACATGCTGTAATAATCAGCACATATAATTAAGGGAGGATTTATTAATGAACGTAACAGTAGAAAGAGTCGGCAACGACGCAACTCTTAAAATCACTTTGCCCGCAGAGGAAGTAAACAAAGGCTTTAAAAAAGCCGTTGCAAAAATTGCAGGCCAGGTAAATATCCCCGGCTTCCGTAAAGGCAAAGCCCCCCGCAATATTATCGAAATGCACTATGGCAAAGAAGCAGTAAAACAAGAAGCATTTGAACTGGTTGCTAACCAGTGCTATACCGAAGCTCTGGAACAGGAAAAACTGATTCCGGTATCCGACCCGAAGGTTGAAGATTCCGTATTTGAAGAAAACAAAGATATGGAACTTACCATTAAAGTAACCCTCAAACCGGAAGTTAAACTTGGCGATTACAAAGAACTGCATGTAGAAAAAGAAGCAGTTGAAGTTACCGACGAAGCAGTTGAAGAACAGGTACAGGGCCTGCGCAGCCGCCATGCAAAAATGGTAGAAGCTGAAGAAGGCGCTGTAATTGAAAAAGGCGACTTTGCCATTATCGACTTTGCAGGCACCGTTGACGGCGAACCGTTCAGCGGCGGCGAAGGCAAAGGCTATCCTCTGGAAGTTGGCTCCAACTCCTTTATCCCCGGCTTTGAAGACCAGCTTGTAGGCCTTAAAAAAGGCGATTCCACCGATGTGGACGTAACCTTCCCGGAAGAATACTTTGTTAAAGAACTGGCCGGCAAACAGGCAATCTTCAAAGTAAACGTACAGGATGTAAAACGCAAAGAACTGCCGGAACTTACCGATGAATACGTAGCAGCAAACAGCGATTGCAAAACCGTTGAAGAACTGCGCGCAAGCTACAAAGAACGCATGCAGAAAGCAGCTGAAAACAATGCACAGATTGCTTATGAAAAAGCACTGATTGACCTTGCAGTTGCCAATGCGGAATTTGAAGTTCCCGAAATAATGATTGAAGACCGCGTAACCCAGATGATTGACGAAATGCGCATGAGCCTTGAAGCACGCAAACTCACTCTGGAACAATACATGCAGTACAGCGGCATCGACATGAAACAGCTTCGTGAACGCCAGCATGATGCTGCTGTTGAAAACGTTAAAACCGACCTTGTTCTTGACGCTATTGCCAAAGCTGAAAACATCCAGGTATCCATGGAAGATGTTGACAGCGAACTTTCCGCTATCGCTTCCCAGCATGGCGCAACTCTTGAAGACGTTAAGAAAATCATTAAATCCAATGGCACTATGGGCCTCCTGCTCGCAAACATTCTGCGCCGCAAAGCTGCCCATGTAATCATTGACAGCGCGAAATAATTTAAGCGCGGTTAAACCACAGTAAAGGGGTGTGACAATAATGAATTATGTGCCAATAGTTGTAGAACAGTCAAACCGCGGAGAACGCTCTTACGATATATATTCCCGCCTTTTAAAGGACAGGATAGTTTTTGTTACCGGCGAAATAGATGATACTATGGCCAATCTCGTTATCGCCCAGCTGCTCTTTTTAGAGTCGGAAGACCCCGATAAGGATATCCATCTCTACATTAACAGCCCGGGCGGCAGCGTAAGCGCCGGCCTGGCAATTTATGATACAATGCAGTACATAAAGCCTGATGTTTCCACAATCTGCATGGGCATGGCCGCCAGCATGGCATCCGTGCTTCTGGCTGCCGGTGCTCCGGGCAAACGCTTTGCCCTGCCGTACTCCAGAGTTATGGTTCATCAGCCGCTGGGCGGCGTTCAGGGGCAGGCTTCCGAAATTGAAATCACCGCGCGCGAAATTCTGCGCCTCCGTGATGAAATGAACGGTATTTTAGCCAGCCATACCGGACAAACCAAAGAAAAGATTGCGCAGGATACCGACCGCGATAACTACATGTCCAGCCAGCAGGCCAAAGAATACGGCCTGATTGACGAAGTGGTATCGCGTAAACCTGCTAATGAAAAATAAAGGCTTTAAGGAGATACTCAAAATGAAATTCGGTGGGGACAATCACCATGATGCCCCGGTTTGCTCTTTTTGCGGCAAGCGCGAAGCGCAGGTCAGCAAAATGTTCAGCAAAGTGCTTGGCGAAGGTGATTTGTTTATTTGCGATGAGTGTATAAAACTCTGCAATGAAATGCTTGAAGAAGAAATGCGTGCAAGGGCTGTAAACCATACTGAAATTGCCGAACTGCCCAAACCCAAAGAAATAAAAGCAATTTTGGATGAATATGTAATCGGCCAGGAAGAAGCTAAAAAAACCCTTGCCGTAGCCGTTTACAACCATTATAAACGCATTGACTACGAACTTAACCATGTTCCCGGCGACAAGGATGTTGAACTGCAAAAATCCAACATTTTAATGCTTGGGCCTACCGGCAGCGGCAAAACACTGCTGGCGCAGACTCTGGCAAAAATATTGCAGGTTCCTTTCGCCATTGCCGATGCCACCGCTTTAACGGAGGCCGGTTATGTAGGCGAGGACGTGGAGAACATTCTGCTGCGTTTAATCCAAAATGCAGATTACGATATTGAACGCGCACAGCGCGGCATTATCTACATTGATGAAATTGACAAAATTTCGCGCAAGTCCGAAAATCCTTCCATTACGAGGGATGTTTCCGGCGAAGGCGTACAGCAGGCTCTGCTGAAAATTCTGGAAGGCACGGTTGCCAATGTTCCGCCTCAGGGCGGGCGCAAACATCCGCACCAGGAATTTTTGCAGATTGATACCACAAACATTCTGTTCATCTGCGGCGGTGCGTTTGACGGGCTGGAAAGCATCATCAGCGCACGCACGGGCAAAAAGAATATGGGCTTTGGCGCCGATATTAAAACCAAAGACGAAATCAGCCTGACGGATACCTTTAAAAAGGTATTGCCGGAAGATTTGATGAAATTTGGTTTGATACCGGAATTTGCCGGACGCCTGCCGGTTGTTGTAACGCTTGAAGCACTGGACAAAGCTGCGCTGATTAAGATTTTGCAGGAGCCTAAAAACGCACTGGTAAAACAGTATCAGCACTTTTTGGCTATGGACAATGTAGAACTTGAATTTGAGCCGGATGCACTCGACGCCATTGCCGAAGAAGCATTGAAACGCAGTGCCGGTGCGCGTGGACTGCGCGCCATTATTGAAGCGGTAATGCGCAATGTAATGTACGACGTGCCTTCACGCAGTGATGTTGTAAAATGTATTGTAACGGCCGATTCCATACGCAATCATGCAGAACCTAAAATGATTGTGGCGGCAGGCTGAAAGAAAAATAATGGGGGAAGGGGATTTTAACCTTCCCTCTTTTTGGTTTTATGGGCCTTTTGTGATACAATTATAAGAGATTTGAATTTTAATATAAAATAGGGGGATGCTAATATAAATGGAAGCATCAGGAAAATTAATGCCCCTGCTGGCGTTAAGAGGAATTATCGTATTCCCGGGAATGACGGTAAACCTTGATGTAGGCAGGGATAAATCAATAAATGCGGTTAATGCTGCCATGCAGCTTGATAAAAAAATACTGCTGGTAACTCAGCGCGATGCCGAAACCGCAGACCCGAAACGTGAAGAACTGTATAATTATGGCGTTGTTGCCGAAATTAAGCAGCTTTTAAAACTGCCGAGCGGTGCAATCCGTATTTTAATTCAGGGGCTTGAAAGGGCAGAACTTACTTCGTTAATTGACGCGCCTTTTAAAGATACTTATCTTGAAGGTTTTGCCATGCCGGTAGCCAGCGTTGAGCCGGAAGAAAATTCCGAAACCGAAGCCATGCGCCGCGTGCTGCTGCAAAGTTTTGAAAAATGGCTTGTTACCGGCAAAAAAGTAACCACCGAAGTTATGCTTAACTTTAAAAACATAACTACCGCCGGTGAAATTGCCGATATCATTGCCGGTTATTTAACAATCAGCATTGACGAAAAAGAAGAACTGCTGGAACTTGCCGATGTAAAAGAGCGTATGCACAAGCTGCATACTTTTTTGTGCAAAGAACTTGAAATTGCCGAGCTCGAAAAAAACATTACGCAGGAAGTACGCAAACAAATAGAAAAAAACCAGCGTGAATATTATCTGCGGGAGCAAATTAAGGTTATTAACAAAGAACTTGGCGAAGGCGACGAACGCCAGGCCGAAGTTGACGAATACAAAAAGCAGATGGAAGGCCGCGACCTGCCGCCTGAAGTAGCAGATAAAATTAACAAAGAGCTCGACCGCTTGTATAAAATGCCACCGATGATGGCAGAAAGCGGCGTTATCCGCAATTATGTTGAAACGCTTCTTGCTTTGCCGTGGGGCATTTACGGCAAGGATAACTTTGATTTAAAACACGCCGAAAAAGTGCTTAACAAAGGCCACTACGGCCTTGAAAAAGTTAAAGAGCGCATTTTGGAATACCTTGCGGTGCGTGCTCTTACCAAAAGCGGCAAAGGGCCGATTTTGTGCCTTGTCGGGCCGCCGGGCGTTGGTAAAACTTCGCTGGCGCAGTCTGTTGCCCGCGCTATTGACCGCAAATTTACACGCATGTCGCTGGGCGGCGTGCATGACGAAGCCGAAATCCGCGGACACCGCCGCACCTATATCGGCGCAATGCCGGGCCGCATTATTCACGGCATGCAAACCTGCGGCGTTATGAACCCGGTTTTCCTGCTGGACGAAGTTGACAAAATGTCGTCCGATTTCCGCGGCGACCCTGCTTCTGCACTGCTTGAAGTTTTAGACCCGGAACAGAACAACACCTTCAGCGACCATTATGTTGAAATACCTTTTGACCTGTCGCAGGTATTCTGGATTGTAACGGCCAACACCGTGGAAACAATTCCGCCCGCACTGCTCGACCGTATGGAAGTGGTGCAGCTTTCCAGCTATACCGAAGATGAAAAGGTAAAAATTGCCGAACTGCATCTTTTGCCGAAAGAACGCCAGAATAACGGCTTAACCGCCAAAACGCTTTCCATAACGGAAGATGCGCTGCGCATGATTATACGCGGTTATACGCGCGAAGCTGGCGTGCGCAATCTGGAACGCAAAATTGCCGCAGTCTGCCGTAAAACTGCTCTGCGCATTGTTAACGGCGAAGCCAAAAGCGCAAAAGTAACAGCTAAAAATTTACATAAATATCTCGGCAAGGTAATTTATCTGGAAGACGATGTAAGCCTCGAAGCAGCAGCCGGCATCTGCACCGGCCTTGCCTGGACCCGCGTCGGCGGCGAACTGCTCAAGGTAGAAGTTGTGGCCTGCAAAGGCAAAGGGCATCTTGCGTTAACGGGCCAGCTTGGCGACGTTATGAAGGAATCTGCCCAGGCTGGTTATACCTATATCCGCTCGCGGGCGGATGAACTTGGCCTTGACAAAGATTTTTACGAAACTACCGATATTCATATTCACCTTCCGGAAGGCGCAATACCTAAAGACGGGCCTTCGGCCGGCATTACCATGGCAACGGCAATGATATCGGCATTAACGGGCCGCAAAGTTAAAAAGAACCTTGCCATGACTGGCGAAATAACGCTTTCCGGCAGAGTGCTTCCGGTTGGCGGCATTAAGGAAAAATTCCTGGCTGCCCACCGCTATGGCGTAAAAACCATTATTATGCCGGCTAAAAACGAGCAGGATTTAGAAGAACTGCCCGAAAACGTACGTGCAAAAATGCACTTTATTCCCGTAAAACATATGGACGAGGTGTTAAAAATAGCATTGGAGGATTAAACGCGATGAACAAAGGAGTTTGGGACATAGTCCGTGCGCAGTTTGTCACGTCTGCCGTTAAGGCAGAACAGTACCCTTCGCCGCAAATGATTGAAGCCGCCTTTATCGGGCGCTCCAATGTCGGCAAATCTTCTCTTATTAACTCTCTCTGCCGCCGCAACGGGCTGGCACGCGTAAGCGCCACCCCAGGCAAAACGCAAACAATTAACTACTATTTGCTGAACGCCAAACGCAATGTAGAAGGCGGCGCCGATACAGCACAGTTTTACCTTGTCGATTTGCCCGGTTATGGCTTTGCTAAAACAGGCAAATCCAATAAAGATTTATGGTCCGGCTTTATCAGCAAATATCTTTCAGGTTCGGACAACCTGGCATTAGTATGCCAGCTGATTGATATCCGCCATAAGCCGATGGAAAGCGACATAGAGTGTTACCACTGGCTGTTGGGCTGCGGCCTTAACGTGCAGATTATTCTCACCAAAGCCGATAAGCTTTCCAAAAATGCAGCCATGGCCCAGAAAGCCCTTTTTAAACGCGAACTTGGGCTTGATGACAGCCGCATTATAACTTATTCGGTAACGCAGAACACTATGCGCAGTGAACTTATTAACCGTATTATGACGGCACTGGAAAACCACAGATGATTTTGTAAGCGCGCAGATTGTAGGGAGTGGTTTGTATGGGGATTTTTGACATAATGCTGCATGTAAGGCGCCTGATGATGTTCGGGCTGGCAGTGCTTATAGGCTTTCTTTTTCAATACATGGCAATACCTATACCGTTTTTGCTCGGCGGCATAGTATCATCCATGTTCTGGAAAGTTATAGGCGCACAGGTATACTGGCCGCGCCAGTGGCGCGAACTGGGCCTTTGCGTAGCCGGTTACGGCATTGGGCGCAACTTTACGGCAGAAACCATGCACGAACTTTCCATGCAGTCGCTTGGTGTGCTTGAAGCAACCGGCGCCGCCGTAGGCGCTTCGGTTATTATAGCGTGGTGGACATCACGCCACAGCTACGCCAATCTGCAAAGCTGCGTAATGGGCTGTATGCCCGGCGGGCTTACGCAAATGATGCTCATGAGCGAAACCGACAAGCGCGTAGATTTCAGCGTGGTAATGGTAATGCAAACCCTGCGCCTCATGAGTGCCATTATCATCGTACCGTTTCTGGTTATGCACGGCCTTGGTGCGGAAATAAAAGACACCGCACTTCCGGCAGCGCAAACAGGCGGCTACACCTGGCTGTGGATGGTGCCTATCGCAGCAATTGGCGCTGTTGTTCTGCAAAAGCTGCATATACCAACGCCACGCCTGTTGGGGCCTACGCTCGCCGCGTCTGCCTGCTCATATTTTTTCGGCACTTTTCAGCCCGTGCCCGACCCTCTCATGACGGTTGCGCAAATAAGCATCGGCCTGTACATGGGCATGCTGCTTGACCCTGCGCGCATAAAAGAAACCGCCCGCCTTATGCCGTTTATAATAACAGGCATCTTAATAATTATTGCTGTCAGCGTTGCCATGGCCTACTATCTTTCCGGCATTTACGGCTTTTCGCTTATAACCGCCTTTTTGGCAATGGCCCCCGGCGGCATTGCCGAAATGTGCCTTGCAGGCATGAGCATGGGCGAAAACGTTTCAATAATTTTAACCTATCAGCTGGTTAGAATGCTTATTTTAAATATCACCGTGCCAATGGGGCTGACGTGGTACTTTAAAGATAAATAATACTAATTAGGATATTATAACGCAAAAATAAAAATGGTAAATTTTTACCAAAAGGCTTGACAACACTATTAGTAATAGTTATAATTAGGGCAACAAATCAATATTTCGTACAGGTACAGTAACTGTTTAAATGTTTATCGGTGCAAATCCGATGCGATCCCGTCGCCGTAACGGCAATAAAAGCCGGAGCCGGTCAGCCAGCCTGTATAAGCATCACTGCTTGACCTGCGGGAGACAGGAAGGAGATGTTTACTAACCAACCGGCTTTGTTTATGTGAGAGTGGCAGGGCCTCTTGATTGTAATTATCTGAACCCGTCTTTTCGTTTTGGAAAGACGGGTTTTTATCTTGCCTGCGCAGGTTGGAATATTGATTTTTAAAATTCATTTAACATTCTCAGATACTCATTCTCTACTCCTCTTGCAGTGCCCGTTGGGGTGCAGGTGCTGCTTTGGCCGCCGTGTTTTTACGGCGGCTGTTTTATTTTGCCGCAAAAAGTTGAGCAAAACCTCTTTTGCTGTTATACTTAAAACAGAAAAAATATTTTCAGGAGGTTTTAAAATGAAAGTAATTTCTACCGAAAAAGCTCCGGCCGCTATTGGCCCATACTCTCAGGCAATTGAAATTGGCGGCATGCTTTTTGCTTCCGGGCAGATTCCTGTTGACCCTGCTACCGGCGAAGTGCCGGAAGGCATTACCGCACAGGCAGAACAAAGCTGCAAAAATGTAGGCGCAATTTTGGCAGAAGCAGGCCTTGGCTACGAAAACGTAGTAAAAACCACCTGCTTTTTGGCAGATATGGCAGACTTTGCCGCCTTTAACGAAGTTTACGCAAAATACTTTACCGGCAAACCTGCACGCAGCTGCGTTGCCGTTAAAGGCATACCCAAAGGCGTACTTTGCGAAATTGAAGTAATTGCCGCAAAATAACAAATTAACCAAAAAAGGTTGTACCGGCTGGCAAAAGCCATACAGTACAACCTTTTTTATTTTTATCTCGTAGTAAATAACGGCATGAAAAAAACCGTATAACACGGTTACACGGCTTCCTTCTGACTTAAAATCACATATGGGAGACCGATGCGGCCAAACATCAATACTCCGTGCTTTTATTATACAATTTTAAAGTTTTATTTGCAAGTGCCTGTACAGTGCTGAACGCCGTACAGGCTTTTTATTTTGCTTAATGAGCGGTTTAAAAATTATGATGCGTTTCGCTGCAGGGGTTAATATGCACCATGCAGTGCTTAACTTCCGGAAACTGTTTTTCTATCTGCTCGTGAATGTTTTCGGCAATGGCGTGTGCTTCAACAAGGGTTAAGTGGTCGTCTGCGCTTATTTCAACATCCACATATACGCGCGAGCCAAAAATGCGCGTTTGCAGTTTGTCTACATGGTCTACGCCTTTTTGTGCGGCAATAAGCTCCTGCATTTTTTCAACTGTTTCTTCGTCGCAGCTGCGGTCTACCATACGGTCAATGGCGTCGGTAAAAACATCGTATGCGCCTTTAATAATCATCAGGCAAATGGCAATGGCGGCCAGCGGGTCAAAAATGGGGTAGCCAAGCATGGCTCCGCTGATGCCGATAAGGCTGCCGACGGAGGTTAAGGCGTCGTTGCGGTGGTGCAGGGCGTCTGCCAAAAGTGCGCCGCTGTTTATTTTTTTTGCTACGCTGCGGGTGTACCAGTACATGCCTTCCTTGCTTATAATTGCAAGGGCTGCAACGGCAAGCGTTATGCCGTCCGGCGCGGCCAGTTCTCCTTCGGCGGAAAAGTGCAGTATTTTTTGTATTCCGGCAAAGCCGATGCCTGCACCGGCCAGTGCCAGAAGCGCCGACATGATGATGGAGGCAACACATTCCATGCGTTCGTGCCCGTACTGATGTTCCATATCGGAGGCTTTGTGCGATATTTTTATGCCGGCCATAACAATAAGGTTGCTGAAAATATCAGACGCCGAATCGACTGCATCCGAAACAAGGGCGGCCGAATGGCCCAAAATGCCTGCGGCAAATTTGGAGGCTGCCAGAAACACGTTAAGGGCAATGCCTTTTTTTACCGTGCTGAGGGCAAGGGATTGATTTAAAGATTGGTCTTGCTGCATTTAAATTTCTCCTTAAAACAAAATACATCTGCGGAACTACTCCTGTCCCGCAGATGTAGGATAATCTGCTGCCGTAAGGCCCGGCCGGTTTTACGGCCTGATCAGCTTGTACTGTAGTTGCAGTGCAAAAAGATTAACTAAATTGTAATAAGGCTTTGTTTTTTTGTCAAGTATGTTTTGTAAAAGTTTATTTACAAAAAAAGTTTACTAAAACTTATTGACAAAACTTGTTAGCGGTAGTAAACTACAATTTGCAAAGAAAGTTAGAGCAAACTAACTTAAAAAGCAATATAAGGTTAGCTCCGGCTATACAGAAGAAGGGGATGGTTCCAATTATGCCGTTGACTTTTGCCGCAACCGGCGAGGTAAATACCATTAAAGCCGTACGCGGAAGAAATGAAACAGTACGTTTTTTGGAAAGCATGGGGTTTGTAGAAGGGGCAGCTATTACCGTCGTATCCAAACTTGCCGGAAATTTAATCGTCAATGTTAAAGACGCGCGTGTTGCTTTAAACAAAGATCTTGCTTCAAAAATAATGATTTAACGGAGGTATGCCATGAAAACGCTTAAAAATGTTGAGTGCGGCCAGACTGTTAAAGTAAGCCGGCTTGGGGGAGAAGGCGCTGTAAGACGCCGTATTATGGATATGGGCATTACCAAGGGCACAGAAATTTATGTGCGTAAGGTTGCGCCGCTCGGTGACCCTATTGAAGTAACTGTAAGGGGTTACGAGCTTTCGCTGCGCAAAGGCGAAGCTGAAAACATTGTGGTTGAATGATTTGAGGAGGGATTGAAGTGGCTGTAAAAATTGCATTGGTTGGCAACCCTAACTGCGGTAAAACAACCATGTTTAACAATTTAACCGGCGCAAACCAGTATGTTGGCAACTGGCCGGGCGTTACTGTTGAGAAAAAAGAAGGCAGGTTAAAAGGTTACAGCGATGTAATTGTTACCGACCTGCCGGGTATTTATTCGCTTTCTCCGTATACTTTGGAGGAAGTTGTTTCCCGTAATTATATTATTAATGAACATCCTGATGTTATTTTAAACCTGGTGGACGGTTCCAACATTGAACGCAACCTGTATTTAACAACCCAGCTGCTTGAAATGGGCGTGCCTGTTGTTATTGCACTGAATATGATTGATATTGTCCGTAAAAACGGCGATAAAATTGATACGGCTGCACTTGGCAGAAAACTTGGCTGCCCGGTTGTTGAAACTTCCGCTTTAAGCGGGCTGGGGCTGAAAGAAGCTGCCGCCAAAGCCGTTGAAATGGCCAAAGCCAAAAATGTTGAGTGCAAACCCTTGCATTTTAACGCTGATGTGGAAAAAGCGCTGGAAGAAATTAAATACATTATGGGCAGTTCCCTGCCGGAAACCGGTGCAAGATGGACGCTTGTTAAATTGTTTGAGCGCGACCGCGAAGTATGGGCTAAATATAATATGCCGGATGTTATTCAAAAGCAGCTTGAAAAAATTATTGCCGGCGTTGAAGAAAAGCTTGATGACGACTGCGAAAGCATCATTACCAACGCCCGTTATGATTACATTACCGGCTTAATGGCTGATTGTGTTAAAAAAGTTAAAGTAGGTATGACTACTTCCGATAAGATTGACCAGATTGTTACGAACCGCATTTTGGCTCTGCCTATTTTTGCAGCCGTAATGTTCTTTGTTTATTATATTGCCGTTACTACAATCGGCACGGATGTTACCGACTGGACCAATGACGTGCTGTTTGGCGAAATGATTATGCCTTCCGTACAGGAAGCTATGGAGAATGCCGGTGCTGCCGAATGGCAGGTATCGCTGGTGGTTGACGGCATTATCGGCGGCCTTGGCGCACCGATTGGCTTTGTGCCACAGATGGCAATTATGTTCTTCCTGCTGGCGCTGCTTGAAGACTGCGGTTATATGGCGCGTATCGCGTTTATTATGGACCGTATTTTCCATAAGTTCGGCCTGTCCGGCAAAAGCTTCATTCCGTTCCTTATTTCCTCCGGCTGCGGCGTGCCCGGTATTCTTGCAACCCGCACTATCGAAACGGAAACCGACCGCCGTATGACGATTATGACGACAACCTTCATTCCCTGCGGTGCAAAACTGCCGGTTATTGCTTTGATTGCCGGTGCAATTATGGGCGGCGACTGGTACATGGCGCCGATTATGTACTTTATCGGCATTATCTCCGTTGTATTTTCCTGCCTGATTTTAAAGAAAACCGAAATGTTTGCAGGCGACCCTGCACCGTTTGTTATGGAACTGCCGCAGTACCATATTCCGGCTGCTAAAAACGTATTGCTGCATACCTGGGAACGCTGCTTTGCCTTCATTAAAAAGGTTGCAACCGTTCTGTTCCTTGTCTGCGTGGTAATGTGGTATCTTTCTACTTACGGCATTGGCGCTGAAGGTTATGGCATGGTAGAACCTGAAGACAGCTTCATTGCTTCCATGGGCGGGGCAATCGCCTGGATTTTTGCACCGCTGGGATTCGGCGAATGGCAGGCTGTTGCGGCTTCTATCTCCGGCTTCGTTGCTAAGGAAGCCATTGTCAGCACCATCGGCGTATTGATTGGCGTTGGCGAACTTGCCGAAGACGATGCAAGCCTGTGGGCTGCAACCATGGGCATGTTCCAAAACCCGATGGCGGCGTTCAGCTTCCTGGTGTTCAACCTGCTTGACAGCCCGTGCCTGGCAGCAATTACCACCATGAACAAAGAACTCGGCAGCCGCAAATGGCTGTGGTTTGCCATCATCTTCCAGAACGTATTTGCTTATGCCATGACCTTTATGATTTACCAGTTTGGGCTTGTGCTTATCATGGGCGAAGCTTTTACGGGCATGACTGCTGCCGCCTGCGTGGTTGCGCTCATCATGCTGTACATGATGTTCCGCCCGGCGCCGAAAGCAAAAGAATCCCTGCGTTCGGTAAATGCCTAATTAAAACCTTTGTGATATAATAATGTTAAAACGTAAACTGCGCGGGCTTTGTTCCTGCGCAGTTTACAGCGTCTTTTAAAGAAAGGAGCAAACAGCTGTGGCTACATGGATTATCAGTGCTGTTTTACTTGCTGCAATTGTTATGGCGGCGCGCTATTGCTGGAAAAAATTCCGCCGCGGCGAATGTATAGGCTGCTCAGGCGGTGGCTGTTCCGGCTGCGAAAGCGGCGGCTGCTGCCATTGCCACGAACCTGCCGGTAAAACAAAATAACTTTATAAACCTGTTCTGCGCTTGACAGCGCGCCTTGAAATTGATAAGATATTAACTATCAAAATACTGTTAATAACTATGAACGGAAGTAGTAAAAGCACAGGCTTTTGCAGAGAGGGCGCGCACGGCTGTAACGTGCCTAAAGCAATGGCTTTGAAGTAGTCCGGGAGTTGGCAGGCTGAACTGAAAGTAAGTTTGCCCGTAAGCGTGCGTTAAGCGTTTCAAGGTGTCCGGCTTTGGCCGGGAAGATAGGTGGTACCGCGATTTTGTCGTCCTGTTTGTAATAAACAGGACGTTTTTTATTACTTTTGCAAATTTATGACTGGAGGAATAAACATGACAGAAGAACACAACATCCCCAAAGTTTATGACCCCGCTTCTGTTGAAAAGAAATGGTATGAATTTTGGGAAAAGAACAGATATTTCCATGCAGAGCCGGAACCGGGCAAAAAGCCGTTCAGCATTGTAATTCCGCCTCCGAACATTACCGGCAAGCTGCACATGGGCCATGCGCTTGACAACACCTTGCAGGATATTTTAATCCGCTGGCACCGCATGATGGGCGACAACACCTTGTGGATGCCCGGTTATGACCATGCCGGCCTTGCTACCCAGATTAAGGTAGAAGAAGTGCTGAAAAAAGAAGAAGGCAAAACCCGCTTTGACCTTGGCCGCGAAGAATTTGTAAAACGTGTTTGGGCTTGGAAGGAAGAATACGGCGACCGTATTATTAACCAGTTAAAATGCCTGGGCATTTCGTGCGACTGGGAACGCAAGCGCTTTACCATGGACGAAGGGTGCAGCCGCGCCGTACGCGAAACTTTTGTAAGCCTGTTTGAAAAAGGGCTTATTTATAAAGGCACCCGCATTACCAACTGGTGCGTTAACTGCCATACCGCTTTAAGCGATATCGAAGTTGAACATGAAGATACTCCGGGCCATTTGTGGTATGTACGCTACCCGGTTGTTGGCGAAGAAGATACCTATTTAACCATTGCCACCACCCGCCCGGAAACCATTCCCGGCGATACCGCTGTTGCCGTTAACCCGGAAGATGAACGCTATGCAAAACTTATCGGCAAAACTTTGCGCCTGCCTATTTTGAACCGCGAAATTCCGGTAATTGCCGACAGCTATGTTGATACTAAATTCGGTACCGGCGCTGTAAAAATTACTCCTTCGCATGACCCCAACGACTATGAAATGGGCCTGCGCCATAACCTGCCGGAGATTGTTGTTATCGGCAAAGACGGCGTTATGACGGAAGAAGCAGGGCCGTTTGCCGGTTTGGAACGCTACGAATGCCGCAAACAGATTGTTGCGCGTTTAAAAGAAGAAGGCTACCTTGTTAAAATAGAAGAACACAGCCACGCAGTTGGCCATTGCCAGCGCTGCCATAATATTGTAGAGCCGCTTGTTTCCACGCAGTGGTTTGTAAAAATGCAGCCGCTTGTAAAAGCCGCTGTGGACTGCGTTACCGACGGACGCACCCAGTTTGTGCCGGAACGCTTTACCAAAAACTATACCGGCTGGATGGAAAATATCCACGACTGGTGCATCAGCCGCCAGATTTGGTGGGGTCACCGCATTCCTGTTTGGTACTGCGATGACTGCGGTGAAATGAGCGCCAGCCGCACCGACCTTGAAAAATGCCCGAAATGCGGCAGCACGCATATCCATCAGGATGAGGACGCACTGGACACCTGGTTCAGCTCCGCCCTGTGGCCGTTCTCTACCATGGGCTGGCCGGACAACACCGAACTTCTTAAACAGTTCTATCCTACCAGCGTGCTTGTAACCGGTTACGATATTATTTTCTTCTGGGTTGCGCGTATGCTGATTATGGGCATGGAATTTATGAAGGAAATTCCGTTTGAAAAAGTATTTATCCACGGCCTTGTGCGCGACAGCCAGGGACGCAAGATGAGCAAATCGCTCGGCAACGGCATCGACCCGCTGGAAGTTATTGAAAAATACGGCGCCGATACCCTGCGCTTTATGCTTATTACCGGCAACACTCCGGGCAACGACATGCGTTTTTACTGGGAACGCGTGGAAGGCACCCGCAACTTTGCCAACAAGATTTGGAACGCATCGCGCTTTGCGCTGATGAATATGGAAGGCTACGACAAGGACGCAGAACTTGCGCCTTATACGCTGGCTGATAAATGGATTCTTTCGCGTTTGCAGGATACCGTTAAAGACGTTACCGGCCTGTTGGAACGTTTTGAGCTTGGCGAAGCAGGACGCGCCATTTACGATTTTATCTGGAGCGAAGTTTGCGACTGGTACATTGAAATTGCCAAACCGCGCCTTTACAACAAAGAAGCTGCGGCTGAACGCGCAACCGCACAGCATGTACTGGCAACCGTGCTGGTATCTGCCATGAAGCTTTTGCATCCGTACATGCCGTTTATTACCGAGGAAATTTATCAGTGCCTGCCGCACGAAGCGGAAAGCATTATGATTTCCAAATGGCCTGTGGCTGACGAAAGCCTGGTTGACCCCGAAGCAGAACGCGGCATGAACGCCATTATGGACAGCATTAAGGCTATCCGCAATATGCGTGCCGAAGTTAATGCCAACCCGGGCAAAAAAATTCCGGCAATTATGCTTGTAAGCGAAGATTTGCGCGAGGTTGTTGCCCATAACGACAGCTACATTAAACTGCTGGGCGGCATTGATAACCTTGAACTGCGTCCGCTTAACGGCGAAAAACCGGAAAACGCCATGGCAGCCGTTGTAACCGGCATTGAAGTATACCTGCCTTTAGCCGGTTTGATTGACGTTGAAAAAGAAACCCAGCGCCTGAGCAAAGAACTTGCCGCAATGGAAAAAGAGTTGCAGCGCGCGGGCGGCAAACTGAACAATGCAGGATTTTTGGCTAAAGCGCCGGAAGACGTTATTGCCAAAGAACGCGCTAAATATGAAGAATTAAGCGGTAAAATTGAAGCCGTGAAAAAACGTATGGCATATTTGGCAGAATTAAAGTAAAATTAAATAAAGGGTTGAAACGGCACGGCAGTTTTGGCCGTGCCGTTTTGCATATATTAACATAACCGGGAGAACAGCAATGAATTATAATGAAAGTTTGGCTTATTTGGACAGCCTTGGAAAATTTGGCATTAAACTTGGCATGGAGCGCATTGAAGCGCTTTTAAAAGAACTTGACAATCCGCAGGATAAATTTAAAAGCGTGCATGTAACGGGAACCAACGGCAAAGGTTCCGTAAGCAGCATGATTGCCAATATCCTTTTGGCAGGTAATTTAAAAACCGGCAAGTTTATTTCGCCGCATCTTGTAAAATACAATGAACGCATCAGCATTAACAATAACAATATTACGGACGAGGCTTTTGCACTGGTTATAAGCGCCGTTAAGCAGGCGGCAGACAGCATTGTTGCCAAAGGCGTGTGCGAACAGCCCACTCAGTTTGAAGTTTTAACAGCTGCGGCTTTTTTGCATTTTGCTTTGGAAAAAGTTGATTATGCCGTTATAGAAGTAGGGCTTGGCGGCCTGTGGGACAGCACTAACGTAATTACGCCGGTGGTAAGCGTTATTACCAATGTGGCGCTTGACCACTGTGACAAGCTCGGCACTACCATAGAGCGCATTGCTATGCAGAAAGCAGGCATTATAAAAGAGAAAGTGCCTGTGGTTACGGCGGCTGCTGGCGACGACGCCATTGGGCCTATACGCGCCGTAAGCATGTTTAAGCAGGCACCGGTGTATATTTACGGGCGCGCTTTTTGGGGTGAAGAAAAAGAAAGCACGATGGACGGGCAGACCTTTACCCTGCATGCAGGCGATGTTTACAGCAGCGATTACACCATTAAACTGGCCGGTGAGCATCAGATTGCCAATGCTTCTGTGGCAATAGTGGCGGCAAAACTTGTTTCCAAGCAGGATGACCGCATTAACGAACTTGCGCTGCATATCGGCGTTGCCAATACCTTCTGGCCCGGAAGGCTGGAGCGCATTGGCGAAAAGCCGGATGTTATTTTAGACGGCGCGCATAACCCCAATGGTGCGGAAGCTCTGCGCAAGGCGCTTGATAAATTTTATCCGAATCAGAAACGCGTTTTTGTTATCGGCATGATGGGCGATAAGGATATGCAGCATGTTCTGCATACCATTGTGCGCCCGATGGATTTGGTTTACACCGTACCGGCGGACGGTGGCGAACGCGCTGCCAAGCCGCAGGAGCTGGCAAATATTATCGGCGCTAACGCCGCACCGCGCAGTGATGTTTATGAGGCATACCTTGAAGCGGTTAACGAGGCCGGCAGCGGCGGCGTTGTAGTTATTTGCGGTTCGTTATATTTGGTAGGCACGTTTAAAACAAGATTAATGGAAGAAAAGGCAAGGTGCAATTAATGGGCGGCGTTGCCAAATACCACAGTGCAGAAAAATATGTATTTTTGCTGCTGCTTTTTACGGCGGCAGTAATACCGGTAAACCAGGTGTTTACGCTGCTGATGGTGGCGGTAACTTTTTTTGCCGGGCTTGCTGTGGCCGTTAAGTACCGCAAATTAAAGCGCGTGCCTGTGCTGCCGCGCGTGCAGCAGGGGCTTTTATACCTGCTTTGGGCAATTACCTGGTATTCGCTGCGCTTTTCGGCAGATAGTGCCGTTTCGGCCTATAATTTTGGCTATGTTGTGGGGCAGTACGTGCTTTTGGTATGGCTTGTACTGCGCTACTGCGGCGACGGCAAACTTGATTTTGACTGGCAGAAGCCGCGCGAATGGCCGCGCCCTTTGCAGCTTTTGGCCGTACTTTTGCTGGCAGGCTTTGCTAACGGCCTTCTTGGCATTTACCAGCATTTTACCGGCGTTGTGCCTACCGACCCTTGGGTAGACCCTTCGCAGTTTCCGGAACTTAAAACACGCGTTGTCGGCACTTTAATTAACCCCAACATTTTTGCCGGTTATCTGGTGCTGCTTTTAAGCATAGCCGTGCCGTTTATAAAAATAACAACAGGCAGAATACGCATTTTTTTACTGGTGCTGGCAGCAGTGCTTGGCATAAGCCTTGTTTATACTTTTTCGCGCGGCAACTGGGTGGCCTGCGCCTGTGCCATGATTTTTTACTTTTTGTTTTTCTGGCGCAAATGGCTTATTCCGCTGGCAGTTTGTGCGGCAGGCGGCGTATATTTTATGCACGGTGCGGTATGGCACAGGCTGATGTCTATTTTCGGCACGCAGGATACCTCCGTGGCGCTGCGCTTTGCCTACCTTAAAAGCACGCTTTTTATTATAGAAGAACACCCTTACGGCGTAGGCTGGTACGGGTTTCAGTATATTTACCCGGAATACGATTTTTATTTGAACAACCCCAATGTAATTATGTACCACTGCCATAACCTGATGCTTAATATTCTGGCAGAGCTCGGCTGGCACGGGCTGATTGTTTTTGTGCTGGTGCTTGCCGTTTTTGCCTGGCATGCCTTTAAGCTGGCAGCAAAAGGCGTGCGCCCGTGGCTGCGCGCCGTAGGGCAGGGGTATCTGGCGGCATTGGTTGGTATTTTGGCAGGCGGCCTTACCGACCATGTATACTTTAATATGGATATGGGACTATTGTTCTGGTGCGTGTCGATGGTAATGATGCAGTGCAGCCTTTTAAACAGGCTGAGCCGCAGCGGGCGGCAGAAAATTGCTTTACATACCGGGACAGACACGCTACAATAAAATCAGAAAATTTTTAATTTTTATGGAGGGAAAAATGAATTTAAAGGATGTACAGAGGGTTTTAAAAGCAAAAATCCTTGTGGGAGAAGAATTGATGGAACGCCCCGTTGAAACCTGCTGCGGCAGCGACCTTATGAGTGATGTGCTGGCTTTTACCAAATGCAATACCCTTTTGTGTACAGGCCTTACAAATATGCAGGTTATCCGTACGGCGGGCATTACCGATTTGTGCGGCATTATTATAGTACGCGGCAAACTGCCCGGGCCGGATTTTCTGGACTTTGCGCGCGAGGCGCAGATGCCGGTGCTTTCAACAAACTGCACTCTGTTTGAAGCCTGCGGGCTATTATATGTGGCCGGGCTGCGCGGATGTTCGCAGGAAAAAGGGGGCTGCGGGTTATGACGGAGGCTAAATCTGTAAAAATAAGCTATGATGTGGCAGGCGGTGATTTTGACCGTGCCGGGGAAGCCTCGAGCGGCATTAAGCGCATGCTGCAAAAAATAGGCATACCGGCAGATATTGTGCGCCGCATAGCCATCGGCACTTATGAGGCGGAAATGAACGTGCTTATTCACGCCGGCGGCGGCAAGGTTGCTGCGGAAATTTTTCAGGACCATACCGTAATAAACATTACCGACCACGGCCCCGGCATACCGGATATTAAGCTTGCCATGCAGGAGGGCTGGTCGACAGCGCCGGATTATATCCGCCAGATGGGGTTTGGCGCCGGTATGGGCCTGCCCAACATGATGAAATGCAGTGATAAATTTGACATACAATCTAAAATAGGAGAAGGAACCTCCATCACAATGGAGTTTAAGCATATCAGCGAAGACTTGTAAAAGAGGTGAGCCCATTGGCAGAAGGCTATATTCATTCCGTCCGCTTTGTGCCTTCGAAATGTAAAGGCTGCGTAACCTGCGTTAAGGCGTGCCCTACCGATGCTATCAGGGTGCGCAACGGCAAGGCCGAACTTATCGCGGCGCGCTGCATAGACTGCGGCGAATGTATGCGCCGCTGTGCGTATCACGCGGTAGAAGCATATTCGGACAAACTGGAAGAAATACAAAAATACCAATATAATATCGTTTTGCCTCCTCCTTCGCTGTACGCGCAGTTTCCGGCCGATATTTCGGAGGAAACAATACGTGGGGGCTTAAGCAACCTTGGTTTTGATGAAATTTTTGACGTGGCTGTGGCTTCTGAATATATTTCCCTGGAAATTGCAGACTACATTAAAAACTACAATGGCGGGCGCAAGCCTTTAATTTCGTGTACCTGCCCGGCGGTGCTGCGCCTTATTCAGGTTAAGTTCCCGGAACTTATCAAACAAGTGGTGCCGATGCTGCCGCCTGTGGAGGCTGCCGCAATTTATGTAAAAAAAGAAGCCATGGAACGGCTGGGACTTGAAGAATCACAGATTGGCGTATGGTTTCTGGCGCCATGCCCGTCGAAAGACGCTAATATCCGCCAGTCGGTAGACGTAGTGCATACGCAGCTCAGCGGCAGCATTGCCATTTCGGAAATTTACGGCAGGTTGATGCGTTCTATCGGCAGTGTTAAAGAAAGCAAAAAAATAACCGCGGCTTCTTCCTACGGCATGGGCTGGGGCTGTTACGGCGGCGAACTTGCGGCCGTAGGCGTGGAAAAAGGGCTGGCGGTGCATGGCATAGAAAACGTATATGACGTGCTGGAGCAGATTTCCATGAATAAAATGCCGGACGTTGATTATGTGGAATGCAGCGCGTGCAGCGGCGGCTGTATCGGCGGCCCGCTGACGGCTGAAAATAAATTTGTGGCGGAAAAGAATCTTAAACTGCGCCTTGCGCGGATGCGTGAACACGAACCGGCAGACAGGGTGGAGGCAATGAAGCAGAGCATGGTCTGCGAGGGCTTCCCTAAATCCGGCGCTTATGTAAAAAAACTGGTGCCGCGCCCGATGATGCAGCTTGACGACGATATTTTGGAAGCCATGAAAAAGTTTGAACAAATGGAAGAAGTGCTCAATTCCCTGCCGGGGCTGGACTGCGGTGCTTGCGGCGCGCCAAACTGCCAGTGCCTTGCGGAAGATATTGTTCAGGGTAAGGCAACGGAAATAGACTGCATTTTTAAGCTGCGTGCCAGCGTTAAAAAACTTGCGCACGGCATGCTGGAGCTTGCAAGGCAGATACCTATTGACAATAACGATTTTAACGATAACGGAGAAGAAAACAATGCAGATAAAGGAAGTAATTAACAGCTTGAATTTGCAGCTTTTAACGCATACCGGTGACATGCAGGCCGAGGTTACGGGCGGCTATGCTTCTGACCTTTTAAGCAATGTTATGGGGCAGGCTGAACCCGGCATGGTATGGGTAACAATGCAGGGGCATCAGAACGTGGCTGCAGTGGCATCTTTAATAGGCCTTGCGGCAGTGGTTGTGGCAGGCGGCGCTCCGGTAGAAGAAGAAACCCTTAAAAAAGCCGATGCCAACAATATAAACATTGCCGTTACTGATTTGCCTGCTTATGTTGTAGCCGGGCAGCTTTATGCCCTTGGCATTACCAACGGAAAATGAAAACCTTACTGGCTGATTTCCATATCCATACCCTGCTTTCGCCCTGCGCGGAAATAGAAATGACGCCGCACCATATTGTTATGCGGGCGGCGCAGTACGGCGTAGACGCGGTTGCCATTACGGACCATAACGCTTCCGCCAATGTAGCGGCGGCGGTTGAAGCAGCCAAAAACTACGGTGTTAAGGTTTTTCCGGGCATGGAAGTTGAATGCCGCGAAGAAGCGCACATAGTTGTGCTGTTTGATACGCTGGAGCAGCTGGCCGCGTGGCAGAAAATAGTTGATGCCAATATGAGCGGGCTTAAAAACAATGCAGAGCGTTTTGGCGCGCAGTTTATTGTTGATGATGATGATAACTTTATAGCCGAAGAAGAACGTATGCTGCTTGGGCCTTTAAAACTTCCCGCTGCGGAAGTAATACAAAAAGTAAACGCCATGGGCGGCATGGCAATAGCTGCGCATGTGGACAGACCCTCGTACAGTCTTTTGATGCAGCTTGGCTTTCTGCCTTCGGATATGGGGCTGGCAGCGGCTGAAATAAGCCCTGCCGGCATTAGGGAATTAAAAGAACAGAAGCTGAAACTGGCGCTTGGCGGCTTAAATTATGTTACCGACAGCGACGCGCACATGATGGACAGCTTTATTAACGGCCCTAAAAATTTAATTACGGTTAAAAGTTTAACGGTGGCGGAGCTGAAACTGGCTCTTGAGGCAGAGGACGGGCGCAGCTGGCAGCCGGGCTGTTTTTTGGAGAACCGTGATTATTAAAAATGATATAGTGTATACTAATTAAAGTATACATGTTAATTAGTGTTGCATATAAGCCGGTGTTTTGTTATAGTAATATATGTACATTTAAATTTAACAGTAAGGAGAGAATGTACTATGAGCTTTGTGGAGAGAACATGCAGCTGCTGCGGCGGCGAAAATCCGGAAAAGACCCGCATTGACGCAATCCTTGCCAAATATGAAGGCGTTAAGGGCGCGCTGATTCCGATTTTACAGGAAGTACAATCCTTGTATAATTATCTGCCTAAAGACGCGCTGGAATATGTTGCCGCACAAACCGGCACCCCCATTGCGCAGATTTACGGCGTTGTAACTTTTTATTCGCAGTTCCATCTTAATCCGCGCGGGCGCAATATTATCCGCGTATGCCAGGGCACTGCCTGCCACGTACGCGGCGGCAAAACTATTTTGCAGGCGCTGGAAAAAGAACTTGACATTAAAGCAGGGCATACAACTGACGACCTGCGCTTTACGCTGGAAACGGTTGCCTGCATCGGCGCATGCGGCCTGGCTCCTGTTATGCAGGTTAACGAAGATACTCACGGCAGGCTGACGCCGGATAAATTAAAGGCTATTTTGGCAAAATACCAGTAATTATGAGAGAACTTTCACTGCATATACTTGATTTGGCGCAAAACTCGGTTGAGGCCGGTGCCCGTAATCTGCAAATTGACATTGATGAAAACGAAAACGGATATTTTACTTTTTCCATCAGTGACGACGGGCGCGGCATGACGGAAGAAATGGTTAAAAAAGTGCGCGACCCGTTTGTTACCACACGCCTTACGCGCAAAGTAGGCATGGGCATACCCTTTATGGATATGGTAACAAGCCAGTGCGGCGGCTATTTTGATATTAAATCGCAGCCGGGAGAGGGCACGGTTGTTAAAGCAGCTTTTAAGGCAGATAACATTGACCGTCCGCCTTTGGGCGATATTGCAGGCAGCATTGCCGTTTTGCTGGCAGGTGCGCCTGAGCTTAACCTTGTTTTTAACTATAAAGCGGAAAACGGCGCTTTTTGCTTTGACACTCGCCAAGTGCGTGAGGTTTTGGGGCAAGACACCGATTTTGCGCATCCGGAAATTTACCGCTGGACTGAAGAATATCTGAGGCAGCAGCTTGGCGCGCTGCATGCCGGGCAGGAGGAATAAAATGAAAACTTTGGAGGATTTGAAGGCTTTAAGGGAAAAGCTGAAAAACGATATTAAAGTCCGTCAGAACAGCACTACCAAAATTATTATCGGCATGGGCACCTGCGGCATTGCTGCCGGTGCGCGCGAAGTAATGAAAGCCGTGCTTGACGAACTGGCTGTACGCCATCTGACGGATGTGCAGGTGCAGCAGACCGGCTGCATCGGCATGTGCGAAAAAGAAGTGCTGGTGGATGTTGTGCGGCCCGGAGAACCGCGCATTACCTACGGCAAAGTAAAACCGGCAGATGTTAAAAAAATTATTGCCGAACACGTAGTTAACGGCAGAGTAGTGCAGGAGCTTGTTGTAGGCAAGATAGAACAGGAATAAAATCGGGGAGGGTTTTTTATGCAGCATATAAGAGCACATGTCCTTGTCTGCGGCGGTACCGGCTGTAAATCTGCGGGCAGCAAAGAAGTGCAGCTGGAGTTTGCCAAACAGCTTGAACAAAAAGGGCTGAGCGACGAGGTTATGATTGTAGAAACCGGCTGCCACGGCTTTTGCGAGCATGGCCCGCTGGTAATTATTTACCCGGAAGGTACTTTTTACTGCCGCGTAAAACCGGAAGATGTGGAAGAAATTGTAGAAAGCCATCTATTTAAAGGGCGCATTGTTGAGCGTCTTTTATACCATGAACCGCTTACGCATGAACAGATTCCTTCCTATTCGGAAATTAATTTTTATAAAAAACAAAAACGCCTGGTGCTTGAACACTGCGGCGCCATTAACCCTGAACAGATAGAAGAATATATTGCGGTAGGCGGCTATGAGGCGCTTGCCAAAGCCGTTACCACCATGACTCCGCAGGAGGTTATTGACGAAGTTAAAAAATCCGGCCTGCGCGGACGCGGCGGCGGCGGTTTCCCTACCGGTATGAAATGGCAGTTTGCCGCTAATTCCGTAAACTATAAAAAATATGTTATCTGTAACGCCGACGAGGGCGACCCCGGTGCTTTTATGGACCGCAGCGTACTTGAAGGCGACCCGCATAAGGTGCTTGAAGGCATGGCAATCTGCGGTTATGCCATTGGTGCCGACGAAGGCTATATTTATGTGCGTGCGGAATATCCGCTGGCTATCAAGCGCCTGCGCATAGCCATTGACCAGGCCGAACAAATGGGCCTTTTGGGCAAGAGCATTTTCGGCAGCAAATTCAGTTTTAAAATTCATATAAAAGAAGGCGCCGGTGCCTTTGTATGTGGCGAAGAAACCGCGCTTATGGCATCTATCGAAGGACGCCGCGGCATGCCGCGTCCGCGCCCGCCGTTCCCGGCAGTATCGGGCCTGTGGGGCAAACCAACCAATATTAACAACGTAGAAACTTTTGCAAACGTTGCTTCTATTATCACCAACGGTGCAGACTGGTACTGCGGTTTCGGCACGGAAAAATCCAAAGGCACCAAAGTATTTGCCCTTACCGGTAAAATCAACAACACAGGCCTTGCCGAAGTGCCGATGGGCATTACCATGCGCGAGATTATTTTCGATATCGGCGGCGGTATTACCAACGGCAAAAAATTCAAAGCCGTGCAGATTGGCGGTCCGTCCGGCGGCTGCCTGCCGGAATCCATGCTTGACCTTTCCGTTGATTACGATTCGCTGATTTCCGTCGGCGCAATGATGGGCAGCGGCGGCCTTGTAGTTATGGACGAAGACACCTGCATGGTTGACGTTGCCAAATTCTTCCTTAACTTTACGCAGTCCGAATCCTGCGGCAAATGCACTCCCTGCCGCGAAGGAACCAAACGTATGTTGGAAATTTTAACCCGCATTACGGAAGGGCAGGGACGCGAAGGCGATATTGAACTTTTGGAAGAGCTGGCCGGCAATATTAAAGAAACTGCACTCTGCGGCCTCGGGCAGACAGCGCCTAACCCCGTACTCAGCACGCTTAAATATTTCCGCGATGAATACGAAGCACATATTAAAGAAAAACGCTGCTCGGCAGGAGTATGCGAAAAACTTGCCAACTATCAGATTACGGATAAATGCAAGGGCTGCGGCCTCTGCGCACGCCAGTGCCCGGTTCAGGCCATCAGCGGCCAGCCGCGCAGCCAGCACGTTATTGATACCACTAAATGCATTAAATGCGGCGCCTGCATGGCAGCCTGCCCGTTTAAGGCAATAGTTAAGGGATAAGGGGGCAGAACAATGGAAATGGTTACCTTAACAATCAATGGGCAAACTGTACAGGCCCCTAAAAATGCAACGATTTTGGAAGCGGCACGCAGTGCCGGAATTTATATACCAACTCTGTGCTACCATCCGGAACTTGCGCCGGAAGGTGCCTGCCGCCTGTGCGTGGTGGAAGCAAGCGGAGCAAGAAGCCTTGTTGCATCCTGCGTATATCCGGTAGCGGAAGGCATGGTAGTTAAAACCAACACGCCTAAAGTAAGGGCAGCGCGTAAAATGGTTGTTGAACTGCTCTTGGCGAACCACCCCAAAGACTGCCTGTCCTGCCAGAAAAGCGGGGACTGCGAACTTCAAAAAATTGCCGCAGACCTTGGCCTGCGCAAAATCCGCTTTGAAGGCGGCGCACGCAAAGCCCATACTATTGACGGCAGCAACCCCTGCCTTGTGCGCGACCAGGAAAAATGCATTCTCTGCGGGCGCTGCATACGCGTTTGCCGCGATGTGCAGGGCATGAATGTTTACAGCTTTGCCAACCGCGGGTTTGATACCATCGTTTCAACTGCGTTTGAACAGGACCTCGGCAATGTGGCGTGCAGCTACTGCGGCCAGTGCGCCAGCGTTTGCCCGACCGGCGCCATTGTTGAACGTGACGACACCGAAAAAGTTTGGGATGCCATTAACGACCCCGATAAAATTGTTATTGTGCAGACCGCTCCTTCCGTGCGTGTTGCTATTGGCGAAGAACTGGGCATGGAACCCGGCAGCATTGTAACAGGCAAAATGGTTGCAGCACTGCGCCATCTGGGTTTTGATAAAGTTTTTGATACTGATTTTTCTGCCGACCTTACCATTATGGAAGAAGGCTATGAATTTTTAGACCGCCTGCAAAACGGCGGGCTGCTGCCGATGATTACTTCGTGCAGCCCGGGCTGGGTTAATATGATTGAACTGAAATATCCTGAGCTTTTGGACCATCTTTCTACGGCCAAATCGCCGCAGCAGATGTTCGGCGCAATCGCTAAAACCTATTATCCGGAAAAAGCCGGCATTGACCCTGCCAAAATAGTCAGCGTATCGGTTATGCCGTGTACGGCCAAAAAGGCGGAAGCCGCAAGGCCTGAAATGTGCGATTCCGGTTACCGCGATGTTGATATAGTAATTACCACGCGCGAGCTTGGGCGCATGATACGCGAAGCAGGCATTGATTTTAAAAACCTGCCGGAAGAAAACTTTGATTCTCCGCTTGGCACCGGCAGCGGCGCTGGCGTAATTTTTGGCACAACCGGCGGCGTTATGGAAGCGGCGCTGAGAACAGTTGCCGATGTGCTTGCCGGAGAAAACCTGCCGCATGTGGATTATGAGGAAGTGCGCGGCATGGAACATACCCGCGAGGCAGAAATTGAAATTGCCGGCAAAAAAATAAAAATTGCCGTTGTACATACTCTTAAATCGGCAATGGAAATGCTCGAAAGAGTTAAAAACGGCACTGCCGATTATCAGTTTATTGAAGTAATGGCATGCCCTGGCGGATGCATCGGCGGCGGCGGGCAGCCTGTTCCGGTTAATGCCGAAATCAGGAAACTGCGCAGAAAGGGACTCTTTGATTGTGACAGAGCCAATGAGTTACGAAAATCGCACGAAAATCCTGAAATAATTGAACTTTATGATACTTGGCTGGGCAAACCGCTTGGAGAAAAAGCACACAATCTCCTGCACACGCACTATCACCGGCAAATACGTTAAATATACTAATAAAATGCTATAAAATACCCTTCGGACTTTTGAGTCCGAAGGGTATTTCTTTAAAAAATGTAAACAAAAGGCTTGCCATGTTACAATTTTACTGCTATTATATTGTAAGGGTCAGAAAAGGGCCTGAGCTTGTTAAAAATTCAGAAAATATCCTGACAGGTTATGTGCTATAATAACGTTAGATGAAAATCTGAATATTTAACGGCAATTTCATAAAAAAATTCAAAAAAATATCACAAATAGAGCTTCGGCAGAAGGAATTTTGCAGGTGGTGTCGAAGTATATAAAGAAACCAAAAGAAGGTATGTTCAGGCGTTGGCAGACAACAGGGTAGCGGAACCCTTACGGAAGCCTTACGCCGGCGGCTTGCAGTCCGGGCGTGCCCGCTCCGGAAAATGCGTGAGCTGGCACTTGGCGTTATTGAGTTTAATTATTAAATTTCGGGATAACACTAAAGTGCTCCTTTTTTATGTTATGGGTTTGCCTTATTTGGCGGACGGTATAGACAAACGCTTGGCGTTTGCAGAGTATTTTTCGCCGGATAAGTTAAGTGCCGAAAGGCAGAAACCATATATATTTAATTTCAAGGAGGAAGGAACATGATCGATATTAAAGATCGTATTTGCGATGCGGTTGCTGGCAAAGTAATGAGCGCAGAAGCCGCAACCGACTTTATTCACAATGGTGACAACTTGGGTGTCAGCGGCTTTACTCCGTCTGGCTATCCGAAAGCTGTACCTCTTGCCCTGTCTGAAAGATACAAAGGCACCGATTTCAAAGTTAACGTTTGGACCGGCGCTTCTGTAGGCCCTGAAATTGACCAGGCAATGGTAGAAGCTGGCATTATGGACCGCCGCCTGCCTTATCAGACCAACGGCACCCTCCGCAAAGCTATCAACGAAGGTAAAGTAAAATATGCTGACATTCACCTCAGCCACATGGCACAGATGGTTCGCTATGGCTTCATGGCTAACCGCAAAGGCGTAGACGTAGCAATCGTTGAAGTATGCAAAATCAACGACCTCGGCGACGGCAAAGTAGGCCTTATCCCGACCACTTCCATGGGCAACAGCTCCTCTTATGTAGCAGGCGCTAAAAAAGTTATCGTAGAAGTTAACACCAGCCAACCGGTAGGTTTGGAAGGTATGCATGACTCCTATGTACCTCTTGATCCTCCGTACCGTAAACCGATTCCTATCGAAAGACCGGAAGACCGCATTGGTACTCCGTACATTCCTTGCGAACTCGACAAAATCGTTGCTGTTGTTCCTTGCGACATCACCGATAAAGTTCGTCCGCTCGGCGAAATCGACGAAGACGCTAAACACATGGGCGAAAACCTCGTAGCATTCTTCAAAAAAGAAGTTGCTGAAGGCCGCCTGCCGAAAAACCTGCTTCCGCTGCAGTCCGGCGTAGGCTCCGTTGCTAACGCTGTTATCAACGGCCTTGTAAACTCCGACTTCGAAGACCTCACCGTTTACACCGAAGTTATCCAAGACGGTATGTTCGACCTCATCGATGCCGGCAAACTCCGTGTTGCTTCCGGTACCGCTCTGACTCCGTCTCCGGAATGCCAGAAAAAATTCTATGAAAACCTTGACCATTACAAACCTTACCTGATTCTCCGTCCGCAGGAAATCTCCAACAGCCCTGAAGTTGCACGCCGCATTGGCGTTATCGCAATGAACACCGCTATCGAAGTTGATATTTACGGCAACGTAAACTCCACTCATATCTGCGGTACCAAATTGATGAACGGCGTTGGCGGTTCCGGCGACTTTGCCCGTAACGGTTACCTCACCGTATTCTTCACCAACTCCCTGGCAAAAGGCGGCAAAATCAGCTCCGTTGTTCCGTTCTGCAGCCATATCGACCATGCAACCCTCGACGTTGACGTTATCGTTTCCGAACGCGGCGTTGCTGACCTCCGTGGCCTGACTCCGAAAGAAAAAGCTCCGATCATCATTGATCAGATTGCTAACCCGAAATATCAGCCGATGCTGCTGGATTACTTCCACAGAGCTTGCGAAGCTTGCGGCAACAGCCAGACTCCGCATCTGCTTGAAGAAGCTTTCGATTTCCATAACCGCTTCAACAAAACCGGCACCATGGAAAAATAATCCCAGTTTAATTGGGGCTTAAGCCTGTGCCGGCGGTAGCGAGTCCTCCGGCACAGCTTAAATAAATATGTTGACGAAGCCGAAAGGCTTTGCCATAGACCGTCTTTGACGGACACTCTCACCGTACCCGGGCAGTCCAACCCGAGTATGAAAACAAAAATTTTAAGGAGGATTTGAGAATGTCAAATGAAACTCTGAAAGCTGGCTTAGCTAAATACCATGAAGAAGTAGAAGCTAAACTGGTTAAATTCCCTGAACGCGCAAACCTGGAGCCTAACAGACTCTACACCCCGCTTGACATCGAAGGTTTCGATTATGAAAGAGACCTCGGTTTCCCTGGTGAATATCCTTTCACCCGTGGTGTACAACCTACCATGTACCGCGGCCGTTTCTGGACCATGCGTATGTATGCTGGTTTCTCCACTGCTGAAGAATCCAACAAACGTTATAAATACCTGCTGGCTAACGGCGGCAGCGGCCTGTCTTGCGCATTCGACCTCCCGACCCAGATCGGTTATGATTCCACCGACCCGATGTCCGAAGGCGAAGTTGGTAAAGTAGGCGTAGCTATCGACTCCCTGGCAGATATGGAAATCCTGTTCGACGGTATTCCTCTGGACAAAGTTTCCACTTCTATGACCATCAACGCTCCTGCATCCGTACTGCTCTGCATGTACATCGCAGTTGCCGAAAAACAAGGCGTTTCCGCTGATAAACTCCGCGGCACCATTCAGAACGATATCCTGAAAGAATATGCTGCCCGCGGCACTTATATCTTCCCGCCGAAACCCTCCATGCGTTTGATCACCAACATTTTTGAATATTGCTCCAAAAATGTTCCGCTGTGGAACACCATCTCCATTTCCGGTTACCATATCCGTGAAGCTGGTTCCACCGCTGCTCAGGAAATCGCATTCACCATCGCTGACGGCATTGCTTATGTAGAAGCTGCTATCAAAGCTGGCATGGACGTTGACGCTTTCGCTGGCCGTCTGTCCTTCTTCTGGAATGCTCACAACAACGTACTCGAAGAAGTTGCTAAATTCCGCGCTTCCCGTCGTGTATGGGCTAAAGTTATGAAAGAAAGATTCGGCGCTAAGAAAGCTAAATCCATGATGCTCCGCGTACATACCCAAACCGCTGGTTCCATGCTGACCGCTCAGCAGCCGAACAACAACATCGTTCGTGTTGCTCTGCAAACCGCAGCTGCAGTAATGGGTGGTACCCAGTCCCTGCACACCAACTCCAAAGACGAAGCTTTGGCTCTGCCGACCACTGAATCCGTAACCATCGCTCTGCGTACTCAGCAAATCGTTGCTTACGAATCCGGCCTGGCTGACACCATTGACCCGTTGGGCGGTTCCTACTATGTAGAAGCTTTGACCAATAAGATCGAAGCTGAATGCTGGGAATACATTAAGAAAATTGATGAACTCGGCGGCGCTCCGGAAGCTATCGCTAAAGGCTACATCCAGAAAGAAATTCAGGATTCCGCTTACAAATGGCAGATGGACGTTGAAAAAGGCAACCGTATTATCGTTGGCGTTAACAAATTCCAGCAGGAAGAAGAACCCCCGAAAAACCTGCTGCGCGTAGACGGCTCTGTTGGCAAACTGCAGGCTGAAAAAATTGCTGCATTGAAAGCTCGCCGTGACAACGCTAAAGTTGAAGAAACCCTTGCTGCTCTTAAAGCAGGCTGCGCTGATGAAAGCGTTAACCTGATGCCTTTGATCCTCGAAGCTGTTAAAGCTTATGCAACCGAAGGCGAAATCTGCGGCGTAATGAGAGAAGTATTCGGCGAATACCAGGCTCATACCCAGCTGTAATTAACTTAGCCAACAATAATAGGGAGGTAAGTAGATAATGTCTAATATCAGAGTTTTAGTAGCAAAACCGGGTCTTGATGGACACGACCGCGGTGCTAAAGTTGTAGCTCGTGCATTGCGCGACGCTGGTTTTGAAGTAATTTATACCGGTATCCGTCTGACCCCGGAACAAATCGCTGAAGCTGCTCTGCAGGACGACGTTAAAGTTGTTGCTCTGAGCCTGCTCTCCGGCGCTCATAACACCCTTTTCCCGAAAGTTGTAGAACTTTTGAAAGAAAAAGGCCTGAACGATGTTCTGGTTATCGGCGGCGGCGTTATTCCTGACGCTGACATCCCGGGCCTGAAAGCTGCTGGCATTGCCGAAGTATTCACTCCTGGCACCCCGACCAGCGCTATCGTTGACTTCATCAACGCAAACGTAAAATAATTAGGTCTTAAAAATTTGCAAGGCGGCTTGTCCGCCTTGCAACCTAAAATTTTTATCAGACCTCAACAAGGCGGTGTGAAATTTGAACATTGTTGAAGGCGTATTAAACCACAACCGTTTGGCACTGGCCAAAGCAATTACGGCCGTTGAAAACGAGTATGACAATGCTGTTGAAATTATGACAGCTTTATATCCCCACACCGGCAATGCTTATGTCATTGGTATAACCGGACCTCCGGGTGCTGGCAAAAGTACTTTGACCGATAAACTTGCCAAAGAATTCCGTAAACGCGGTAAAACTGTTGGCATTATTGCAGTAGACCCCACCAGTCCGTTCTCCGGCGGCGCTATCTTGGGCGACCGTATCAGAATGTTGGATTTGTCTTCGGATGAAGGCATTTTTGTCCGTTCTATGGCTACCAGAGGCAGCTTGGGCGGCTTATCGCAAAAAGCAGGCGATGCAGTCAAATTGATGGATGCTTTTGGCTTTGACATCATTATCATCGAAACCGTAGGCGTAGGGCAATCTGAAGTTGATATCGTAAAAACTGCCGATACCACCATGGTTGTTGTAATCCCGGGCATGGGTGATGATATTCAGGCTATTAAAGCAGGTATACTTGAGATCGGTGATTTGTTCACGATTAACAAAGCTGATCGTGAAGGCACAGACAAGCTCAACATAGAGATTGAAATGATGTTGGAATTAAATCCCGAACATGTTGGCTGGCGTCCGCCGATCAACCGGACCATTGCCAGCAAGGGTGAAGGCATAGAAGCAGTTGTAGACTCCATTGAGGAGCACCAGAAATATTTGAATGATAGCGGTGAAATCGTTAAAATCCGCAAAGCCCGCATTAAAAACGAGGTTACTGCGATGCTTAACGATAAAGTAAACCGCTACATTGATAAAAATGTAGTAGCTACCGATGAATTTGATTCCTTGGTAGAAAAACTGCAGGGCCGCGAAATTGAACCGTACTCTGTAGTTGATGACATTGTTGGTAAAGTTTTGAAATAAAACCACCAAATTAATTCTTTAAGGAGGAATTAAAAATGTTCAAAGTAATTTGTGTTGACCATGTAGGTATTGCCTGCAAAGATTTGGATGTATCCAAAAAATTCTACACCGAAGTTCTCGGTCTGGAATGCACTGGTGAAGAACCGGTTCCCGAACAGGGCGTAAAAACCGTATTCATTCCTTGCGGCGAAACTCTGCTTGAGCTTCTTGTTGATATTACCGAAAACAATGATGGCCCGATCGGCAAATACATTGCTAAAAACGGCCAGGGCATCCAGCACATTGCTCTCCGTGTTGACGACATTGAAGCTGCTATCGCCGGCGTACAGGAAAAAGGCGGCATCATGATTGACAAAGCACCTCGCGGTGGTGCAGGCGGAATGGACATTGCTTTCGTTCATCCGAAATCTGTTGGCATTTTGCTCGAACTCTGCGCTCCTGCAAAAAAATAATTTCTGCCTGAACAGAAATTAAGCTGCTTGTGCAGCACACAAAAATCAGATACATAACAGACGGGCGCCTGATACTACGCCCGCCTGCATGTATAAATAAGTTCTCCCCAATTATATGGAGGTGTAAGATTTGTCTACTCAAGAAAGAATTGAGAAAATGCTCAAACTCTCCGAACACATTATCGCAGCTGGCGGCGAAAAGAAAGTAGCTAAACAGCATGAAAGCGGTAAACTGACTGCTCGTGAGAGAATCGCATTATTACTTGACGAAGGTAGCTTCGTTGAATTGGATCGTTTCGTAAGCCATCGTTGCACTAACTTCGGCCAGGACAAAAAAGAACTCCCGGGCGAAGGTGTAACCACCGGTTACGGCACTGTTGACGGCCGTCTGGTTTATGTATTCGCTCAGGACTTCACCGTTGAAGGCGGCTCCCTCGGCGAAATGCATGCTAACAAAATCGTTAAAGTACAGCGCCTTGCTCTCAAAATGGGTGCTCCGTGCGTTGGCCTGAACGATTCCGGCGGTGCTCGTATCCAAGAAGCTGTTGACGCTCTGGGCGGCTATGGCAAGATCTTCTTCGAAAACACCAGCGCATCTGGTGTTATTCCTCAGATCTCTGCTATCATGGGTCCTTCCGCAGGCGGCGCTGTATACAGCCCGGCTCTGACCGACTTCATCTACATGGTAAAGAACACTTCCAAAATGTTCATTACCGGCCCTGCAGTTGTTAAATCCGTTACCGGCGAAGAAGTTACCCAAGAAGAACTGGGCGGCGCTATGACCCACAACCAGACTTCCGGTGTAGCTCACTTTGCAGCTGAAAACGACGAAGACTGCATTAAACAAATCCGTTATCTGCTCAGCTTCCTTCCGTCCAACAACATGGAAGGCGCACCGATTATCGAAACCGGTGACTCCCCGACCAGAACCGACGAAGCACTGAACAGCATTATTCCTGATAATTCCAATCATCCTTATGATATGAAAGACATTATCAAGAGCATTGTTGATAACGGTGAATTCTATGAATCTCAGCAATACTACGCTCAGAACATCATTACCTGCTTCGCACGTATGGATGGCCAGACCGTAGGTATTATTGCTAACCAGCCGAAAGTTATGGCAGGTTGCCTTGATATCAATGCATCTGACAAATCTTCCCGCTTCATTCGCTTCTGCGACGCTTTCAACATTCCTCTGTTGAACCTGGTAGACGTTCCGGGCTTCCTGCCTGGCACCAACCAAGAATATGGCGGTATCATCCGTCATGGCGCTAAGATGCTCTATGCATACTCTGAAGCAACCGTACCTAAAATTACTTTGATTACCCGTAAAGCATACGGCGGTTCTTACCTCGCAATGTGCTCTCAGGAACTTGGTGCTGACCAGGTTATCGCTTGGCCGACTGCTGAAATCGCAGTTATGGGCCCTGCTGGTGCAGCTAACATCATCTTCCGTAAAGATCCTGATGTTGAAGCTAAAACTGCTGAATACATTGACAACTTTGCAACCCCGTATCAGGCTGCAAAACGTGGCATGGTTGATATCGTAATTCAACCGAAAGATTCCCGCCCGACCATTATCAATGCATTGCAAATGCTGGATTCCAAACGTGAAAGCCGTCCGGCTAAGAAACACGGTAACATTCCGCTTTAATGCATAGAAAGGGGAAATCGTAATGGGATTTTTTGGATTATTTGGCGGCAGCAAGAAGAAAAAAGAAGCTCCTAAAGCTGCAGCCCCGGCTCCGGTAGCAGTAGCTCCGGCTCCTGCGGTTCCCGCCGGCACTCCCCCCGAAGTAATTGCAGCTATCAGCGGTGCAATCAGCATGGTTATGAATGACGATGAAATGATTGCAGCAATGGCAGCAGCTATCCAGCATGCTGGCGGCGGCGTAGCTGTAGTACGTATTAAAAAACCGAGTACGCTTTGGGCTCAGACTGGCCGCTTGTCTTTGATGAACAAAAGACAAGAGTGCTACTAATTTTTAGTTTTGACTGCAGCAGATACCAGTTATCTGCTGCACGAAAATAAAATTTTTTAAAAAGTGAAATGGAGGAATTTCAAATGAGAAAATTCAAAGTTAACGTTAATGGTGTAGCTTACACCGTTGAAGTTGCAGAAGAAGGCGTTGTAGCAGCAGCTCCGGTAGCAGCAGCTCCGGTTGCAGCTCCCGCTCCGGCTCCGGTAGCAGCTCCTGCTCCGGCAGCAGCTCCGGCTCCCGCTCCGGCTCCGGCAGCAGCTCCTGCTCCGGCAGCAGTAGCAGCTGGCGACACCCCGCTTACCGCTCCGATGCCTGGTAAAGTAAGCAAAATCGTAGCTAAAGCTGGCGACGCTGTTAAAAAAGGCGACGTAGTTCTTATGCTCGAAGCTATGAAAATGCAGAATGAAATTGCTGCACCTGTTGACGGCACCGTTAAATCCATCAACGTAGACGTTAACGAAAACGTAAAACCTGGCCAGATCATGGCTGTTATCGGCTAATTTCCTTCAATTCTTCAAGTATAGTAGCAATGCCGGCAGTTTAACTACCGGCACTGCTATCAGATGAATTTATAGGAAAGCAATTGAATATTGGAGGTTTAAGAATGGATTCTTTACTCGTACAATACCCTTACCTTGAAGAACTCCTGAAGGGTATTATTGGTCTTAGCTATACTCATATTATTATGTGGATTATCGGCGGCATCCTGATTTGGCTCGCTGTTAAATATGACTACGAACCTGCTCTGCTGCTTCCGATTGGCTTCGGTGCTATCCTGGCTAACATTCCTCATTCTTCTGCAGTATCCACCGAACCTGGTGCTGAAGGCTTCTTGATTACCCTGTACAATGCAGGTATCGCAAACGAACTGTTCCCTGTACTTATCTTCGTTGCTATCGGCGCAATGTGCGACTTCGCTCCGTTGATTCGCCGTCCGTCCGTAATGCTGTTCGCAGCAGCTGCTCAGTTCGGTATCTTCGCTACCGCTATCGGCGCTACTTTCCTGGGCTTCTCCTTCCCGCATGCTTCCTCTATCGGTATCATCGGTGCAGCTGACGGCCCGACCACCATTTATGTAGCAAGCCGTTATGCAGTAGAACTGCTTGGACCTCTGTCCGTAGCTGCTTACTGCTACATGTCTTTGGTTCCGGTTATCCAACCGCCTGTTATCAAAGCTGTTACCACTCAGAACGAACGCAAAATCCGTATGGGCTTTGAAAACGAAGAACCTGTATCTGACACCACTAAATTCTTGTTCCCGATCATGATCGTTATCGTAGCAGGCGTTGTATCTCCTCTGTCTGTTGCTCTTATCGGTGCTCTTATGTTCGGTAACGTTCTTAAAGAATCCGGTGTTGTTGATAACCTGTCCAACTGCGCTCAGAACGAACTGTCCAACCTGGTAACCCTCGTACTTGGTATTACCATCGGCGGTACCATGACTGCTGAACGTTTCCTGAATGTTCAGGTACTTCTCATCATGTGCCTCGGCGCTGTTGCATTCGTATTCGATACCGTTGGCGGCGTTATCTTCGCTAAACTTCTCAACATGTTCAGCGCTAAGAAAATCAACCCGATGATCGGTGCTTGCGGCATTTCCGCATTCCCGATGTCCGGCCGTGTAATCGCTAAAATGGCTTTGAAAGAAGACCCGACTAACTTCATCATCCAACATGCTATCGGCGTAAACGTTGCTGGTCAGGTTGCATCCGTAGTAGCAGGTGGTCTGGTTCTTGCTATGATTCCTGCTCTGGAAAAAATGTAATCTGTAATTTGTAACTTTCCTTATAGCGTGCTTTCCACTGGAATATTTTTGGAGGTGTAAAAATGGGAGCAACTGAAAAAGCTGTTATTATGATGGCTGTAGCTCTGCCGACCATGTTTATCGTTATTGGACTTTTCGTTGGTTTAACGAAATTGCTCCATAAATCTTTCCCGGCAGAAGAAGATTAATTTTAAACTTAGCTGAATAAATAGCTAACAAAATGTTTATTTGCGGTTTAAACGGGCGGTTATGCCGCCCGCGTACCGCATAAGCCGTCAAGCCAGAAACTTAACGGCATTATTATGTTTAGCTCATCTGAGCTAATTTATGAAGATTGGAGTGACGAAATTGGATATTTCACTTCCTGCTTTAATGTCCATCCTCGCGTTGGTTATTCTTGTAGGTATTTCCTGCGTTAATGAGGATTTAAACGTAGGCTTCCTCGGTATTGCGTTCGGTATTATCGTAGGCGGCGTCTTTGGCGGCACCCCTGCAAGTAAAATTATGAATGCTTTCCCGCTTAGCCTGTTTATGATTCTGGTTGGTGTTACATTCCTTTTCGGTATGGCACAAACCAACGGCACCATGGAAAAACTCACTGCTTATTCCATTCGTGTCTGCAAAGGCAACACTGCTTTAATTCCTATCATTATTTTCTTACTTTCCGACTTCTTGACCACTATCGGCCCTGGCAACATCGCAGGCTGCGCACTTATGGCTCCGGTAGCTATGGCTATCGCCGGCCGTGTTAAAATGCCTGCATTCCTGATGACCCTGCTCGTAGTAGGTGCCTGCAACGCCGCTGCATTCTCTCCGTTTGCACCGACCGGCATCATCTCCAACGGCATCATCGCTAAAGTTGCTCCTGATCTCGGAATCCCTGCTGACGAACTTGATGCTATTGCATGGATGGTATACTTCAAATCCACTCTTGCACAAGGCTTCGTAACCGTAGTAGGCTTTATGGTAATGGGCGGCGCTAAATGGCTGAAAGAACAGCGCGGTGCTTCTCTGGATATCGATGAATTGGCTCCGAAACCGGAACCGTTCAACGCTGCACAGACCACCACTTTGCTGATGGTTGCACTCCTCGTTCTTTTGGTAGTAGTTCCTGGGCTGCCTGGTATTAAAGGCACTCTGCCGAAAATGCTCACCAATATGCTTTCTAACGTAGGTTCTATTTCCTTCGTACTTTCTATTGTACTCATGCTCACCGGTTACGGCGATTCCAAAGCTGCTGTTAAAGTAATGCCTTGGTCCGTAATCATGATGGTTTGCGGCGTATCCGTATTGATCGACGTTATGGATAAATCCGGTGGCCTGAACTTCCTTGTTCAGATTATGTCCTCCGTAGCTGGCCCGACCACTATCTGCTTCTGGGCATCCTTCGTACCGGCTGTTCTGTCTGCATACTCCAGCTCCTCTGGTGTAATTATGCCGATGTTCCTGCCGATGACTCCTGGTTTGGTAGAATTAACTGGTGGCGATGCTATTTCCATCATTTCCGCTATCAACGTAGGTTCCCACCTTGTAGATACTTCTCCGCTTTCCACTCTGGGCGCACTCTGCATTGCAGCTGCTCCTGAGTACGAAGATAAAGGCGTTCTGTTCCGTAAACTTTTGATTTGGGGTCTCTCCATGTCCATTGTTTCCGGTATTGTTTGCTTCGTATTCTTCGGTGTACTTGGTCTGTAAGAAGGACAAGAGTAATCGAGCGAACGTTTGCTAACGCAATCTAAAATTAGTTCGCTATTTTTAGAATGGTATTTTGCAAAGTGCGAATATCTGATTTCAAGTTCCATCTTAATCTAACAAATAGGAGGAACTAAATTATGGATATTTCGCTTCCTGCATTAGTGTCCATTCTCGCACTGGTAATCCTCGTAGGCATCAGCTGCGTTAATGAAGATTTGAACGTAGGCTTCCTCGGTATCGCTTTCGGTATTATCGTAGGCGGCGTTTTCGCAGGTACTCCTGCATCTAAAGTTATGAACGCTTTCCCGTTAAGCCTGTTCATGATTCTGGTCGGCGTAACCTTCCTCTTTGGTATGGCTCAGACCAACGGCACTATGGAAAAACTTACTGCTTATTCTATTCGTGCTTGCAAAGGCAACACTGCCCTTGTACCTATCATTATTTACATTCTTGCTACTTTTATCACCACCATCGGACCTGGCAACATCGCTGGCTGCGCATTGATGGCTCCGGTTGCAATGGCTATTGCTTCCAAAGTTAAAATGCCTGCTTTCCTGATGACCCTGCTCGTAGTTGGTGCCTGCAACGGTGCAGCATTCTCTCCGTTTGCTCCTACCGGTATTATTTCTAACGGCATCATCGCTAAAGTTGCTCCGGAACTCGGCATTCCTGCTGATTACCTCAACACTTTGGCTTGGAAAATTCACTTCAACTCCACTATTGCACAAGGCTTCGTTAACATCGGCGGCTTCTTTGTAATGGGCGGTTTGAAATGGATGCGCGAACAGAAAGGCGCTGCTCTTGATATTGATGAACTGGCTCCGAAACCGGAACCGTTCAACGCTGCACAGAAAACCACTCTGCTGCTCGTTGCTATCCTCATTATCCTGGTAGTTGTTCCTGGTCTGCCTGGCGTTAAAGGTACCCTTCCGAAAACTATCACCAATATGCTCTCCAACGTAGGCTCTATCTCCTTCGTACTTTCAATCGTACTCATGCTTACCGGTTATGGCGATTCCAAAGCTGCTGTTAAAGTAATGCCTTGGTCCGTAATCATGATGGTTTGCGGCGTATCCGTATTGATCGACGTTATGGATAAATCCGGTGGCCTGAACTTCCTTGTTCAGATTATGTCCTCCGTAGCTGGCCCGACCACTATCTGCTTCTGGACAGCATTTGTACCGGCTGTAATTTCTGCTTACTCCTCCAGCTCTGGCGTAGTAATGCCGATGTTCCTGCCGATGACTCCTGGTCTGGTAGAATTGACTGGCGGCGATCCTGTTTCCATCATTTCTGCTATCGACGTAGGTTCCCATCTGGTAGATACCTCTCCGCTTTCCACTTTGGGCGCACTGTGCATTGCTTCTGCCGGTGAAGAAGAAGACAAAGGCGTACTGTTCCGTAAACTTTTGATTTGGGGTCTTTCCATGTCCATCGTTTCCGGTATCGTATGCTACGTATTCTTTGGTATCCTTGGCTTCTAATTAATTAGAGTTAAGATTCGGACTTATGCAGGTACGGTTCATCCGTACCTGCATAATATTTTATTCTTATCAGTAAATTTAACTAAAAAGATTTGCAATTTTAACAATAATTTGTTAAGATAAGTTTGTTAATATTTGATCTGTGCGGCTCTCACAGAATAAATATTGTTTGGCTGATGGGCAATAAATAAGGAGAAATCTGGATGTATTGCTTGAATCAGAGAGTTTTTTACAAACAGGAGGAAAATGATAATGAAACCGTTGGAAAATGTAGTTGTACTGGACCTCACTCGTGTATTGTCCGGCCCTTATGCTGCTATGATGCTTGCTGATATGGGTGCAAATGTAATCCACATCGAGCAGCCGAAAATTGGCGATGACAGCCGTGCTTACGGACCTTTTATCGGGAAAGAAAGCGCGTATTTCATGAGCTTGAACCGCAACAAACGTTCCATGACTATGAACTTCAAGTCTGAAGAAGCTAAAGCCGTTTTCAAAGAAATGGTTAAAAAAGCTGACGTTGTTGTTGAGAACTTTAAACCGGGCACCATGAAAAAATTCGGCCTGGACTATTCCGTATTGAAAGAAATCAACCCGAAAATTATTTACGCATCCTGCTCCGGCTTCGGCCAGACCGGCCCTTACACCATGAAACCAGCCTATGACGTTGTTGTACAGGCTATGGGCGGCATCATGAGCATCACCGGCCCGGATAAAGATACTTTCTGCCGTGTTGGCGCTTCCGTAGGCGATATTATTGCAGGTATCTTCCTTGCAACCGGTATCACCACTGCTCTTTATAAACGCGAAGTAAGCGGCATTGGCCAGGAAATTGACGTATCCATGCTTGACTGCCAGGTTGCAATTCTGGAAAACGCAGTAAGCCGTTACTTTGTAAATGGCGTAAACCCGACTCCGCTCGGAAACCGCCATCCTTCCATCACTCCGTTCGAATCCTTTACGGCAAGCGACGGCCTGTTGATTGTTGGCGCAGGCAACGACAGACTTTGGAAGAAGCTCTGTGATTTGATCAATAAACCGGAACTCATTGAAGATTCGCGCTTTATTACCAATGCTGACAGAACTAACAACGAACCTGCACTGAAAGAAATTCTGGATGCAGTATTTGTAACCGATACCATTGAACATTGGCTGGAAAAACTGGAAGCAGCAGCTATTCCGTGCGCACCTATCAATACCATTGATAAGGTTGTAAACGATCCGCAGGTTAACTTCCGTGAGATGATTGTAGAAGTTGAACATCCGACTGCCGGTAAGATGAAAATCCCCGGTGTACCTATTAAATTCTCCGAAACTCCTTGCGGTGTAGAAAAAGCAGCTCCGGTACTTGGCCAGCATACTGACGAAGTTCTGAAAGAATTTGGCTTTGACGATGCTGAAATTGCAAAACTGCATGAAGTAGCAGCAGTTTAATTCTTATATTTCTCAATCTAATCCAACTTAAAATTTTAATTGATATCAGGATGGGTACTTGTGCCCATCCTTTTTTACTGCGAATTTTAATATGCTGTCTATCTTTTCCTTTACCGTTATGCTTTTTTGTTATATAATAATAACGTTAATTATAATTAAATTTAGGAGGCTGTTTAATGAGTTTAGCTGTTGATACAACCAAACGCAGTAAAAAATATGTTATTACTTACACTGTAGTAGGCATAGCATGCTTTGTTATGTTTATTGTATCTATTTTACGTTATGTATACCTTAATGTGCTGGAACCCGTGCCAATTTTCTTTTATGCAATGCTGGTATGGATTTTGCTCCTGCGCTGCAAACCTACTTACGATATCAGCGTGGAACGCAAATATTTAAGAATTGTTAAGCACACTATCTGGGGCAAAACCAAGGTTTATGAAATCCCTTACCGTGAAATAGCTGCTATTTTCAGCTATCAGCCCAAGCTGATGCGCACTGTAAAATTCCGTTATTCTTACAGATTAAATTCTGCACTTGATGCGCGTACTTTATGGACTTTGGCATGGCGCAGAAGATTTGATGACGGCAGCGAAGCCAACGTACGTATTTATTTTAAAGCGTCCAAGCAGGTTATGGATGCACTGGCTGAGAAAATGCCGAACCGTGTTAACGTACCTGAAGAACTGGCAGATTTTAACATGCTTGTTAAAGAGGGCGTAATTGTAAATAACGAAAGAAAACTGAGAGAAGCTGAAGCCGAGATTTTGGATAAAAGCGTAGAACAGCTTGATGCCGAAGAAAAAATTGCCAAGGAAATGGTTGCCGAACAGGAAGCTAAAGAAGACGCAGCTAAATCTAAAAAGCAGGATAAGAAATAAAGAGGTGTAGGATTATGTATTGCAGATATTGTGGACAGCAGCTGCCGGACGATTCTGCATTTTGCAGCAAGTGCGGCAAAAAAGTGCAGCATGATGGCAACATAGCTGCCGAACCTGTAAAACAGGCTGCACCGCCGGCTGAAAAGGTTGAACATTGCCGCCTCGAACTTGTTGAAATAGACAGCCCATGGTCGCTTTTCGGCAACACCCGCAATAAATTTCAGGCTGTTACCGATGATGGACAGGTAATTTATCAATCCGAAAAGTTTAAAGTAAGCGGCTTTAGCTATGATGGGCCGGAAGAAGTAAGCAAAAAATACCGTGACCTTGTTGAAAAAGCTGTTTTAACCCTTGCCGTGGATGGTTGGAAAAAATTGCCCGGCTGCCGCCGCAGATGGTTTGAACTTGATTTTGAAAGAAAAATAAAAGATTAAAATTAAATATGCTTTAATGAATTATACTGCCTGTTTAATCAGCAGGCAGTTTTTTATTTTATTTGTGAATTTTTTTACAGATATTTTTTTGTCTATACACATATACGGAAAAATTTGATATAATTAATTGGAATGTTTATAAGTACGGGCCTGTTGGCGTTTACTGTTACTTGTAAGATGTTTTGAAAGGGTGATTAATTTTTGAGCCAGCAGATGAAGCTTTTACCGGCGGATGACAGGCCCAGAGAAAAGCTGATAGAACATGGCCCGGATATATTGAGTAATTCGGAATTATTGGCAATTTTAATCAGAACAGGCACGCCGCAGCGTTCGGCACTGGATATAGCAAGGGAACTGACCGACGATGACGGTTTTTACAGCAATATCGCCAAAGCGCGCAGTGTGGCTGATTTATCAAAAATAAAAGGGCTTGGCCCGGCAAAAGCCGCAACGATACTGGCCGCAGTAGAGTTAGGCCGGCGCGTGGCCGGGGCACAGCCGCAGAAGAAAATAAGGTTTTCTTCGCCTGAGGCGTGCGTTAACTTTTTAATGCCGCGCCTGCGCTATGAAGGAAATGAAAAATTTGTGGTAATGCTGCTGGACAGTAAAAACCAGCTGATAAAAATGCAGCAGGTTTCCGAAGGGTCGCTTAATGCTTCGGTGGTGCATCCGCGCGAGGTATTTGCCCCGGCAGTTTTGCACAGAGCAGCGTGCGTTCTGGCAGCACATAACCATCCTTCCGGCGACCCGGCGCCAAGCCGTGAGGACAGGCGCTTGACTTCTGCATTGAAGGAAACAGGTATTGTGATGGGGATACCGCTTTTAGACCATATTATTATTGGCGACGGCAGGTATTTCAGTTTTAGAGAAAATGGTTATCTTGATGAATGAGGTGTAAGCAATGTTTGGTTTTTTTAATAAATTTTCGCATGATATGGGCATTGACCTTGGCACAGCCAATACGCTGGTGCATGTAAAAGGCAAGGGCATTATTATCCGTGAGCCTTCGGTAGTTGCCGTTGACAAAGCCAACAACGAAGTGCTGGCAATAGGCGCGGAGGCAAAGCAGATGATTGGCCGTACTCCGGGGCATATTATAGCCATCCGTCCGATGAAAGACGGTGTTATTGCAGATTTTGACATTACGCAGTCGATGCTGAAATTTTTTATCAAAAAGGCAATCGGCAAAAATTCGCTTGTGCGCCCGCGTATCGTTGTAGGCGTGCCTTCCGGCGTTACCGAAGTTGAAAAACGCGCGGTAATTGACGCTACGGTGCAGGCCGGTGCGCGCGAAGCATATCTGATTGAAGAACCTATGGCTGCGGCTATCGGCGCAGGGCTGCCCGTACAGGAAGCTACCGGCAGCATGGTTGTCGATATCGGCGGTGGTACTTGTGAAGTTGCAGTTATTTCCCTCGGCGGCATTGTTGTAAGTAAATCCATCCGTACTGGCGGCGATGCTATGGACGACGCTATTGTGCGTTATATCCGCAAAACTTTCAGCCTGCTTATTGGCGAGCGTACGGCTGAAGAAGTAAAAATTAATATCGGCACGGCTATGCCGCTGGAAAATCCGGAAGAAATGGATATCCGCGGACGCGACCTTGTAAGCGGCCTGCCAAAAAACATTACCATTAATTCCAATCAGGTTTGTGAAGCACTCAACGAACCTGTTACCAATATTCTTGATGCTGTAAGAAACACTCTGGAACGTACTCCGCCTGAACTTGCGGCGGATATTATGGACAGAGGCGTTGTTATGACGGGCGGTTCTTCGCTTTTGCGCAACCTTGACCGCATTATGAGCAGGGATACCGGCATGCCGGTATATGTTTCGGATGACGCCCTGAGCTGTGTTGCTTTGGGTACCGGCCTTGCAGTAGAAAATGTTGACGTTTACAAGAAAGGCTTTATGGCCTCCAATAGTACGAACTGAAGGAATGAAGCGTGAATAAGAAGTATTTAAGCCTTGGGCTGGCAGCGGCGGTGCTTGTGGCTTTGTTTGCCATGGCGCTGCACGACCCGCTGAGGTTTCCTGTAATAAACAGGGTGGTAACTGCTGTTATTACGCCTTTTGCGGCGGCAAGTTCTGCCGTTGGCGGCTGGGTTGATGATACCGGCGAGGCTATGACGACTGTTAAAACCTTGCAGCAGCAGAACGAAAGTTTACAAAGCGAAATTAACGAACTGCGTTATGCCAACCTTGCTATGGCGGAAATTTATGCAGAAAACCAGCGCCTGCGTGAAATGCTGAATTATAAAAATGCGCATCCGGAACAGAGGCTTGTAGTTTCTAAAGTTTTGGGGCGTACACCCGGAGAATTAAGCGACAGCCTGTATATTGACAAAGGCACGGATGACGGCGTGCAGCAGGATATGGCGGTAGTAACCGTTAACGGGCTGGTAGGGCTTGTGGACGAAGCATATCCTTCGTCGGCACGAGTAACCATGGTTACAAGCACTCGCTGTAATGTAGGCGCGCGCATTCTGCGTGCCAATTCGCGTGCGGTAGGCATTGTTACGGGCCGCGGCGGCAATAATGTGCCGCTTTTAATGGAGCATTTGCAGCGTGAGGCTGATGTATTGCCCGGCGACGTTGTTGTAACAAGCGGTTACAGCCAGAACCATCCTGCCGGTATTGTAATAGGCACGGTAAAAGAAAGCAGCCTTGATGCGGCAGGCCTTTTGCGCAACGCAACCGTTGAGCCTGCGGCAGTAAGGGAAGGGCTGGAAGAAGTTTTTGTAGTAGTATGGCATCAGCAGGACGGTAATGTAAAATGAGAAAACTGCTGTTCTTTGTTGTTTATTTGATATTTTTTGGCATTCAGGTAACAGTGCCGCAGCCTGCATGGCTGAAATTTGACCTGGTGCTGCTGTTTGTTTACGCAATGGCAATGCTGTACGGCCCGCAAACAGGGGCGCTTACAGGTGCCGCAGCCGGGTTAATGTATGATTTTCTGAGCGGAGCAGTGTTTGGCTTTCATACAATAACGCGCTGTATGGTAGGCTTTATTGCCGGGTTTATTAAAGGGCAGGTGTTTAAAGAACATTTTGCTTACCATATTGTGGCAGCATTGGTAATAACAGCAGGCATACGCATGCTGTTTTTCTTTGTAGCGCTGTTTTTAACGCCTGCGGCAGATTTAACCTTTGTGGGCGGGTATTTGCAGCAGTCGCTTGCATATTGCCTGGGAAATATTTTATTTGTAGTTCCCGTTTATAAATTATGTTATTTTATCAGCCATTGGCATAAAGATGAGTAGGTTTGTTTTAAAGGAGTTTAGGCAATGCTGAACAAAAGATATGCTAACAGATTACAGGCGATGCTTGTTGCCGCTATCTGCATATTGCTGGTATTGCTGGGGCGTATGGCGTATATGCAGCTGTGGCGCGGCGATTTTTACGGCGACCAGGCTGACGGCAACCGTTTGCGCAGAACAAAAGTTGTGGCTCCGCGCGGAATTTTTTATGACCGTGACGGCGAAGAACTGGTTAATAACCTGCCCGGGTATGTAGTTGCCCTGCGCAGGCAGAACAGCCCTTATGATGCGGAAATTCTGAACCTGCTTTCTGAAATAATTGAAATGCCTGTGGCAGAAATGCAGAAGAAAATAGAAGCCAACAGCGACAGTTATGAACCGACGCGTTTAAAAACAAATATTACACCGGAAATGCTTACTAAACTGGAAGAAAAAAAGAACGAGCTGCCGGGCGTAATGATTGAAATTCAGCCGGTGCGCAACTATTTATATAAAGAGCTTGCGGTACATGCCATTGGTTACGTTGGCGAAGTAAGCAATTACGATATTACCGAAGGCTCTTACAAAAATATGCCGGTTGGCAGCGTGGTTGGTAAGTTTGGGCTGGAAAAAACTTACGACCGTTATGTGCGCGGCCAGGACGGCAGTTATGACGAAGAAGTTGACGTTGGAGGCAATGTAGTTAAGCAGCTTGGGCAGATAGACCCTGTGCCCGGCAAAAGCCTTAAACTTACAATAGATAAAGATTTGCAGCTGTGCATGGAAAAAGCCGTGGATGAGCATCTGGCTTATCTGCGTTCTTCCGGGCTGGCGCCGGGGGCAAGGGCTGCGGCAATTATTGCTATCGACCCTAAAACAGGCGCTGTGCGTGCCATGGTAAGCCGCCCTGCTTTCGACCCGAACCTTTTTGTGCACGGCATCAGTGAAAAAGACTGGAATATCATTAATAATGACCCTAACTATCCTATGGGCAATAAAGTTATCGGCGGTGAATACCCGCCGGGTTCGCCGTTTAAAATTGTTACCGGCTCTGCGGCGCTGGAGCTTGGCAAAGTAACGCCCGAAGAAAAGATTTTTGACAGCGGCAAGCACTGGCTTGTGCCGATGGGCAACGCCGGCGGCGAAGCACTGGGGTGGATTGATTTTCATGAAGCGCTGCGTAAATCGGATAACGTTTACTTTTATGAAATGGGCAACCGCCTTGGCATAAACAATATTGTGGAATTTGCCAAAAAGTTCGGGCTTGGTTCGCCGACAGGCATAGAGCTTGAAGGAGAACTTTCCGGGCTTTTGCCGACGCCGGAAAACAAAAAGAAAATCTTCCCCGGCGAAAGCTGGATGCTTGGCGATACCTTTAATGCTTCTATCGGGCAGGGCATAGATTTGGCAACGCCGATACAGCTGGCTATGCTGATGAGCTGTGTGGCGGCAGACGGCGTTTACCATCCGCCGTATCTGGTAGAAAGCCTGCTGAATAATGACGGCAGCGTATATCAGATGGCAGAACACGCTCCGGCAAGAAATATCGGCATTTCCATGCATACGCTAAGGCTTATCCAAAACGCATTGGAGGGCGTAGCTGAAGAAGGCGGTACGGCATCGTATTTTGCCAGCCTGCCAAAGCAAATTGCAGCTAAAACAGGCACGGCAGAAAACCCGCACGGGCGCGACCACGGTCTTTTTGTTGCCTACGGACCGGCAGAAAAACCGGAACTTGTTGTAGCCTGCATTGTAGAGCAGGGCGGGTTTGGTACTTCGGCCGCAGGCCCTATTGTATATAAAGTTTTTGAAGAATGGTTCAGGCAGGAGGGTTTTATAACCGGTAACCCTGCCGCTAAATGACGGAGGCAGTAAATGCAGAGATATTTGCGTAACATAGACTGGTGGCTGGTAGGCGCGGTGTGCGCGCTTGTTGGCATCGGGCTGATGCTGATTGCCAGCGCTACGCATTCGTATGCCGTTGCCAGGGGAGAAGCGTGGTTTGTAGAACGCCAGGGCATATTTTTTGGCATTAACGTGCTGCTGGTGATTTTTTGCCTGCGCTTTGATTACCGTCTTTTGCAGCAGATAGCAAAGCCTTTGTATATTTTTAACCTGGTGCTGCTTTTGGCGGTAATGTTTGTGGGGCATTCGGCGTTGGGCGCACAAAGGTGGATTCAGATAGGGCCGGTTACAATACAGCCATCGGAATTTGCCAAGGCGATAATTATTATCTGCCTGGCGGCGTTTTTGGCAAAAAGGGCAGAGCTTTATACTGATTTTACCGATTATCTGCCTGCCGTTGCCTATGTGTTTGTGCCGTTTGTGCTGGTAATGCGCCAGCCGGATTTAGGCACTTCGCTGGTTTTTGCAGTTATAACACTGGGCATGCTAATTATAAGCGGCTTTAAAATGCGCTGGCTGGCAATGCTAAGCGGCGCTTTTGTGGTGCTTTTGCCTGCCTTCTGGATGATTTTAAAGGAATACCAGAAAAACCGTATCCGTGTGTTTTTAGACCCGGAGCTTGACCCCTTCGGTGCAGGCTACCATGTAATACAATCCAAAATCGCTATTGGCAGCGGGCTGTTAACCGGCAAAGGCTGGTTTTCGGGCACGCAGAGCCAGCTGAACTTTTTGCCGGAAAACCATACGGACTTTGTATTTGCCGTTGCCGGTGAAGAATTCGGGTTTATCGGCGTGTGCGTAATATTATTTTTATACGGCATTATTATCTGGCGCGGGCTTACCATTGCCCTTAATGCCGAAGATGACTTCGGAACATTGCTGGCAGTAGGCATAACCTTTATGTTTACTTTCCATATGTTTGTAAACATTGGCATGACGGCCGGCATAATGCCTGTAACCGGCATACCGCTGCCGTTTTTGAGCTACGGCGTAAGCTCGCTTACCACTAATATGTTTTTGGTGGGGCTTTTGCTTAATATACGCCTGCGCAAGCAGCAGCTGCAATTTTGAGGAGGAAGAACGTGAACAAAGAACTGACGATAGATATTTTAAGCAGTGTTGCCAAACCTGCACGCTATACCGGCGATGAGTTCGGCAGCATTGTAAAAACTCCGGAAGAAACCGAAGTAAGCATTGCACTGGCGTTTCCGGATGTGTATGAAATTGGCATGAGCTATTTGGGCTTTAAAATTTTGTACCATATTGTAAATAAAGAACGCGGGCTGGCAGCAGAACGCGTATGCGCGCCGTGGACCGATATGGAAGCAAAAATGCGCGAACACGGCATACCTTTGCGCAGCCTTGAAACCAATAAAGTGCTGAAGGATTTTGACTTTGTTGGTTTTACCCTGCAATATGAACTTTCGTACAGCAATATTTTAAACATGCTCGATTTGGGGCAGGTGCCTGTTTTAGCGGCAGAACGCGGCGAAGCCGACCCGTTTGTTGTTGTTGGCGGGCCGTGCGTATATAACCCGGAGCCTTTGGCGGATGTATTTGACCTGGCCGTTATCGGCGAAGGCGAAGAAGTTTTGGTTGAGCTTTTAAACGCTTACCGCGAATGGAAGAAACAAGGCCGCTCTGGCGGACGCAGAGGCTTTTTAGAGCGTGCCGTAAAGATTAAAGGCATTTATGTACCAGGCTTTTATAAAACCGAATACAACGAAGATAACACCGTAAAAGCAGTTGTGCTTACTTATGAAGGTGCGCCTGCCGTTATTGAAAAACGCGTTATAAAAGATTTGAACGATGTTGATTTCCCAACAGCGCCGGTAGTGCCTTTCGGCGAAATTGTACACGACCGCATTATGCTTGAAGTATTCCGCGGCTGTACACGCGGCTGCCGTTTTTGCCATGCCGGTATGGTATACCGCCCCGTGCGTGAGCGCCATCCGGAAGTTTTAAAGGCGTTGGCGCGCAAACTGGTAGATAACACCGGTTATAACGAAATTTCGCTGGTATCGTTAAGCACGGCTGATTATACCTGCCTTGCGCCGATGATTCACGACATGATTGCCGAATTTAAAGATGAACGCGTAAGTGTTTCGCTGCCGTCGCTGCGTATCGACAGCTTTTCGGTAGACCTGGCCAAAGAAGTGCAGGCAGTGCGCAAAAGCGGCCTTACCTTTGCACCGGAAGCAGGCAGCCAGCGTATGCGCGACGTTATTAATAAAGGCGTAACCGAAGAAGATTTGATGAACGCCGTCAGCGCGGCATTTAAATCGGGCTGGAGCAGTGTAAAACTGTATTTTATGATTGGCCTGCCCGGTGAAACCGATGAGGACGTACTTGCTATTGCCGATTTGGCGAAGAAGGTGCAGTATAAATACCGCGAAATTACAGGCAAAGGCGGCTGCAAAGTTACCGTAAGCGCCAGCAGCTTCGTGCCAAAACCGTATACGCCGTTTCAGTGGAGCGCGCAGAACAGCATGGACGAACTGCGCCGTAAACAGTATTTGTTAAAAGACGCCTTAAAGGTAAAAAATATTACTTTCCAGTATCACGACCCGGAAACCAGCATTATGGAAGCCGTTTTTGCGCGCGGCGACAGACGCATTGGCAAGGCATTATATCTTGCATGGCAGCGCGGAGCCAAATTTGACGGCTGGAGCGAACAGTTTGATTATGAACGCTGGCTGCAAGCCTTGCAGGACTGCGGGCTTGAGAAAGAATTTTATATTGCCCGTGAGCGCGGCGAAAACGAAGTATTTCCGTGGGAACATATTCAGCCTGCGGTATCGCGCGCCTTTTTGCGCAATGAATATAAAAAAGCACAGCGCGGCGAACTGACGCATGACTGCCGCCGCGGCAGCTGCACCGGCTGCGGTGTTTGCCAAAAACTTGGCGTACAAGTTAAAGTGGAAGGTTAATAAAATGAAACTGAGATTAAAAATAACCAAAGATAAAAGCATAAGGTTTATATCCCATCTTGAATACGTGCGTACTATCGAACGCGCTATCCGCAGGGCAAAACTGCCTGCTGCTTACAGCGAAGGCTTTAACCCGCATTTAAAATTCTCGCTGGCATCGGCACTGGGCGTTGGCGTGGTTAGTTATGCCGAATTTTACGAAATTGAACTGGCTGAACCTATGACGGCAGAAGAAGCCGCAGAAAAAATGCAAAAAGCACTGCCGCGCGGCATACGCATTTTAGCGGCAGATGTAACAGCAACGAATGCTCCCGCGCTTATGGCGGAAGCAGGCGGCGCAGATTACCGCGTAACCCTGCCGTATGACAAGCCGGTAGACGAAGCTGTGGCGGCGTTTAACGAAGCTGAAAGCATAATTTATGCCAAAGCAGCGCCCAAAGCCAAAACAAAAGTAAAAGAAATTGACGTTAAGTTTTTTATACCGCATATTACGGCTCAAAACAGCGGTGGAGAACTGGTGCTTACTTTCAGCTGCCGCATAACGCCAAACGGAAGCATGAAAGCGGTTGATTTAATAAACACCCTAAACCAGCAGTATAATTTAAACCTGCCTGCCGAAAAAGCCGATATAGAACGCCTTGATTTATATAAGTACGACGCTTTTGGCAACAAACTGCCAATGCTCGGCAAAGACATGGTTGTGCTTGGAAAGGCATAACGGCAATATAAAAAAGCCCGGCTGCAAGCCGGGTTATTTTTTTTTGCAGATTTTTAAATATTTATTGCTTATTACAATATGTAAAAGTTATAATAATTATAGCAGTAATAATTGTTTTGTTAACAAAAGTGCAAAGCATAAAATTTTTAACAAGAAACGGAGGCAGTGAAATGGATAAATCAGTTTTGTGGAAAATTTCGTATGGCATGTATGCGCTTACGGTAATGGACGGCGAAAGGCCAACAGGCTGCATTATAAACACCGCAGTGCAGGTAACAAGCGATAACCCAACCATTGCTATCAGCGTTAATAAAAATAACTATACCTTTACCGCGCTCGAAAAATCCGGAAAATTTGCCTTAACAATCCTTTCGGAGGCAACACCGCAAAATGTTATTGCAAGATTAGGCTTCTGCTCCGGCTGTGATACAGATAAATTTGAGGCTTGCGGCTTTAGCTGGGAAATGAAAAACGGACTGCCTGTTATAACTGATAAAACCAGTGGTTACATTACTGCCGAAGTGCTTGGCAAATATGAAATGGAAACCCATTTTGTAATTTTGGCGCGCGTTGTTGATGCGGAAGTGCTTGGCGATTACACACCTATGACCTATAAATATTACCATGATGTAATTAAAGGCAAAGCACCTAAAAACGCGCCTACCTATCAGGAAGAAACTGTGGAAACCGCAGGCGAAAAATGGGTATGTACCATTTGCGGCTACGTGTACGAAGGCGATTTAACCAAAGAGCCGGACGACTTTACCTGCCCAATCTGCCGCCAGCCTAAAAGCAGGTTTAAAAAGGTAGAGTAGGGAAGAACAAAATTAATTTAACAACATCTTAAAATATATAACCCCTGCAAAGTGGATTAACCATAGTGCAGGGGTTGTTTTTCAATAAACTATAAATATGTTATAATTTTATTAAAAATATATGTAAGCAGGTGTTTAACGTTATGGAAATGATAGATAATATTACTAAAACTATAAAAGACGATTTAAAGGCTACAATTCAGCCTAAAAGCAAAGTTTCCATAGCGGCTGCCTGTTTTTCAATTTATGCTTATCAGGAATTGAAAAAAGAGTTGGAGAAAATTGATGAGGTAAAATTTATTTTTACATCTCCTACTTTCATAAAAGAAAAAATACCTAAAGAAAAACGCGAATTTTATATACCTCGTTTAAACAGAGAAAAAAGTTTGTACGGTACGGAATTTGAAGTGCGTTTAAGAAATGAACTTTCTCAAAAAGCTATTGCCAAAGAATGTGCCGAATGGATTAAGAAAAAAGTAAAGTTTAAATCGAATACGACGCAAGAAAATATGATGGGCTTTGTGACGGTTGATGAAACTACTTATATGCCGCTAAATGCTTTTACAACCGTTGAATTAGGTTGTGAAAAGGGAAATAATGCTTATTGCGTTATTTCTAAAACGAATGCTTTTGAAAATGGCAAAAAGTTTTTAAATCTTTTTAATGAATTATGGAACGATAATCAAAAATTACAGGATGTTACAGAAGAAGTAATTGAAAATATTGCTACAGCTTATAACGAAAACGCACCGGAATTTATTTATTTTTATATTCTGTATAATATTTTTAATGAATTTTTAGAAGATATATCCGAGGATATTTTGCCTAACGAGGCAACAGGCTTTAAAAACAGCCAAATCTGGAATTTACTTTATAATTTTCAAAAAGATGCAGCACTGGCAATAATTAATAAACTTGAAAAATATAACGGCTGCATTTTGGCCGACAGTGTAGGCCTTGGCAAAACCTTTACTGCGCTTTCGGTAATAAAATATTATGAAAACCGTAACCGCAACGTACTTGTATTATGCCCTAAAAAGCTTTGTGCAAACTGGAATACCTATAAAAGCAATTATATTAATAACCCCATAGCAAAAGATAAGTTAAGGTACGACGTACTGTTTCATACAGATTTATCACGCAGCGGAGGTGAATCTAACGGCATAGAATTAGACCGTTTAAACTGGGGCAATTACGACCTTGTTGTAATTGATGAAAGCCATAATTTTAGAAACGGCGGTATAGTTTATGGAGAAGAAAACAAAGAAAACCGTTATCTTAAATTATTAAATAAGGTTATCCGTACTGGTGTAAAAACAAAAGTTTTAATGCTTTCAGCAACGCCGGTAAATAATAGATTTAACGATTTAAAAAATCAGCTTGCGCTTGCTTATGAAGGTGAAACCCAAAATATTAACGATAAACTTGCCATTGCTAAACCGATTGAAGAAGTTTTCCGTAACGCGCAAAAGGCTTTTAACGAATGGGTAAAACTTGATATTAAAGACCGCACTACCAACCAACTACTTTCAATGCTTGAATTTGACTTTTTTGAAGTATTGGACAGCGTGACAATCGCCCGTTCACGTAAACATATCCAAAAATATTATAATACTGCTGATATTGGCACGTTCCCCGAACGCTTAAAACCAATATCCAAGCGGCCTCATTTAACAGACTTGGAAAATGAGGTTAATTATAACGCCATTTACCTGCAACTATCGTATTTAAACCTTGGCATATATACGCCTACAAAATATATACAAGATTCTAAAATTACCAAATATAAAGATTTGTACAGTAAAGAAGGCAAAGGCTTAACCCAGCAGGGGCGTGAAGAAGGCATACGTAAATTAATGAGCATTAACCTTTTAAAACGCCTTGAAAGTTCTGTTTATGCCTTTAGCTTAACCGTGCAGCGTATTAAAAATTTAATTGATATAACTATTGATAAAATAGAAGCTTTCCAAAACAATCCTTATAATGCAAATTTTGAATTTTTAGCCGCAGAAAGCATAAGTGGTTTTGATAGCGATTTTGACGATGACGATAAAAACCTTGACGATTTTGTTGTAGGCAGAAAATTAAAAATTGATATTAGGGATATAGATTCTGTTTCTTGGCTTAGGGAGCTTAAAGCAGACGCGCAGGTTTTGCAGACTTTAGAAAGTATGATTGCAAATATTACACCGCAGCATGATATTAAATTGCAAACTTTGCTTGCGCAGATTGATGAAAAATTACAGCATCCTATCAATGAGGGCAATAAAAAAGTATTAATTTTTACTGCCTTTTCTGATACGGCAGATTATCTTTACAAAAATGTCAGCGTATATGTAAAAAATAAATATAATTTAAACACGGCAGAAATTACCGGCACTGTCGATGGCAGAACAACCATACCCAAATTACGTGCAGATTTAAATACAGTGCTTACCTGTTTTTCGCCAGTTTCTAAAGATAAAAATATTTTAATGCCGGGAAATACAGACGAAATAGATATTTTGATAGCAACGGACTGCATTTCTGAAGGCCAAAACCTGCAAGACTGCGATTATTTAATTAACTATGATATTCACTGGAACCCGGTAAGAATTATTCAGCGTTTTGGGCGTATTGACCGTATTGGCAGCAAAAATACCTGCATTCAGTTGGTAAACTTCTGGCCTGATATGACGCTGGATGACTATATTAATTTAAAAGCGCGTGTAGAAACAAGAATGCGCATTTCAGTAATGACTTCTACCGGCGATGACGATTTAATTAACGCAGAAGAAAAAGGCGACCTTGAATACCGTAAGCAGCAGCTTAAACGCTTGCAGGAAGAAGTTGTAGATATTGAAGAAATGTCTAACGGTATTTCCATTATGGATTTAGGTTTAAACGAATTTAGAATGGATTTGCTGGATCATATGAAAACTAACCCGGATATTGAAAAAGCGCCGCACGGCTTGCACGCTGTTGTGCCTGCCGGTGCGGATATGCCGTCTGGCGTAATATTCATACTCCGCAATATCAATAACAGCGTCAATATTGATAACCGCAATAGAATACATCCGTTTTATATGGTTTATATCAGCACGGAAGGTGAGATTATCTGCAACTATCTCGACCCGAAAAAGCTGCTTGATGACATCCGCTTTTTGTGCAAAGGCAAAGCCGAACCGCTATTTAACCTTTGCCGCCAGTTTAATGCAGAAACCAACGATGGCAAAAATATGAAAGCTGTGTCGCAGCTTTTAACAGAAGCGATAGAATCAATAATTGATGTAAAAGAAGATAAAGACCTTGACAGTTTATTTAAAACCGGTGGAACAACAGCTTTGCTTTCGCAGGTATCGGGGCTTGATGATTTTGAACTGATTTGCTTTTTAGTTGTAAGATAAGAGGTAAAAAATGCTTAATTTGCCGCAAACAACAGAATTTAATAAACGTGTGCCAAAACAAAAGTTTTACGAACATTTACCGGCTAACGCAAAAATAAAAAGCCTGTTTGCCGCGCAGATAAAAACAATTTATTGGCGCAACAAAATAGCGGCAAGCACGCTTAATATCAGTGCTGGCGTAACCTTGCCAGAACTGGAAGTTTTTGAAGTAAAACTAAATACTCCAGATATTAATGAAAGTGTTTTGCGGCAAATTGATTTGGCAATACCGTATTATATTCTGTTTTTGCTTGAATATGACGGTAAATATAAAGCTGCTATCAGCTTTAAAGAAGTAACAGAAAACAAGAATATCAAAGTAAATAATTATTACTACACAAACTGGCTTGATGAACAAGAACTGCCGCTAAAAATGGAAGGCTTAAACATTGATATTGTTTACGAAAATTTTTTGCGGCAAATTGCCGGGCAAAGTTTAGAAAAGCAGGGAAACACAAATTTAAAACAAAGCATAACCAAAGCAGATGAAAAAGCTAAACTGCAAAAGCAAATAGCAGTTTTGGAAAATAAAATACGAAAAGAGAAGCAGTTTAATAAAAAAGTTGAATTGAATATGGAATTGAAGAAATTGAAGATAGGAACTGGTAAGAGGTGTGAATAAATGAGATTTTCTGAAAGAATAGGATTAGTAAAACCTAATATGATTCAAATTAAAAATATTGATGATAAATTACGTAATAGAATTATTAATTGTTTTGACCAATATCTAAAAGAAGATTATGAAGGTAAATTTCTATTAGATTTACTTGGTAAAAGATGGCACTATGATTCTAATAATTTTTATTTCAAAGAATATTTAAAAAAATGTGTATGGTATGAAATTTATGATTCTATTGAAAATTATATGATTTTTTTAATTAATAAGAGTGCCAATGAAGTGGGTATTATTAAAAAACAAACATTAAAAAAATTTAGTAGTTTTTGTGAGACAATAAATTATATTTTAGAAGAAGAAAAATCTGGTTATAGAATTATTAACGGAATGTTAACAGCAATAACAGATGAACAAGAAATCAAATCAATAGAAGAAAGTATAAATACTGAATTTGATTCTGTAAATACTCATCTTACAAAAGCATTACAGCTATACTCAGACAGAGAAGCTCCTGATTATGAAAATTCTATAAAAGAATCTATTAGTGCAGTAGAGGCTATGTGTTGTGTTATAAATGGTACAAATGATACATTAGGAAAAGCGTTAAAAAAATTAAAAGATAATGGAATTAAATTACATTCCTCGATGGAAGAAGCTTTTAGAAAATTATATGGTTATACATCTGATGCTGGTGGAATTAGACATGGTTGTATAGATTTTACTAATGCCAATGAAGAGGATGCTAAATATATGTTGATATCGTGTTCTGCATTTGTTAATTATTTAAAAGTGAAATATAGTAAAATAGGAGGTTAAAATATGAATAAACCTAAGTTTGAAACACCGGATATGGTGGAAAAGAACATAAAAAAATTGGCAGAGATATTTCCGAATTGTATTACAGAAGCGCGTGATGAGAATGGAAAACTTAAAAAAGCCGTTAATTTTGAAATGTTGCAACAAATTTTAAGTACAGAGTTCCCCCCCCCCCGAGGGTTCGCCGGAGCGGTACGAGTTCACCTGGGTGGGGAAGCGTGCGGCTATTGCTGAAGCCAATAAGCCTATCCGTAAAACTTTGCGACCTTGTAAAGCTGAAAGTAAAAATTGGGATACGACTGAAAATTTATATATAGAAGGCGATAATTTAGAAGTTTTAAAATTGTTGCAGGAAAGCTACCTTGGCAAAGTTAAAATGATTTATATTGATCCGCCATATAACACCGGTAATGATTTTATTTACCGTGATAATTTTAAACAAACACAGCAAGAATATGATGAGCAGGTTGGTTTATTTGATGAGGATGAAAACCGCTTGTTTAAAAATACGGAAAGTAACGGACGTTTTCATTCTGACTGGTGTAGTATGATGTACAGCCGCTTAATGCTTGCAAAAAATTTTTTAAGTGATGCCGGCGTAATTTTTATTAGTATAGGTGAAATTGAGCAAGCAAATATGAAATATATTTGTAATGAGGTGTTTGGAGAAGAAAATTATATTTCTTTAATTACAAGAATACAAAAAAGGGGTGGAAATAAAGGTAATTTCTTTAATCCTACTAATGACTACATATATGTATATTCAAAAAATAAATATGTTTTGGAAAATTTTGTTGAAACTAATATTGATGAAAGAATATACAATAAACTTGAAACTGAGGGTGCACGTATAGGTGAGAAATATGCAGAAGTAGTGTTGTATATGCCTAATTTGGATTATCGTCCAAATCAACGTTTTTATATAGATTGTCCTGATGGTAGTAAAATAATAACACCTGAAGGTAAAAGTTTTAGGTGGTCAGAAAGTAGATTTCAAGAAGAGTTGAAACAAGGTAATGTTATTATAAAAAGAAGCAAAAACTCTCAACTTATTAAAGAAGATGGAAGTAAAGCAGATTATATAGTTTATCAGAAAAGATATTATATTGATACTTTGAACAAAGGTAGTGCACGCCCTAATAATTTGATTGAAAGCTATCAAAACAATATGAGCAGTAAAGAATTAGAAGAAATTAATATTTTCTTTGATTATGCCAAACCAAGTGAATTGATAAAATATTTGTGTAAAATTTCTAAAGTGAAAAAGGAAGATATAGTTTTAGACTTCTTCTCTGGTTCCGCTACTACTGCGCACGCAGTTATGCAGCTTAATGCTGAAGATGGCGGGTGGCGCAAATTTATTATGGTGCAGCTGCCGGAAGTTTGCGATGAAAAAAGTGAAGCTTATAAAGCAGGCTACAAAAATATTTGTGAAATTGGCAAAGAACGTATTCGCCGGGCGGGTGAAAAAATTAAAGCTGATAACCCATTAACAACGCAGGATTTGGATATTGGTTTTAGAGTGTTTAAAGTTGACAGCAGCAATATGAACGATGTTTATTATAGTGCCGGTGAATATAGCCAGGATATGCTTACTAATTTGGAAGATAATATTAAACCTGACAGAACGGATTTAGATTTATTATTTGGCTGCTTGCTTGATTGGGGTTTACCGATTTCGCTGCCGTATACATCAGAGCAAATTGAAAATTGCACGGTGCATACCTATAACGAAGGCGATTTAGTTGCCTGCTTTGATGAAAATATACCCGAAAGCGTTATTAAAGAAATTGCCAAACGCAAGCCTATGCGTGCAGTGTTCCGCGACGCAGGTTTTGGCAGCAGCCCGGAAAAGATTAACGTAACGGAAATTTTTAAAATGCTTGCCCCTGATACTGATGTTAAGGTAATTTAGGAGGCGGCAAAATGAAATTAAAATTTAAACACCAAAAATTTCAGGCAGACGCCGCTAAAGCCGTGGTTGATGTTTTTGCCGGTCAGCCGTATTTAACAGCTAACTATTTAATTGACCGCGGTGATGATAAGCAGGGTACGCTTATTAACGACCCATATTTTACAGGCTGGTGCAATCAGCCAATAGTGCCACAGTTGAGTGATAAGGTTATTTTAGAAAACGTAAATAAAGTACAACGTGCTAATTTGATTATTCCTTCTTCAAGGCTGGAAGGCAGGTACAATTTAACTGTTGAAATGGAAACCGGCGTCGGTAAAACTTATACATACATTAAAACAATGTATGAGTTAAACAAGCATTACGGCTGGAGTAAGTTTATTGTTGTTGTGCCAAGCATTGCTATCCGCGAAGGCGTTTATAAAAGTTTTACGGTAACGCAGGAACATTTTGCGGAAGAATACGGCAAAAAGATACGCTTTTTTATTTATAATTCTGCCCAGCTGACAAATATAGACCAATTTGCTTCGGACAGTGCTATGCAGGTTATGATTATTAATTCGCAGGCGTTTAATGCCAAAGGTAAAGATGCGCGCCGCATTTATATGAAACTGGACGAGTTCCGCAGCCGCAAGCCGATTGATATTATTGCCAAAACTAACCCGATTTTGATTATTGATGAGCCGCAGTCAGTAGAAGGCAAGCAAACTAAAGAACGTTTAAAAGAGTTTAACCCTTTAATTACGCTGCGCTATTCGGCAACGCATAAGGCGGACAGCATTTATAATATGGTGTACCGTTTGGACGCGATGGAAGCGTATAATAAAAGGCTGGTTAAAAAGATTGCCGTTAAAGGCGTAAGTCAGTCCGGTACAACGGCAACGGAAGGATTTGTGTATTTAGAAAGTATTAACTTATCCGATAAGAACCCAACGGCAACAATAAGTTTTGATTATAAAGGCAAAACTATCCGCCAGGTATCGCGCAAGGTAAGCGAAGGTTTTAATTTGTATGATAATTCCAACGGTATGGAAGAATACAAAGACCGGTACACGATTACAAGTATTGATGGCAGGGATAATTCTGTTCAGTTTGCAAATGGCATTAAAATTTATGCAGGTGATGTTATTGGTGAAGTTAATGAAAATCAGCTGCGGCGCATACAAATAAGGGAAACAATTTTGTCGCACATTGAGCGTGAACGTAAATTGTTTTACAAAGGCATAAAGGTACTTTCGTTATTTTTTATTGATGAGGTTGTGCATTATAGAAAATATGATAAAAGCGGCAATGCAGTAAAAGGCGAATTTGCCCAAATGTTTGAAGAAGAATATAACGATATTATTAATCATTTTCAGCCGGAGTTTGGCGAAGAAGAATATTTAAAATATTTGGAAGTCATTAAAGCAGAAGATACTCATGCTGGGTATTTTTCAATTGATAAAAAGGGCAAAATGATTGACAGTAAAGTAGGGCGTGGGAAGGAAACATCGGATGACGTTGACGCTTACGACCTTATTATGAAAAATAAGGAACTGCTGTTGGACAGAAACCCGCAGCGTTCGCCTGTAAGATTTATTTTTTCACATTCCGCACTACGTGAAGGCTGGGATAATCCGAATGTTTTCCAAATTTGTACGTTAAAACAAAGTGCCAGCGAGGTGCGCAAACGCCAGGAAGTAGGGCGTGGTTTGCGCTTGTGCGTTAATCAGGACGGCGAGCGAATGGACGCAGGTGTTTTGGGTGCCGATGTGCATAATGTGAACGTGCTTACTGTTATTGCCAGCGAAAGTTACGAAAGTTTTGCTAAAGGTTTGCAGACGGAACTTGCCGAAGCAGTTGCCGATAGGCCTGTTAAAGTTACTGCGGCTTTATTTGAGGGCAAGGTTATTAAAGATTTGCAGGGCAACGAACAGGTTATTGATAATGAACTTGCAAGCGCTATTATATTTGACCTTGTTAAGCAGGATTATATTGATAAAAAACACACTTTAACCGACAAGTTTTACGAGGACAGGAAGAACGGCACTGTTAAAGTTGCGGAAGAAGTGCGAGATTGTAAAGATGATATTATCAATATTCTTGATTCTGTTTATAACAGCAAAGCAATGCTGCCTGAAAATGCGCGCAGCAATAACGTTGAGCTGCATATAGACAGAAATAAGCTGGCAATGCCGGAATTTAAGGCACTTTGGCAAAAAATAAATGCCAAATCTGTATACGTTGTAGATTTTAATACGGATGAACTAATAAAAAATGCTGTTAATGTGCTTAATACAAAGCTGCGTATAAATAAAATTTATTTTAAGGTTGAAACCGGTGTAATGGAGCAAATAGAATCTAAGGAGGCTCTGGAAAAAGGTAATGCCTTTATAAAAGAGCAGAATGCAACTTACGGCAGTGATAAAAAAATTACTGTTAACAGTAGTGTTAAGTATGATTTAATTGGCAAACTGGTGGAAGCAACAGGGCTGACGCGCAAGGATATTGTAAAAATATTAACCGGTATTGAAAAGCCTGTGTTTGACCAGTTTAAGGATAACCCGGAAGAATTTATTATTAAGGCAGCTGGGCTGATTAATGACGAGAAAGCAACGGCAGTAATACAGCATATTACTTATGATATGCTTGACGAAAAATATGATACCGATATTTTTACAGAACCGACTATGAAAGGAAAATTAGGCACAAATGTAGTTAAAACCAAGAAGCATTTGTATGACCACGTTTTGTATGATTCTGCTAATGAGAAAAATTTTGCGCAGGAGCTTGATACAAACAAAGATGTTGCGGTTTATGTAAAGCTGCCAAACGGTTTTTATATTTCTACGCCGGTTGGCAAGTATAACCCTGACTGGGCGATTGCTTTTTACGAAGGGTCTGTTAAACATATTTATTTTGTGGCAGAAACTAAAGGGTCATTATCCTCTTTACAGCTTAGAGATATTGAGAAAGCAAAAATACATTGCGCAAAAGAGCATTTTAAAGCAATAAGCAATGGCAGCGTTGTTTATGACGTTGTAGATGGCTATGATGAATTAATGAATTTGTTAGTAAAATAACTTAAAATGTTTAATTTCCCGGCAAAGAGGTTTCTTTTTGCCGTTTTTTATTTATTTTTTTACTACTTTAATATCAGATATTTAAAATATAAAGGATTTCTTATATTTTTGTCGAATTAATTATTATATATTTTAGTGTGTTTTATGGAGTCTGTTATGGTGGATTATACTTTACTTGCAAAAGCTGCTTTGCTGCACGATATTGGCAAATTATGCTATCGTGCGGGGCTTACAAATGAGCCGGAAACATATCCCGAATATGGTGCCCGGTGGCTGGCGCGTTTATTGCCCGAAGATGATGAAGCCATGCAGCAGCTTCTGCGCTGCATAAGCTATCACCGCAGGCGCGATTTTGAAGCAGTAAAACTTAAAGACGATGATTTGGCATATTTAGTTTATTTTGCCGATACGATTGCGTTTGGCGCAGAAAAGACAGAACGCCGCCAGGATGATAAGTTTGATGCTTCGCTGTGCCTGGAATCGGTATTTAATTATTTTTCGGACCACGATACTTATAAACGTTATTTTTTGCCTAAAGAAATAAATACCGGCAAAGAAATTAATTACGCAGTGCGTGATAACATTAAAGCAAGCCCGGAAGATTATTTAAAACTTTTAAAAATAATTGAAAATAAATTAAAGCAAAAGCCTTTGGCGCAGATGTACCCCTATGAACTTTTGCAGGTGCTTGAAGACGCCCTGTATTATGTGCCGCTTACGGTGCGCGAGGATTTGCCGCGAGATATTTCGATGTTTGAGCATGTAAAAATAACGGCGGCACTTGCGGTAAGTATAGCCCATTATTTTGAAGCTAACGGAATTACTTCGTATGCTTCGCTTTGTGAAAAGCAAAAAATTGCCCAAATACAAAACGAGCCGCTGTTTTTAATTGTTTCTGCCGATATTGCCGGTATTTACGGCTTTTTAACAACTCCGGCAGAACAGTCGCCGCTTGCAACCATGCGCGGGCGCTCGCTGTATCTGGAATATTTTTCGCAGCTTATAGCAGACGAACTTGTAAATTATTTAAAACTTTCACGTGCAAACATTATTTATACCGGCGGCGGGCGTTTGTATTTGCTGGCGCCTAATACGCCGCAGTTTAAATATGGTGTAAAAACTTTTGCGGAGTACATTAACGGGTGGCTGCTGCAAAATTTTGGCACTCAGCTTTATGTATCTGTCGGCGCGGCGGAATTTACGCCGGTAGAGCTGGTTGGCAGGCAGCTTGGCAGTGATGTTATGGCGCGTGCCGATTTGCATGTGGAAAACAATAAAAAGAACCGCTATTCGGAATCGGTTCTGGCAGGGCTGTTTGACCCTGAAAGCAGTTTTAACCATAACGAAGCGGCTTCGGAATGCTGCGTATGCCACAGAAACGTTGCGGCTGCCGATGAAGGGCGCAAAGACGGCCTGTGCAGCAACTGCCGTGCGCTGCTTGAACTCGGTAAGGCCTCTTTTATGGATGACAAGGTACTGGCAGTATGTTCAAACCGCATCAGCGGATGTATTGCGGTGCCGGGCTATAAAAGGGTGCTGTACTTAAAAATAATAGCTGCCAAAGATTTGGAGAAATTTAAGCAGCATAATAAACTGGCATATCTTTACAGTATTAAAGGCGGAGCTTCCGATAACTGCCCGTATTTCCGCATCCGCCGCTGCGATTACTGCGTGCGCGATGCCAAAAGCGGCAGGCTGCCCGATATGAAGATGCTGGCGGCTAAAAGCATGGGCGAAACTTACACCGGTGTTAAGCGTCTGGGCGTTTTAATGGCGGACGTCGATGCTATCGGCATAGCTTTAAAAGCAGGTTTTTACCGCAACGATTTGCCCGACCCGCTGAGGTATCTTACATTATCAAGGCAGGCGGCGTTTTCCGGCAGGCTGTCATTCTTTTTTAAAGTAATTTTAAATAAAATTTTTAAAGGCGATATGCAGAACGCTTCCGGCAAAGTAACGCCGGTGTTCAGGCTGTTTAACAAGCCCAAGCAGCTTTGGCGCAACATACACGTAATTTACAGCGGCGGCGATAACATTTTTCTGCTTGGCGCATGGGATGACGTTGTGGAAGTGGCGGTTGATATTCACCGCGCGTTTGAAAGCTATACCAACGGCAAGCTGGCATTTTCGGCTGGCATAGGCATGTTTACGCCCGATTTCCCCGTAAGCCAGATGTTTATTCAGGCGCAGCTGCTGAAAAAAACCGCTAAAAATGTTCCCGGTACCGGCAAAATTGCTTTGTTCGGGCAGAATGCGGATTATGTAAGCGGCCCGGAAGGCGGGCTGGCTCATGTTTATGACTGGAATGTTTTTGAAAAACAGGTTTGCAGTGAAAAACTTAACTTTTTAACAAACAATTTAAGTTTCGGCATTGCCGCAGTACCCGGCAAAATAAAGGCCGACAGGAACACTTTGTATAAGCTGCACGGCGTGCTTGCCGCAGCGGCAGGCAGGTTTAATCTGGCACAGTTTGCTTATGCGGTTGCTCTGCTTGAACCTAAATCGGAAAATGCCGCACAGGCGGAAATATATAATAATCTGCACAGCAGGCTGTATGCCTGGGCGCTTGATACGGAAGGGCGCAGGCAGCTTTTAACGGCGCTGGAACTTTTAATTTACAGTTTGCCCAATGCGCCTAAGGAGGACTTTTAATGGATATTATAGCCAGGGCCGAAAATGCCATTAAAGGCATTATGGTTAAAGACAAATTTAATAATAATGTACTGCTGTTAAAAACCGGCCATATCCGTAAGTTTTTAACTTCGGTCAACCTTGTGCGCGACCGCGTGGAGGTTTATAAAATGCGCGGGAATGAGCCTGACAGGCTGCCGCCGGAGCTGGTTGCGGAGGTAAAATTTTTAAAGGTTAAATTAATGTATCTGGCCGGGCGCGAAAAAAATATTGTTGGCGCGTTTGTAGAAAAATCCGGGCTGATAGAAATGATTGACAGTATTGGCGACAGTACGGAAAGGTTTGACACTTTTGCCAAATACGTACAAGCGCTGGGGGCATTTCATAAATTTTACGGAGGCAAGGATAAATAATGAAGCAGGCGGTTTTAAAAGGAAAGTTTTTAATAGAGGCTGTTATTACTTTGGTAACGGGGCTGCACATTGGCACCTCCAGCGATTTTACTCCTATCGGCGCGGTAGAAAGCCCCTTTGTGCGCGACCATTTTACCAAAGTTCCCATTATTCCGGGCAGTTCGCTTAAAGGCAAGCTGCGCACTTTGCTGGCTAAAATGCGCTCGCCGGGTTATGTTTTAAATAAAATTGAAGATGATGACGAAGTTATCTGCCGTTTGTTCGGTTCTACTTCCAAAAATGGCGTTATAGGCGCACGCCTGCAATTTTATGATGTATTTGTAACGCCGGAAAGCATTGAAAAAATAAGCCGTATGGATACCGATACCTACATGGGCGAAGTAAAATTTGAAAACTCCATTACAAGGCTTACGGCAACGGCAATACCGCGCCAGATTGAAAGGGTGCCGGCAGGTACCGATTTTGCGTTTAAACTTGTGTACAACATCGAAAACGAAAAAGAAATCGAAGAAGATTTTGCAACCTTATCGGCAGCGCTTATGATGCTGCAGATGGACTACCTTGGCGGCCATGGTTCGCGCGGTTACGGCAGGGGGGCTTTCAGTAATTTTTCGGTGCGGTACGCCGGTTTAAACAAAAATCTTGAGGAGTATGCCGGAAGGCTTAAAACTGCTCTTGAAGGAAGCTGCTTAAAATGAAGTATTATATTTTGCAGTTTAAGTTTTTAACTCCGGTGCATTTTGGCACGGCCGAAAATAAAAAAAGCGGCAATTTGCAGTCTTTTAACTGCTGCGCCGATACTTTTTTCAGCGCGCTTGTAACGGAAACGGCGGCGCTTGACGGAGAGCTTTGCAGCCGGTTTATTGAAGCAGTGCAAAAGGGCGGGCTGCTTTTCAGCGATTTTCTGCCTTATTACAGCGGCGCGGAAGAAGAACTGTATGTGCCGGTGCCGTATAACTGTAAGGAAAAAGTAAATCCGCTTGATTTGCAGCTGTCTTTTAAAGAACTGTGCTTGCAGTATGAAGCGCTGCGTGACCATGAAAATATGGCTTATATCCGCGTAAGCGGCATTTATGATTACCTGCACCCGTATGAAAGCACTGCTAAAGAGCAGGAAAAGCACGATTTTGGCTGGAGCGGCGTACAGCGCAGGCTTGATTTCAGAAACGGCGGGCGGGCATATTATGTAAGCAATTATACTTTTGCGGAAGGTGCCGGGTTATACTGCATAGTTGGGTTGGATGACGAAACTTTGCTTGAAGGGCTTGTTAAAGCGGTTGAACTGCTGGGGCTTGGCGGCATTGGCGGCAGGCGCAGCAGCGGCTTTGGCAAATTTGTATTAAAAGGCGCTCCGCAGCTTTTAAGCGAAGACTGCGGCGGTGATGCCGGTATGCTTAAGGTTTTGCTCGAAAACAAAACAAGCAGCCTGCAAATGTCGCTTTCCGTATTGTGCCCGGTGCAGGAACAGATTGCCACCGTAAAAAAAGGTGCGTTCAGTTTATTAAAACGCAGCGGTTTTGTTTATAACCAAAACTCGCAGAATTTTGAAAAACGCAGCAGCGTATATATGTTAAAGGCGGGTTCGTGCTTCCCCGAAAGGGTTGAAGGGCGCCTGCTTGAATTTGCGGCTTTGGGGGCGCAGCACGCCGTGTACCGCTATGGCAAGGCCGTATATATGGGGTTGCCTGTATGAGTATCAGTAATTTTGAATATAAAAAAATGTCTGTAACCTGTCTGGGCCCGGTGCATATAACCGACGAAGTGGGAACGGTATACAGCTATCAGTATTTATATGATGCCGGCAGCAGGCGGGTATATTTTTTGAATGAACGCCTGTGGGTAAAATTTTTGTATAAACATAATTTGCTGGCAGAGTTTGAAGAACTGATAAAAACCAGGCTGCGCGCCGGAACTTTGTGCGAATGGGTTCAGGAAAAAGGCTTTAAAATAGAAGATTTGGGCGACGCTGTAACAGATTATGCCGATGTTGAAGTAGCGCCGGAAATACTGGCTGCCAATAAAATGCGCCTTACGGAAATTGTGCGCACTGTGCACAATGTTGAAGGCCAGCCTTACATACCGGGCAGCAGCATTAAGGGCGCGCTGCGCACAGGGCTGCTGTTCAGCCTGCTGCTGCAGGAAGACAAGCTGCGTAATGCTGCCTGGGCCGAAGTCAGCCGCATTATTAATGACAACCGGCTGCGCGATAAAAATTCTGCCTTTGCCAGGCTTGCGCAGAAGTTGGAAATTGTGCTGCTGCACCGTTTAAAAATACCCAAAAACGAGTACAGTGCGGAATTAATGCCGCAAGCCAGCATGAACTGCAGCATTATGAAAGGCTTGTCGGTAAGCGATTCATACAGCAGCGGCAAAACAATACCTGTAATTGTGCAGAAGCGCGAGGCTGTATATATTGTTAAAACAGGGCAGGTAAAAACCAAAAACCTTACCTTATTCCGTGAATGCCTGCCGCCGGGCGCGCATCAGCATTTCAGCATAACGCTTGATAAAGCGGTGTTTGGCGGTATCGGTATTACCTCGGCGGCAGAACTTGTTAAAAGGCAGCGTGACTTTACTGATTTTGTGCTGCAGCGAGAAAAAATTATTTTTGGGCAGGCACTAAAACAGGAATTTGCCAGGGCAGAAAACGCCAATTTATTTTTGGGCAGCGGCAGCGGCTTTTTAAGCAAAAGCCTGCTGCTGGCACTTGCGCCGGACCAAAAATCGTTTACAGATGCGGCAGCGGTAATTTTGCATAATAATTTTTATAAGCACGCGCACCTGCGGCTTGATAAGTTTGCTGCGCCGCGCGGCCTGCAAACGGCCAAAACGCACAAGGGCATAACTTTAATGGGTGTCTGCGCAGTTACGGAGGAATAATTATGCTGCAAATTTGGGAAGTTTTATTGCAGCTGCCGGAAGGGCAGCGTCTGCATCAATCGTTTGGCAGCGTGCTTCATGGCGCGCTGATGCAGTACGCCCATACGGATTTTGCGGAAGCCATGCACCGCTCTGCGCTGCGCCCGTTCAGCCAGTTTGTGTATTACGATAAGGCACGCTGCAGCGCAGTATGGCAGCTTGCGGCGCTTAATAAAGAAGCTGCGGAAGAAATTTTATATGCGTTAGGCAGGCTGCCGCAAAATTTATATTTAAAGCAAAAAGAATATGTGGTACAATTAAGTAAACCGCAGCCGGTAAAGCAAACAAGCTATAAAGACATGGCAGAGCAGTTTTTTACCATGCCGCAGCCTCCGCGCCAGGCAGAATTTAATTTTATAACTTCCACATCGTTTAAGGCGTTTGGCAGTTATAAAATTTACCCGGATAATGCTTATATTTTCCGCAGCCTTTTAAAACGCTGGAACGCTTTTTGCGGCGGGCTTGTGCTTGAAGAAAATAATCTTGAAGAACATTTGGCGCAGGCAGTGAAGGTTACTGGCTATAATTTATTTTTGCAGCAGTATTCTGTCGGCGGCGCACCGATAGACGCGTTTAAAGGCCGTTACAGGCTGCTTTTCCGCGGTACGCAAAGCCAGAACAGGATTGCGGCGCTTTTAGCCGCATACGCCGAATATGCCGGTATAGGCGTTAAAACAGCGCTGGGCATGGGCGGCGTAAAAATAAGTTTTTTACCCTGATACAGGGACGGACGCCGTTAAAATTAACGAACCCAATCATCATTTCTTAAAACAATTGGCCTCTTTAGGGGACGGAAAAATTTTTGTAAAATGCGCGCTCAGATATTGCATTTTTATTAAATGAGTGTTAGGATATGGCTTAACAGTTATTTGAGGGGGCATGGTGCATGATTACGTATCGTCGTGCTACGTTTGATGATGTAGAAAATATTCATAAACTTCTGAATGATTATGCGCACGAAGGGTTGATGCTGCCGCGCGCACGCAACGCAATTTACGAAAACCTGCGCGATTATATTGTGGCGATTGAAAATAACCGCCTGATTGGCTGCGGCGCGCTGCATTTTGTGTGGGACAGGCTTGCGGAAATACGCTCGCTTGCTGTTGACCCGGAACGAAAGGCAAGCGGCATAGGGCGCAACATTGTGCATTTGCTGGAAAAAGAGGGCATAGAGCGCGGCGTAAAAATGTTTTTTACGCTTACTTACCAGCCCGGATTTTTTGCCAAGTGCGATTACATTGAAACAGCCAAAGAGAAATTGCCGCAGAAGGTATGGAAAGAATGTGTTTATTGCCCGCAGTATCCGTACTGCAACGAAATTGCTTTTGTAAAAACCACGGTTGATTACGAACCGGGCGACATTATGTTTTAAAAGTAAATCAAATAAAAAATCCCGCTCCGTGAGCGGGATTTTTTTGTACGCAATTTGTCAAAGGAAAGTTAAATTATTTTTTCTCTACAAGTTTAAGAGGAACGGAAATTTTGGCATCGATTTTTTCGCCTTTAGCCAGTTTAACGGCAGCTTCAAGGCCCTGCTGGCCCATCAGTTCCGGCTGCTGGGCAATGGTAGCAGCCATGGTGCCTGCTTCAACAGCTTTCAGGCCGTCGTCAGTACCGTCAAAACCAACGATAAAGATTTGTTTGCCTGCGCTCTTGGAAGCTTCGATAGCACCGAGAGCCATTTCGTCATTCTGGGCAAAAATTGCCTGAATGTCAGGGTTAGCCTGCAGCATGTTTTCGGAAACGGTCAGGCCTTTGGTACGGTCAAAATCAGCAGACTGTTTAGCTACAACGCTTAATTTCTGGTCGGCAACTTTATGGAAGCCTTCGCCGCGTTCGCGGGTTGCGGAAGCACCGGGGATGCCTTCGAGTTCAGCAACTTTTACGCCTTCGCCAAGTTTTTTAATAATGTATTCAGCAGCCATTTCGCCGCCTTTTACGTTATCGGAAGCAACAAGGGAAGCAATGGTGCCTTTGTCGGCGCTGCGGTCCAGAGCAATTACAGGAATCTTTGCTTTATTGGCAGCTTCAACAGAAGTGGAAATGGCAGCAGAGTCAACCGGGTTTACCAAAAGTACGCTTACGCCCTGCTGGAGCAGGTCTGCAACGTCGTTAGCCTGTTTTGCCGGGTCGTTCTGGGCATCAACAATTTTTACGTTAACGCCAAGCTCTTTGGCTTTTGCTTCAACGCCGTCTTTAACGGAAACAAAGAACGGGTTGTTTAAAGTAGAGATGGAAAAACCGATAGTGGTAGTGCCGCTTTTTTTATCGGCAGCCGGGGCAGCTTCTTCTCCGGAGCTGCAGCCAGCAATAAGCATTACCGACATCATAAGTACTGCCATAACAGCTAATAAAGTTTTTTTCATTTAAAACATAACCTCCTACGATTTTTTGCGGTCCATAAGGACTGCAAGTAAGATAACTATACCTTTGACAACTTGCTGGTAAAAGCTGGATACGTTAAGAATATTAAGGCCGTTGTTAAGGGTACCTATAATAAGTACGCCGATAAGCGTGCCCACGATACGGCCTTTGCCGCCGGAAAGGCTTGTGCCGCCGAGAACTACTGCCGCAATGGCGTCAAGTTCATAACCGGTGCCTGCGGTAGGCTGTGCGGAGTTAAGGCGCGAGGTTAAAATGGCGCCTGCCAGTGCGCAGAACAGGCCTGTAATTGCATAAGCAAAAATTTTAATGCGTTCAATTTTAATGCCGGCAATAAAGGAAACTTTTTCATTGCCTCCGACAGCGTAGGTTTTGCGGCCCAGCGGTGTTTTGTTAAGAATAAACCAGCAGAGGGCGAACATTAAAAGCATAACAACTGCCGGTACAGGAATGCCTGCAAAATAGCCCTGGCCGAACATATGGAACAGCTGGTTGTCGGTTAAGCTGCTGATAGGGTTGCCGTCGGTGTAAACCAAAGTCAGGCCGCGGAAAATAGTCATGGTTGCCAGAGTGGCAATAAAAGGAGCAACCTTGCCGTAAGAAATTACAACGCCGTTAATAGTGCCGAGAATAAGGCCGATAATGGCAGCAACTACAATGCCCATAATCGGGTCCATGCCGCCTTTAATTAAACTTGCCATAATTGCACTGGAAAGAGCCAGCGTACTGCCGACGGAAAGGTCGATGCCGCCTGTAAGGATGACAAAGGTCATGCCGAAGGAAATCAGTGCGTTAATGGAAACCTGGCGCAGCAGGTTTTTTAAGTTGGACGGGTCGATAAAGCTGCTGTTTAAAGCAGATATAACAACAAAAAGTACAATTAACCCGATTAACGGGCCCATTTTTCTAACTAAGGCAGAAACGTTCATCTGTTATATTCCTCCTGTTGCAAGGGTGATGATATTTTCCTGGGTTGCTTGGTCATGCGGTATTTCCCCGGCAATTTTGCCTTCGTGCACAACAAGGATGCGGTCGCTCATGCCGATAACTTCCGGCAGGTCGGAAGAAACCATGATAATGGCAACACCCTGTGCGGTAAGTTCGTTCATCAAATCGTAAATATCGCGTTTGGCGCCTACGTCAATGCCGCGCGTAGGTTCGTCCATAATGATAATGGACGGGTGCATGCCAATCCATTTTGCTATAACAACCTTCTGCTGGTTGCCGCCGGAAAGCGCACCGGCCGGAAGCTGGATGGAATTGGCTTTAACGCCGAGCTTGTGCGATAATTCGTTGGAGAAATTAAATTCCTTTTTATCGTTGATGACGCTTTTTGAAGCGAAGGTATCAACGCTTGGCAGGGCAATATTTTTTAAAATGGAAAAGTCCAGAATCAGGCCTTCGGTTTTGCGGTTTTCGGTAATAAAACCAATACCTGCCTTAATGGCGTCTTCCGGTTTTTTGATGTTTATTTTCTGTCCGTGCAGGTAAACTTCGCCCTGGCGGCAGTCATCAATGCCAAACAGCGCGCGCATAATTTCCGTGCGTCCGGCGCCCATCAGCCCGGCAACGCCCAAAATTTCGCCTTTGCGCAAATTAAAGGAAACGTGGTCGAACACGCCCGGCTGGCACAGGTTTTTAACTTCCAGAACCACTTCGCCGGGTTCGGTGGTGCGTCCGGGATAATATTCCGTAATCGCACGGCCAACCATATCCTGTACTACGGCTTCCATGGTGGTACTGCGTGTCGGACGGCAGCTTATGGAGTGGCCGTCGCGCATAACGGTAATGGTGTCGCAGTGGGTAAATACTTCTTCCATGCGGTGCGAAATATAAACAATGGCTACGCCTTTGTCCTTTAATGCGTGCATAACTTCAAACAGTTTGGCGGTTTCACGTTCGGTAAGCGCCGCGGTAGGTTCGTCCATAATTACAACTTTGGCGTCCAGCATTAAATTGCGGATGATTTCCGTCATCTGCTGCTGGCCTACGCTGCATTCGCCGGCCTCGGCGTCAAGCGGCAGCTCAATGCCAATCTGCGCGCATTTTTCTTCGGCCAGCTTACGCATTTTTTTAGTATCGAGTATGCCGAAGGAGTTGGTAATCTGCTTCATTAAAAACAGGTTTTCAAGTATTGAAAGGTTGGGCCAGATGTTAAGCTCCTGGTGAATGAAGGCAATGCCGTGGTTTTCGGCATCACGTGCGTTTTTAAAATGTACTTCCTGGCCGTCAACGAAAATTTTGCCCGCATCGGCTTTGTGTATGCCGGTGAGGATATTCATCAAAGTTGACTTGCCGGCCCCGTTTTCGCCCATCAGCGCGTGGATTTCCCCGGAATGCAGTGTGAAATCAACCCCGCGCAGAACTTCGTTGGAACCGAAGGCCTTTGAAATACCTTGCATGGTAATTTCCATAGCTGACAGTACTCCTTTAAATCAGAATATAACGCCGGAATGTAAAATTACATTGGCAAACGGTGTTGTTTCACCGGTACGTATAACTGCTTTAGCGGTTTTGGTGGCCTGCTTAAAATGTTCGTGGTCGGTAACAATCCATTCTTTGCCGTCAAACAGTTTGTGCATCTGCTGCCAGCATTCTTCGTTTTTGCTCTGCATTTCGGCAGCAACATGGATTTTTTCAATTTCCATATATTTGGCAAGTTCTTCAACAACTTCCAAAAAACGCGGCGTGCCGAGTTTCAAGGCAAGGTCAATCTTTTTTACGCCGTCCGGCACAGGCAGCCCGCAGTCGCCGATAACGATAGTATCGGTGTGCCCCATATCTGCCAGTACTTTGGCAATTTCGCTGTTTAAAATTCCTATTTTCTGCATTCGGACAACATCCCTTCCACTTCATCTAAATAAGGCATTCCGCCCTGTGCGCCGATTTTTTGTACGGATAAGGCGGCTGCCGCATTGGCAAAGGTAATGCTTTCGGACATGGTTTTGCCGGAAGCGCGTGCAACTGCGAAAGCACTGTTGAAAGTGTCGCCTGCGCCGGTAGTATCAACTGCCTGCACTTTAAAGGCGGGCACGGTATTAATTGCTCCGTTTTCGGCATAGGCAACGCCTTTGCTGCCGAGCGTCATTAAAAGGCGGCCTTCGTTTTCCAAAAGTATTTCTTCGGTGCTTTTACCGGGGAAAAGAGCCTGCGCTTCATGTTCGTTAGGTGTTATAAAAGCGGCGTCTTTAGCCCAGTCCTGTGCGCCTTCAAGAACAGGCGCCGGGTTCAGCAATGCTTTTACACCGGCTTCCGCACAGTTTTTTAAGGTGTGGGCAATGGCTGCGGCAGGAATTTCGTGCTGCAGCATTATCATATCGCAGCCTGCAATCTGCGGCCAGGCTTCATCTATAAGTTCAGGCGTTACAAGGTCGTTGGCGCCTTTAATAACAATAATGCTGTTATCGCCTTCGGCAAGCGTAATGTGCGCGGTGCCGGTAGTTACGCCGGGCACAACCTTTACGTTTCCGGTATCAACGCCGTTCACTTCAAAATTTTTAATTACGGAACGGCCGTAATCGTCGTCGCCGACGCAGCCAACCATGTAAACTTTGGCGCCGAGCCTTGCTGCGGCAACTGCCTGGTTTGCCCCCTTGCCGCCCTGGGCAATAATAAGGCGGCTGCCCAAAATGGTTTCGCCTGCCAGCGGACGTTTCGGCGCTTCAACAACAACGTCGATATTGCAGCTGCCGATAACGGCGATACTAATTTGTGTCATATGCTTCATGCTCCTTTAACCTTTAAAATGTTAAATTTACATACAAGAAATAGTGTACAATATTATTATATTGGCTATTCAATTTAAAAATCCTGCCGCAAGCAGGGTTGAATGTAAAATTTACTACAAAAAATGTACAGCACAACAAAAGAATTTTACAACAAACGCGGGCTATAATGCAAGTAAAATCGTTGATAGTATAATATTTTTTTATGTGTCAAAAGCGTGAACAGTATGGACAAATAGGCTAATGTTTGTTAGTATAAGAAAGCATACTGTATAAGTTGTAGAAACACGCACATTGTGTTGGAATATTAACGTTGGCAGGCCGTATGGTTACGGCAGAAAAAGGAGCGGAAAATAAAATGAGCAAACAAAAAACTTCCTGGCAGGATACGGTCAGCGACTGGCTGGTTTCCATTATTGTTGCGGTGGCGCTTGCCTTTTGCATCAGAACCTTTATTGTAGAGCCTTATATGGTAGAAGGTTCTTCCATGTACCCCACGCTGGTAAACCATGAAAGGCTTTTGGTAAACAAGTTTACCTATTTTGTAAGTGACCCGCAGAAGGGTGAAATTATTGTTTTCCGTTACCCTAAAGACGAAAGCCGCGATTTTATTAAGCGCGTTATTGCCACGGCAGGCGATACCGTTGAAATGCGCAGCGGCAAAGTGCTTGTAAACGGCACGGAAATTGACGAGCCTTACACATGGAAGGAAGACCCCAAAGGGCCAAATCTTTCTGATTACAGAAAATCCGTTGTGCCGGAAGGGCATATTTTTGTACTGGGCGATAACAGAAACAACTCTGAGGACAGCCGTTTTGCCGATGTAGGCTTTGTGCCGCTGGATTTGGTTAAAGGCAAAGCCAGCCTGGCGTTCTGGCCGATTGACAGATGGCGTATGCTGCCCTGACAGGGAGAGTGTTATAAATGGACTTTAAAATACAGTGGTTTCCCGGCCATATGACCAAAGCCAAGCGTATGATGGAGCAGCAGCTTAAACTGGTGGACGTGGTTGTGGAAATGCTTGACGCACGTGTGCCGCGCAGCAGCACCAATCCCATGCTGAACCAGCTTTTGGGGCAGAAGCCTAAAATTATAGCTTTAAATAAGGTTGATATGGCAGACCCTGCCAAAACCGAAGCGTGGAAAGAAATTTTTAAAAATAACGGTCTGTCGGTATGCGTTATAGACTGCAACACGGGCAAAGGCGTAAAACAGCTTGTAGCTGCCGTACAGAAAGCGGCGCAGCCTGTAATAGACAAATGGCTGAAGCGCGGCGTAAAAAACCGTTCCATACGCGTTATGATTGTCGGCATACCTAATGTAGGCAAATCGACGCTTATTAACAGGCTTGTTGGCAAAAACAAAGTGCTGGCGGCAGATAAACCGGGCGTTACGCGCGGGCAGCAGTGGGTTACAATTGCCAAAGGTCTGGAGCTTTTAGACACGCCGGGCGTGCTGTGGCCAAAGTTTGATGACCCGCAGATTGGGCTTAACCTTGCTCTTACCGGCGCCATTAAAGAAGACGTGTATGACCGTGAACAGGCTGCATGGCTTTTAACGGAAAAATTAATTGCCGCTTACCCGCAATTGTTAAAAGACAAGTATGCCGTTGATTTTGAAGCGGACGCACCGGTGCAGGACGTTTTTGAAAAAATTGCCATAAGCCGCGGCTGCCTGAAAAGCGGCGGGCTGCTTGACCTTGATAAAGTGGTGCAGCTTGTTCTGCGTGATTTCCGCAGCGGCAAAACCGGCCGTGTAACACTGGATGAACCAGATAAATAATAACTGAAATTAAAGCCGCTGTAAGCGGCTTTTTGTTTAAGGGGCTGTAAACATGAAAATTGCAGAAATAAAAGAACTGCTTGCCAATAACCCGAATGAAGAATTTTTGGCAGAACTTGCCAAAGACGGGCGCAGCGGCGTGCAGAAACTCGTAGCAGCTTATTATAAAAAACAGCAGGCAGAACAGGCGGAGCGCGAACGTTTTGCCAAAATGCTGATGTACGAAAATAACTGCTATAATGACGGGGCGCAGTTTGTGGCAGGCGTTGATGAAGCAGGGCGCGGGCCGCTGGCCGGGCCTATGGTTATAGGCGCGGTTATTTTGCCGCAGAATGTTTTTATTAAAGGGCTGAACGATTCCAAAAAACTTACGGCAGCCAAACGTGAGCAGCTTTACGGGGAAATTTTGGAAAAAGCGCTGGCGGTTTCGGTTAATATAGTAAGCGTTTACAATATCGACAGGCTTAATATTTACCGTGCCACGCAGGAAGGCATGGCACAAGTGCTTGAAAGTTTAAAAATCCGCCCGCAGGCGGCGCTTATAGATGCCATGCCCGTGCAGGCAGGGAATATCAAAACATATTCACTTATTCACGGCGACGCTCTCAGCGCTTCAATAGCGGCGGCTTCGGTAATAGCAAAAGTTACCCGTGACAGAATGATGGAACAGCTTGCAGCAGAGTATCCGCAGTACGGCTGGGCGCATAACAAAGGCTACGGCAGTGCGGAGCATATGCAGGCAGTGCTGGAATACGGCGCAACAAGCTGGCACCGCCGCAGCTATGAACCGGTAAAAAGCATGAACCTGTCTCCGGCCGAAGCTGTGCCGAATAAAATAATCCGCCTGCCGGAGGAAGCTGATGGCTGACAGGCGCAGTGATTTTGGCAGGCGCGGCGAAGATGCGGCCTGCGCTTATTTGCTGCGGCACGGTTACAGCATTGTAGAGCGTAATTACCGCTGCCGCCGCGGAGAGATTGATATAATTGCCGCTAAAGACGGCGGAGCTGTGTTTGTTGAGGTTAAAACGCGCCGCAGCTTAAAGTTTGGCACGCCGGGCATGGCGGTAACTTATGCTAAGCAGCAGAAAGTCCGCACCACGGCGCTGCACTATTTGCAGCAGTGCGGCGGAGGGTACAATAAAATAGCTTTTGATGTAATAGAAATTGTGGCAGATGACGGCAAGGCAAAATTGCGCCATCTGCAAAATTGTTTTTAGGGGAGATATAATGTACGCAAAAACCTTCGGGGAAACTGTTTGTGGTATTAATGGTGAAGAAATAATTGTTGAAGTTGATATATCCAACGGGCTGCCGGGATTTGACATTGTAGGGCTGCCTGATACGGCGGTAAAGGAATCGCGCGAGCGCGTAAGGGCGGCGCTGAAAAATTCCGGGCTGATGTTTCCCATGACACGCATTACCGTAAACCTTGCCCCGGCCGATTTGCGCAAAGACGGCAGCAGCCTTGATTTGCCGATTGCAGTTGGCATATTAACGGCAGCCGGAAGTTTATTGCAGGAAGAAGCAGCTGGTAAAATTTTTGTGGGCGAGCTTGCTCTTGACGGCAGTATACGCCAGGTGGCGGGTGTTTTGCCAATGATTTTATATGCCCGCGAACATGGCTGGCGCGAAATTTACATACCGCAGGGCAACGCGGCGGAAGGCGAACTGGTGGACGGCATAGATGTATATACGCCTGCCAGTTTAAGCGAGCTTGTAAGCCATTTAAAAAAGCAGGAGCGTTTAACGCCGCTGCCAAAAATACAGTTCGGCACGGAAACGGCAGGATGCGGAGATGTTGACTTTGCCGAAGTGCGCGGTCAGCAGGTTGTTAAGCGCGCACTGGAAATTGCCGCGGCAGGCGGGCATAACGTATTGATGGTTGGCGCGCCTGGCAGCGGCAAAACCATGCTGGCACGCCGTTTGCCAACCATATTGCCGCCGATGACGGAAGACGAAATTTTGGAAATAACCAAAATTTACAGCATTGCCGGGCTTTTAAACGGCAAAAAACAGCTTGTGCTGGAACGACCCTTTCGCAGCCCGCACCATACGGTCTCAGCAAGTGCGTTAATTGGCGGCGGCAGTGTGCCGAAGCCGGGCGAAGTTACGCTCAGCCATAACGGCGTACTGTTTTTGGATGAATTGCCGGAGTTTTCACGCCAGGCGCTGGAGGTTCTGCGCCAGCCGTTGGAGGACGGCGTTGTAACAATCAGTCGCGTACAGGCAAGCTTGTCTTTCCCCGCACGGCTGATTTTAATAACCGCTCAAAACCCGTGAATATTTTGTTTACTACTTGGTTGATAATTGCGTTTTAATGGATTTTTTTCATTTTTGAACACATAATTTATAGCGATTGTCACAATGGGGATATCGCGTTGCCCATTGTCATAATCGGTGTAGACTATGATATTTTCTACTAATGCTTCAACTATTTTTCTTTTGTCCGCAAAAGTTATATTATCCGAAATATATTTTTGAAATGATTTAAGTAAATCGACCATCTTAATCATGTTACTATTTATCTTATCAATTTTAGAAATTAAAGCTTTTTTATCATTAATAGCTCGATTTAGCTTATCTTGTTCTTTAGCTATTTTATCAAGCTGATTTTTTAAATCATTTTCAGTTATTATCTTTTTCCTGAAAAGGTCTAAAATCGAACTTCTTTCACGTTCTAATTTTACAGCCGTTTGTTCTAATGCATTTAATTCATCTTTTGGGTCAGTTAAATTTTGTGCTTTGTTTTCCAAATAAAGTTTATCAGGCTGCATTATATAAGATAGGCAATCGTTCCATACAATATTTTCAATCCAGTCGGCACGTAAATTTTGCGACTGACAAATTTTTTGATTTTTATCAGGATGGTAACGATTTTTATCATTACAAACGTAATACAAAACTTTTTCTTTTTTGGAGCCAGCATACCCAGTGCCGATATAAGTGCGGCCACATAAGCCGCATTTTATTAAACCGCTTAATAAATAATCATTTTTTCGGCATCTGGCAGCCAGCAGTTTATTACTTGTTAATTGCTTTTGCGCAGCATCCCAAAGGTCTATATCTACAATGGCCGGATTAGTTTGTTTAATAATTTCTGGTTTTTGGTGCTTAGACATTTGACCAAAAATGTGAACCCCATAGTAAACTGTGTTATGTAACATAGATAAAATACGGCTGGGATACCAATAGCCGCTTGTAATTAATTTACGGTTTAAAATTTTATATTTTGTTGGTACGCATAAATTATTTAAGTAGTCTGCTATAGCTTCAGCACTCATTTTTTCGTATACGGTTTTTTCGAAGATTAATTTAACAATATCAGCCTCAGAGTACGTAAGACCGGGAATTTTAGTACGCGAAATTTCTAAATAACCGTTTTCTAAAGTATAACCATAAGGAACAGGACCACCAAGCCATTTGCCTAGCTTTGCATGGCGAATTGTACCCATGCGCATACGGGTTAAAATTGTATCGCGCTCTAACTCTGCGATGCCGGCAAAAGTATTTAGGGTAAAGCGGCCAGATGGAGTAGTAGTGTCAAATGCTTCGGTCATGCTGCGCACATCAACATTTAATTCCATTAAATCGTAAACAGCATTCAAAATGACACGCACGCTGCGGCCGAGGCGGTCAAGTTTAAAAAATAAGACTAAATTAAATTTACCAGCCTTAGCATCCTCAAGCAGGCGCTTTCCTTCTGGACGTTTCTGTAAAGGCAGAGTACCGGTAACACCGTCATCCAGGTAATAATCATAAACGTTTAACATATTTAATCTTACATATTTTTCAGCGTATTCCTTTTGGTTTTCTATGGTGCCTTTATCAGCTTGTTCGTCAGAAGATACACGACAGTATACGGCAACTATTTCATTATCGTTTTTTAAATATTTTAACATTGCAAAATTGCCTCCTTTTATTTATAATTTATTATGTATTTATTGGAATTTCTAAAAGATGGAGATGTAATAATGGATTATATTTTGTGTTGGTTATCAGATAATAGTAAATGGATAACTTCAATTGCTAATATTTGTGTTTGCATTTCTGCTGTTTTTGTCGGTATTCAAGCTAAATTATTCTTTGACGATTACAAAAAGAAAAATAAAAAAGCTGAATTTGAAACATCTTTTAAATTAACAGATTTTTATATAAATAAAATCATACCTAAATTTGAAATTATTTCTTTTGTATTTCAATATACTGGTGTAGATAAAATTATTAGTTCAAAACTTAAAAATGAAGAAATATTTTACTTTGATAAAGAAGAATTTCAAAAAATTTTCGATGAAGAAACTCTAGAAAATTTAATAGATAAAGTAAATAAAGTAGATTTAAGTATTTTGTTATTTTTTATGGGAAAAATATATGATAATAATATTTGTACTTTAGAAAATTATTACCATGATTATTTGAAGAAGTTTGAAGGATTAGGTAAGGAAGAACAAGAACAACAGAAAGCTAAATTTAAAAGTTATTTAATTAAAGATTTTTGGGGTATTATTACTAGTGCAAAAAATGAAATTGAATATTTTTCAATGTATTTTAATAGCAATTTAGCTGAAAGCGCAGTTGTTTATGATTCATTACATCAAACATTTACAGATTTTGTAAAAATGATTTATCCTTTTATTGCTCATCATAATTCTCGAAGTGAATGTACAAGAAAATATTTTACTAATACTAGAGAATTATATTTAAAATGGGTTAATGAAGAAAAAAACAAATTGGAAGAAAATAAAAAAGTATTAGAAAAAATGCAAAATAAAAATAGTAAAGACAAAAAAATTTAATGACTTTATATTCAAAATATGATAAAATACTATAAGCGGCATTAGATATTAGTCGCAAATGGAAAGGAGTGATAGATATGTGGAGTCCTGTTTGCGATATTTTTGCAGATAATGAACCAGAAAAGTCCTCCGATAAAGAAAAATCAAAGGATAATAAAAAATAATGTTTAAAAAGCCTTCGTTTTAAACGAGGGCTTTTTATTTTATATTATCAGTAAACTTATGAAAATAAAGGTGGGCCTTATGTTCAAAGAAGTTATAGAATGTGATTCTTTAAAATCAATTTTTGAAGCTGTGAAAACTATTAAAAATAATGATAACGGTATTAATTCATTTTATTATAGAGGGCAAAGTGATGCTGAATGGTTTTTGGCGTCCAGTTTAAAGAGAGAAAGTATTGAAAAATATAAAGTAGCTGATGAGATTAAAAAAAATAAAATTATAATTGAGGAAATAGAAAAAGAACAAAATTTATTAAAAAGTTTTAAAAAAGAAAATAAAGATGATTTAAAATTAATAAGTGCAATAAATTTCTTGATTAGAAAATTTAATTTAGATTTAAAACTTCTTAATATTTATTCAAAACATAAAATGGATGAAACAGTAATGTTTATTGCTCTTATGCAACATTATGGAACTAAAACAAGAGCATTAGATTTTACACAAAATCTTTTGATTGCATTATATTTTGCTATTACTGACGCACAAAAAGATGCTGCTTTGTGGGTGTTAGATAAGAAGATGATGCTAAAAATTCTGTTTAATCAGAATACAAGTGAATATATCGAGTTTCCTGAACTTTTAGATGTAAACTATATACCCAGAGATAATTATTCTAAATATTTAAAAGAAAACTTAAAATTTTATAAAGAAAGATTGATAACATACGAAAATCCTAATAAATTGAATTGTTATCAACATCAAGAATTTGCAAAAGATTTTTTTGATTTAGACCAAAGTATTTATGAAGAAAGAAATATAGGTAGAGAAGTATATAGCGTTTTTGTAGGTGACTTAAATGCTGATATATTTAATGAAAGAATACATAGACAAAGTGGTGTATTTATATTACAAAGTTATAAACCAATGGATATAAAAGAAGAATATGATGAAATGATTAAAGGTATAAGAAATGGGCATTTTAAGGCAAAAGGCTTGGAATTTAATTCCGATAAAATTCATTCACCTTTTACAAAAATTATTATAAAAAAAGAATGTCACAAAGAAATAAAGGATTATTTAGAGTTAGTTGGTATAACTAAAGAAAGTTTGGGATTATAATAAAAACAGCTCTGTAATGCAAATGCAGTAGCAGAGCTGTTTAAATAATGTTATAATTATTTAATAACAGCTCTCTATGCGTGGTTGTGTGGAGATTGTTAATTGGCTGTAAATACTGGTAATATTTGTAGCCGCTGACGCCTGGTGCTGGTAACGCCGGGCGTTTTTTTATATCTCTAATCCAAATTCACATAAAATCTTTCCATCTTCTAGTAAACGGAACAAAGGTGGTTGGTCATCATCTATAATTTCAAGAAATACATTGGATGGCGTATTGATAAGACCAAGTGCAGACAAACGATATGGTGCACTTTCGGATAAAATTTTATCTTCTGTTTTAGGTTGTTCTTTTTTTATTTGCTCTAAAACCTGAATGTCTTCAACAATTAAATTATCTATAACACTTGCTAATCTATATAATTTATCCCTTGTTATTTTACCTTTAAGAGCATTTACATATAATTTACCTAAAATTTTTGACTTATAAGCATTATTATAATTTAGTACAACAGTTGAGAAATAGTTTAACTCATCTTCGAGAGTCGTTTCATTTTTTAATGTTTCATAATAACTCTTTATATCTTCTTCCGATAGTTTACCATTAGCAAGTTCATTCCAAAAATTGTTCAAAGAATATACTTTCGATTTCTGTTGATATTTGTTTATAGTGCGAATTAAATCTCCAATGGAAGAAAAAGCAGTTAGAATTTCAATAAAATTAAAAATTAATTTATTTTTTGATACGTAATATAAAGTACCATTATTATTTTTTTTATTACCTTTGTGAATATTATTCATAAAAGATTTCAAATTTTTTTTAATATGTTTAATTTTATTATATCCTTTTGAACTCATAATGTTTTTCCTCGAGAATCAAATTTTATATATAGAGTAGTGTATAACAATTTTACTAAAAGCGTATTAAAATCCCAAATGTTTGGGAATATAATATTTTTGTTGCATGGATTACTAATTTAGGTTGCGTTCCGGTACATATTCCGGAGTAGTTCTTTTTAGTTCAGCCCAAACGGCATCGCTGCTGCGGCCCTGCTTTAAAGCCAGGCGATTAACTAAATTGCCTATAAGGTTTTCAATTTCGGCGTCTGTCACATTATGAAAGGCCAGCGCAACGCTTTCACCATCGGCAGCAGCAAAATAGGCTAATGCACTTTTAATATTAAAATTCTGGCAAAATTCATCAAAAGCATTATTTAATTTAATACCTTCTTCTTTGTTCATATTTTCCTCCAAATTAATAATTTAGTTTTCTATTTCATTAAATGCACCTGGAATAAAGCATATTTTTTCATTTAGTGTAAGGTTAGTGAAATTTTCTTGCCCAAGTATAGCGGCTAAATTTTGCATAAGCTCAATTTTACTTTCTTCTGAATGATAATATATGCTAGTGTGCATTTCGTTTAAAGTAATTAGTTTATATAAAATTTCTCTGTCACTCAGAGTTAGTGAATGACCAATAATAAGAAGTGTATGAGTAGGCGGATTAAAAACACTATGTTGATAGTTAATTTCTTTAATCCATTCATAATATTTAATGCTACAGCTTTTTTCATAACGTTGAAAATATTTTTTAAATCGCATAAATAGTGGGTCTGATTGGTCTTCTTGTTCATCAATACCTAGTACCAAATTATTATGCTCGTTATCAGTAGCTTTACCATGAATGAAAGAAATATTATTATCAGATATAGTGATATATTTCGATATTGTATTAGTGTAATTAAAACTTATAATATTTATATTTGGTGTTTTTAAGATATCATCAATAAATTTTATTTTGGGTATGTTTAATTTATTAACAAAAATAGTCAAGTATAATTCAAAACATTTTGTAAATTCGTTTAGTTGGTCAATAATAAATTTTATAAGACCTTCATAAGCTATAATAACTTTAGAATTTTTGTGTATATTTGTAGCAATATTAAATTTATCAATTGAGCGGCTAAGTCCTATTGTAAATTGAATATTTGTTGGCATTTCGCTTGGGCTACGGGTCCATTTAAACCCTTCAATCTTCGAATATTCTTCCATCCATATTTCAAAAAGATAATCCTGAACAGCTAAATCGATAAACCTTTTAATGGGTGAATCTATTTTATTAGAATCTATTATGCGTTCACGTTGAAAAGATTTTTTTATATTTTGTAGATTATTTGTTACATATTCGATTTCTGATTCAAAATCACACCAATTAGAAGATATATTTTTTTGCCTTAAAAAATGTATATACCAGATATTTGTATTATATAATTTTTTTATATTCTTTATTATTTCTAAATTTTCGGTAGCATTTATGCTGTTTTCGAGTTCCGTTAATCTTAATGGAGGAGGGTTTTTGCTGTTTGAAAAAATTCTTCCCAAAAAATTTAGAAAATCATTATATGATGTTGGTAGGTGATGTGCAAGGTCAAAGCCATTGCCAATTAAAAGTATATTCATAGTTAACTCCAAATTTTTTTATTGATTATATGCGAATCAAAAATTTTATTCATTATATTCATTTATTAACCTATCAGTAATAAGTAAGGCATGGATTAAGCAAAATAACTTAATGCAATCAGCTTGTGTAACTGTTCTATTACTACGGCCGTGTAAAATCCAGTGTCTATTTAAAAAAGCAGGTTCAGTTTCTGTGCCAAATTTTGAGTATTCAAAGAATGTAGGCATAACTTGAAATGAAGAACAAACAAATAAACTAAAAGTTTCTTTATATTGAAGATGTTTTATTATTGGTTGTAATCGAGCAGGGACATTAGTTGTACTGTTATGCTGAGTGACAGTAAGCAAATAGTCACATATACTAAATAAAGCTATGCAAGCAGAATAGTAAGTGCCATTATGATAAGCTGCTAAAGCATCTTCGTAATAGGCAATTTTATTTTGTAAAATTGGATAATGCTTAGAATCATTTATAATTTTATTTAATTTTTCTTCGTTATTTTTTAAAAAATAATCAAATAAAGCTGTATTAGGATTTTTCGCATTTAAAATATTAAATGCGTCATCTTCTGACATTTTTATAGTTATAGCAAGCTGATTTATTTTTGTTAAATTAAGGATTTTAGTAGGTAAATAGATTTTTTTTATTAGTTCATTATCTATAACGAATTTTGTAAGTTGGTTTATAAATTCAACAAATAAATCAACAGCTTCCAACAAACTTTCATAATTTTTATGGTTGGTTTCCATAATTGCTCCTAATAATTTTTTGTTTTATTTAATGGACAAATTTTTTCGAGTTCTTCAAATTTTTGCAAGTAGTACTTTCCTTTGTCGCTTGTATAATCTAAAGCAAAAGCAGATAATGCCGAAATTTCACACTCAAAAAAAGTTTCAATTGTAAATAATTTCATAAAATACCTTTCTGAAATTAAATTATTAAGCATTTCTAAAACTTCTTGCTCTTTATCTTTATAGTCTGGGAATAACAGAATAAATACATCCCATAATGTATAGTTTAAAGGTATTCGTATTATTTCGTTTTCGAAAGATAATATATTTATGACGTCTTTATTTGTTCTATCAATTTTTTTGTTAAAAGTTATAGCAGCCAAAAAGCGCATTAAATCAGCCGCTAATTTATCGTTTAGGTATTTTGGTATATCATAATTGTTCATAAAAAATCCTCGCTTTAAAATAATAGTAATTATTTCCAGCGGTCAGGAAAAATTAACCTGCCGTGCTTTGTGTATCTTTACTTTTTTGATTTTGAATATTAAGTTTTAATCGAATCAAAACATCAATTTCTGCTTTACCGTCTTCAGAAAGCTGACGGTAATTTTTTATGTGTTCTATTTCTGCATCTGTAAGACTATCTCGAGAAATATATGTGTCATCTTCGACTAAATCGGCCTTCTTTATACCGAAATAATTTGCCATTAATTCAATCTTATCGATACGAGGATAAACTTTACCGTTTAACCAATCTGAAAAAGTGCTTTCTTTTAGACCTAAATCATTGCAAACAGCTTTTTGTGTTTTACCTGTTAATTCCAAATATTTTTTTATGTTTTTTGCCATAATTTTTTTGTTACCGAGGTTACTCATTTTTGCACCTTCCTTTACCGTATATTATACGATAAATCCGTAAAATAAACAAGTAAACAGTTATAAATACGGTTAAACCGTTGACAATCCGATAAAACCGTATTATTATAATAAAAAAGCAACGAAGGGGGTGAGAAAAATGGAACTTACTTTGAAAGCGGCAAGAATAAATAAAAATCTTACGCAGGAAGAAGCTGGCAAGCTTATTGGTGTTAGTGCCGATGTCATTTCAAATTGGGAACGAGCAGTAAGTTTTCCAGATGTTTTACAGTTAAAATTAATCGAAAAAGCTTATGGGGTTAATTATAATCAACTTATTTTTTTACCATAAAAATACGGTTTAGTCGGAGAAAAACAAAAACTACGATTCAGAACGGAGGGCAGAATGGATAAAAAAGAAAATAAATTGCCAGCTTTGAGTATAGACCGTAAAGGTTTTGAAACTTGTTGGGCGGCTATGACGGGAATTGCGAACTGCATTTTCAGCATAATCAGGCAAAACAAAAAAGTCAGAATCGTAATTGAATACGATCCTGAGAATAACCGAGTATATTTTAACAAAGAATTTTGGAGTTAAAAAACTGTAAAAGTGCAATTTGCGGGAACTTTAACAACCGACGTTAATTCTTCTGGTGCATCCCAAGTAACTATAAAGCAGCCTCTTTTAGTTTCTTCTGGGTCGACCATGAAAGCCAAGCGGTTAAGTTCTTTATAAAATTGTTCTTTTTCATCCATGGTTAGCTTGCTTACGTTAAAAATATAAAGTTTAGCCATAGTAACACCTCCTTTTGTGTTTTATTCGGATAAAGCAAATAACCTCCTGAACAGTGCCAGTATTCAGGAGGTTGCAAAACAAAACAGATTTAAAGGTTAAAGTTATCTTTTGGCGATTTTTAAATGAAATAGCGCTGTTGCATAAGAATCAAAAATAGATATTGTACAGCGGGCTTTCAGGCGGAATTTTTTCACACTTACCAGTTCTTGGGTCAGTAATAATACCCTCGCGAACGCCAAATTGAAGAAGCCATTTTGCAAAAAGTCTAATTCTGGTAGGGTGTATAGGTTCATCGGGATTAGTGATAATAATATTAAATTTACGTTCCTTGGTTCTTTTTGTCATTTTAATCACCTCGTTAAAAAAATAAAGTAGAGGTAAATGGAGCTAAAAATTTAGCAATGCTTTTTGGTTCATCGGCAAAACTATTTCTACTTAAATTATAACATACATCAGAATAGGAGGCGAAAAGATAATAAGAGGTCGCTAAACAAAGTAGATTTAAATGTTGAACTTACCTTGGAGGTGATAAAAATGTTTGGGTTGTTGTAAGTTTTTTAATGTGCGCAATTTTGTCTGGAATGATGTATGTTGATGAGCATTATAAAATGGCTATGCTCAATGCATTTGCAGCTGGCGCGTGTTTTGCCGGCATCATAATGAATTTAATACTGTAAGTTTAAAATTCCTTTATTTTTGGTAGATATGATTTTTTTGTTTTCAAAACGTTCTCAATCGTATCACATTGAACTTTAAATTTTTTAGTACCTATAGGAGAATGTAGGATTACAGTTCCAATAAGAGGTTAATACGGAGGGTAGAATGAGGCGTTATGGTAGGAAAAAATAAAATCGTATGCCCAAATTGTGGACATACGATAATCAAAGCTAATTTTTGCAGTTATTGCAGTTGTAAGGTTGTTGATACTTGTTACTGCTGGGTGTTAAGAAAGCCTTTCAATTGTGGAATGAATAAGTGCCCAGGAATGAAGTTATTAATGCATACCAAACTATTCGTGGGCGATATTCATTAGAGCCAATATCGTAGGTAAAACATTTTGTTCAAACCATTGAATAAGTACATATCGCCCTATGCCATGCACCTTTTCCATAATTTTGCCAGCGACTAAAGCCGCTAGTTGCGTTTTTGGTGATTCTACAATTAGGTCAGGAAATGTTTCTTTAAGTTGCTTTTTCTGATTATCATCAAGTTCGTCTAACATATCAACGATTTTTTCAGCAGCGTCTAAGCGGGATTCAGTCCATGGATATGGGTTACCACATTTATAACAGTAGTACGGTAAAGAAATAGTATTTTCGATTATTTCATCTTTATAACCTGTACAAATTATTTGTCTACCATCATATAGATCATAATTCCTTCCATACCTATATTTTGGTATTTTAGCGTGTAATCCTCCTCGAATTGGTGCATTGCAATGCGGACATTCTTGTATAACTGGTTCACCGCACATTGAGCAAAACTGTTCGTCCTTTTCTGGATGCGCATTAGAATGAGCGTTACGTATATGCCCATTTTTACAAATTTGAGCATTTTGATAGTAATATTTTTCTGGCATAACAACACAACCTTTCTTTGTTTAATTATATCAAATTAAAACAGAATGAGAGAGCACGGTTTGTTGTTTGAAAGAAAGTAATAAAATGAAGCAAAATCTGCACAAATATTAAAGGTACATTTGATTAACATATGGGCAGAAGTTTACAAAAAAGTAATTAAGCTTTTGGCGGCATGGCTGGTTAACTTTGGTTTAAATGATAGTACGATAACGCCCCTGACTGAAATGGCGGATTATTTAAAGCCGAGCAGTAAATATTAAAGACAGAACAGGAGGTAAAAAAATGAAAAGGCATTATGTATTGATGCAGGCCCCGGCAGAACTAAAAGAAGTTTCGATTAAACCTATCATCTTAATTGAAACAAGCGATGTGGCCGGTAAGCAATCTGTAGAAAGGTTCATAGATCTTGGATATATTGTTGCTGGTAATTTGGCAAGCGACTTAACAAGTAAGCTGCTGATGCAAGGGTTAACAGCCAAAGTGCAGCAAAGGGTGTTGGATAAAACCAGAATGTTGAATAGAATACAGCACATTTTAAATGGTAAGTAAAAGCGAGGTGTATAAAATGTTTGAAAAAGAAAAGCATATGGTAACAGGCAAAATGTTTTACGTAATCAGAAATTATGGAGAAAAGCAGCCTGTTATTGTTACAGATGGGCAGGTGATAATCAATGTTGCCGATATGCCCGTTATGCGAAAGGCAGATAAAGCCAGATGAAATCATCTATGCATGGGATATTCACCGGAAATGCTCGGTAGTGATATGTTCCGATCCAGATTGTGCAGCAGAATTTAACCGTAAAATGCGAAAAATAAGCAAAGAGAAAAGGAAAAAGCTGCCAGCACGGCAATGCTGACAGCAAAGAGTATAAGATAACCCAGTCTTAACTCATTTGCATTATATCACATTATGCGGAAGTTTAAAAGGAAATTAATAAAGGCAGGTGCTTTGTATGAAAAATAAAATTCAAACGCTTTACTGTATTTTATGGTATTACCTGCTGCATCCGTATTTTTTAATGTTCCTGCTGGGCATATTATTCTGCCGTATTATACAAATTGCATGGTAAGAAAGCAGGAAAAACTGAAATGGAAATGCTAAAGTATTTTTTCTTCGGAGCTGCCGTAATTTTTACCGGCACATTGCTGGCAATGATTGTAATGTTTTTTATTATCTCAGCAGTGTATCTCCAATAAGATAAAAATAAGGAGATAAAAAATGAGTGTATCTAAATGTTATTTATGTCACCGCAAGCTTAAAGGCGGTGATTGGATGTTAAAAGTTATTGATGGGCAAGTACAAAAAATCTGCAAGGATAAGCGGACTTGCAAGCAGCATCAAGAAATGAGAAACGTAAAATGCGGCGAAGGTGAAGATGATAGTGAAACCGGTGCTACAGTTTATAGAATTGTTTTTGACTGGCAATGCTGCGCCGTAATTGTAGCAGGGTTAATTGCTGCAATAATAGTCGGCATAGCAGTTGCTGTAATGGCAATAATGATATGCAGTTAACTATAAAGGATGTATTAAATGCTTGGATTATATGGGGGCGGGCAGGGATGACACCGCCTCCATGTGAGGATTCAGAAGAACTGCGTTCCCATATACAGCGAATGTATAACTACGTTTATAAAGCTGATAGGGAAATATTTTTAAGAGCGGCTGAAATGCTTACCAAATCATCTAATAAAGACTGGCCAACACGCGAGCGTTTGGAACGGGCACTTATTGTACAGCGTATATTAAGCCAAGGTGCTTAATACACAATTTAAAAATCTGAAATTAGTGTGGCCAAAACAATTAGAGCGAAAAATGAATACCAGCAAAACAAGGTGGGAGTAAATGAATAAAAAAGAAGCACTGGCACTTTTTAAAGAAGGCTGCCCGTTTTGCGGCAGTAAAAAATTAAATGTATATAGGGATGGTTTCAAAAGATGGCATATAGAATGTGGATATGTTTTTTGTGGTGCTGACATTGAATTCCCTAATAAATCGGATAGTTTACGGCAGTCGATTCAAAAATTTAACACCAGAAATAAAAAGGGATTAGAATTCGATAGGATATTCAACAAGGAGTGATAGGATATGACGGAATTGCAGGAACGCGCGATTGCTAAAATCGATGCTGAAACTGAAAAAGAAAAAGGGAACCGCATACTGGAAATTGTAGGAGAATTTTTAATTAATTTGGTTACGGCTAATTCGGATGCGGCGGAGAAGTTACTGGATGAAAAGAAAAATCTGAAAGGCGCCTATGAGGCGATGCGGAATGAAGCGCGCAAATATCAAAAGGATGGCTGTGCAGTGCTTACCGATGACGAAGGGTTTGAAGTTATTTGTGGATACTACGGCTTAGAATATCATTCCGGCGGCGGTAAGATAGTTCCTGAAAATGTACCAGATGTCAATGCAGCAACGGCGCTTGATATTGAACTGGACGATTTACTTAAATAGGAGGCGATTGAATTGACGCCGGAAAAAGTAGAGGCTTTTTTTAACAGCTTAATAATGCGTGATAATGTGCTGCCACGTTATAAGCAGACATGGAAAAATTTTTTGAGGTTCTTCCCGTCTGGATACAGTACAGATTTTAAAAATTTCGCTAATGATGTTTTTTGTAGTATGTACAATTATTTGATTTGTTATGACCGTGATGATAAGCAAAAAGCATGGTGTACACACTGCGGTAAAAAAATAGTGCTGGCTAAAGACGGGAAACATAATGGCATGTCAGCGTGCCCAAAGTGTGGGTATACAGCAGTGATAATTCATAACTGGCGCAAATCAAAACCGATTCAAAATTGGGGGCATTTGCTGCATTATGATAAAGCTGATTACAACAAAAGCAGTATTGTTGCCCGCGGCATTTATGTGGTGCGCACAATTCATATTGATACATTAAAAATAGAATGGCAGTTCCGGACACGTTGTTATTACCTTTTTCAACCGGGAAAATGCGAGTTTCGGGAACATATAGACCATAATTGGTATAGTGTTGATGTACTCCAAACACATAAAAGCATATACCCTATTTTTAATCAATACAGTGTGGATGCGGTTACAGCGGAGAATGTGGATAGCCTATACAAGGCTGCTAAACAAACAAAATGGCAGTATGTATTGCCGCAGAATTTAACGAACATCGGCATTCATACGGGTGCTACCGTAAAATTATTGGCTGAATACGATAAACACCCGCAAATAGAATATCTGATGAAAGCGGGTTTTAATTTAATTATTGCGCGAAAAATTGCAGGGGACGCGACCAGTGAAATTATTAACTGGCGTGCCAGAACGCTACAACGTGCAGTTAAAATACCGCTATCCAAAACAGATTTTAAATATATTAAATCTAATTCAAAAAATCTTACTTATGAAGCCTTGCGGTTATTAAAGTTATTAAAGGCAGATAATCCAAATAAAGCGTTGTCAGATTTTAATGCGCCACATTGGGTGATTAACAGCGAATACGAAACAAATCAGGTAGTAAATTTGTATAAGACTATTGGAAATGTTGAAAAAATATTTGAATATATAAGCGACAGCATGATTTGTTAGACCCCATAAATAGAGACCCGCTGCGAACACCAAGCTATATATTAAGCGATTGGAGAGATTATTTGAATGAATGCCAAAAACTTGGGCTTAATTTGAAAGATACGGCGGTTATAATGCCGCATAATTTGCAGCAGGCACATACAAATACGGCTATACAAATAAAAGCAAAAGAAAATGCAGAAATGGATGCGCTGATTGCGAAAAATAAAAAGAAACGGCAAATTTTTAATTATAAGTATGGCAATCTGTTTTGCAGACCGGCGGAAGGCACGAAAGAATTGGTCGCCGAGGGAAAGATGCTTGTGCATTGTGTTGGAACTTATGCGGAACGGTATGCAGAAGGAACAACCAATATCGTTTTCATTCGGCGTGCTGATGAACCCGCTAAACCATTTTACACTATGGAAATTAGTAGCCGAAATGAAATTGTGCAGGTTCGTGGTTTTAGAAACTGCGGCATGACAGAAGATGTACAAGACTTCGTAGAGCATTTCAAAAAGGAAATATTGAGCAAACTTAAAAGGAAAGGCAGGAATGTAGCATGAGCAGCATTGATATTGTGAGAACGCCAGAGATTGTGGCGGCGGAAATTAATAGTATAAAGTTTCAGACCCGTAATGTTTTGCTTTTTAATAGCATTGAAATAGGAAAACGGCTTACAGAAGCAAAGGAAATGATGGAGCACGGGCAGTTCGGAAAATGGTTATCAGAAGCAGTTGATTACAGCCAGAGTACAGCAAATAATTTGATGAAAATATATGAGCAGTACGGGGCTGACCAGGGCGCGCTTTTTGGCGACAATGCAAAATCCCAAACGTTTGGTAATTTAAGCTATTCGCAGGCTGTTGCGCTTTTAGGGATACCGGCCGAAGAACGCGAACAATTTATTGAGGATAATAATGCTGCTGAATTAAGCATTCGGGAACTTAAAGCAAAAATAAAAGAGTATGAAGAAAAGAACAAACAGTTAGATGATGCTAATAAAAATTTAAACAATATATTGAAAGGAACACAGGAGAGCTTTAATAAAGAGCGTGTAAAAACTGAAAATCTGACTGCACAGTTGGAAGAACAAAAAGAAGCCGCAAAAAAAGCTGATACAAAGGTAAGCGAAGCATGGGATGAATCAGAGAAATTAAAAAATAAAGTAAAAGAGCTTGAAGATGAGCTTAATAAACCGGCAACGGTTGAAACTGCCGTGGTAGAAAAAATACCGGACGAAGTGCAGCGCGAACTGGAAGCATTAAGAGCCGCTGTTAATGAAAAACCAATAAGTGATAATGATGCAGCGGCGAAAGCAGAAATTGCTTTGCTGTTTACTGCAACTAAAGACAGTTTTAATAAAATGCTGGCTGCGGTGGCCAAATTAGAAAATGACGAGCTTCGTTTGAAATATTATAGTGCGGCGGTGAAACTTGCTGATGCTATAAAAACAGCAGCAATGAATAATGGCGGAAATGAGTGATTGCTTTGAAAAGAAATAAGGAATATTCCGAGTTTACGAAAGTCCTTTATTTAATTCGCGGCGTAAGTGGAAGCGGAAAGTCACACCTAGCGTGGAAAATTACGCCATGTGAAGTAAGTGCAGATAATTATTTTTATGATGGCAGCGGAAAATATAAATTTATTTCCGAAAAGTTATCTGAGGCACATAAGTTTTGTCAGAATGAAACGGAAATTTATATGCGGATGGGAGCTTATGAAATTGCCGTCCATAACACTTTTACCCGGCGCTGGGAATTAGAACCTTATTATAAATTGGCAGAGAAGTACGGCTACAAAGTGGTGGAGATAATAATTAAAAGCAATTTTAAAAATATTCATGGCGTACCGGGAGAAAAAGTTGAAAAACAACGGCAGCGTTTTGAATTTTGATTGCTACGACTGAAAGAGGTGGATTAAGGAAATGGGCGATAAGTGGTTAACGAACAAACAGGCGCTTGCGATACTTGGCAGCAGCGAAGAATATAATATGCCTGGTATACTTGTGCAGAGAGTAGAACAGGCGCACGCATTGGCGGCGGCGAAGCGGGCATTAAAGTACCGGATTGCAAAGCCTGTACTTTACGATAAAGAAAATAATTGCCATGTGTGTCCCAGCTGCAAAGGAAAGCTGGAGCGCAGCGACTATGAATTTAACACTGGATACTGTAAAGTATGTGGACAAAGAATTGAATTTCAAGTTGAACGGAGACGGTAATGATGAAGGAAAAAGCTATTGCATTAGTTGACGCTAATAAAAGTTATTGTAAATGCTGCGGGAAAACAACTTACCGCGCAATTGCTTTTTATGGCCCAAATGGCGAAATTACAGAAGTTCCTGTATGTCGAAACTGTTTGACATATATGATTATGATGTTAAAAAACCTTGATTTAAAACGTATATATAACTATGAAATAAAATTATATAGAAGTTTTCTTGAATAAGATAAATGCAAAACAAAGGTGAAAGCGGCGGCATTTTATGCAGCCGCCTTTGCAGTTAAAATTTCTTCTAATATATATGAAGAAAAAATAACGGCGGTGGCCGTTATTGGGCTTGTATGTAAGTATTAACATTTCAACCATACCAGATAAAGGGAGAATATTAAAATGGCAATGGCTAAAAATAGTATCAGAACAAAAACATATTATTGTGGTACTAAAAGACCTGAGTACATTGAAATTGATTTATTCCCATGTCTGGAACAAGAAAGAAGATACAGCAGAAAGGGTAAAGAGAAATTAACAGCACCTAAGCAAAGAAATCTTAATGCTAAAAGAGCAAAAAGATATTTTTGTTTGTTATTAAAAACCAATTTTACCGAAGGCGATATTCATGTGACACTTACATACAACGCCAAATTTTTACCGGAAACAATCGAACAGGCAGAACGTGAAGTAAAAAATTATTTGCGGAGAATTGCAAATGCAAGAAAAAGAAAAGGATTGCCGGCTTTAAAATATATTTACATAACAGAACAGGGAGTGCAAAGCCAGCGCATCCATCATCACCTGATTATAAATTCCGGATTGCGCCGAGATGAAATAGAAATGTTGTGGCGGCGTCCAAAACGTAAAGGTGAAAAATATGGTCAAGCTTTAGGTGATTGCAATGCGGATCGCCTACGTGTTGATGATAAAGGCCTTGAAAGGCTTGCAGCATATTTAAGCAAAGACCCTAGAGGAAGAAAAAGATGGACCCCATCACAGAATTTGAAAAAACCGCAAATATCTGTAAGTGATACAAAAACCACTAGGAAAAAATTTCAACAGCTTATTTTATTGCCGGTAGATTGTGAAGTAGTTAAAGATTATTTTGAAAAGCAGCATCCTGGTTATGTGCTGACCGAATGCAGAAAAGAATTCAACGATATAACTGGACAATGGGCCATATACGTAAAAATGCGCTTGCGAATATAGAAAGGGGCGTAAAATGCAAAAAGTTGAATTGGTTTTACCAATACCACCATCGGTTAATGCCTGTTATGTAAATTGCCGGACTTTTGGGCGCCGCGGTAGGATGTTAACCGAAGTAGCCAAAAACTGGAAATTACAAGCAGGATATACAGCTAAAGCAGCAGCAATGACAGCAGGGTGGAAGTTCACGCCGGCAGGTGAAAAAATAGTACTTGAAATTTATGCTTATTGGCCAGACCGGCGCAAGCATGACATGAATAACTTGCATAAACTCTTATGTGATGCTCTTGAAGGCGTTTTATACGAAAATGACAGTGCAGTCTTATGCCGCGATATGGATTATGGTGTTGATACCAAGTATCCCAGAATACAGGTAACAGTGCTATTAAAAACGGATGCTGACAAAAGGGGAGAGAAATAGCATGGCAATTATAATTAAAAGGCTTGTGCTTTTACGTGATGCTCTGAAATCAAATCCTAATGCCAATACACCAGAGAATCAAAAAACAAATGAAGCATTGATAGAAGCTTTAAATGCTGCGATACAAATACTTATATCTGAACATGACGCCTTTAATAAAAAGATGCGGTGGGCAGAAATGACAAGTAGAGTAGGCTTGATTTTATTTATATACTTTTGCTTGGCAGAAGCCATTTATGTTTGTTATTGCATGACTATTACAGACCCGGTGAAAGCTACAACTGCGCAAATGACGGCGGCAGTCATAGTGCTCGCTCTTTGGATTGTTAAGGCGAGATTATGAAAGCTAAAAGGTATTTTAAATAGCTAAACATAGAGTTGTTGAAAATGCAGGAGGAATAATGACCAAGGATGAACTAAAGAAAAAACTGCGAAGCGCATTTGTCATACAAAAGCAGATTGAAGCTGAATATATAGAACTTCAAAACCTGCGTGATAATGCAAACCGTATAACGCCGACTTACAGTGTGGCACCCAGTAGTAGCGGTGGAAACGGGCAGAAATTAGAAAACGCCATGGCAAAAATATTGGACGCAGAGAAAACGATTCGCTCTGAACTGGAAATATTGATGGTGGAGCGTGACGAAATTCGTAAGCTTATATCGTTTGTAGATGACCCAATTTTAACGCTGATACTTCACAAACGTTATCTTTGTTACCAAAAATGGGAGGTAATCGCGGTTGATTTAGATTATGACTTGCGCTGGATACATCGTCTACATGCAAGGGCATTAAATTGCATTTTAAAAAATACGCCATGTTAAGCCACTATTGACAAGTGCTATAATGTATAATAGCAAAAGCGTTGATAAAGAAGTTCCCGCTTCTGCCTTTGCTTAACCATCCTATCCTGCAAAACCGTTGGTAACTTACCAGCGGTTTTTGTAGTTTTATGCAAAAAATAAAAGTTTCGTTAGGTACTTTCTGGGAAAAATGAACGCCGAGGGTCTTCCGAACCCCAAAAATAGTTTAGATTTTATTTTTAAAAATCCGATTTCCTTCCAGACGCACAAAGAACGATTGAGAAAACACAAAATAATAAATAAAAAATATCCAAATAATGCACAAAAATTTTGCAATAGATTTTTATCGCGAAAATTTTGGAAAAAACGGGAAATTTTGGCATCGGTAAATTTCCCGTTTTGCTTTTATAAAGTTGGTGACATAGATGGCCAAAAAAATTGAAATTAGGGGTAATACTGGTGAGCTTGCTAAACTGCTGAATATTACACAGCGTCGAGTTAATCAATTAGCGGAAGAAAAGATTATTACAAGGCAGCCGGAAGGAGATTTTGTTTTACCAGAAGCCATAGCGGAATTTTACAGTTTTAAGTTTCAGAGCGATGAAGCTATTGATTTTATGGCAGAAAAAGCATTGCACGAAAAAGCGAAGCGAGAACTGGCCGAACTGGAACTGCAAAAGCGCAGAAATGAAGTACACGATGCTGCCGATGTTGAACTTGTTATGACGGACATGCTTACCAATCTGCGCAGCCAACTTTTGGGTCTGCCTGCTAAAATGGCAGTGCAACTTGCAAACCGTGATAAAGATTATATTGACCAGGCGTTAACTTACGAAATACACGCAAGGCTGACGGAATTAAGCGATTACAGCCCGGGCATGTTTACAGGAGGCAGCAATGGAACAGAAAACAGTTAAGCTGTTTCAGCGCATTGCCAAAATTGCGCTGCGGCCGCTGCCAAATTTAACTGTATCGGACTGGGCAGACAGGTACAGAATGCTGTCCAGTGAAGCATCGTCCGAACCTGGGCGCTGGCGTACTGACCGTGCGCCGTACCAGCGTGAGATTATGAACGCTTTTACGCAGCCAAAGGTTTGGAAAGTAGCCGTTATGAGCGCGGCGCAGATTGGCAAAAGTGACATCATGAACAATGTCATCGGAAGGTATTCCCACCTTGCGCCGGCGCCAATACTGATGATACAGCCGACCATCGACATGGCGCAGGATTACAGCAAAAGCCGTATCGCGCCGATGATTAGAGATACCAAAGTTTTGCGCGAAATTTACCGCGATGTTAAAACACGTGAAAGCGGCAACACCATTTTGTCAAAGCTGTTTCCCGGCGGCCGCTTGATAATGGGTGGTGCAAACAGCCCGGCAGGGCTTGCCAGCCGCCCGATTAAAATACTGCTGGCGGACGAAGTGGACCGTTTTCCGGACAGCGCCGGTACAGAAGGCGACCCGGTTGACCTTGCCGCAAAGCGTATGACAACGTTTTGGGACCGGCGCATGGGCATATTTTCAACGCCTACTATTAGCGGCGAAAGCCGCATTGAAGAAGAATACCACGAAGGTACGCAGGAAGAATGGCAGCACGAGTGCCCGAACTGTCACGAGTACCACTTAATTACGCACCAGCAGATGGTGACAGAACATGAAACCGTAGAGGATAAAAAGGGCAGGAAGCACGTTAAAGTGCACAATGTGAAATGGCGCTGCCCGGACTGCGGTTTTAGCTTTACCGAAGAACAGATGCGGCGCGCACCGCAGAAATATGTTGCGCAAAATGCTTCGGCGCTTGCAAAAGGCGTGCGGAGCTTTTTTGTTAACTGCTGGGCATCGCCGTGGCTTAGTTGGGCGGCGGTGATGCAGGAATGGCTGGAAGCTAAAGGCGACCCGGAACGCGAAAAAGTTATCGTCAATACCCGTTTTGGGGAAGCTTATGAACGTAAAGGCGCTTTTGACAGTACAGATAAATTTTTACAGCGCCGCGAACAGTACGGCGCGGAACTGCCGGACGGCGTTTTGATTTTGACGGCGGCGGTGGACGTACAGGACAACCGTCTTGAATATGAAATTTGTGGTTGGGGCGAGGATGAGGAATGCTGGGGTATAAAAAAAGGCATCATCCTCGGCGCGCCGGATACGCCGGAAGTGTGGGCGGCACTGGATGAGCAGCTTGATAGAGAATATCGTTTTAAAAACGGTACCGGGCTGATTGTGCCGCGCACGTTTATTGACAGCGGCGGCCATTACAGCAAAGAAGTTTACGCATACAGTCTGCGGCGTCTTGCACGCCAGCGCTTTGCAGTGAAAGGCGCGTCCACGCCTGGCGTGCCCATAATCCATAAATACGCAAAAGTAACAGCGGCGGGCAGCCGTACAATACCGCTTGTGCTAATTGGCACCGACAGCGGCAAACAGTATGTTATGGACAGGCTTGCCATTGATGTGCCGGGCCCGAAATATTTCCATTTTCCGCTGGACAGGCAAGAAAATGAAGCCATCAGCGAGATTTTGTGGAACCGCGGCTATGACGATATCTATTTTCGCGGTTTAATAGCCGAACAGCGCGTTGCCCGTAAGAAAAACGGGCGTATTGTGTGGCAGTGGGAAAATATCGCCAAAGATAAACGCAACGAGCCGCTTGATCTGCGCGTATATAACCTGGCCTGCCTTGCCAGCATGAATGTTGACTGGCAGCAGCTAAAAACGCTTGTTGGCAACGGGAAAACAGACGAAAAAGCAGTAAAAACAGTGCAAAAAGCGGCAGAAATTAGCGGAAAACGCCGTTTTGGTTGCATAAAACGCGGGTTAAGGAGTGATTAAGATTGGCAAATGAGGCTTTAAACCTTAGATTAAAGCAGTATTTAGAGGCTGAAAAAGCTATTTTGGTTGCCGGGCAAAGCTACAAAATCGGTAACAGAACACTGACCAGGGCGAATTTATCCGAAATTCGCGAGGCAATTAGCAGCCTTCTGGCCGCCGGAGCGACCGTAGACGGCAGCGGAAATGGTGGTGCACGCCGCGCGATGCAGGTAATTATGCGTGATTAGGAGGCAAAACCATGAAAAAACGTAAGAAAACATACCCTGCACGGGCGCGGCATCCTACCAGACAGGCATCCGCGCCCCTTGTTATTAACAGCGGTTACAGCGAAGGCGGGGCAAGCAGGACCAGAACTGCACTAAAAGGTTATTATCCACTAAAGTCCAGTACAAAAGCAGACGTTGACGTTAACTTGCCCCTGCTTCGTAACCGCAGTACGGATTTATTTTATAACTCCGCTGTTGGTGCAGGCGCTATTAACAGCAGCCGCAACAACGTTATCGGCGCAGGCCTGCGTGTATCGCCAAAGATTGACTATAAGCTTTTAGGGCTTTCGGCAGACCAGGCGAAAGAGTGGCAGCGCCACGCAGTTCGTGAATTTAACCTGTGGGCGGAGAGCAATGCCTGTGATTTGTACCGTAAAAACAATTTTTACGACATGCAGGATATTGTTTACCTGTCGTACTTAATTGACGGCGATGCGTGGGCTGCGATTAAATACCGCAAGCCGCTTGCAGGCTGCCCGTACAGTACGCGCATTCAGCTGTTTGAAGCAAGTCGTGTTTGCAATCCGGACGCCGCAACGGCTTTCGGGCCGGTATCGCCGTGGGCGGTGGAAACAATTAACCCCAACACCGGCAACCGCATTATCAGTGGCGTGGAAATTGACGCTGACGGAGCTGTGGTAGCCTACTGGATTGCCAACCGCGTGCCGTTTGATTTAACAAATCCGGCAGGTAAACTGGACTGGGTAAGGGTCGAGGCTTTCGGAAGGCGCAGCGGGCGCAGAAACGTGCTGCAAATAAGCCACGAAGAACGCCCGGAACAATACCGCGGCGTGCCGTATATCGCGCCGGCAATCGAAGTGTTAAAGCAGGTAAGCCGTTACACATCGGCAGAGCTGACGGCAGCGATTGTAAAAAGCTACTTTACCCTGTTTTTTACCAGCGGCACCGGCAGCACAAATAACATCGGTGATGTGTTGGCAAGTACTTACAGCCCACATGAACGTGTCGCGCCGGAGGATTTGGACGGTATCGAAGTCGGCGCAGGTACGCTTAACCTTTTGCCGGAAGGCATTGACGTTAAAGCCATTGACGGCAGCCGTAACCTGTCCACCTTTGAACCGTTTGTAAATAACCTTATCTGCCAGATTGGCGCATCGCTTGGGATACCGTCAGAGGTTTTACTAAGCAGGTTCCAGTCAAGCTATTCGGCGGCGCGTGCTGCGCTTTTACAAGCTGCGGCGGTGTTCCGGACGCGGCGTACCTGGTTTGCCCGCGACTTTTGCCAGCCAATCTATGAAAGCTGGCTGGCGGAAGCAGTTGCCATTGGCCGCATAAAAGCACCCGGCTTTGGAAGCGACCCTGTTATCACAAAAGCGTGGAGCAACGCAGACTGGTTCGGTCCGGTAATGGGCCTCTTAGACCCGGTTAAGGAAGTACAGGGTGCTGCACTACGCCGTAAATACGGTTTTTCAACTGGGGAGCGCGAGGCCGCGGAACTTACTGGCACCGATTACGATAACAATATTGACCAGATTGCCATTGAGAACAGCACATGGCAAAGCAAAGGGCTTGAAGTGCCGCAGGCAGATAATACAGGCGGCGACAGCGGGGGAGGTGAAACAAATAATGCCGAGTAAATTTTGGCAGGTTAAAAACGAAGTTAACGGCAACAGTGAGATTTTGCTGTATGGACCCATTGCGGGAGAAAGCAGCTGGTGGGGCGATGAAGTAACGCCCCGGTCTTTTGCGGAAGATCTGGAGAGCCTGGGCGGCAGGGACGTAACCGTACGCATTAACAGCGGCGGCGGTGATGTATTTGCTGCGCACGCTATCCATAACCAGCTTGTAGCCTATAAAGGCAGGGTGACGGTAGTAATTGACGGACTTGCCGCATCGGCGGCTACCATTATTGCTGTTGCCGGCGACAGAATTATTATGCCTGCAAATGCGCTGTTTATGATACATAACCCTGCTATCGGGTTAAGCGATTATTACGGCGCTGATGAGCTGTTAAAAGCAGCTGAGGCGCTGAACACGATTAAAGGCAGCATTGTGGCGGCGTACCGTAAACGCTGTAAGGCAAGCGCCGAGGAATTGGCAGCAATGATGGACGCGGAAACGTGGATGGGCGCAGCAGAATGCCTTGAAAAAGGATTTGTTGATGAAATTCAGGGCAGCGTCAGCCCGGTTTTAAATGGCAGTAGTCTTATTGTGAACAGCGTTAACTTTGACATGAAAAATTTTAAAAATCAGGATGCGCTGAAAGCGTGCCTTAATAAAAAATTGGAGGTAAAAACTATGAATAAACTGGAGGCGTTTTTAAATAGCCTTGGCTTGAAACTTGCTGACGAAAATCAGCCTACGGCATCGGCACCGGTGCAGAATGCTTTGCCTGCCGTGCAGAACCAGCAGCCGGCAGTGGACGCAGAACAGATTGCTAAAAATGCGGTGGACGCTGAACGCCAGCGCGTAGCGGCGCTGGAAGCACTGGACGGCGGTGATAATCAGGCGGTAACGGCTATTATTGCTGAAGCTAAGAAAAACGGAAAAACTGCTGACGATGTAAAACCGTATATCAATGCGGTAAAAACTATCCCGCCGGTACAGAATGCTGCACAGCAGCTTGTGGCCAATATGATTGGTGATAATAAAGCAAGTGGTGTCGAAGGTATCGGTACTGGTGCAGTTGATGATGCTGCTGTTGAAAAAGCGGCAGACGCCAAAGCCATGGACGCCATGGCGCAGGTAATGAATAAAAAATTCGGAGGTGCAAAATAATGGCAAACTTGGTAGAAGAAATGCAGGGCGTACATTATGACGAACTTATCGGCGGCACGGCTGTAAGCCCTATTATTAAAAACGTAACACTTTCCGGCGTTACAAAAGACACAGACCTTGCCCGTGGAACGCTGTTAGCATTGGCGCCGACAACCGGCAAATATTCTGTGCTGGTAAAACCGACTGGAACTGCAAACGATACAATGATTGCCAAAGCTGTTTTGGCAAAAGCTGTACACCAGGACGGAAGCGGCGATTTGGTAGTGCCGGTATACATTGCCGGTATGTTTAACCGCGAAAAACTGATTGTACCGGCAGAAGATACTGTTGAAGTTCACGAAGAAGAACTGCGTGACGTTGGTATTTACCTGACCAGCGTTAAAGCATAAAGGAGGATTAACCGATGATTAACCTTGACGATACCAGAACTCTTTTGGGCGTGGTAGAGCGCAGCCTTAAACCTACCACTACGCTTATTGATACCTTCTTTCCGGAAGAAAAAACGTTTATTACAGAATATGTAGAAATGGAATATCGCAAAGGCGCACGTAGAATGGCACCTTTTGTAGTGCCAGGGACTAAAGGCATAAATCTTGCGCGTACTGGCACTAAAGTCCGCACTTACAAAGCTCCGCTGATGAAGCCGAAGCGTGTAATCGAAGCATCTGATATTATGCGCCGCGGTTTTGGTGAAACCGTGTATAGCCAGCGCACTCCGGCAGAACGTGCCCAGGAACTGCGCGCTAAAGATATGGCCGAGCTTATTGAAAGCTGTGTACGAAGACAGGAATGGATGGCCGCACAGATATTGATTAATGGTAGCTGCCAGATTAAAGGCTTTGCCGATGATGGCAAAACCGAAGTCGTTGATACCATTTCTTTTGATTTTGACAACAAAATTACCATCAGCGGCAGTGGTTTAACTTGGGATAACGTTACAACTGCGAAACCATATGATGATATTGAATCTGCTTCCCAGACTATCCGCCGTAATGCGGGCCTGATTCCGACCGTTGCAATTTGTTCTGCGAATGTAGCTAAATACCTGATTAACAATGAGCAGTTGCGCCAGTATATGCTGGTTCCGAGTCGCGATAACTTGGCAATGCTGTCTATTCAGCCGCGCCTTGTACGACCTGACTTGATGCGCGTAGGTTATATCTCCGCACTGAGCCTTGATGTCTACGCTTATGATGGTGGCTACGAGGATGAGGACGGCAGCTTTACTCCGTATATTCCTGACGACCATATGATTATTGGTATTCCTGGCCGTGGTAAACGCCTTTTTGGCGCAGTAACCCAGCTGGAACCCGATGGAGAGTATCATACTTTTGAGGGCGCATATGTACCGAAAGTTACTTTAGACCTTGAAAGTGACACCAGTAGCCTTGCTATGAGCAGCCGCTGTGTTGTTTGTCCTGAATTTATGGACGACTGGGCCGTGCTGAAGGTTAAATAAGGGGGCTTAAAGAATGAAAATCCGTATTAAAAAATTTAAACTGCGCTATGAAGGTTATACCTTCGGCGCAGGCGCGGAAATTGACATTCCGGCAGCGGAAGCTAAAAAACTGGTAGCGGAAAGCCCGGAACAGTTTGAATATGTGCCGGATACGCCGGAAGAAGCTACCGAAAAAGCGAAAATCATCATTACTGATAAGGAAACCGGCGAAGAAAACTTTAACCTTGACGGCATGACGGTAGCGCGGCTGAAAGAATTTGCCAAGGAAAGCGGCATCGACATCGGCGAAGCGACCAAAAAACAGGACATTATCGATGCTATTGCTGCCGCAGCTGAACCGCAGGAGCCGGAAGGTCTGCCGCAGGTTGACCTTAAAGGCACCGTAAAATGACCGAGTTTGAAAAACAGATTGCCGCGGATAACGCGGCAGTCTTTATCAATGCGTTGGAATTTGCTGGTGAGCATGACCTTAACGGTACGGTATGTAAAGCCATTTTGCAGGATATATCCGTGGCAGATGCTGACATTGACGCCCGCAACCGCATTGCCTACGGCGGTATCTACGGCAGCAGACTTTTGGTAAACTGCTTAAAAGCTGACCTGCCGGAAGTACCGGCGCCGGGTAGCGGCTTTAATGTTGACGGCAAGTTCTATTTTGTTGAAAGCTGTGCGGATGATATGGGTATTTTAACTATACAACTGGCGGCGAACGAAAGATGAGTGTAAGAATTGAACTTGATGAAAAAGTTTTAGAAACGGCCCATAATTTATTTGCTAACGCAAGAGAGCAGGTCGGGCGAGCTGCCGGCGTGGCTATTAACAGAACGCTTGTAACTTTGCGCAAGGAAGCCAGCATTACTATCCGTGAGCATTATGTTATTAAAGCAGGTAAGGTAAAAAGCAGTTTTACGTTGCATCGTGCAGGCAGAAGTTCTACGCGCGGCAGTTTGGTGTCTAAAGGCAACGTGCTTGATTTGGGTAATTTCCGTATAAGAGAGCCCAAACGCGGACCAGTAAAAGTACAGGTTCGCAAAGAAGGTGGACTCAAACCTGTGCGTGGGCTTTTTGTACGTGAAGGGTATAAACCAATGCAGAGAACTACTGCGGCGGCTTACCCGCTGCGCGTTCCACAAGGTCCCAGCGTGCCGCAGATGTTTGGCAATGAAGATACGCTTAGAGAACTTGCACCTGTCGCCGAAGAAACACTTAATAAGCGCTTTTTACACGAAATTACATACCGTTACAGCAAAATTTATGGGGGTAAATAATGACATCTGTTGAACTTATGAATAACCTTGCGGACTATATCCGCGAAGTTGTCAAAGATTACAGCAGCCAGCAAAAAGCTGGCGACATACCAGTTGCGGTGTACAGCGGTTGGCCGCCCATCAGAATGGCATCGGCAGAAAAAGAAAGCTTTATCTACGCCCTGGCGTTGGAATGGGAGGATAAAGAAGACGGCGCTTTTTCGACCTGCAAAGCCGAAATCGGCTTTAGTATTTACGATGATGACAAAGAACAGGGCTGCTTTAGCCTTTATAACATCATGGAACATGTGCGCCAGGCGTTATTGAAGCATCGCACGCTTAACGGGCGCAACAGGCTGGAATTGCCGCTTAAAAGCGTGGTCAGCGATGACCAGCCGTATCCGCAGTGGCAAGGCGCAATAACGGCTACCTACACCATTGGGCAGCCGATAGAGGAGATAGATTATGGCAACGAAGTCTACGGCTAAAAGCGCTGCGGCAACTAAGCCCCAGCGCTTAATTTATGTCGGCCCGACTTTAAAGGGCTATAAACTTATTAAATATCAGGTATTTATTGGCGGTTATCCTACGCATCTTGATGAGGAGTTTGTAAAGTGCCCGCAGCTTAAAAGACTGTTTGTGCCAGTGAAAGACTTGGTGCAGGCAGAAAAAGAAGTTAATACTGCCGGTACACCACTGAATAAATACTATAAATTAGCATTGGAGGTATAAAGATATGGCATATAAACATGGCGTCTATACGTCCGAAGTGCCGACGTCCATAATCCCTGCCGTCAATACTACGGCGGGGCTGCCGGTTGTTTTCGGAACTGCGCCGGTACATTTGGCAACCGACAGGGCGCAGGCTAACAGACCGATGCTTGCTTACAGTTATGCTGAAGCTGTTGCAGGAATGGGATATTGTAAAGACTGGAAAAATTACACGCTTTGCGAAGCCATTTACAGCCAGTTTGCGCTGTATAATGTTGCGCCGGTAGTGCTTGTTAACGTACTTGACCCGGCAGTGCATAAAACGGCGGTGTCCGACAGCGAAGTTACTTTTACTGACAAGGTAGCAAATGTAGCAGAACCGGTACTGCTGGAAACCTTAAAGGTAAAAAAAGCCAGCGCAGGGCAGGCACTGGTAGAAGGTACGGACTACGAAGCCGCTTACAATGATGACGGTGTTCTGGTCATTACCGCACTTGATGACGGACAGCTTGCAGAGGCAGGTAGCGCATTTTTGGATTATGACAAGATTGACCTGTCTGCGGTTGATGCAGATGACATTATCGGCGGTGTATCTGTAAGTGATGGCAGCCTTAAAGGGCTTGAAACTCTCAACCAGGTATTCCCGTTATTTGGTCTTGTGCCGGGCATGGTGGCGGCTCCCGGCTGGTCTGATAATCCGGAAGTGGCGGCAGTAATGCGCAGCAAAGCAGGCAATATTAACAGCCATTTTAAAGCCAGCGTGCTGCTTGATGTTCCTACCGGCAGCAGCGGTGCTAAAAAATATACCGATGTATCGAACTGGAAAAACCAGAATAATTACATCGGCACGGACGATATTGTTTGCTGGCCGATGGTTAAAATGGGTGATGATATGTATCATCTTTCCACCGTTGTCATGGGTGTTATCGGGCAGACTGACGCGGCTAACGAGGATATTCCGTACGTAAGCCCGTCCAACCACACGGCGCAGATTAACGGCATGTGCCTGGAGGATGGCACTGAGGTTATTCTGGGAAATGAAGAAGCCAATTACCTGAACGGCCAGGGCGTTGTTACCTGCCTGAACTTTATCGGCGGTTGGCGCGTATGGGGCAACAGAACAGGCTGCTACCCGTCCAATACGGATGCAAAAGACGCCTTTATTCCTATACGCCGTATGTTTAACTGGCAGGCGCAGACTTTTATTCAGACATACTGGGCGAAGGTTGACCAGCCCATTAACAAGCGTCTTATTCAGACGGTTGTTGACAGCGAAAACATCCGCCTGAACGGACTTGTCTCCCAGGGCTGCCTGCTTGGCGGACGCATCGAATTTCGTGAGGATGAAAACCCGACTACAAATCTTTTGGATGGCATTATTAAATTTCATACCTATTTCAGTCCGCCGCCTCCGGCCCGCGAGATTGATAATGTGATTGAATATGACCCGTCTTATTTTGAAACGCTGTTTGCATAAAGGGGGGTAAAGCATGAAAGTATCTGAGAAACTGATTGGCTTCAGGGTTTACCAGGACAGTACGGATTATATCGGTATTGCTGATGTGACACTGCCGAGCATGGAATCCATGACAGAAACCGTTAGCGGTGCAGGCATTGCCGGCGAAGTGGACAGCCCTACTTTAGGGCATATGGGCAGCATGGAAACCGTGCTGAACTGGCGCACTCTGGAAAAAACAAACCTGAAATTGGCGGCGCCTACCGGCGTGCAGCTTGATTTGCGCGGTGCGCAGCAGGTTTATGACAGCAGCACCGGTAAATATGTAGTCCGTCCGGTTAAAGTTTTCCTGAACGGCATTCCAAAAAATACCGAACTTGGCAAACTGGAAGTTGGTACTACCACGGATACTGCAAATACGCTGGAAACTACGTATATTAAGGTGGACGTTGACGGTGAAACCGTGCTGGAGTATGACAAGTATAATTACATTTACAATGTCGGCGGCACAGATTATTTGGCAGATGTGCGCGAGGCGCTGGGCTTAAATTAATAAAAATACCCCGCTGAAAGGCGGGGTATTTGACTATATGGAGGTATGGAAATGGCTAAAACTATAAAATTATCTAAACCGTTAAAAATTAACCAACAGGATGTAAACGAAGTAGTACTTGATTTTAACAAAATTACAGGCGCTACTTTACTGGCAGCAGAACGTGAAGCGCGCACGCGTGGCGAAGATAGCATGAGCGTATTTGTATCTATGCAGTACCAGGCAATCGTAGCAGCAAAAATTATCGGCGTGCCGGTAGAAGATATTGAAGAGCTGCCTGGTAATGATTTTAAAAACATTGTGCTGTCGGTGGCAAATTTTTTATTAACACCGGCTTGAAAAATGGCCGAGAACTAAAAAAGGCGGTCATCTACCTAAGCAGAGCCACCTTTACACCTGTAAATTATTATCTTGAATTACCTTTTATAGATTTTGACGATTACTGCGGCATCATTGCAGAAATGAATAAAAATAGCTGATTTATACCTTGCCTAATTCTTTTGCTATTTTTGAATTGCAGTTAAGCGACCAGATAAGCGCCGCAGCGATTAAAAGCAGGACATAAATAGGTGCATTTATAATAAATACGGCCAGTAAAAGGAAAAATAAAATGCCGATTAAACGGTTAAAACCGTTATAGGTATAATTTAGCTTTTCTTCACGCGGCATGTTTTGCGAAAACGCTTTAAATTCTGCGGATGTGATGTATTTATACTGTTTGTATAAAGCAAACATGCCTTTTATACCGATTGTAGCTAATACTGCAATAACTGCAAGCATTGCGATTATGGCGATGGAAAAAGTAAGCATAAGAACCACCTCTTAATAAAATTATACCATAAATTTTAAGAAAGGAGGGCATTATGGCAGGGAAAGAGTTTGAATTTGGTTTTAAAATTGCAGCATTTATCCAGGGCAATTTTAAATCATCCTTCGGAAGTGCAAATAAAGAAATATCCGAACTGAACGATAAAATAAAAGAAAACCGTAACTTGCTGAAAACTTTAAAGCAGGCACAAAAAGATGGAGTAATAACGGCTACCAGTTATAAGAATGCGGTGGCCCAAATTAACCCGGAAATTGAACGGCTTACAAAAGCGCAGCAAAAGTATATTAACCAGCAAAGTAAATTAAATGGTTTGCAGGAAGGGATGCGCAGCCACGGGGCCAATGCATTACAATATGCCGGCATGGCGTACAGCGTTGCGCAGGTTGCTGATGCTGCCGTAAAATTTGAAAGCAGCATGGCTGACGTGCGTAAAGTAGTGGATTTTGATAGCTCTGAACAGTTTAAACAAATGGGCAAGGATATACTGGATTTATCTACTCGCATACCTATGGCCGCGGAAGGACTGGCGCAGATTGTTGCCGCCGGCGGCCAGTCCGGTATTGCACGCGATGAACTTTTGGGCTTTGCCGAAAGCGCCGCTAAGATGGGCGTTGCTTTTGATATAACAGCGGAGCAGGCCGGCGATATGATGGCAAAATGGCGCACGGCCTTTAAAATGAGTCAGAGTGATGTGGTTAAATTAGCCGATAAAATTAACTTTTTAGGCAATACAACAGCTGCATCAGCGCCATTAATTTCTGATGTAGTGACGCGCATCGGCCCATTGGGAAGTGTTGGCGGCGTTGCGTCCGGAGAAATTGCCGCGCTTGGCGCAAGCCTTGTCGGGTCCGGCGTAACATCAGAAATTGCTGCAACTGGCATTAAGAATCTTATTTTGGCTTTGGTATCGGGCGAAAGCGCGACAAAGTCCCAAAATGAAGCCTTTGCTGCTTTGGGGCTTAATGCCGTAGATATGGCAAAATATATGCAGAAAGATGCACGCGGGGCAATATTAAGCGTGCTTGAAGCAGTGCAGCGCTTAGATAAGGAACAGCAGGCCAGTGTTATGGCCGAGTTATTCGGGAAAGAAAGCATTAGCGCCATAGCACCGTTGCTGTCTAATCTTGATGCATTGAAAACTAATTTTGATGCTGTTTCAAATGCAAGTAAATACGCAGGCAGTATGGAAAAAGAATTCCAGACGCGTGCGGAAACGACTGCAAATGCGATGGAACTAATGAATAACAGCATCTACCGTACGAAAGTAGCAATCGGTCAGGGACTTCTGCCGGCAATAGCGCCTGTTGCAAGTGTTGTCGCTGACGCGGCAACAGCCGTAGGAAATTTTACTACGGAATACCCAAACCTGACGGGTGCGGTGCTGGGTGGAACCGGTGCTTTATTTGGTGTGGCCGCTGCTGCATCCGCATTTATGTGGGCACTTAACGGTGCGCGGCTTGCCTTGTTCGGCGCAAAAACAGCTTTTGGAATTGCCGGTGCGGCCCTTGGCAAATACAACATACTGATTAAAACTGGTACGGCATTAACCTATGGGTGGAATTTAGCCGGCAGGCTTTTTAACTCCGGGCTTGCTATAACCGGCAGCATGTTTAAAGGGCTTGGCGTTGGTGCCATGAAACTTTGGGGTGTATTGCTTGCGAATCCGTGGATTGCACTTGCTACGGTAGCAGTAGGGGCTGCCTGGATGATTTATAAAAACTGGGATACAGTAAAAGAATGGTTTACTACACTTTGGGATGACCCTGCCCTTGCACTACAGCAATTTTGTGATGGTGTAAAAAGTAAGCTGGGGGAAGCCTACGACTGGATACATAATAAGTGGGAAAGCATAAGCAATTTTTTATCATCGCCGATTTTCGGCAGTGTGAACATAACTGCATCGGGACAGAATGGCCAAAAGGTTGCACAAAACGCCTACGGCGGCATTTATGGTAAAGGCGCTTTTTTGACAACCTTTGCAGAACGTGACGGCGAAAGCGCTATCCCGCACACACCGAATAAGCGCAACGTTGGTCTTTTGGCAGCCACCAATGCCATTATGGGCAACCCTTTGGGCGGCGTTAATATAAATGCAACCTTTAACCCGCAAATCACCGTACAGGGCGGCACAAGGGACACAGCGGCGCAGATTGATAACCTTATGACACAAAAAATGCGGGAATTTGAAGAAATGCTGAAACGTGTTGCGGCGCAGCAGCGGAGGTTAAGCTATGCTTAAAACTTATACAACGGTACAGGGCGATATGTGGGACAGCATAGCCTATAAATGCTATGGTGACGAAAGCGGCATCAATGTATTAATGGCAGCTAATGAAAATTATGTTGATACTGTTGTTTTTCCTGCCGGTATTGTGCTTGACGTCCCGGAGTACACCAAACCGGTAACAAGTACTTTGCCGCCTTGGAGGCGATAGTATGGCACAGGCAAGGCGTGTAAGCGCAATAATTAAATACGACAATAAAGACATATCGGCAAGCCTTATGCCCTATGTAAAAAGCATTAGCTACCGTGATGCCATGAGCGGGCAGGCAGATGACTTGCAGATAACGCTGGAAGACCGTGCAGGTCTTTGGCAATCGGCATGGATGCCGGAACTCGGGGCAACGCTGGACGTGTCTTTGGTAACAGAAAACTGGCAGGATGCCGGAATGCTGCCGCAGGCATTAAGGCTTGGCACTTTTGAACTGGATGAAATAACCAGCACCGGATATCCATCCGAAGCGCAGCTTAAAGCAGTGTCTGTGCCGTTTAATAATACTCTGCGCGGCGAAGAACACACCCGCAGCTGGGAAAAAGCAGAGCTTAAAACCATTGCCAATGATATCGCCACGGCGGCGGAACTGGAGCTGTTTTTTGATACTGATTATAATCCGACAATTGAAAGGGCAGAGCAGACGGAACAGTCTGACCTGTCTTTTTTTTTGGCATTATGCGGAGATTATGGGCTTGCGCTTAAAATCAGCAGCGGCCAGTTGATAATTTTTGACGAAGCAATGTATGAAGCAGCAGAAGCCGTTATTACCATTGTTAAACCAGGCACGCTTTATACGGCGATAGGGAATGTTATTTACTTGCCTGCGATGCTTGGCTACAGCTTTACACGTAAGTTGCGTGATGTTTATGCTGCCTGCCACGTAAAATACCAGCAGGGGCAGAATAAAGCGCTTATCGAAGCAACCTTTACCGCGCCAGGCAAAACCGGCAAGACATTGCAGGTGCAGGAACAGGTGGAAAATACTGCCGATGCGGAACGCCTAGCCAAAAAGCGCCTGCGCGAAAAGAACTGTGATGAAGTAACGGGCAGCCTGACTTTGCCAGGCTGCTTTTTTTTAGTTGCCGGAATAACGGTAAATATGCTTGGCTTTGGTGCTTATGATGGCAAGTACATTATCACCGAAACGCAGCATAACATTGGCAGCGGGTATACTACAGGCATAAATGTAAGGCGGTGTTTAGATGGATATTAAAAAGCTTATCCGTGTTGGCACAGTGTCTACGGTTAACGCGGCTGCCGGAACTGTGCGTGTTGCGTTTGCCGCCCAGGATGAAATGGTAACTTACGAATTGCCGGTTTTAACGCGCGGCAGTAAAAGCAATAAGGACTACTGGCTGCCGGACGTTGACGAACAGGTATTGTGCATCTTTTTGCCAAACGTCAGCGGGCGCGGGGTGTGCGAGGGCTTTGTGCTCGGCACATTTTACAGCAGTGTTGACGCGCCGGTGGAGGGCAGTGTTGATGTACACGCCTTTAAATTTGGTGACGGCAGCGTAATAAAGCATGACCGGAACAGCGGTAAGCTGACTATAAACGCCACCGGTGATATTGATATTATTGCCGGCGGAAAAATTACTATTAATGGACAGACGATTTATTTGAACTAGTTAACAGAAATGCTATATTTAATTAAAAATTTTCAATATCCTCTGTAAGTATGTAGCAACATGCTTAGTTTTTCATTTTCTTTTATAAAATTCATTAAATAGTCAATAGTTATGATAAATTGTCTGTTATCTGGAGCTTTAATTTTTGTACTAAGGATTTGTTCATTATTGGGTCCAGTTATTTGGAAGCTATGAATTATTCGATTTCTCATCTTTATTATTTGTGCAAATAGTTCAGAGATATTATCATCGTTTATTGTTTGTTTTACGATGGGGGCTAATTTTCCGGATTCCTTATCAATTAAAGAATGCCAAGAGAGAGAACTGTCAATTTTTGTATTTAAAATATTTTCAATGATAAAGGCATTGTTTGAATTGAAAACGCATATAGCAGTGCCTAAAAGTTCTCTATAAGTTTTAGATGGCAGAGCTTGTCGGGTATAATTTTCGTACATGGGAAATACCTCCTGTGGCTTATTATATATATATTATACCTAAATTTATTATTGAGGTGATTAATATGCCAAATGCAACAAGATTAGGCGATAACGATACCGGTCACGATGCATGTCCGCCTACGGCACTGGTAAGCGCCAGCGGGAATGTAATTATCAATGGTAAGGGCGCGGGACGTGTGGGCGACAGCTATGCTGCCCATGGTTGCATTACACATCCGAGCCATAGCGGAGTTATCGCCAGTGGCAGTGGTACGGTATTTATTAATGGACAAGCGGCAGGGCGTATCGGCGACAGTGTAAGCTGCGGCGGAAGCGTGGCCGAAGGCAGCGGCGATGTTATTATCGGCGGATAAAATCCTAAACGTTTGAGAAATTAAGGCAGGAGGTAACTATGTATGTAGGGTCTTTTGGCGATATACCTTTTATTGTGGCCCGCGGTTACGTCCGTACTTTTAAAGACTACGGGCGCGAAAGCAGCGGCCGGTGGGCAAAACATGACTTAATCGGCAAGAAGCCTGTTTTGGAGTTTTTAGGCCCAGATGTTGAAAAAATCAGTTTTAAAATGCAGTTTAGGGCAGACCACGGAATGAACCCTGAAAACGAAGCCGCCCGCTTGCGTGAAATGCGGGATAAAGGGGAAACAGCCGTGCTAATGCTTGCAGGTCGGCCGGTGGGCGATAACCCCTGGGTGGTGGAAAGCATCGGCGAAACCGTAGCTTTTTGGGATGCCTTTGGCAATGCAATATCGCTTACGGTAGATGTATCGCTTACTGAATACCCGGAAAGGCTGGTGGTGTAAATGGATATAACGCTTTTAGCAGGCCAGACCGGCGAGATTGACTTTGCGCCGGCGTCCGAATACGCGGAAATCCTGCAAAATATCCGTACCATTTTAGCCACGCCGGTGTACAGCGTGCCGCTGGACCGCAGCTTTGGTGTTAACGCAGAGTTTGTGGATATGCCGCTGCCCATAGCGCAGGCTAAAATAGGGCAGGAGATTGTGACAGCAATCCGCAAGTATGAACCGCGGGTAACGGTTACAAGGATAACGTGGGAAGCAGACCTGGACGGCATTTTAAAACCGAAAGTGCAGGTGAGAATAAATGACGCCACTTAGCAGTTTGCCGGAGATTGAATTTGTATCAAGCGATAAAGAAACAGTCTTGGCAGAACTTATAAATTTATATACGGAAACAACCGGAAGGACATTAGCACAGGGCGACCCTATCCGGTTATTTTTATATACTATTGCCGAAGTTATCATCCAGCAGCGTGCATGGATTAACTATACCGGCAAGCAAAACCTGCTGCGGTATGCAACCGGCGGCAATCTTGACCACATCGGCGTGCTGGTTGGCGCTGAAAGGCTGGCGGCGGCTGCCGCTACAACAACGGTAAAAATAACGCTGTCCGAAGCCAGGGCAACATCAACGCTGATACCGTCAGGTACGCGCATTACCGCAGGCGACAACGTATTTTTTGCGCTGGTAGAAAACGTAAATATCATTGCCGGCGAAATAACGGCAACAGCATCGGCGCAGTGTACCGTAACCGGCAGCGCCGGTAATGGTTATCTGCCAGGTGAATTAAAAACGATTGTGGACCCGGTACCGTTTGTGGCAAGCATTGTTAATACCACAACATCCGAAGGCGGTGCAGAGGTGGAAGATGATGACAGTTACCGTGAAGCCATCCACGAAGCGCCGGAAAAATTTTCCTGCGCCGGTCCTGATGGTGCGTATGAATATTATGCAAAGCGCGCATCGGCGCTTATAGCTGATGTATCGGTAACAAGCCCATCAGCCGGTAAAGTGCAGATTGTACTGCTATTGGAAGGCGGCGAAATTCCGGGCGAGGAGATATTGGACGCTGTGCTGGAAGTTTGCAATGACCGTACTGTGCGGCCATTGACAGACCAGGTATCGGCGGTGGCGCCTACCAAAGTAGAATTTGACATTACGGCTACGTATTACATCGACCGCGAGGACGAAGCCCGTGCCGCTACCATCCAGCAGCAGGTAACAGAGGCGGTAAACTCTTTTGTGCTTTGGCAAAAATCCAAGCTAGGGCGTGATGTTAACCCATCGGAACTTATCCGCCGGATTATGGATGCAGGCGCAAAGCGCGTTGTAGTAACGGCACCGGAATACGCAGCTGTGTCGGTAACGCAGGTTGCCGTAGCAAAAACAACAAACGTGTCTTTTGGGGGGATGGAAGTTGAATAAGCTTGATGATGTACAGCTTAAAACAATAGCCCCTCCCAGCATAAATAATGATAAAAACGTGCAGGCCTTGTGTGATGCGATTGACGTTAAATTACGTGAAATTGCAGCAGCATCAGGGCTTGTTTTATTACTACCGCGGCTTGACGAACTGCCGGAAGAAATCGTTGACGAACTGGCATGGCAGTATCACGTAGACTTTTATGATTACAGCGCAGACATCGAAAAGAAACGTGCGCTGGTCCGGCAGGCGATTGCCTGGCATAAACGTAAGGGAACGCCGGCGGCGGTGGAAGAAGTCTGCACGGCGGTGTTTAAATCGGCACGTGTTTTTGAAAACTGGGAGTATGGCGGCGAACCGTACCATTTTCAGGTGCGGTTGATAGAAGAAGGCATACCGGATGAAACGGTTATTGATAATCTGCACCGCGCAATAGCCGAAACTAAAAACACACGCAGCTGGCTTGATGGTTTAAGTTTTTACCGCGAAATTTATGGAAAGCTGTTTCTTATGAATATTGTTGCGCAGCATAAGGCGGTAACAATTTATCCGGCAGCATTCCCTGCTCAGAAAGCAAGCGGTGTTGTTTATACCGGTATCGGCATTAATTATCATAAGAGTGTGGAGGTATATTAAATGGCAAACTGGAATGGATTGCAGCTGACCAATAAAGGCATAGCCTTGCAGGCAAAAGTACAGGCTGGCACACAGCTGCATATAACAAAATTAAAACTCGGCTCCGGCGTTGTCCCATCAGGTACGGACATAAAAACTTTGACGGACTTAATTGAGCCGGAGCAAAATCTTGGCATCGGCGGAAAAGAAGCTGTTGATGATTACTGTAAAATTAGCAGTACAATATCAAATACTGGCTTAGAAGCCGGATATTATGTGCGGGAACTTGGTGTTTTTGCGCAAGACCCTGATGACGGGGAAATACTTTATATGTATACGACTGACGGTGCGCCCGACTACCTGCCTGCCGGTGGCGGCAGTACGGTAATCAGTCAGGAATTTAGCGTAATGATTGCGGTTGATGATACGGATAATATCGTTGTTGATATAGATCCGGCTGCATTGGCTACGATGGGCTATGTACAGTTGCAAATACAAGAACATAATACAGATACCACAGCACATGCTGATTTTACTGGCGCAACGGCCGAGGCCGCTGGTAAACGTGGCATGGTTCCGGCACCGGCAGCAGGCGACCAGAACAAAGCGTTATTTGGCGATAAATCGTATAAGTCAGTAGTACAAAGCATTAACGGCATTACACCTGACGCTGGCGGCGGCATAACGCTTGTTACTGGTATTAATATGCTTGCCCGCGATCAAGCATACCAGTACGGTGACATTGCTTACAGTAATAACCTTCCGTCCTGGGCATATTTGTATTGCGTGCAGGCAGGTACAACGGCGGCTTCCGAACCCAGCTTTGCAAGTGTAAATACAATGGGTCAGTACATTACGGACGGCACGGTTAAGTGGATTGTAGATGATGTGCGTTTTAATATACCTGTCGGTGTACCTTTTTATGATACCTATCTGCATGACGGGTGCGTAAAATTAAACGGCGCAACGGTAAACCGTGCTGATTATGTTCGCCCGGCTAAAATAGCGACTGATAAAAACCTGTGGACAAGCAGCCCTTCAACAGAGCCATACAAATATGGTAACGGCAACGGTAGTACAACAATGACTCTGCCGGATTATCGCAACCGTGTAATCCAAGGTGGGGATTCCACAGCGGTGCTTGCAGCAGGCCTGCCAAATGCTACAGGTGC
>ERZ791740.30-NODE-30-length-154237-cov-5.589544_pt1 | contig 154237 bp, 153 predicted proteins | sample MGYA00510041_ERZ791740 | MGnify/ENA primary metagenome ERZ791740 (study PRJEB30046, sample SAMN00791959) | human gut metagenome | study: EMG produced TPA metagenomics assembly of the A metagenome-wide association study of gut microbiota in type 2...
ATGTGTTAGGCACGCCGCCAGCGTTCATCCTGAGCCAGGATCAAACTCTCATGTTTAAGTGTTTGATTTACTCAAGCTTTTGCTTGGCTAATCCTCGATTTACCTTGTTAGGTATTCGCTTTTGATCAAAGCATGTTTTGATCTTGAAAATCTTTTTTAAGATGTGATTCACATCTTTTATTAGAATTTTCAGGGTTGTTTTACTGTTCAATTATCAAGCTTCTCTCAAGCGTTCCCGCTTGTTTCTGACTGACTCTTTTCTGCGTCAGCGAGATACATATTATCACGCTTTTTCAAAGTTGTCAACACTTTTTTTCAAGTTTTTTTATTTTTCTACAAACTCTCGTCTTCCGACCGTTTTGTAGAAAAGATTCCCAATCTGGAAACCAAAACTCAGTAGTGTTATCAACGACTTTTGAGCGTAAAAAAACACAGTATGATGTAACTCACTGTGTAACGGAGAAGGAGGGATTTGAACCCTCGCGCCGCGCGAACGACCTACACCCTTAGCAGGGGCGCCTCTTCAGCCACTTGAGTACTTCTCCGGACGACAACAAATGTCGAACAAAAATTAGTATACCAAGTTTATAACTACTTGTCAATCTTTTTTTATTATTTATCTGGAATATAAAAATGTCAATATTAAATGCGACACTTTTTTTAACTTTTTTCAACTGATTTTCCGGATCTCCTCTTCAAACAGTTCGCCCGCTGAATGATAGCCGTGGATCTTACGCGGATAATTATTCACCCAGCTTTCAATTGCAGATATTTCTTCATCCGTTTTTTCATCGAAGTTTGTTCCTTTTGGAATATGTCTTCTGATCATTTTATTTGTCACTTCGTTGCTTCCTCTTTCATAGCTGCTGTACGGATGACAATAATATGTCTTTGTCCTGCTGCCTGCTCCCAGTGCTGACCGTTCAATTCCTTCACAGTCTGCAAATTCACTTCCGTTATCCATCGTAATCGTTTTAAATACTTGTTTGAACATATCGCCCCACTTTCTTTCGATCACATCCAGTGCGTTGACAACTGCTGCCGCCGTATGCTCTGGCAACTTCATCACAATTTCATCGCGTGTTTTTCTTTCAGTCAACACAAGAAGACTGTTCTTTGATTTCCCGCGCTTTCCTTTTACCGTGTCCATCTCCCAGTGTCCAAACTCTTCGCGTGTTTCAATTTCTTCCGGTCTTTTTTCTATACTTTCACCCGCTGACGCTCTTGCCTGCGTTTTCTTGACCTTTTTGTATGTGCGTTTCTTATTCTTTTTAACCGGAAGATTTTTATTTGTCAGGTGTAGAAAGATCCCTTTATCAATATAACTGTACAGTGTTGTTGTGCAGATCATCACGCTGAATTCGCTTTCTTTTTGTTGTGCCTTAATTTCCCCCAGTACCGCCGCCGGACTGTAATCTTCTTTCACGATCTTTTCTTCAATATAATTTGCCAGTTTGATGTCATTCCCGATCTTCAGACTGCCCCCTTTACTTTTCAGATTTTCTTCATATTTATCATGTGCAATATCAGGGCTGTATCTTTCTTCCGTTGTCAGATCTGAATTAAGCGCAGTAAAACGTCCTCTTTTTAACTCTCTGTATATCGTGCTTCTATGCACATGTAGCATGTCCGCGATCTCTTTGATTTTTACTCCCGCTTTTATCAATGCTTCAATTCTGATCCGGTCTGCTTTTGTCAAATGTTTGAACGTTCTTTCCATCTCCGCTTTCTCCTTCTATAAAAGAAGCCGCAGGCGATGATCATGATCGTCTGCGGTTCCTTGTAATTTATACAGCCTTATTTATCCCTTAATATTTTTTCGACAATTAGTTTTTCAATATAGTCAGGGCAACTTCTTTCCCCATTTTCCCAGTTTGTCAGCGTTCTATATGGAATTTCTAGCCACTCTGACAATTCTTTTCTGCTCATATTTTTCTGTTTGCGTGCTTCTTCTATTTTCATTCTATCCGCTTCCTTATATTCTGCATCCTTTTTCAATCATTTCATTGATAATGCTTCCGTCATAACCGCTTCCGTAATATTTGAAGATAACGCTTCCATCGTCAAATACTATCCAGTCACAATTAGTATCATTTAAAATTCTATCAAGTGCAACATTGGTCGGCACCTCATGCCCGAACATTGAAAAATAACCAGCAGCTTCATCTATTGATGCAAAACTAAAAACTTCCCCGCCTTCTTCTTTGCATATCATGGTATAATCATGCTTTGTGTATCCTTTTACAGCTTTCATTTTCTTTGCACCTCTTGTCTTTTATTTTTTTCCTGCTATAATCTAATTAAGCACTTGGGGCGGTTAGCAGGAATATTTAGGTATCCGCCCCCTGTGTGATCCCTTATTCTATTTTATTTTCTTATTTCTTCAAGTATTTTATCAATATGTTCCACGGTATGTATTTCTCCGTTTGTCCTTGCTACTTCTCTGATTGATACCAACATCGCTATTAAATCGGCTTTGCTCATTTCTTCGTTCTCCATTGTTTTCTCCTTTCCTGCTGTTCCCTTGTTACAATTATATTATATACCCATTGAGCCTATATGTCAATCTTTTTTTACTCATTGAGCTACTTTTTTGCAAAGAAAAAACACTATGATTCCATAGTGTCATCTTCTTCCAGCAGATCATCAACCGTCACATTCAGAACCTTTGCAAATAGCTTCAATTCGTAATCGGTCACAAACCTTGTCCCTATTTCAATTCTACTTATACTGTCGCGTTCCAGTGTTATCCCTTGCAACTGAATTTTCGCAGCCAGTTCCATCTGCGTCATTCGTTTTTTCAATCGTTCAATCCGAATCCTGTCACCGCATAGATTCTTTTTGCCTTTATAGGTGTATATCTTCATCCTTCATTCTCAATCCCTTGTGTTAATGTTCAGCATCATTCTTGACATTAGCACTTTTTTCACCTATATTTGTGTTAATGATCAGAATTACGGAAAACTGATCAAATATTATTATATAACAAAGGGGGCTTTTCCTATGTTTGGTAAAAAAGCAGATGACAAAATCGCCAAGAAACAGGCGGAGCAGGAAGCAAAAGACAAGGCGGCTATGGAAAAATTCGGTGTTGATTTCGACAGTTACACTTCGGACGACATCAAAGAAAAGAATGTCGCATCCCTTAAAGAAATCGCATCCAGTCTTGCAGGTTCAAAAATGTATTCTTTCGGAAGTCTTTTAAGCGGAAATTCAAATGAAACTTTCGCGCTGGAAATGTCACGCGCACAGGTTGAACAGAATTTCATTCTTATGCGTCAGAATGAAGAAATTATCCGCCTGTTGAAACAGATCGCAGAAAAATAATTTTCTTCTTTTTTGTACATATTGTCATCGCATAGATCCCGATCAGTATCATGTATTTGATCTGTTTTCGTGATATTGCACAAAAGGCAGCGACCGTTCTTTGATCGCTGCCTTTTCATTATTCCATTTTCTTACCTTTTAGATACTCACAAAACAGCTTGTCTTCCTCTTCGTCTGCTTTCTTTGCTGCCGTTGTTATTGATAACATAAAAATAGTTGTCACAGATCCAAACGCCGCAGACACGATTGCTATGACGATGTACGATACCGGAACCATCGTTATTCCTCCGGAATAAATTCTGTGTGTTCTGGATCTCCTGAAATCCAGTACCCGTCTGTCGTCTTGTAAAGTACCCTGTCACCGATCTTTGCTTTCTTCTCGACATTCTTTTCATCAAACATCGTCACGCCACAAATTGCATCGTCTTCAAACGAAGGTCTTCTGCGAAGGCGAAGCCTTCCATCAAACACTCTGCGGATCGTTCCATGTACTTCTTCTTCGCTTCTTGTTGCTGCCACCGCTGCTTCAACGTCTTCTGCTGTGATTTCATCCATTATTTTTTTCACTTCTTCAGCCGGAACTTCGCCAACTTTTTCCCCGTTTTCATCATATACATTCACAGATCCATCCGGTTTTTCTTCCAGCGCCGCATCATCAGGAACGTCATCTGTCACTTCAACTTTCAACGGATACAGCTTTACACCTTCTTCATCCCATACTGACAAGCCATTCTTTTCTGCTTCCTTTTTTGCGTTCTTGATTGTTTTGTATCCCTTATTTACTTTTTTATCGAAAGTGTTTCCAACATAAAGCATCTGTTTCCCTCCTTCCTATTTTGCTTTCAGGTAACTGATTGAACTGAATCCGATATACTCCACTCCATCAAGCGTCACAGTAATGTATAACCATTTCGTTCCATTCGATGTATTATAATAGCCGTAATTATGCACTGTGGTTCCTTTCGGAATGCAGCACAAAGCCTTTTTGTTCTTTCCAGCGTCGTTTCTGCAATACAGATCAGCTGTTGTGACGTAGGATCCCGCCAGCTTCTTGTCGTACTCTCTCGCATAGCATGTTGACTTGACTGTTTTGCTGATGGTCTGATCTGCTGGCTGTGGCTTCGCAGTTGTTGCCGCTGATCCATTCAGAATTCTGTTTACTTCTTTCTGAATAGTATCCGGATCATAACCGCTTGCCGAAAGTGCTTTTCTTCTTGCTTCTCCGTTCCCCCACTGTCCCGCAATTACTTCATGCGCTACGGTTGACACGCTCTTTCCCGGCGTATTTACTGGCTTGCTTTCCGCCTGATCGCTGTCATATTTTGGTGTGATAAATCCTCGAATATATCTTCCATTCAGTGATACAGTTCTTTTCTTCACGCTGTCGCTGTAATTGCCTTCGGTAACGACAAAATATCCTGCTGCTTGATTAACGTATGTAACCGTTCCAACATGTTTCGGTGTTCCGGTATTATCACCCGCACCGTTATCCTGCCAATCATACATCACCGCTTCGCCCAGCTTCGGAACGTGTGCGTCATTTTCTTCCCATACGCCCATCTGCTTCGCTCTTTCAATCAGATAATAGCAGCTGATTTCAATCGGCATAATTGCCGTATATTTTAACGCAACAGCAAGTGCCGACCAAGTGCAAGCACACCACTCCCATTCATACGCCATTTTTGTCCCGCGTGGGAATGCACCTGTGAAACTATTGTAAATATCAATAATTGATTTATATGATCCGTCCGCTTCATTTTTTCCGATCCAGCTTTCTACTAGATCCACAACTGCTTGTCTTGAATACATTTTTACACCTTCTTCCCCTGATTTATCCACATTGTCCACAACATACTGTTTAATCCACCGCACGCAACACTGATGTCTGCTTTCAAACTTTTTATCCCCCACCTGATTATCATTGCTTGTATCCTTTTGATCCAAGATCAACGATGCATACACTGTATCAGGTGTATATGGCTTTTTCGCTCTCGCAAAAATTCGTTTTACTGGTTTCAAACCACCAAGATGTTCTATTTCGCACCACATCATCTGCGCCTGTATATTGTCAACTCCATATGCTTCAGCTTCAGCGATGTATTTTTCCATCAATTTCTTGAATAAATCATCCTGACACTTCTTTCCTGCATCCGTTGTGATAATCGCAATCAATGCAGCCTTTTCTTTTGCTGTTGGATTCCATCTTGTAGCTTCCCAGTCTACTGACAGTTTCTTTTCGATTCCTGCTGTGTCAGCAGTCCTGAAGGCTTTCGGATCTGCCTTCAGGATCATCTGACACAATCTTCTGCCTTCATTCCCATAATTTTGTGCCCAGCCTAATGTACACGTTTTTTCATTGTCTGCATTTGCTGCTTTTCCGGCATACGCACCATATTTTCTTTTTCCGTATGTCTGCCCGCCAGATTCCACGCCGCCGATAATGTTGGTCAAAATTGTCAGATATTCTTTTTTCATTACTGTTCACCATCCTTTGACACAGATGCTTTTCGTGTCAAAACTTCGATTGCATTCTGGATCACTGTCGGAAGTGGAATTCCCATCAGTCCGGCATTTTCCGTGATGCTGATCAATTCATTTGCCATGAATCCAATGATCACTGCATTGCGAATATAATTTACACCCAGTGCAAGATCCAGACGGTATGCGATCAACACAAACAGCAATGTCACACCTTTTCTGCACAGCCCCTTCCATCCGGCTCTGCTTTCCAACGCTCCGTTTTCTGTTTTTCTGCTGTTGTGAAAAATTCCCGCAACAATCAGCCCCGATAAATAATCAATCACCATAAAGATCACCAACGTCACAAGTGCCTGATCCCATCCACCGAAAGCAGCTGCAATCGCGCTTCCCACTACTCCAACAGCAGTGCAGATTCCTTCTTTCATGTCATATCCTCCTTAGTTTCATTTCGATCCTGTCAAGATCATCTTCTGCCTGTTTTCTTTCTTCCGAAAGATCGGCAGGGAAGACCGCGCCCGCGATCCTCTCCTGCTCGATCAGGACAGCCTGTTTTCTGACGATGTCTGCCAGCTTTTCCGTTACGCCGCACATCATGTCGACGACTTCCAGCAGGCTTCCGGTTCCGCCTTCATACGGTTCCTTCACTTCGCCCATGTCTGCCCCTCCTTACTGTTCTTCGCTCTCTTTGATCAGATCTTCGCATCCACTTTCGATCAGGATCTGTTCGACCTTATCTTTCAGAAGGCGCGGCACTCTTTTGTACAGTGCAATCGCTTCTTCTTTTGTTTCCGCATACATGATCTTCTGCGCCCATAACATAGCCATCATCGTTTCATCCTCCTTCCCGAATAAAATTTTGTATATTGAATGCCTAACAAAATTAAGCATATACAAGCTCCGACATTTCCAGCAGACAGGATTCCAGCATTTCATTCTTTTCCTGAAGTTTCTGAATTTCAACGGTCATTTCTGCCCGCGTCATTCCCCCACTTTCCGGATCCGGTTCATCATCTTTCATGTCTTCGTCTTTTCCAGCCTGATCAGTCTTCCCGTACTCCCAGTATTTTTCAAAGTCATCTTCGATCTGTTTTGTCGTGATCGTGCTGTCCGCCGGAAGTTCAAACACTACTTCATCAAAACGGTACATCTTCCGATCCTTTGCGTCTTCCTGACGGTATTCCTTGATATTGTCCGCCATCCTGACGGTCATTGCGCCACCCGGAAGATTTTCCATCATTACCTTTTCTGGCTTCTGATCTGCATCTACGTTCAAGTAAATCATGCAATTCCTCCATTCTTTTCTGATATTCCAGTTGTCCATAGAATCCATTTACGCGATGCGCCACCTGAAGCAGTTCTTCCGTGTGGTATCTTTCTTGTAAATGGAATGAATCAGATTGTTCAATATAGCTGTTATACGATATTATCTTCTGCGCCCGTTCACGGCGCAGTGTTCCATCACGCTTCAGTTCTCTATATCCACGGATCAGCTGTCGTCTTGCCCTTTTGAATACGCGCCGCCGGATCGTGATGTGTGTTCTGCTGATTCTGTATCCTGCCATGTCCAGCATCGGTACGCCCCTTTGCCCCGGACGCGGCAGGTTCCGCCTTCGCTTTTCTTCTTCAATCGGCAACAGCTTGATAATTCCTGTCGTTTCTTTTATTTGCAAGTGCTGATTCTTTGTCATCCACTTGTCCAATGCTTTCACTGCCCGCTGTTCTCCTTTTATGGATCCGGATCCTATCGAAAAATCATCCATAAATGTTCCGCAGCGTATAACATACGGTATCTTTTTCCCTCTTCGCGTCGATCCCAGTGTATACAGATAGCGGATCGCATACGACATCACAAAATTAAAGAGCCATGCATCAAGATACCCGCCGATGATCAGATGTCCGCCCGGTGCGACGCTCTTTAAATATTTCAGCAGTCCGATCGCATATCTTGCTTTCGGGATTTCCATCATCACCAGATCTATACATACATCATATTGAAGTGAAGCATATGCATGTACAACATCTGTTTTTCTCACGTATTCTATTCCCAGCGATTCCTTCAGGAAATAACGCAACATCTGATCTTTCAGCATTGTCTGCCCGTGTCCCGGAATGCTTGCGTGTTGCGTCGGAAGTAATCGTGCCTGAATCAATGGTTCTATCATCAGTTTCGTAATATGACCGATCAGCTGATGCATAATACACAGCAGTGCAATGTCCCTGATCTTTCCCGTCATTCCATCCGGACGCTGCCGGATCGCCACTGGTTCCATATCGTCCGGTTCTATTCCGCGATCGACCAGATCTTCCACAATCCCAAGCATTGCCAAGCCAATCGCTTCAACAGCTTCATTTTTGTACTTCCACGATCCGGATAAATCATCTATTTTTATATCGTCGCGTGGAATTCCTGCATACTTTTCGATAAACGTCAGTACATCGTTTCTTCTCCATTTTCCTTTGAAGCATTCGACAACTGCCTGTTCGCACAGCTGTCTGCTTAACTTTTTATATCTCTTTTTATGTGCCATCTTATTTTTACTTTATGTGTGAAGCGGCTTTCGGTTGCGGCAGATCCTTAAATCAGGATCCGTCTTATTACTACTTGCCGCACGCATAACCCACGGTTATACATGCCAGTTTCCCGGCTTCCGGTTTTACTGATTTTCGCTTATGCGCGGATATACAGACGCATTTCAGCAAGTTTTCACCTGCCTTCATAAATACATAAATTTGCGGACGACTGTTCCAGTTCGAGTTACCCGGCGCATTGTTGCCATTCTCCGCAGCCAGACCAGCATTCCCGCCATTGTTCAAGTTCGCAAAACGCCACGGACAGCGAACCCCGGCGGAGTTGGTACCGTAGAAAGCCGATCCCGCGCCTGCATACCCTTTTTATTTTCTTTTCCTGTTAGGCGTGTATGAGTGGTCTTGCCCCTCTGGTCTGCTTACGCAGACCATTCACCCCGCTTTTTACCCGCGCCACAAAGCCGCGGACGACTGCTCCAGTACGAGTAACCCGGCGCAGCGTTGCCATCCCCCGCAGCCAGACCAGCAGCCCCGCCATAGCTCAAGTACGCAAAACGCCACGGACAGCGAACCCCGGCGGAGCTGGCACCGTAGAAAGCCGATTTAAAATAAGTCGTCGAAGATCCGCCGATCAACTTCGGAAACAACACACCCAGCTTTGACTTGATAAATGCTTTCACATAGTTCCATCCGGACGGCATACCGGAATATACAATGCCTGTATCTTCGTAGTCCGCTGTGATTGATCCCGACAGTTTCTGACTGTCGCGGCACTGATACACAGTGTAATCAAACCCGCCCGCTTCATTTGCAGTCGTATCATACAGTGGATCCAGCCCGATCGTATACGATCCGTCCATGACTTCCACGCCAGCAACACGAAGCGGCGTCTTTCCTGCTGTCAGGCTGAATGTGCATCCGTCTTTATGCCCCGGCAATGTTTCTGTTGCGCCCGAATGCCACGGCATAGTTGAAATACACGTTGTTGCTGTCGTTGTGATCGTTCCGCTGATGTCAAGATTGATCGCTGTGTATTCTGTTCCGCCGACTGTTACTTTTTCGATTGAAGATACTTTCACCAGATCCGCAAGGTTACGCATCCATGCATTCCATCTGTCTTTATTCGACTGTGCGCCCATATCGCCAACCGATACCGTTGATCCGACAATGAATCCTGCTGCCTGACTTGCAGACAGAAGAACCCTTTTCACATTTTCTTCCGGTAACGCCGCCATGTACTGATAGTTGTAACTTGTGCATCCTTCGGCAATGTTTGAGTTTTCCAGATCAAAATGTCTTAACTGCCACATACGAAGAACCCATCTTGTATCGCAGTCATTCCACAGTCCTTCATAAATTGTTTTCTGTCGTGCCTTCTGGATCCCTGCCGTTGCTGATGCGAAGTTATATGCCTTGATCCCTGCGCCGGATGTCAACGCGCCTTTGCTGTCCAGACCACCGGGGAATGTTGCGTGCCATGTGATCGGTCGCTTTTTATTTTTCGGATCCACATCCCCCGCATCCGGATAATAGCCGGATCCCCTTGTTGTTCTGAATGAAATATAATCGTATGCACCGTCATTCCATTCTTTAATCCATAATGCAAGCGCAAATGTATATACTGGTGCATCTTCACCAGTGATGTCAAAACCGTCTTCACCTTCAAAATATGTGATGTTCATGGTTCCGTCTTCCAGTGACAGCGCGTTTGCTCTGATATACCATGTCATCGGATCTTCATCCGCCCAGTCCTCGACCGCTTCAGTATTTTCTGTACATAGCTGTGCTGCCACTTTATCTGCCAGATCATCCATCGGTGTCATTTTTGTTATTCCTGATACTGACGGATCATAGCTTCGCAGTGTATACGTCTTTTCATTCCATGCCTGCGCTGCTGCTGTTGCAAACCGTGAAAGTAATTTATACTTGTCTGTTTCTCCTGCTGCCAGCGCACGCGGATACCATGACCAGAAAACCCGTGTTGTATTTGTTCCGTCAAGTAATTGTCTGCACGCAGCGTCAAGTGCTTCCGCCGAATTCTGTCCGCCATTCAGTGCGATCGCTTCCAGTGCTGCCGCCATTCTCTCATGCTGTGCATAAGACGGAAATGATAAATCAATTCCTTCCATTCTTCTTTTCCTCCTGTTTACTCCTTGATCGGTGTTAATGCCAGATGCGGGATCCCCCGTTCTGTATAAATTGCATATGCATATTTGATATTTTCATCTTTATCCAACATATATGACGCTTCATTGATCTGCCCCGCAATTTTTACAGCTTCATTCGCCTTATCCAGAACTTCATTCGCCTGCTTCTGTCTTTCCTGTTCTGCCGTGACGCGATCACTTTCTGCTGACACTCTGCTTTTTTCCGCGTTCACACGACCTGTTTCTGCCTGCACTCTGGCTTCCTCTGCCTTCACGCGACCTGTTTCTGCCTGCACTCTGGCTTCCTCTGCCTTCACACGTTTCGTTTCCTGATCAGCATACTGTTTCATCGTCTTATCGAAGATAGAAAGTTCATCGCCCGAAACGATCGCATCTTCATCTTTCACCTTTGCTTCAATCTCTATTTCAAAAGTGACCGATGTTACCACCTGCATCAGATCTGAAGATTTCACTTCCACTTCACACAATGCCGTTCCCGCTGCTGCCAGTGCCTGACTGTCCAATTCCACCATCACAACATTGTCCGCGAATTCACACGGTGTATATACCCTGTGTCTATCTGGTTTTCTGATGAAAGCTGTGACGCTGGATCCTGCCGGGATCGTGTACGGTTTCCCATGATTCAGTAGTACGGTTTCGACATATCTTGTTGCCCGATCTCCCTGTTTTGCAGACACCATATACTGTTTTGTCCCACCCGACATTTCGATTTCAATTCGCTGAATTACTTTTCCAAGTGCCACTGTCTTCCCTCCTTTCTATAATCCGAGTTTGTTCAGGATCTGCTGCATTGTCACTTCGGATCCATCTGATTTTATGAATTTCACCTCATGCCTGAATATCGCATCAAACGTAAAATCCACTGCGTTTTCCACGGTTGCCTTCGATCCAAAAGCCACACCGCGCCCACCATGCAAAAAATGCATTGCATATACCGCTGTTGATACGAAGTCAATGACCGTCACTGTATTGAATGTATCTTTCAGCACATAACGAACATCATATGAAAATTCTGTATTCAGATCCCCGCCGCAAACAGTTGTCGCTTCCCCGATCGGAAGTTCTTTTACTGCTGACGTATATGCGCCCTGACTTGAAAGTTTATACTGCATCTGAAGTGTTGCTTTATTCTTTCCGTTGCAGGTTGAATATGTGCTGTCTGTCGTCGCTAAAAAGTATACGCCTTCATTTTCCAGTGTTCCATCCTGTCCGCACCTCATAGAATCCACCTGAATCGTCGGCGGATTATATTCCACTACTGTCACTTTTGCAGTTTTTTCTGCCGTCCGTCCTCTTGTATCACGAATCTTCACTGTCACATCCATGATCCCATAGTCTTCCAACATATATGACTGTGGCAATGCAGAAGGCGTTCCATAATATGTCCTGTCATTCAGTTCCATATTGACTGATACAATATCCGCGCCATATGACTTTGTGATATTCGCTGCTGTAATGGCTATATTGCTGTTATGTTCCACGAACATCCCCCACGCCGCAGGGACACGCCCTTTTGTATCTGCGATGGATATAGAATTGATCACCGGGACGCAATCATCCGGGACTGTCGCCCTCACCGCAGTATCCCTTGATTGATATACCTGCGATCCAAACAACACCTGAACTGAAAGTATGCAGGAACCCGCTGTACTGTTTTTTATCTCTTCATTCCAGCTTTTCGGTATAGTATAGCTTGTATTGATCCTTGTCGCTCCGGACGTTTTTTTGTCCAGCGTATACGACTTTGATCCAATCGCCCACTTGAATCTGTACGTTGCATCAGATGACAGTTTCACAGAAAATAGTGAATCTTCATCTGCATTTTCTATATTGATAGGAACTGCCGTCTTTCCATCAATTTCAAATTCCGAAGCCCCCGGATCGAATCCGTATGGTACAAATGATCCCAGATCGTAAAATGAAAAGGTCATTTCTGTTCCTTCTTGTGTCGGATTCTGACCGTATACAATTTTGAAGAATGGCTTTCTAATTGTCAGCTTTGTTCCAATGTTCAGTGTTGCTTTTTTTACCCATGTTCCTTGTGCTACGATGGTATTTAATGTAAAGTAGGAATGCACTGTCCATCTGTATTGTTTTCCATCAATGATCATGACCGATGGCATATCTTCTTTTTTTACGCCCAGCAGCCAGTCGTCTTCATTTTGCGTGAACGTTACGGATGTGATTGTTGTTACATCTCCGCTGACATTCCCGGTGAAGACAGCGTTCGCATATATACTTGTGACTGGTACTTCTCTTCTTGTCGTACTCATACTTTTACCACCTCGAATATTCCATCATCGTCGATCAGCTGTCTGTATTCCTGTTTCCGTTTTTGCCTTTTGGCACTCTGTGTTGCCGTTTCTTCCACCTGCTCCGCTTCTCTCCATTTCACGCCCATCCCGTACTGTGTGGATATGAAATCAAAGTATCCGCCGTCGTCTGCTGCTCCGACTGACCACCTTCGCACCGCTTCGACATTTTCAATGTGTAGCTTGTTGTACTGCACATATGCCACTGGAATGCCTTCCTGCCTGAATTCCAGTCTTTTGTCGGATAGCAATGTCGAAAACGGCAGTACACCGCCATCTTGCTTTTTTCCGATCTCCATTCCATCATCCGTGTAATGGAAATATGTTTCATTCTCTCTTCTGAATTCTTCCAGTTCGTCGCCCTGCGATGTCACAGTTTCTTCGACCGACTTAATAGACATATCAAATGAATTTGCAGTCTGATTCAGTGCTGTTGAATATTCATTTGTCATTCTTTCAATGGTCTTTTCATTCAGTTGCGAAGCATAGTCTTTCGCTTCCTGTTCTGCTGCATAGGTCAGATCCCTTTGTTCTGTTCTGACCTGTTGAACCGATGTCATAATCCCGCTTTCTGAAGATTTAATTGCAGCCTGTGCCTGTTCGATTGTCCAGTATCCTTCATTCAGCGTTTTCTTTGTCCTTGCCTGTGCCTGATCCACTGCATCGGACTTCATTTTTTCCTCTGTTTCTTCCTGAAGCTGTGCAAAACTCTTTGTCACATTAGAAAGTTCACAGGTGTTTTTATCCGGATGCTGCGGATATTCCGTCATCTTCACGATCCGCTGTTTTTCTTTTGTAGCTTCCGTTTTTGAAATCAGATGCACTGTATCACCGATGTCATATTCCAGAATGCTGTATTCCTTTTTCTGTGATGCTAGATCCGCAACGTCAGCAGTATATGCTGTATACGGCTTCGATGCTGTGTCCAGCTTCGCAGTTGCATCTTCGATCAGATTTTCAGTGATGGTGTATCGTTCATCTTTCCAATAGCGCGGAATCACTTTATCTGAATACTGATGATTGTCAATATACGGAACCCCCAGCATAATTTCCGGTGTGATCCCATCTTTTCCCACTGGATAAATTCTTGTGTAGAAATCATATGTATCTGATTTCAGTGTCAACTTCCGCAGGTTTAATCCTTCTATGAAATACGCTCCGCGATCCATTCCGATTGCTTCATATAGGTCTATTCTCTTCTGGATGCTGTCGATCCTACATTCGCATCTGTATGTATCCATAACCTCCTGAAGTACATCCCAAGCATTGCACGTTTCATCAATGCTGACTGTTCTTCGCTTTGTTACTGTGCAAATTCCAACCGTCCAACCCGTTCCATCAAAAGCGAATTCCAAGCAGGCACGCGCCGTCTGTGTTACACTTTCAAATCCATACAGAAATTCCTGTGATTCCAGTTCTTCTATATTCAGCTGCGCTACATAACTGTTTTTATTTTCTCCTGTACTTATTTCCTTCAGAACATATTCATCATCTTTTGTCCTGATATAATATTCAGCCCGCAGATTTTCAATTTCTGATCCTGTTTTCGGATAACTGAATGAAATCTGCTTATCTCCGGATGATAATGTTTTTTCAATTTTCAGATCATCCGGATCATTTATTCCTGCAATTCTCCTGTGCTGATCATCATATATCTGAAGCATATATCATCCCCCTTTATAACCACATCGGGGAATACCTGACTGTCACCCTTGCGCCATTCGTTGAAAACGTAAGGTCATTTCTTCCCGTTTGCAGTTTAGGGAACGCCCACAGATCCACGGATCCGAAAGCGTTATCCCCTTCCTTTGTTATTTTTCCGGTCTTCCCGTTAATCACAATCGTTTCGCCATTCATCAGGTTTTCAATAGTGTACGGTTCCCCGTTTAGTGTTATCTTATAGTTTGTCAGATCCGCTTTTGCTGTCACTTCAATAATACAAGGTGTATCCCGGCTTCCTTCTGCGTACAGCTTTCCTTCCAGTTTCTGATCAAATAGCCCTTCCGCTTCATCGTCAAAAAAGAATCCATCAAATTCTAATGTCAGAATTCTTTTTTCCTTTTCAAGCGTTTTTTCGTAATCATCGCCAGTCAGAAAACCTTTGTATTTTCCTTTGAATCCTCTGATTTCTTCCATAATGCAGGACGACCTGAAATTCTGCATAAAAGATGACATTGTTCTTTCCAGTGTCGCCCTGTTCTTTCCCCTGAAGTATATGGTCATTGTCATAGAACCCAGTGGAATATCTGTGTCGTACTCTGTCGGAAGAAGTGCTTTTGACATCATTTCATAGTTTGCCGTCATTTTCGGGGGCTTTGTTTCTGCCGTCAGCAATGTCGCCCCGTATCTTCTGACGTCAATCCCGTTTATGATCATGCTTTACCTCCTCCGTTTTATTTCATCTGTGAATTTTTCTTCCACTTTTGAATATACTTTCGTTGCCACGACTTCACCGTCCATTGTTACATAGACATATACCGTTGTTCCTGTCATAATTGCATCCAGCTTTTTATCCAACATGTCGCCCAGCCTGTCATAGAACTGTTTTAATGGAAGTATTGCTTCTGCTCCCGCTTCTCCTCCTGCCAGCAATGTGTCGCCTGCTGCACCGAATGCGGTCGGTTTCGTCATGATACCGCCGTTCTTATACCAGCTAATGCCGAAATGCGGAACTGATGGCGGATTTAAACTGAATGATCCGCTGATATACGGATGCGGCAGTTTCAAATGCGGTAATGACCAGCTGAAGTTGAATTTTGATCGGATCGCACTGATCGCATTTCCTACCGCAGTTTTTGCAGCATTGATCGGTGTTGTGATCGCTGTCTTGATTGCATTCCATGTTGAATACGTTGCTGATTTCACGCTATTCCATACAGAACTTATCGTTGACTTAATCCCGTTAATCGCAGATGTCACTGCTGACTTTGCGGCATTGATCGGTGTTGTCACCGCAGTTTTCACTGCATTCCATGCCGTCGTTGTTCCTGTTTTGATCGCATTCCAGATTGTTGTCACTGTTGTCTTTACTGCGTTGAATACAGTCTGCACCGTCGTTTTGATCGCATTTACGACAGTCTGCACCGCCGTTTTGATCGCATTCCACACTGTTGTGATGACTGTTTTTATTCCATTCATTACAGGCGTGATCACGCTGTTTTTCATGAAATTCCATGCCGTCTGTACCGCGGACTTTATTGCATTTATCACTGTCGTGAATGTTGTTTTAATGGTGTTCCACACCGTCGAGATCGTTGTGCTGATCGCATTCATCACTGGTGTGATCACATTATCCTTCATGAAATTCCATGCCGTCTGTACCGCAGACTTTATTGCATTTATCACTGTCGTGAATGTCGTCTGAATCGCATTCCATACCGTCGTGATCGTTGCGCTGATCGCATTCATCACTGGCGTGATGATATTATCTTTCACAAAATTGATTGCTGTCTGTACCGCGCTTTTGATTGTTTCCCATACGCTTATGATCGTATCTCGACAATTTTCCCAGATAAACCGGAACGGTACGGTTATCAATTCAAATGCTGCTTTGATAACTTCCACTATGAACATGATCGCAACCTGAACCACATTCTTTATTGTTTCCCACACATTAGACACGACATCTTTCACAGCATTAAAGATTGTGCTGATCGTATCGTGTACGGTCGTGCAGAACGCCGTCACGTTTGTAACAATTCCATTCCACACCGTTGTGCAGAATGTTGAAATCCCATTCCAGATTCCTTCAAAAAACGAAGAAATTCCGTTCCAGATTCCTTCAAAAAAGGTTTTCACTCCATTCCAGACAGTTTCCCAGTTAGTTCCAAACCATCCAAGAAAAACATCCGCTACACCTTTGACTGCTCCGATTATTGTTGAAAAATATTCTTTCAGACCATCCCAGATGCTTGAAAAAATTCCTTTTACAGCTTCCCACGCACCAGACCAGTCACCACTGAATACAGCAGAAAATACATCCCATATTCCAAGAATGACATTGAAAGCTGTTTGTAATGCGATTGCAATCGTACTGAAGGCAGCTTCCAACACTGGTGCAAGCAAATTACAGAATCCGTCCCAGATTGTTTTTATTGCTGACGTCACGTCGCTGAATGTAATTCCTAACGCTGACAGTCTTTCACTGATTCCTGCTGCAAATGTTGTGAATGCATCTTTGATTTTCTGCCAGATCGCCGTGATCGTATTTCTGAAATCCTCATTCGTATTCCATAAATGAATAATGACTGCTGTAATTGCTGCAATCACTCCCACTACAATCGCCGCTGGTGATGTAATCAATCCCAGTGCTTTCGTGAATACTCCTGAAAATCCGCCTGCTTTTACAAGTCCGGCTGACAGCGTTCCAAGTGCGCGTGATACATTTGCGCTGAACGTGATCACTTTTCCCAATCCCATCAGCATCGGTGCAAGTGCTGCCACAAACATTCCGACGCGAAGAATTGTTTCTTTTTGTCCTTCGTCCATTGCATTCAGTTTGTCCACAAAGTTCTGAATATGTGTCACAATATCACGGATTTTTGGCATCAGAATTTCCCCGAAGCTGATAGCAAGTTCCTGAAGTTGTGACATCAGGATCGTGATCTGTCCCTGAAGATTGTCATTCATTGTGTTTGCCATCTTTTCAGATGATCCATCGCAGTTGTCGATCGCTCCTGCCAGCTTCTCAAAATCTTTATCCGATCCGTTTATGATCGCCAGCATTCCGGACATTGCTTCCTTTCCGAATAATGCCGCTGCTGCCTGTGCCTGTTCCGCTTCTGACAGTCCACCCAGCTTCTGCCGCAGCTGTTCCATCAGTTCACGCAGCGAAAGCATCTTACCGGAACTATCTGTCAATGATATTCCATACTTATCCATCGCAGCCGCGACAGTATCTGTTGGCTTCGCAAGGTTCGTGATGGCTCCTCGCAAAGATGTTCCCGCCTGGCTGGACTTGATACCTGCATTTGCCATCAATCCGATCGCAAGCGCAGCATCTTCTGCTGTGTATCCTAACGATCCGAGAACCGGGGCTGCGTATTTAAACGTTTCACCCATCATCGACACGTTGGTATTTGCATTCGATGATGCTGCCGCCAAAATATCAGAAAAATGACTGGAATCTTTTGCCGAAAGTCCGAAGGCGGTCAGGGCATCTGTTACGATGTCAGATGTCGATGCAAGATCTTCTCCTGATGCTGCCGCAAGATTCATGATGCCCTCCAAGCCGTCCATCATGTCCTGCGTCTTCCATCCAGCCATCGCCATATACTGCATCCCCTGTGCAGCTTCTGATGCGCTGAACTTTGTTTTTGCGCCCATTTCACGGGCTTTTCCTCGCAGTTTATCAAGATCCGTTCCTGTTGCTCCGGAAATTGCTGATACTTTCGACATTTCACTGTCAAAATCCGCTGTCGTCTTAACAGCCGCAACTCCAAGCCCTGCAATACCGGTCGATAACGGAAGAAGTTTCTGCCCCACACTCGTTAATGTGCCGCCAACCTTTTCTGCTTTTGCTGCATATTCATCAAATGGCGCACGCGCAAGTTCTGCGTTCACATTTTTCAATTCCGCTTCCATTTCAGTCAGCGCAGCTTTCGACTGATTCACTGCCGCTTCCTGCTTCGTGATCGCTGTTTCTGTTTTTGTGATCTGGCTTTCACTGGTGGACAGCTGCGAAGACAACTTTTCATATTCTGCTTTCAGCTTCTGTGTTTCTTCGCTGTCTTCGCCTGTCGCTTTCGCACTATCTTCATATGCTTTTTTTGCCGCTTCAACCTTTGTCTTCAGCTGATCGTGCGCTGTTTTTTGCAGTTCCAACTTCTGTTTTAAGTTGTCATACTGTTGTCCATTCTGTTGCACGATTCCCTTTTGAACATCTATCTTCGATGTCAGTTCGGTCACTCTTGCACGCAGGGCGTCCTGCGCGGATCCGCTTAACTTTGCTTGTGCCGCAGCCAGCGAATGCTGTGCCGTCAGGTTTTTCATCTCTGCTGCTGCCTGACGCATCGCCTGCTGATACTGCGACGTTTCTGCCCTAATCTCAATTAAGGTCTTAGCCATGTTTCGCGTTCCTTTCTTTACTTCTCATCGACCGTCCTAATCTCGAATGCCGCATGATCTAAAAGGCTCATGATGTCCGCTTCTATGCACTGCTGATATGAGTTTTTCATAAGATTGATACAGATCTTCACTATCCGATCCACATTTTCCCTGCATATCTTCCACAGGTTTTCACCCGGATCTTCATCGTTATATCCATTTTCTTCGTCATATGCGTCGAAAGCAGATTTTTCTTTCTGTATCTTTTCAGGATGTTCTGGATTAAGATCCAGAAATTTCTTCGTGATCACATCCTGCATCATGAAATGGATTTCTTTCACAGCTGACAATACATCTTCCGGATCGGCTTCTTCCACCTCCCGCTGTCTTGCTCCGAATACTGTCATTAAAATCTTCGTATTTGCTTCAAAAGCATCACTGATCGAATCACTGTCATTCCGTTCCATGATTTCCGTATATCTGCGATACATTTCCACTGAAATCGTCGTGCAGACATATTCTTTGTGTCCACACGACAAGATCAGTTCCGGCATCACTTGCCATTTGTAAAATTTTTCGCGAAGTCTTCCGTTCTTTTATCAACCTTTTCACCCACTGATACATCCATCAATGCAAATTCCATCACGATCGAATCCGGTGTCATTCCGGTTTCAGCATCCAGCATGTCATCTGTTGTGAACTGGTTTCCGTACATTTCAACAATAACGTCCATCATATCCATGAACTGCTGTCTTGTGTACAACGCCTGTTTCGCTTCTGTGTCCATAATGCTGTCGCGCACTTCCAGATAGCGCAAATATGCCATCGTGGACATCTTCTGCGGCATCGTATATTCTTTGTTGCCGATGATAATTGATCTTTTCTTTGTTTTAGCTGCTGCCATTTCTTTTCCCTCCTGTTTTATGCTGCATCCGGTTTTTCCTGAACTTTTGAAAACCAGTCTTTGATCGCTGCCGCTGCTTCTGTATGTTCCGTAAGAAGATTGCTTTCATCAACGCTGCATTCATATCTTCCATCCATCTGACGGGCATAAAAATCGCCCTTCAATGTTGCTGTCTGCGTTGTTTTTGTTTCCCCTTCTGTTTCGTAATTATCTTCAAATCCCTGACCGAATCTTCCACAGTACAGCCATTTGAATTCATACTTGCCATTCAGCTTCTTCGCGCGCCATCCAAGCGCAAGTTCTGGTGCTTTGTCATCCTTCGTCTTGATCAGGAATCCTTTTTCATACAGATGCCCGAATACCTGTGACTTATCCTGTGGCGCCAAACTGTTCACTTCCAGTTCCACGCTTGTCCCTTTGTATGACATGTTTACATCTTCAACCGAATCATCACTGTAAATTTTTTCAGTTTCAAATTCATCGCTGATCTTTCCTGTGATCGCGCGTGCTAACTTTGACGGCGTTTCTGCCGCGTATTCCGTTTCTGTATTCGTTGTAACTTTTGCGATATGAATATCTCTGAACGATACAGTCCTGCTTCGCACGATCTTTTCTTTTTCCGCTGCCATGTTTATTCCTCCATTTCCTCTGCTTCTTTCAAAATTAAAAATCGCATCGCATTGATAAAGATCCCCGTATCTGTTTCATTCTGATCATTTCCTTCCTGAAATAGAAATCCGTTTTCCTTCATCAGTTTTTTTATTCTTTTCACAAGTGCCTGCTGATCGCTCCGTGACCAGATATTCACTTGTATGCTTGCCGCTTCAATTTCACATTCATCATCTGAATGTGCATCTTCTGTGTCTCGTAGCTTCCACAGTGTCACATGAAGCCGTTTCAGGCTTTCGTCATACCATCCTTGCTGTACGATTGTTCCTTCATCTGAAATCGGCTTCAATGCTTCCGCCGCCAATCCAATAACATCCACTGTTTTATCCTCCCAGTTTTTCGTTCAATGCTTTCTGGTACTCTTGATCAGCTATCATGTGATATTCGCTTTCGCACTCCGATTTCGTATTATTCAGGAAGTCCCGTGGCGGCATTTTTGATGTCCCCCACTCCACAAACTTCATGTAAAACCAGTTTTGCGCGTCGCCATTCAATTCCCATCCGACTTCGCCTTTTTTGGTCGTTACCTTCTTAGGAATGTTGTCCCGCGCATGTCCCGGCGGTCTGTATCCATTCCGTCCTGACTTCGAATTGTCAGCAGATCTTGCCATGTGTGCCTTCATCTTCGGTTCTGTAATATCGGCGGATCTCTGAAATATTTTTTTATTGATCGCTCCGATTTCAGCACTTGACGACAGGGCTTCCACACCACGCTGTACTTCCTCAAATCCTTCAAATCGGAACGATATTTCCATCTCTATTTCCTCCTGTCAGTCGTGTCTGTTGGCTTTCAGTTGCACATACTGCCTGTCATTTTGTTTGAAATCCGTTGCATAAATGTCATATCTGTCGCCTTCAAATTCGATCAAGAAATCTTTTGCATGTACTTTAATCTCTTTTATACGTCTGCAATATCTCACTTCAAATACGATTGCATTTTCCAGTCTGACATCCAGTGCTTCATACAATTCCTGCCCGTAAAGGTTTCTGATCTCACACCATGCTTCATAAAACAGTGTCGGTTCTTTTTCCTGCTGCCGTCCGTTTTCCAGACTTTTGTTTCGCTTATAAAACTTGATCCTTGCTGTTGCCATGCTATCCCCTTAACGTTTCTTTCAGCATCATTGACTGAATCGCGTACCTGATGCGTTCCGTTGAATCAGATGTGATTTTCCCGTTGTTGTACATTCGATCCCTGTGATCGTATAATTCCTTCACATACGAACAGATCAGTATTTTCTGCCTATTTGTTGGCTTTTCCGGATCGAATGACGGAATCAGTTCCTTCATTTCATCGATGACAGCATCATGCATTAGTTCGATCATGCTGTCATCGTCTGTATAATCGACGCGCAGATACTGCTTTAATTCCTTTAGGCTCATATCATCACGCCCCTTTTTTGTTAGCCAGCCACAGCAACGCTGATTTCTCCTTTAACAACCGCAGCTTCATCGACAGACTGAACGTCAAATCTGTCACGAACCTTGATTCCCGTCAGATCCTTCGCCCACAGATCTCCCGCTTCAGTAGAAAGTTCGATCGTCATTTTCTCACGGTCAAACAAGGTAACAGCTTCCTTCAGATCTCCCATGTATACCGGATATTTGTAACCAGTCACATCGTTTTTGTCAGATCCTGTTCCGCCTTTTAATACATTTGTGCTTTTCAGTGTCTTATTGCTCACAACCTTTACCGGATACTTGCCAAAAAGAAGTGTCTTTGTTGCATCTGTCGAATCCGGCTGCATGATGTACTTGCCATCCTTATCCTTCAGCTTGTCCATGTAGTTAAAGCCATCCTGATTCGTCAATACAATAGAACTTACTGCAATCGCCGGATCTAGCTTCACGTTGAATACATCTTTGAAATCATCAAAAGTCGCAACCGCAACTTCTTTTCCTTTTGTGATTGTGTTAATCACATTCAGAATTGCAGCATTTCTTGTCGCTCTCGACTTCTTTGCGATCCACTTATTCAGATATGCAAGGATATTCGTAGCAGTGTCCTGAAGCAGTTCGCGTGTTGTCTTCAGAATTCCGCCCTTTTTCTTGATTGCATACTTGATCTGTTTCAGGTTCGGTGTTTCTTCCTCTCCGAATTCTCCACCTTCATCCACGTCGCCCCAAGGTGTACTGTCTGCATCAACTTCGATCACACGGGATCCACTCATTGTCGCTACCTTTTCGACATTGACGTACTGTTCCAGATCGTTTTCTGTACGGCGCAGTTCAATGATGTCTGTGCTTACATCCTCCGGAACCGTAAAACCTCCATCCTCGTCTGCGCCTTCCTTCATCATGTTTTTGAAGCTGTCCATGATCTCCTGATCTTCTTCCGGCATAGCACGTTTACGAAGACCACATACGATCCTGTTTACAAACGCTTTGCACACCTGCGCTTTGCTGTACTTTTTAGACTTCTGACCATCTTCAATTTCCTTCACCTTCCCATTGTGTAAAGAATCCTTGATACCATCGTCATCGTCTTCTTCCATTTCCATCAGCATGTCGAATTCTTCCTGCATCTCACGAAGTTCCGCCATCTGATCCTTCATTTCCTGTGTTTTTCCCTGCCCCTGAAGACCTCTGATCGCATTTTTCTTGTCATTGATCTTCTTCAGCAATGCCCTTGCTGCTTTGCTCATTCTGTTTTCCTCCTTAGATTCCGAAAAGTTCCATTTCTTCGATGATTGCTTCTTCTTCGGCTGTAATCTTCGCCGTCACATCATCTGCGCTTTGTGTTTTAATGCCTTCTGGTGCTTTTTTGAAATTCTCCATCATCCAGCCAACACAGGCGGCGACCGCTGGACGTTCTTCGATCTGCACATCGAAGATTTCCTTTGCTTCCTCTGCCGTCATCCATGTTTCGGCATTGATCAGATCTGTGACTTGTTCTTCTGTCACGCCTTCTTTCACTCGTCCCATATATATGTCCGTGATGCTTTTCTGACATTTATCCAGTTCACTGATCAGCCGCTGAAAATCATCCGCATTTCCATATGCCCATGACAGCGGTTTGTGAATCATGATCTGCGCTCCCGATGACATTACAATCGAATCACAAGCCATCAGGATCACGGATGCGATCGACGCAGCCATTCCGTCCACGATGCCTGTTTTATGTCCGGTATGCCGTGATAAAATGCTGTGAATCGCTATCCCGGCAAATACGTCACCACCGCCACTGTTGATGTACACCGTCAGTTCAGCCCCCGGTTCAATCTGATTCATAAAATCCGATATATCCTGCGGGCATGTATCTTCATCGCACCATGCTTCCCATGTTGAAGAAACAATGTCACCGTATATATACAGCTCTGCTGCATTATTCGATACATTTCTGAATTCCATAAATCCAGTATTTTCAATCTTCTTTGTTTTTGGATTTCTCCGTGAAAAATTGAATTTATTCTTCATCGTTTTCCCCTCCTTCCTGCGATTCTTTTTCATCAGGTTCTGTTCCGGTCGTGTCTGCCTGATCTCCTTCTTCCGGATCCTTTTGCGTTTTCTGATCCGTTTCCGGCTGTATAGGAAGCACGCTTTGCTGCTGTGCATTTCCCGCTTTTTCGTACTGCTTTCCAACTTCTGTGATCGGAATATAATTTCCGTTCACGATCAGCTGATCACCGCCTTCTGCATCCATCAGATCCAGTTTTCGTCGGCATTCATTCACTTTTTGAATTCCGTTCTGGACACCTGTTGCGAAAATCTCCATCTGTGTCTTGCTGTCAGTTCTTAGCAGAACTTTTTCATTCAGTTTGTAATATTTTCCTTCGCTGAAGGCTTCTTCATCTGTCAATAACTTATAATTAACCTCTTCTTCGTACTGCTTTAATACAAAAAGCATCGTGTCTGTTAGGAATGACAACTGCTGCATTTCGCTGTTGCTGTACGAAGATTTTGTGTAATCATTGATCTGATTCGGCTTGATTCCGAATGCAGCTGCGATCTGAAGTGCTGAATATTTCTTTAGTTCGATGAACTGACTGTCCGAAAGTTTAATATCCAGTGGCGTCAGCTTCATCCCAAGCGGAACCGGAATGATTTTTCCTGCATTTTTTGCGCCTGATCCGAATTCTTCAAATGCCTGCACCAGTTTTTCTTTTAAATCTTTGTTCAGATCTCCTGTGTATTCCAGTGTTGCTTTCCCAGTCAGTCCGCTTTCATATAAGCTGTTCAGATAGTCCTGTGATGCCGCTGCGCCCTCCACAGTCGTCTTCAATATCGCCTGCACAGGAAGCCCCGTAATACCATCCAAGCTGTGTGATGTCTTGAAATGCAGAACTTCATCTGTCCCGAACACATATTGCTGCCCGCTGTATTTATCGTTGTAGACATACCAGATCTTTCCTCTTCCTCCGAAGTATCCTTCATCATCCACTACAATCTGCACGCAGTTCGACGGCATAATCCACAAGTCCATGACTTTGTATTCTCCGCCGTATTTTTTTCTTTTGAACTTCGACCTGACATATACATACGCATTTCCGAAGTGATTTCGGTTCATTTCCACGGCATTCCAGAAAGCTGTGGGCGTCATAAACGGATTCGGTCTGTTTTTCAGCAGTTTCGCAACATCCGACAGTTCTGGTTCAATGATCCCTTTTTCAGTTTTTTGATAATATTTCCACGGTATTTTTGCCAGCGTTTCAGACATCATTTTCAAACATGTGAAGTACGTTACTTCCGCCATCACATCCTTGTTTTTTCTTTTCACACCAAGCCATTCAAGAAATGATTCTTCCTTCATCGCTGGTGATGTTTCCACGGTGAAGTTCATTTTTTTTGCAATCCATCCTTTGAACTTCTGCCATACATTCAACCCGCATCACCCCCTCGCCTGTTTTTTCTTACTTGCTTCATATAGTTTCAGCCATTCTTCGACCGATTCTGCTGTATTCTGTTTCACTTCGCCTTTCATTGCAGCTGTCCATGCGTCAATGATCGCATCTATCACGTCGATTCGTTCTGTCTGATACTCTTTGTCGATCTTGATTTCTCCGAAACTGTTGGAAGTTGTCTTTGCATTCGCGATCGACCATTTGATCATCGCGTTTCCATCGTGTTCCACATTTCCTGATTCAATTTCAAGTCTGAAGTCAACCGTTGCATCATTCAGTGCCTTTGCTGACTGTGTTACAGCCACGCTGTCGAATCCCAACGCTTCCAGATCTGTCAAGAAAGCTGACGCATTATGCGGATCGTAAAGAATAAATTGCACATCCAGTTCATAATCGGTGATGATTTTTTCCAAGTAGGTTAAAATATACCGATAGTCAGTTTTTACCCCGCCCATCGTTTCTGTTACCGTCACAAGTCCGTCGCGGATCCATAAGTCATATTCCGTCCGGTCTGTTTTGATATGTTCTTCAACCCTTCTTTTCGGTATGAAACTGTGTGCATGAACAAAATATTTTCTGACATCATCTTTCAAGAACGGAAATACGATCGCCAGTGATGTCAAATCTCCACCAGCAGAAAGATCCAGCCCCACATAGCACTTCTGTCCCCGAAAATCCTCTAGTGTCTTCTTTGTCGCGCCATTTTGCCACAATTCCATGTCTTTCAGATAGACATCATTCGTCCATTGAATCCACATGTTCAGCTGTTTCACAATGAAATCGCGCAAACTGGATCCGCCCATTTCTTTCGCTGTTTCAGCAATCGGAACCATGTTTTCAAGTGCTTCCAGATCATATTGCAGGATCGGATTCGCCTTGATCCAGTTCTTCGGCGTCCACATGTCGTCTGTTTCATCCATTTGTGCGATGTATACAAACTGTGAATCATTGTGTGCAATGCCTTTCAGTACCTTCACGCAATATTCATACAGCGCATAGCATGGTGACTTCAGATCGAACCCTGCTGTCGTGATCACGCTGATCAACGCAGATTTCATCTTCTTGATTCCGCCTTCCAGAAGTTTGTACATCTGGTCATTTTTGTGTGCATGGTATTCATCAACAATTCCGAGATACGGGCGGAATCCGTCGATTGACTTCGTATCTCCTGAAAGTGCCTTTATTTTGCTATGCGTCAGCAAACAATCTATTGTGCTGTTGTGTTCGTGTACATTGAAACATTCATCCAGATCAGGATCCGACCGGATAAACTTCACAATTTCATTGAATACGATCAGCGACTGATCTTTTTTCGTTGCTGTGCAGTATATCTGACCGTATTTGTACTTCTCAAAATTTCCGTAATATGCAGCCAGAATTCCATTCAGAAAAGATTTGCCGTTCTGTCTTCCAAGTTGCACATATGATGTTCGGAATCTTCTGTGTCCGCCTGTTTTTGTCCGCCATCCGTTCAGATTTCCGAGAATAAAACACTGGAATGCGTAACATTCGACCTGTTCTTCCTCTTCGCCTTCTGCGATGGTCAATGTTTCAGCGAATTCAATGATTCTTTCCGCCTGCTCCACATCAAAATAGTATTTATATGGCGCAGCCTTTGACTTTTCGATGTCGTCCAGATGACGCTTGCAGGCAAGTTTTACCAGATCCCCGGCAATTATTTTTCCCGCAAGGACATCCGCAGCGTACTGTGTCGTTCTGTCCTGCATCGCATCATCACGCAAACTTGTCTTTAAATTTGTTTGTCTTCGGTGCTTCCGGTGCTTTTGGAATAATCAGGCGGCATCTTGACGATACTGTCAGTCCAAAATCTGCTGCACCCTGTCGGCACTGCTTGAAATACCTGTCCTGAATGATCGCCAGACGTTCCACCTGACTGTTCACAACCTCATGTTCCGCCATGATCGGATTGCCTTCTGCATCTTTTTTCCCTGTGTCGTATGCCACAGTTACCATTAGCTGCTGCTTTGCGATCGTTTCTGTCACTTCTCTGTATTTCTCCTGCGCGATTACTAACCGCGCCAGTGCTTCCACGTCCAAGTTTGAAATCAGGTCGATCGCCCGCAGTTCTTTCACCGTTTTTCTGAATGCCTTTTTCTGCGTAGCTGTCAGGTATGACGGCGGCGTCACTCTGTCCGACGGTGCTTTCACTTCTGTCCGTTCTCTTTCTGCGATCTCTGCCTTTGTCAGATGTTTCTTTCCTTTTGCTTGTACCAGCGCGATCGGCTGTCGTTGTCCTGCCATTTATATCGACCTCCTTTCCCGCTGCTTTTCCTTGCGGATTGTGTCAGAATCTGACACATGACCGTTTGCCCTTATATCTGAAATTTCCGTGGGGAGTTTTCTCCACAGAATAGAGGGGGCGCGACTAATCAAGCCCGGTCAAAACTTTTTCGATACCCCCTACCCCTTTCCAGTGCTGTTGGATAATGTTCCGCAACAGCTCTTGCGTCTGTCTTTTCGTTGCTTCATCCTTCTTGTACAGCGCACTGATTATCCCGTGGTTTGCATTGCTTAATGGGAATAGGTTTTCCACGTTCAAGCATTGTGTCCAGTCTTCTTCTATCTCCGTGATGTGGTGTACCATGTCAGCCACAACAATCTTGTGTTGAACATAGTACGCATACATATCCAAGCTGTCATATAAAGACAGTGCAAACGCCCGTACTTTGCGCCATTCCGCCGACACATAGAAAGCCGCTGCTTTCTTATTTCTTCGGCGCAGATTGTATTCCATATGCCTTGACATCTTGTCGCTTTCCTTTGCTTCGCAGTCCGGACACAGGCGTAATTCCTGCGGTATCAATGCCCCGCATTTACATCTGTGTAATAGCACTATGTACCACCTTCTTTCGTGCTATATACACACTGCACGCAGGCATCTTTGCAGATGCCCGTCGCAGTGTTCAGAAGGGCGTGGAAATGGCAATAAAAAAGCGACTGCACATTTCTGTACAATCGCTTCTTGCAACTTTCCACGCTATCAGTTTACATCTTTCATCCCACCATTAAAACCCCAGCTTTTCCCCAACTTTTCCCCAAAAAGAAAAGCAAAAAGGATTTCTTTTTTAATATTTTTCAACGCCATCTATCCCGAATAACTTCACTGACATTTTCCTGATCAATTCTTTTGACCATCTGGACGGTGTGTTCTTTCCGCAGTTCTGGATGTCTGCAATCTCTTCATACGATACCCCATCAATATAATGCATCTTAAATGCATCGTATTTGTATACCATTTCTTTCGTTTCATATTCTGCCCGCAGTTCTTCCATTGCTCTGTCAATATTCGCAATCATCATCGCTGTCTTCATTTTTGATCTGCGAACGCTTCCAAGATGTGCGCCTTCTCCTCTGAATACATCATACTGTTCTTCCTTCAGTTCTTCTTCCTCTGATACTGCGCTTTCAATATGTCTTTTCATTTCGATGTATTCTTCCATCAGCATCCGCGTGTTGTGCAGTACCTGCTGCCTGCGGATCTGTCTTTCCGCTTCCAGTGCTGTCTGCACCACCTTCTTCACGAAGGTTTCTTCATTCTTTTCCTTTTCCTGCTCCATATTTGCCACACCATCCTTCCTTTATTATCCTTTTGTCGTCTTCTTTTTCGGTGGTCTATACTGCTGCCGTTTTGGTCGTTTTACCATCGGAATTCCTCGCCTTCTGCGCTCATTGTTTGACATCTGGCTTTTCTCCTCATAATATCGCCGCCATAATTCTCTTTTTCTGATCTGTGCTTCTGTCATCGTATTATTTTCATGTATACGTCTGAAAACCTCTGATATTTTGTCAGCTACCTGCCGTATATTTTCCATTATTTCCGTAAACACCATATTCAGCTTTACAGCTGCATCACTGATCATTTTCAATGTTTCCGCTGCCTTATCCGGCGACAGATTCCATTCCGCTTCTGTTTTTCTGATCACTTTTTCCACTTCCTCCGGTTCGACCTGCATTTTAGCCGCAATATAGAATTTTCTGTCTTCATATGCCGGAAGATCTTCGATTTTTCGGATTTCTGCATCTTCTGTTTCCTTTTTTTCTTCCGGTAGCGGAATATCATTTATAGGAATTACCTTTTCTGTCTTCTGGTCTTTTTCTTCGATCTGAATTCCGCCTTTTTTGTATTTTTTCATTCCGATCTTCATTTTTGTTTCTTCGATCGCCTGTCCTACTTTTCTAAACGCTTCTTTCAGCCCCATATCGTCACATCCTTCCTTTTCGCTTAATTGAAGGGCAATTCTTCGTCGATGCCTTCCGGTATATTCATAAATCCATCATTTTCCGTCTGATCCGGTTTTTGATGTCCTCCTGTTCCTCCGGATCCTTCTGCTGCCGCTTTGCTTTCTGCAAATTCAATGTCTTCTGCGATCACTTCCGTCGTGTATACTTTGATATTGTCTTTATTTGTGTAGCTTCCCGTCTGGATCCGCCCAGTCAATACAATCTTCGTTCCCTGATGCACATACTTTTCCACAAATTCCGCGCTTTTCCCAAAAGCAACGCAAGAAGGAAAATCAGCATCTTGCTGACCTTCCTGTTTTCTGCCCCTTCGATCGACCGCAAGCGTAAATCTTGCAATCGCCATTGAATCCTGTCCCTGTGTGTATCTCACCTGCGGATCCCGTGTTAAACGTCCCATCAAAATCACTTTGTTCATGTTTTTCTTCCTCCTGCTTTATGTATCCCACTGGAATTAGTATTCTTCTTTCTCCTTTGTCTTCAACGTCGTATACTTCCCCTGTTGCAAGTACAATCTGTGTTTTGCTCATTCTCGCCTTTCTAACAGCCTTTCGGTCATCTGTTCATACAGCTTCTTGAATATATCTCTTTCCGTCCTTGTCTTGATCAGTTCTTCGTTTGTTTCCATCTGGACTTTCGTTTCCGTCTTTTTCTCCTCTGTTTTTTTCTCTTCTTTCTGATCAGCAACAACTGTTTTGTCCTTTGTCGCCCCCCCATCGCCTAAACCGATCGAGATCATCAGCCCTATGTCGATGTTCTGCATCTCCTGCGCTGTACACACTCCGATGTATTTCCCAATGCGTTCCACAGCGACTGTGTGGATCTGTTCACACAAAACAGTGCTGACGCGCCCTGTTGATCGAATCGTGCAATGTGTCGGAAGTTCATTCTTCGGCTGCGTCGTCAAATATACAACTTCCAGTGTCTGACTATTTTTATTATTTTTATCATTACTGACGATCACGCCCGGTCTGTCTGCCTGCTGTTCGCTCCCTGTGTTGTATCCGCCCCGGCTTATATAATAGATTTCTCCTCTTTTTACATCATCTTTCGGAAGTGTTGTTATCTGCATCTTTCTTTTCCCCTTTCCTGTCCATAACTTTAATGCCCCGACCGATTGCCTTTACTGTAATTACGATCAGTCCCGCAAGAATCACTGCTGCCAGTATCATCACAAGCCAGATCAGCAACGATCCTGTTGCATTTATCATTCTTTCGATGTTCATCTGCATCATGATCCGATTTCCTCCTTATATTGTTCCTTCAGCATAATCATTCTTTCTTCCTGCTGCTTCTTGATTTTTTCATCTTTCATGATCAAACGCTGGATTGTCTGTGCCCTGCTCCGGATCTGTCTATGCAATTTGATCTGTCGTTCTACCTGCTGCCGTTTCTGAATCAAAAACTGCATTTCATGGTCTACAATCAGCACTGTGTATTTCTTTCCGCATTCCTGACAGGTAAAATACTGTTCTGTTACGTTGAAGCCCTCTGCCTGTCTTGCAATAACTCTCGTTTTCACATTTATGTGTTCAATTACAGATCCGCAGGCGTCGCAAACAACTTCTGATCCGTTTCTGTACGCTTCTTCATTGAATTTCTTTTCCATGTCGTTCTCCTTTCCTATGTTGCAGGCATCAGGATATCTTGACTGCTTTCCTGATCCGGCTGCGCGTGTGCGGGCATCACCCCGCACATATGCGCCATCATTGCAGCGATCGCTGTGTCAAATTCCGGTTCCAGCTTTTCATACTGATCATCCGGCATCGTTTTCCATAGCTGCGTCTGGATTTCTCTAATTCCGTTCATAGCATTCATCAGTCTATCCTGTGTCAGCAACTTCTTTGCACTGTATGTCTTCAATTCTGGTTTTATAAATTTATCTTTATCTGCCATCAGTCTTCATCCCCCAAGTCAATCAATCCCAGTGCTTCCGCATCGTAGACATCCATGATCCCGATGACAGCATATCCTTCAATGATCGCACTGGATGTCTGCGCATTGTCTGCGCATGTAATGCACACACGCATCTGTTCGCCTGTTGACCTTCCATCGCAGAATGCAAGCAGCGTCAAAATTTCCTTTTCTCTGTATCCTGCCTGTTCCTCTTTTACAATCATGTGACGGATCTTTCCTTCTTTGATGTTTTTGAACAATTCCGCCGACACCCGCATCATTCGCGCTTTCTTTTCATCCGAAGGTAGGTTCTGCATCTTTTCTTCCTGTTTCATTTCAGTCAGCTTTTTCGCCGTTTCCCTGTCGATTGCCGCCTGTTCCTCGCCATATCGCTGTTCCGGCGTCTTTTCAGCTTCCGCCTTATCAACATAACGATCACAGTCCTGACATGTCCCTGTTTTCACGTTGCATTCTGAATATCGCTGGCATGAATAGCAAAGTGATGTGATGCTTTCCGGATGTGCCTGCTGCCATTCTTCTTCCTGCTCCTCTTCTGCTTCCTCCTGCTCCCATTCCTCCGGATCTTCCGGCAAATTCATCTGTCCCGGAATTTCTGCTTTCTCTGCTGCTTCTTCGATCTCTTTCTTTGCCTGTTTCACTTCTTTTAATGACAGCCCGCCTTCTTTGTACTTTTCCAGCAGTTCCATCTGCTTATCCTCTGCCATTCCGCTAATTTCATATGCTGCTGAGAAGGTCAGGCGACCTTCTTTCAGTTCTGCCGAAAATTCCGGAATCAAATGCTTGTTAATACTTTCAATCTGTGCAATCTTCGTTCCGGTCGTGTTCATGATTGAAGCGATCACATCACGCAGACGTCCGCTGTCCAGTTTGTACCCCTGAAGCGTCAATCCATTATCCTTCATGTACTGAAGCGATTCCTTCAGGCGTTTTTCCTCTTCCAACATGTCCACGATCGTCTTGTCACGATACGCATTCGCAATGATCAGCTGTACCATTTCTTCATTCTCTTCAGCTGCGCTTTTGATCTGGCATGTCACCGTTTCAAAATCTTCATATCCCTTTTCCAGTAACAAATTCAATGCGCGCCATCTTCTTTCCCCGGCGATGATCTTATATTCTCCGCGTTCACACGGCGCATATGCCACTGTCATATTCTCCATCAGACCAACCGCCAAGATCTCCTGTGCCAGCTGTTCAATTCCCGGCATCGAATAAAAATTTCTGTCATTGCTGTAAATCTTCCGGATGCTAATGTCCCGTGTCCGGAATCTTGCTTTCGGTTTCTCTTCTGCTGCTGCCTTGCTGTTTTTATTTAAGGCATCCATTACGCTCCATCCTGCTGCCATGTTTATTCCTCCTCTGCTTTCATCATGATCGTTATCTGTTCCAGCACCTTCCGGCTTGCGTTCTTCACATCCGCGTGTGAATCACTTCTGTCTTTTTCTATGTACTTCTGAATCAAACGCTTTGTCTTCTCCGGATCCAGAACGATCCTAAACTTCGCAATCGCTTCATCGAACCTTTTCTGTATCTGTTTATCCGTCATATTACTATCATCAATTTCACGAAAGATCGGTTCTGCTTCCGATTCGTCAATCTGATCAATAATGTCTGTGATCTCCTCTTGCAGATCCTGCATTTTCTTTTTCAGTTCGTCTGCCTGCTTTGCCCTGTCCTGAAGCTGGTTAAATGTCTTCAGGCTAATCGTTACCTGTCCATCAATTTCCATGTCTATCCCTCCATATCTTTCAGCAGTTCTGTCACAACATTCCGATAATCCTGTGTCACAATACAATTTTTAGAAAACTTCGGAAGCGGCACGCGCTGCATTGTCGCTTTTTCTGCAATGATAGATCTTCTAACAGCTGTCACGAAGCAATCTTGTCCAGATGATTCTTTCAGCCACGCTTCCACCTGAAGGCTTGTCTGGTTCTTCTGTCGCATGGTCATTAAAATCTTCATGCGGATCCGGTCATTCAGGCTTCGCAGATCTTCCAGCTGTTCATCCATATTCGCAATCGCTTCAATTTCAAATCCGCCGATCTTAACCGGAAGGATCACAAGATCCGTCGCCACCAAAACATTCGTCACGGTCATATCCAGCAGTAAGCCGCAATCAACCACGCAATAATCATATACATCCTGCACTTCCAGCATTGCAGCTGCAAAACGAAGGATCTGATCTTCTTTTTCGTTCAGCAACAGGTTCATGTTCGTCCGCATTAAATATCCATTCGCTGTGATGATGTCAATATTGTGATACGGTGTTGTCTGGATCAGGTCTGTTGTCTTGTAAGATCCTCCGACGCTTCTGTGTCTTTCCAGTAATTCGGACATCCCGATCCCTTCCGGTTTGTATCTATCGTACAGCATTGATACATTGCCCTGCTGATCCGCATCGACCAGCAACACCTTCTTTCCCTGCTCTTCTCCCAGCAGGTAAGCGATCGAAGCCGCCGTCATTGTTTTGCCGATCCCGCCTTTCTGGTTCATAATTGCGATTGTTTTCATGATGTGTACCTCCTATTTCACAATTTTGAATTTTTTTCTGTTTCTTTTTGCCTGCTCCTCTGTGATGATATATTCATCACATTCCTGTTTCCATTTATCCGGATTCTTCGTATCTCCGTCATACCATCTGCACTCATCGCATACGAAGCAAGGTTCTTTTGCTTCTCCGGTGCAGTTGTCTATCGTTTCCACGCTGTTCGCACAGTGATTGCATATGCAGCCGCCGCAAGAAAAAGCGTAATCACTTCGCTTCATAGTATTCGTTATACTGGCAACGCTTGCACTTTCGATCCAGCTCCCCGTCATCTGCATTTCTGCATCCGGTACATTCTCCGCGGCTGCTGATCACTGCTTCCTTGAATCCGAATTTTTTCTGCCTTTGCGCCAGTTCGCAGTTTTTCAGTGCTTTCCTTGCCTGTTTGGATCTTTCTTCTACTCTTTGAAAATAATACATTTCACTTTCCCGTTCTTTCTAATCATCAGGTTCTGTTCTGACATTGTATCTTCTCTTTTTCCAGCATCAATTTTCTTCAGGTTGATATATTCTTGCAGTACCCGGATCGCTTCTTCTGCCCCATAGCAAACTGTGCAGTAATGTCCTGCTGCCGCCAGTGCCTTCAGCATTTTCTTCTGGCTGTCTTCCAGTCTTCCGGTATCGTATTTCATTTCAATGTACAAACCGTTGTACATTCCCATCGGAACCGGAAGACACAGATCCGGAATCCCAGCTTTCACGCCCATCTGTTGCAGTTTCACCGCTTCTGCTTTGTTGCGGCTCCCCCCATTCGGGCAATGATGCAGCAGTTCCAGTTCCGGATGTGCGTTCTGGTTCCATCGCGCCCAGTCCATGACGCTCATTTGCTCTGTATCCTCGCTTCTTCTTGCGTATCTTCGATTCACTCTTCTTCCTCCTTGCATATGTTCCAATATTTGCAGAACAGGCAGCAGCGATGGCATTGCTGGATCCTGATCATACGGATCATGTGCTGGATCTTCTTTGCGATGCTCCTGATCATCTGCGTCCCTCCTCTGCTTTCTTTTTCTCTTCCTTCAGCTGTTGCGCTCGATCCATAATCTTCGTGTTGTATGTATACTTCACAACGCCCTGATCCCACAGATTCGCTTTTGCGCCCCGCTTCCCGTAGTTATAAACTGCCAGTGTATAGTACGGAAGATCTTCATCTGATACTGTTCCACGAAGATCGTTCTGTATTTCTGACAGATAATTCACGCCAACCAACACATTCTGATATGGATTCTTCAGGTCATACGCTCCCAATTCTTCCATCCTTTGCATGTGCCATTTTTCCGATACCTGCATCAAACCGATTGACGTTCCATTGTCGCCTTCAGCGTCCCATCTGCATCTGGATTCCTGTTCGATCAATGCAAAAACCATTTCATAATCGACGCCATTCTGTTCACATACAATGTATGTGTATACCTGAATGATCGTCGGTAACTCTCCGCCTGCTGCCTTGCATTCTTCAGATATTTCATGATAATAAAATCCTGTCACTTGATCGCTCCCCCAGTCCTGCGACATTGTATTCCATGGAAAATCATATGTACCATACAGACTTTTGCATCCATATACATCCGTCATGTCTGTCTGCTCCACTGGATCCTGCCGATCATACAATTCTTCGATCTGCTCCTGCTGCTGCCTGATCTCCTGATCCCACGCCTGCACCTGCTTTTCAAATTCGTGCATTTGTATTGTCAACACCAACAGGAAAATGATCAGTGGCATCGCAAGCATTGCCGGATTCCTTGCAATGAAATCCCATGCAGCACATACGATCTTCAAAGTCTTCCTGATCAGTCTTTTGATCTTTCTTCGTGCCGTTCTCCTACTTCTTGCCCTTGTCATGTGCCGTTCCTTTCCTCAACCGCATCCGCCCGTATATGTAGAACCTGCCGTTGAACGTGTTATATTTCACTTCTGCTTCAGCAAAATCATATTTATCGCCATACCATTTCATCAAATGATCGCAGACATTCAGATCTCCTTTTACGATCCTGTCCACATCCTTCTGTTTCGTTTTGTAATGATTGACTTTTTCTTTCGGTTTCCGCAGTCCCTTTGATGCACACCATGTCTTTTGATACTTGCCTTTTTTGCTTTTCTCTTTCGTGATGTACCTTGCCATTCCGACCAGACCGTTTTCATCCCTCTGAAGCCTTCTGATCTCATTTCTTTTTCCAAGATTCCAGACCGCTTCAACTGTGTCCATATCCACATCGCCATCCATAACGATGTGATGATGCCAGCGTCCTTTTTCACTGCATTCTGTGACATACACATATCTTACATTGCTCAATCCCTGCTTCTTTCGCTGGTAATTCAGTCGCCTGATATAGTTCTGCATGTTCTTCGTTGCTACTTCCATCGAAGCGGGCATATTGTCATCCGTGTATGTGAATGTCGCCCATATATCTCTATCCGTGAAGTTCTCACCGATCACCCTTTCGCACATCTTTTTACTGTTTTTATCGTTCAGATTCTTCTGTGCCTGTCTTTGCCTTTTTCTTTTCCCTTCATCCGGGATCTGATCTTTCTGTCCCTTTGTAAACTCTGGATAGATTTCCACTTCCAGCTGATCGCCTGATCGGATCTCCTTCGTTGCATAGATGCTTTTCACCTTGCCTTCCTTCAGGATCCTTTCTTCGTTTGCTTCCTCCATCTTATCCAGACTATTCTTGTATGCTGCTTCATAGTCGTAAGGGACATATACAGCCTTCCTTCTTTTCTTTCTCATTCCCTTTACTTCCTTTAGTTGAATTGTTAGTATCCATTACAAGGTCGCTTTAGGAAGTCCAGAAAAGCGCGGATTCATTGACTTTTCAGGCTGTCCGGTGTACAATATCTTCGATGTGTACTATGGTTTTCGGGCATCGTCCTGAAGCCACCGTGAAGCCTTCTGGTGCCGCCAAGCATACCAGAAGGCTTTTATATTACCCTGCTTTTCTAACGTCCCGCATCGCCTTCCTGACGTTCACTGTCATCCTTCTTTGTTTTCTCCTCTCTCAGAATTATCTTTCGGAAGATGCTTTCAAATATCGGAACCGCTATGCTATTCCCCGCCTGCTTATACAGTGTCATGTAATATCTTCCTTTTCTCTCATGTACAGCTTTCGCAGCTTCAAATTCTTCGTCTGTATATCCCATCAGTCGCCAGCATTCCCGTTCTGTCAAGTATCGGTATCTTCCTGATCCACAGTCAATCACCTGCGCTGGTGTTCTATCCTGTCGCGTTGTAATCGTATAAGCAAAGTCTTTGATCACTGTCGCCCTTTTTATCCCAGACGCGCCGATCACGTTATATACAGATGGCTGTGTGACGTTATATACTTCCGGAACGTTTTCGTTGTCTTCCAAAAATTCGCTGATTTTACGCATAGGCGTCCTGATCAGGCTTGTGAAATCAAATTTTTCACCATTCAGGCAACTGATCGTGAACACTCTTTCGCGTGCTTGTGGCAGTCCGAATTCTCTTGCATCTAAAACATCGTAATTATTTGTATAGCCCATTCGTTCCATCTCTTTTTGATAACGCACAAAATTCGCGATCATATGTTTCGATGTCACATTTTTCACATTTTCCCAGATTACATATTTCGGTTTCCATTCTCCCATCTGGTCAATGATGTGAATCGTTTCCCACATCAAACTCGATCTTGTTTCACTTCCTTCGTCTGCCCCTCTTTGATGTCCGGCTATGCTGAAATCTTGACACGGACTTCCATGTATTAAAATGTCCGGCTTCAGATTCCATCCCACAACAGACTGTGTTTTGTATAGCAGTTCTTCACTGAACATATTGTTATAAGATCGGACTGCTTTTTCATCAATTTCAACGTAGTCGATCGCTTTTGTTGGTATCTTCAGATTTCGCAATGCACATCGCGGGCTTCCTATTCCTCCGAATAGTTCCAAAATCTGCACTGGTCTTTCTTCTGTTGCTGTCATCTGTTCATTTTCCTTTCTATGTACCGCCTTTCGGCATAATCAATCTGCGCTGATCAGCGCAGTCATATATATCACCACACCCCTTCCGGCAACATCTGACGCTGCGTTGTTGCTTTTCGCATTAAAAAGCATCTGAAAACCTGTTGAACATCCGCATAGAATTCTGGCAGTCTATGCCCGCCGCTATTTTTCCACAGTGTTCATCGGACGGCTATCAGCTTGCCATCGTCAGCGATCACGTTGCCATCGTGACCGGACGGGGCTTGCGCCCCGTTTCGGCTTCTATCCTCTGAACTATTCTTCCCATTGATAAGATGTGCAGGCTATGCATCTTTTGCATCTTTCCATCGGTTCGTCCGATACCACGCTTGCAAATCCCATACATGTCCCGTCACTATCCCTTCCTGCATTCCCGATCTTGCGTTGCAAACTACATGTCCGGATCCGTTCTTTTATCCTGCACTTCTTGCAAACGATTTTCTTTCCAACCGTTCCCCCTCTTCTCCTCGTGTATTCTGCCGCCCATGCTCTACTAACTCCTGTATCATTAGATTTCCAGCCCATGATCCACTCGCCGCATACATCGCAATATACGTCCGTTTCTACTGTTCTTTCGATTGCCATTTTCATGTCCTTTGCTTAATAGTCATAATCAATATTTTCATCTGCTTCCGTGTAATATTCCCCGTCATAGCCTTTCGCCATTAGCTGATCGTAGCAGTCCCAGCAAACCAGTCTGAACGGGATCCCGTTGCAGTCCCGTGTGAACTGCATGTCACTTCGTTGCACCTGATGTCCGCACACGGGACATTTCCGGATGTCAGTCGATCTTTTCTTTGTCACTGTCGTTCCTCCTCTCTGTTCTCTTTCATCAGCCAGATAGTTTCATCATCGTTGCAAATTCCGAAGTATTCATCTGTCCGTGTAAAGTTGAATTCAATTCCATAAAACTGTCTGATTGCTAACTTGAAAACTTCCCATCTATCCTGACAGCTTTTACAGGTACGATCCCAGTATCCGAAGCCCAGTCCCTGATCCGGATCGCCAATTCCCGGCGTCGCTTTTCTTCTTTCTTCCAGTGCCTGATCCCACGCCTTAATCGTTTCTTCCAGTTCTCCGCCCATTTCTGTCATCATAAATTTTTTAATATTCAGCTTCATATTCTTCCGCCTTTCATATGTACTTCCCCGATCCTTTTCGGGGAACAAATTATATTGCCTTCTGTGCCATGTCTGCGCTGTACTGCTTTCGGTTTCCATTTTCTGCGCCACCTCTTTTCAGTTCGTGGTAGATGGTGGCTCTGTGAACGTCCATTGCTTCCGCTATCTCTTCTGCACGCTTTCCCTGTTTGCACATCGCTTCAATGGCTTTTCGGTCTTCATAATTCAATCTTTTATATTTCCTTGCCACGTTCTCATTCTCCTTTCCTTTGTAAATAAAAAATGCGGTAAGAGTTTTTAGGCTCTACCGCATTCTGCTTTTTGTGCAAAAAAATAAATGTGGCAGAAGTTTAATACCTCTTGTCGCATTTAATTTTAAAACTTATATATTTATCTGGAATATTTTTGTGTAGCTGTCTCATACAGGTTATTTCCTTTATGATCGATCACAACGATAGCCGGTAAATTTTCCACTTCAAGCTTTCTGATTGCTTCTGTTCCCAGATCCTCATAGGCGATTACTTCCGCCTTCTTGATACATTTTGATAATAATGCACCTGCACCACCGATAGCGGCAAAATAGACCGCGCCGTTTTCTTTCATGGAAGAAATGACCTGCTCAGAACGTTTTCCTTTTCCGATCATTCCTTTTAGACCATGCTGCAACATAAGTGGAGTATATTTATCCATACGACTGCTGGTTGTCGGACCTGCAGAGCCGATCACCTGCCCTTCTCTTGCCGGAGACGGACCAAGGTAATATATGATATTGTTCTCTAATTCCAGAGGAATATCCTTTTCTTCCAGAATTGTTTCATATAATCTTTTGTGTGCAGCATCTCTGGCAGTATAAATCGTGCCTGAAATATAGACCATATCTCCTGCTGCAAGATTATCTATGTCTTTTTTTGTGATTGGTGCATTTATATATTTTTCTGACATAATACTCATGCATTCCTTTCTCAGCCCGTAAATTATTGGTCACAGGTATAATATTATCATGTAAATAACAGGAATAACAAACACTGTATTCCTGTGTCCTCTTTATCTTCTATAATATAATAATTATAGTTTATGTTTTTAAATAATACGGCTTTTGTGTCTGTTAACATGACAGCACATATTTACTGCAACCGGCAGCCCTGCAATATGTGTCGGATACGTTTCAATATTGACTGCCAGTGCGGTAATACGTCCACCAAGCCCAGCCGGACCTATCCCCATATTATTGATTTTTTCAAGAATGTCTTCTTCCATTTCTTTCACATATGGAATAGAGTTATGCACATTTGTATCTCTTGTCAACGCTTTCTTGGCTAAAAGGGCACACTTTTCAAAGGTACCGCCAATACCTACGCCGACTACCAGCGGAGGACAGGCATTGGGACCTGCAAGCTTTACTGCATCTAATACAGCTTCTTTGACTCCATCAATACCGTCTGCCGGCTTTAACATATATACACGGCTCATATTCTCGCTGCCAAAGCCTTTTGGTGCAACGGTAATCTCAATGTTCTCTCCCGGAACGATCTCATAGTGAATAATGCCCGGTGTATTGTCCTCTGTGTTTTTGCGAAGTAAAGGATCACCAACAACAGATTTACGCAGATATCCTTCTACATAGCCCTGACGGATTCCTTCATTAACAGCATCCTCCAGATTCATTCCTTCAATATGGACATCCTGCCCGATCTTCAGAAATACAACTGCCATTCCGGTATCCTGACAGATCGGTATCTGATTATCCTCGGCAATCTGCATATTTTCCTCCAGCTGACTTAAAATCTGTCTGCCAAGGGGAGATTCCTCCATCTGGCAGGCATGATCAATCTTCTGCTTCATATCATCTGAGAGATAATAATTTGCCTCTATACACATTTCCTTGATATTCTTTATTATCTCATCTGTAGAAATGGTTCTCATATTTTCATCCTCTCTGATAACATTATTCCTGTTCGTCGTCTGAATCACCGATGACATCTTCTTCGTCCGCTTCCTCTTCATTCTGTCTCATTTCATTTTCCATTTCTTCGAGAAAGCTGTCTTTTGCGTCAGATGGCTGGGAATCTCTTACCTTTGCCATTGTTGCAACAACAATATCCTGGTTGGGATCCAGATCAATAAGTTTCACACCGGAGGTAATACGACCCAGTACGGAAATCTCATCGACTCTCATCTGGATAATAATTCCCTCTGTTGTAATCAACATAATTTCGTTTTCTTCATTTACAGCTTTGACACTAACAACATTTCCTGTCTTCTCCGTGATCTTATAACACTTAATACCCTTTCCGCCTCTGTGCTGTGGTGCAAACTCTTCGATGCGGGTTCTCTTACCCATACCATACTCAGATACGAGCATAAGATAATCGCCCTGTGTATCAAGCTGCATTCCAACAACCTCATCATCATAGGTCAGATTCATACCAATCACACCCATGGTAGCACGGCCTGTCGGACGCACGTCGCTCTCATGAAAACGAATACATTGTCCATGCTTTGTCACAAGGATAATATCCTTCTTGCGGTTTGTTGATTTTACTTCGATGAGTTCATCATCATCGCGAAGGTTAATTGCCTGAAGTCCTGTTTTACGGATATTTGCAAAATCCTTAATGGATGTTTTCTTAACGATACCCTTCTTGGTTGCCATAAACAAGTACCTATTCTCATCGTAAGTACGAATTGGAATTACAGCGTTGATCTTCTCACCCGGCGTTAACTGCAGCAGGTTAATGATTGCTGTTCCTCTCGCCGTACGGCTGGACTCCGGTATCTCATATGCTTTCAAACGATAAACGCGTCCCTTGTTTGTAAAGAACATCAGATAGTGATGTGTTGTCGTCATAAGCATATCCGCTATATAATCCTCATCAATGGTCTGCATGCCGCGGATTCCCTTACCACCGCGATGCTGACTCTTGAAGTTATCCACACTCATTCTCTTCACATAGCCCAGAGAGGTCATAGTAATGATCGTATTCTCCTGCGGAATGAGATCCTCCATGGAAATATCAAATTCATCATAACCGATAGCGGTTTTTCTTTCATCGCCATACTTGTCACGGATCAATGTGATCTCTGTTTTGATGACGCCAAGAAGTACTTTCTTGTCGGCAAGAATTGCCTTATATTCTGTAATCTTCTTCTGCAGTTCTGCATACTCTGCTTCCAGCTTATCTCTTTCCAAACCTGTCAGAGCACGCAGACGCATATCTACAATTGCCTGTGACTGTGCATCGGAAAGACCAAAACGTGAGCATAAGCGTTCCTTTGCTTCAGTGGTCGTCTTAGAGCTGCGGATAATCTGGATAACTTCGTCAATATTATCCAATGCGATCAGCTGACCTTCTATAATATGAGCTTTTTCCTCAGCCTTGTTCAGATCAAATTGTGTACGTCTTGTTACAACCTCTTCCTGATGCTTGATGTAATATTCCAGCATCTGCTTGAGGTTCATAACCATTGGCTGATTGTTTACAAGTGCAAGCATAATTACACCGAAGGTGTCCTGCATCTGTGTATGTTTATAAAGCTGATTTAATACAACATTCGGATTCACATCTCGTCGAAGTTCGATACAAATACGCATACCCTCACGGTTTGTCTCATCACGAAGATCTGTGATTCCCTCGACTTTCTTTTCTCTATGTAATTCACTGATTTTCTCGATCAGTCGTGCTTTATTCACCATGTACGGAAGCTCAGTCACAACGATACGACTCTTGCCGTTCTCCATTGGCTCGATCGTGCTGACCGCACGCACGCGGATTTTTCCACGACCGGTACGATAGGACTCCTCAATACCTCTGGTACCGAGAATTTCTGCACCTGTAGGAAAATCCGGTCCCTTAATGATCTGCATCAGTTCTTCGATCGTTGTCTCACGATCCTCTTCCACAACGTTGTCGATCATCTTTACGACAGCGTTGATAACCTCGGTAAGATTGTGTGGAGGAATGTTCGTAGCCATACCTACCGCAATACCGGAGGTACCATTTACTAAAAGATTCGGAAATCTTGACGGGAGCACGCGAGGTTCTTTCTCCGTCTCATCGAAGTTCGGGTCAAAATCTACGGTGTCCTTGTTGATATCCGCAAGCATTTCCATGGAAATCTTGCTCAGTCTCGCCTCTGTATATCGCATCGCTGCTGCTCCATCACCATCGACGGAACCAAAATTTCCATGACCATCCACGAGTGGATAATGTGTGGACCATTCCTGTGCAAGATTTACCAATGCACCATAAATAGAGCTGTCACCGTGTGGATGATATTTACCCATGGTATCACCAACGATACGGGCACATTTACGGTGCGGCTTATCCGGTCCGTTATTCAATTCAATCATTGCATACAAAATACGTCTCTGAACCGGCTTCAAACCGTCTCTTACATCAGGGAGTGCTCTGGATGCAATAACTGACATCGCATAATCAATATAAGAGGTCTCCATTTTCTTACGAAGATCAACCTCATGAACTTTATCAAAGATATTCTCGTCCATTTTTTCCTCAACTTTCTGCTGATTCACATTAAAGCGTGAAAATCAGATCCAAATTCACAAATTACCAGGCGTCTGTTTATTAAATATCCAGATTAGTTACATACTGTGCATTTTCCTCAATAAATTCACGGCGTGGCTCTACCTTGTCACCCATGAGTGTGTTAAATACAACATCAATCTCAGATTCCGTTCCCTCTTCAATCGTCACACGCAGCAAAATACGCTTCTCCGGATCCATGGTGGTATCCCAGAGCTGTTCTGCGTCCATCTCGCCCAATCCTTTGTAACGCTGAATCTTGTTATTGCCGTCTCTGCCAATCTCAGTAAGGATCTCATCGAGTTCCTTGTCATCATAGGCATAACGAACCATTTTATTTTTCTCAATCTTGTAAAGTGGTGGCTTTGCAAGATACACATGTCCCTGGCGGATCAGCTCCGGCATGAATCGATACAGGAAGGTCAGCATCAGAGTTGCAATATGCGCACCATCGACATCGGCATCGGTCATGATAACAATCTTGTCATAACGCAGCTTGCTGATATCAAAATCTTCATCGATACCTGTACCAAATGCAGTGATCATCGCTTTAATTTCTGCGTTGCCGAGAATACGATCCAGACGTGCTTTTTCTACATTCAGAATCTTTCCACGAAGAGGAAGTATTGCCTGCGTTGCACGGTTTCTGGCAGTCTTGGCACTTCCACCGGCGGAATCACCCTCTACGATGTAGATCTCGCAGTTCTTCGGATCCTTGTCACTGCAGTCGGCAAGTTTACCGGGAAGTGTTGTGCTGTCTAACGCTGTTTTTCTTCTGGTCAGATCTCTTGCCTTTCTTGCAGCATCTCTTGCTCTCTGTGCAAGCACTGCCTTATCGCAGATAATTTTTGCGATGGAAGGATTCTGCTCCAGAAAATATGTAAGCTGCTCCGATACAACGGATTCAACTGCACCTCTCGCCTCACTGTTTCCAAGCTTTTGTTTTGTCTGTCCCTCAAACTGAGGCTCTGATATTTTGATACTGATGATTGCTGTCAGGCCTTCACGAAGATCCTCACCGCTGAGGTTTGGATCACTGTCTTTCAACAATTTCATACTACGTGCGTAGTCATTAAATGTCTTTGTGATTGCATTGCGGAAACCGGTAAGATGAGTACCACCCTCCGGTGTCGTAATGTTATTAACAAAGCTGTAAGTAGATTCCTGATAAGAATCGTTATGCTGCAGAGCAACCTCCACATAAACATCCCCGCGCTGTCCCTCACAATAAATGATATCATTATAAAGATTTTCTTTGCTTTTATTCAGATATTCCACATACTCCTTGATACCACCCTCATAGTGGAAGGTACGGATCTTCGGCTCTTCCAGCCGGTTATCACGAAGTACTATTTTAATTCCTTTGGTCAGAAATGCCATCTCTCTGAGACGCTGTCTGAGTGTATTGTAATCAAATTCGGTCTCCTCAAAGATTTCCTTATCCGGAAGAAAACGCACCTCCGTACCATTGTGATCTGTAGTACCGATTTCTTTGAGTGGATACATTACCTTACCACGCTCATAACGCTGCTGATAAAGCTTGCCGTCTTTGTGTATCTTTACCTCAAGCCATTCTGACAGCGCATTTACAACAGAAGCACCTACACCATGCAGACCACCGGATACCTTATATCCGCCGCCGCCAAACTTTCCGCCCGCATGAAGAACAGTGAATACAACTTCAACGGCAGGTTTATTGGCTTTATGATTGATACCAACCGGAATGCCACGTCCATTATCAATGACAGTTATAGAATTATCCTTCTCGATCGATACATTGATCTCTGTACAATATCCAGCCAATGCTTCGTCTACGGAATTATCCACAATCTCATATACGAGATGATGAAGACCACGGATAGAGGTGCTGCCTATATACATTCCGGGTCTTTTTCTAACGGCTTCCAATCCCTCCAAAATCTGGATCTGATCTGCTCCATATTCATTGTTCACTTCTGTTCCCATATTTTTCCTCTTTTCTATAAAAACTTCACTATTGACTGCGTTTTCATATAATTTTTACTCTACACTTATAGTACCATCAACAACACGAAAGACCCTGTCCAGCGTCAGCTTACCGTCAATAAACTCCTCCAACCCCGTACATGTTATGATCGTCTGTGTGTCCTGGATACTATCCAACAGATAATTCTGCCGGTTGCGGTCAAGCTCCGACAAAACATCGTCCAATAACAGGATTGGCTGATCATGAATCAGCTGTCTTACCAACTCAATCTCCGCCAACTTCAGGGATAAAGCACAAGTTCTTTGCTGTCCCTGGGATCCGTACTTGCGCAGATCCACATCCCCGTTAAAGAAACTCAGATCATCCCTATGTGGTCCCACATTTGTGGTCATAAACCGGAGATCCTTTTCCGTATTGTCTTTTAGTTTTTTTTCAAATTCATTCTCCCCTGCATCCGGCTCATAGCGAACAGACAGCTGTTCTCTTCCGCCGGTCAGCTTCTGGTTAATGTGATAAACAATCTCTTTTAACTGTTCCACAAATTCCCTGCGCCGCCTGATCAGACGACACCCATAGTCCAAAAGCTGTTCATCCCATATCTCCAAAGTATCCTTCAGAGACGGATTATAATAAATCTGCTTGAGCAGTTTATTTCTTTGATTCAAAATCTTGTTATACTCGCCAAGATCATGAAGATACACATGATCCAACTGACTCAACTCCATATTGATGAATCTTCGTCTTTCGGAGGGACCGTTTTTGACGATCTTCAAGTCCTCCGGCGAGAAAAATATAATGTTGATCAGTCCCATCAATTCACTGGAACGGCGTATTGGTATGCCGTCAATTGCAATTCCCTTCGGTTTGTTCTTCCGTAAATGCATATCAATCCTGTGAGATATGTCATTTTTCGTCAAAAGTACGCGGATATGTGCCTCTTCCTGTCCGATTCGGATCAACTCCCGGTCCTTACTTCCTTTGTGGGACTTGGTAGTACCACTTACAAATATAGATTCCAAAATATTTGTTTTGCCCTGGGCATTGTCACCATACAAAACGTTGATATGCTCATGAAAGTCCAGCTTTGCCTTCTCATAATTTCGAAAATTACAAATCTCAACATGATCAATCCGCATTCATCTGAAATCCTTTCTAAAATTAAATAATTATAACTTTATATGTCTAAATCATTTTATCCATTATTATAAATTTAATATATCATTAAATTATTCTGCCAATACCGTAACCTGCTGTCCTTCAAATTCAAAGACATCCTGTGGGTAAAGCTTTCTTCCTCTACGGGTGTCTACTTCACCATTTACTTTAACAAGACCATCCTGAATCACAATTTTGGCTTCTACACCGGAACTTACCAGATTTGCCAGTTTCAATGCCTGACCAAGTTTGATATAATCATCCGATATCTGAATTGCTTCCATTTCACATTCCTCCAAAACTAATTAAAGTTGACAGGCAGTATCAGATAAACATAGGTTTCATCCATGTTTCTGATAAAACAAGGTGCCTTTGGGTTAATCATATACATTGTAATCTCTTCTTCATCAATCACCTTTAAAGCATCCATCAGAAATTTAGGATTGAATCCGATGAGAATATCCTTACCCTCTTTTGAAATATCAATGTCCTCAGACATGGAACCAATACCGGAATTGATAGCAAGACTCATACTGGTATCCTTGATATCAATGATAACCGGTTTCTTCTCTGACTCACGGATCATCAGAGTCGTACGGTCAATACAGTCGAACAGGTCTTTTTTATTAACTGTTATTTTAGTTTCATAATCACTGGATAACATTTTATCAATTTTGTAGTATTCTCCTTCAATAAGACGGGAGAGTACGATTGTATTGTCAAATTCAAATAAAACATGTTTGTCCGTAAAGTACATACAAATTTCATCATCAAGACCACCATTTAAGATCTTACTAATCTCGATCAGTGTTTTACCCGGAATAATAACGCTGACATCGTCATACTGTTCCTTAAGGTCTACTTTACGGATAGAAATTCTGTGACCGTCAAGAGACACTACCTTCAACTGAGAACCTTTAATCTCGAAAAGTTCACCGGTCATGACCTTTGTATTCTCGTTGTCTGAAATGGAAAATACGGTCTGATGTATAACTTCCTTTAAGGTAAACTGGGAGATAAGGACACTTTTATCTTTTACAATCTTTGGTAAATATGGGAACTCCTCGGTATCCTTTACCGGAATGTTGAACTTTGCCTTACCGCAGGTAATGTTCATTGTAAGATTTTCATTTACGGAGATTGTAACTTCATTATATGGTAACTTACGAATAATTTCGAAAAAGACCTTTGCATTGACTGCAATAGATCCCGGTTCTTTGATCTCACCTTCGATTATGGTTTCGATACCAATCTCAAGATCATTTGATATTAACTTAATGATACCATCCTTTGCTTCAATGACCATGCATTCCAGAATTGCCATGGTTGATTTACCTGGAATAGCCTTCAAAGATATATTGATGCCTTCCAACAGTTTAGACTTGTCGCAAATAATGTTCATGTTGATAACTCCTTTCAAAGCAAAGCCAAGAAAATTCTGCATAAATAAATAATATTTTGTAGTCGTAGTAGTATTAGGGGGCGTTGATAAGTGCATAACCGCGTTCAGCCCTTAAAAATAAATGGACGAGCTACGGGGATAACCTCAGGAATAAGCTAAGATTAGCTGTGAAATTATCTCGACTTATCAACATGCTCTATTTTGATGCCGGAATCCTCAAAAAATCTTTTCACAAAAATTGTTGATATGTGGAATTCTTATTGTGGATTAATCTTTTTAATGAGGATGTCAATATCCTTGACAACCTTCTGATTGGCATCCGGATCTTCTAAAAGCTTCTTAATATTGTCCCTGCCATGGATAATGGTAGAATGATCCTTTCTATTAAGATGCTTCTTGATAACATCTAAGGTGTTATTGGTCAGCTCACAGCAAAGGTACATGCAGATCTGTCTCGGGTGGGAGATGTTGCTGCTGCGCTTACTGGAAAGCAGGTCATTCGTAGAAATATTAAAATGATCCGCTACTGTCTCAATAATGTAGTCTATCGTGATTTCCTTCTTCTTATCAGGAGCAATCATATCGGATAATGCCTGCTTGGCAAGGTCCATAGTGATGTCATTGTGGCGCAGCTTGGAGAAAGCAATCACCTTTGTGATGGCACCCTGAAGCTCTCTGATATTCGAAGAAACATTTGAGGCGATAAAATCAAGGATGCTGTCATCGATAGACAGATTCTCTTCCTGAACCTTTCGGCGCAGGATCGCCATACGTGTCTCGTATGTCGGTGGTTTGATATCAACAGTAAGACCCATCTCGAAACGGGAACGAAGACGCTCCTCGAGAGTCTTCATCGTAGCAGGGTGCTTATCGGAAGATATCACGATCTGCTTCTGTGACTCGTAGAGATGGTTAAATGTATGAAAGAATTCCTGCTGCATGGTTTCCTTACCAATGATAAACTGGATATCATCGATCAGCAGGACATCTACATTGCGGTATTTATTACGGAATTCCTGCATGGAATTGGAACCGTCGCCCTTTTTGTCACGGATCGCTTCGACAATCTCATTGACGAAGGACTCACTGGTAACATATACGACACGCTGTGTATTGTCGCGGTCAATAATGTAGTTACCGATCGCATGCATGAGGTGAGTCTTTCCGAGACCGGCGCCTCCATAAATAAACAGAGGATTGTAAATATCTCCGGGCTCTTCTGCGACCTTTAAGGATGCAGCGTGTGCATAATCATTATTATCACCCACGACAAAGTTATCGAAGGTGTATTTGGAACTGATAAATGGATGATCCTTATTCGGTAGAGAATTGTTCGTATAGGTCTCTACAGGAGTAGTATTAATTTCGTTTTTAGAAATATAAGTAATATCATACTTGATATTCGTCATTTCTTCAATCGTAACCTGAAGGAAGGTGCTGTAGCGCTTCTCAATGAAACTCTTGTTACTTCCGACCTTGGCATCGTCAATAAGGATCGTAAGATTCTTACCGGAAATGGAGTGCACTTTCAAAATCTTAATAAAAGTATTGAAGGCGGGATCTGATATATCAAAATTGACCCTCATATTCTCAAGAATCTCGTCCCATTTTTCATAAAGTTCGTTTTCCACTTCAAAGTACCCCATTTCTAAAAGTTATAATGCTTTTGTTTCTTGCATATAGAAACAAATGGACAAGCAGCCAGTTATGAGAAAATCCATTGAATTTGCTTGTCTATTCTTATCTATTTTATATCATATGAGGATAAAATACAAGGATAAAGTAATAAACATCAGTGAATAGCAGGTCGAGGAGTAATAATCATTCGTGAATATAATAATAAACATCAATCCACATAGAATGGCATAATTGTGGAAAACTTTGTGAATATTGTGGATAACTCTGAAAGTAGGCATTATTGTGGAGTTTTTAACAATTGTGGATAACTTTGTGGATAAGTCTGTGGGTATATTGTGATTTATCCACAATTTGTGCATAAAATGTTTATAACTGTAGAATGAATATATGTTCTATCCACAGTCGTAGAATAGCATAAACAGGGAGTTGAGAATGTGTTTTTTCTATCTCTGTCTCTTGTGAAAATTGTTAGTAACATTTGTGAGACTAAAATAGAATGAATGGTGTTTCTTCCTATATAAATACATCAATGTTGATAAATCGAAAAAACAATGCACATGTGGACAAGTGAAAAAATTGCTATCCACATTATCCCCAGAGAGAATATGATATGAAAATATGCGTAAAATATGAAAATTAGGGCTTGACTATTCAAATACTTCATAATATAATATGAGATACATGTGATTTTATGTAATATGAATCAAGGAGGTGTATTGTAATGAAGATGACATTCCAGCCTAAGAAGAAGTCAAGAGCCAGAGTTCATGGTTTCAGAAAGAGAATGCGGACTGCAAATGGCAGAAAAGTTATTTTAAGCAGAAGAGCAAAGGGAAGACATAAATTATCCGCATAGGTCGCAGTTCTGTGACCTTTTCTTCTATTTATAAAGTGCTACTTTATAAGAGGGACGTATCGTGTTTAGAAGAATTAGAAAAAATATCGAATTTTTGAATGTGTATCGCCATGGAAAATCCTATGCCAATAAATACCTGGTAATGTATGTTCTCGATAATCATTTGGGCGAGAACAGATTTGGAATCACAGTAAGTAAAAAAGTAGGAAATAGTGTGGTAAGGCATAGGACAACCAGGCTGATCAGAGAAAGTATCAGATTACAGGAAAGTAATATTTTGACAGAATATGATATCGTTGTTGTAGCTAGAAAGGCTACGAAGGATAAGAAGTATCAGGATATAGAGAGCGCTTTTTTAAATTTGTGTAAAAGGCATAATATTTTAAAGAGATAACAAGAATGAAACGTAGTTTGATTTTTATTATACATTTATATCAGAAATTTATCTCTCCTCTGAAGGGAAGACCGACTTGTATTTATACGCCGACCTGTTCACAGTATGCGATCGAGGCTTTGGAAAAGTATGGTTTTTTCAAGGGGAGTTTTTTAGCTGTAAGACGAATTTTACGATGCCATCCCTTTGCAAAAGGTGGTTATGATCCTGTACCATAGCTGATCATATTAGTATGCAGTATATGAGACATTGAGCAACTTGCCCGGGAGGACTTAGAATGATGAGTGTTTTTTTGACAACATATCAGGGTGCAATTTTAGGACCAATTGCACGTTTACTTGGTTATATATTACAGGGAATATATTCTGTATTATCTACGGTAGGTATTGAAAATACCGGTATCTGCATGATATTGTTTACGTTTATCGTGAATGCGTTGATGATACCGATGCAGATCAAGCAGCAGAAATTCGCAAAGATGTCTTCGGTTATGAATCCGGAGTTGATGGCAATTCAGGCAAAGTACAAGAATAAAAAGGATCAGGAGTCACAGCAGAAGATGTCTCTTGAGACACAGGCGGTTTATCAGAAGTATGGAGTAAGTCCGGTAAGCGGATGTCTTCCGATGCTGATCACGCTTCCTATTTTGTTTGCATTGTATCGTGTTATTTACAATATTCCGGCATATGTACCTCAGGTATATGCGATTTATGATAATCTGGCAAAGGTACTGCAGGACGCGGGCGTTACGGTAAGTCAGCTTGCGGATAAGAGCTATATTTCCAATCCAACCTATGTTGTGACACAGGCGGTAAAGGCTGCAAAGTCAGATGCCGGTAATATTAATTATTACATTGATGTATTATCTCAGTTTAACTCCGCTGGATGGGATGTGCTTATTAAGAATCATCCGGATCTTACGAGTGTGATCACAAAGACTGCAGATCAGGCGAGAAATATCAATTATTTCCTGGGACTGAATATTGCAGATACGCCTAAGATCAAGTCGATTAGTGTGATCATCCCGGTTTTATCGATCATTACACAGTATATCAGTACAAAGCTGAGTATGGCCGGAACACAGCAGCAGACAGCAAATACGGATAATCCGATGGGACAGTCTATGCAGACAATGAATACGATAATGCCGTTTATGACTGGTTTTATGTGTTTGATGTTTCCTATTGGTGTGGGTATTTACTGGATTGCCGGTAATGTATTCCGTATTTTCCAGCAGTTATGTATCAACCTGTACTTCAGTAAGATCAATATGGATGATATGATCAAAGAAAATGTTGAAAAGGCGAAGAAGAAGTACGAGAAGATGGGTATGGATTCTTCGGTTTTGGAGAAAGCGGCAAAGACAAGAACAAGTAATATCAATACTGCAGCAAAGAATAATGCGGCTTCGCAGAAAAGTGCGGCTTCTTCTGATAACAAACGAAAGAGCAGCATCAGTGATAAGGCGAAGAAGAGCAGTACAAAGGATATTAAGAAATCAGCAAACACCAATTACAAAGAGGGAAGTATTGCAGCATATGCAAATATGTTGAATCGTGAGGATAAATAGTATAAGGAGGAATAATCATGTCTGAGTGGAAAGAGTTTTCAGCAAAAACAGTTGATGAAGCAATTAACAATGCTTTGGTAGAGTTAGAAACAACCAGAGAAAACTTGGAATATGAAGTAATTGAGAAGGAAAGTTCAGGAATCCTTGGTCTGTTCAGTAAGCCGGCAGTCATTCGCGCCAGTAAGAAGCTTACACTTGAGGATATTGCTATCGGTTTCTTAAGTAAAGTTTTCAAGGCAATGAACATTGAGGCTTCTATTGAAGTGGCAATCAACGAAGAAGAAAACGTTATGAATATCGAATTTAGTGGCGAGGACATGGGTCCGTTGATCGGTAAGAGAGGAGCAACTCTCGATTCTCTGCAGTATCTGACAAGCCTTGTTGTGAATAAAGAGACAGATGGTTATATGAAGGTCAAGCTCGATACAGAAAATTATCGTGCGCGTCGTAAGGAGACATTGGAAAATCTGGCGAAAAATATTGCGCATAAGGTAAAGAGAATTCATCGTCCGGTATTTTTAGAGCCTATGAATCCATATGAGAGAAGAATTATTCATTCCGCATTACAGAATGATAAATATGTAGAGACTCACAGTGAAGGCGAGGAGCCATATCGTAAGGTAGTGATCACCTTGAAGCCGGGTGTTGATACAGGATATGAGAGACGAGGAAAGTATTCTTATGGCGGTGGCCGTTCATACAATAGAAATGGTGGCGGATACCGCAAGAAGAGATATGGAGATTCTTCTTATAAGAAAAGAGAATACAATGCAGATCGCAACGTAAATGAGTCAGGCACAGGCGTTGAAGATAGTACAACAGAAGAATAGTAACAAAATGAATCTGTCCATGAAAACGGACATGTCCACAAATTTGGACAGTAACGATTGAATAAAATGTTGTTGCGTTTTGAAATATAGTTGTAAAATGTATTTTGGAAAGGGGCTGGATATCAGTCCCTTTTTGTATATTTGAAATAATTTGCATCGTTTAAAGAAATTAATAAGTTGACTGTATTGGAATGAATTTTACTTGGAAAAATTGGTTTGATCAGAAAATGGAAAGAAAAGGAGATAGAAAATGCAGGAAGATACGATTGCCGGAATTGCCAGTGGAATGGGAGGCGGTATCAGTATTATCAGAGTGAGTGGAGAAAATGCTCTTACCGCAGTTGGGGATATTTTTCGAACCCCAAAATATCTTTCTGATGAGAAAAAGGATTCGGACTGGAAAAGTGATTATTTTATAAAGAAGGATACACATACCGTTCACTATGGTCTTATTGTGGATGATGAGGAAAATATTCTGGATGAGGTTATCGTTATCCTGATGAAAGGACCGAATAGTTATACCAGGGAAGATGTTGTGGAAATTGATACACATGGTGGAAACTATGTAGTGAAGAAAATATTGAATCAGCTGCTCCATCATGGAGTAAGATTGGCGGAGCCGGGTGAGTTTACGAAAAGGGCATTTCTAAATGGAAGAATTGATCTGTCTCAGGCGGAGGCAGTTATGAAATTGATATCTTCGCAAAATGATTTTTCTTATCAGAGTGCGTTAAATCAGTTAGAGGGAAGCGTGTCAAAATATATCGAAGTGATCCGGCAGGATATTTTGCATAATCTGGGATATATTGAGGCAGCATTGGATGATCCGGAACATATTTCGTTGGAAGGATTTGGAGAAAAACTGCGAACGATTATAAATGGGCATATTGATCAGTTGAATAAATTACTTCTAAATTTTGAAGATGGACGAATGAAGTCAGAAGGAATCAATACAGTGATTGTCGGCAGACCGAATGCGGGAAAATCGTCATTGATGAATCTGATGCTGGAGCAGGAGAGGGCAATCGTGACGAATATTGCAGGAACAACAAGAGATGTTCTGGAAGAGAAGGTTGTTTTAGGGAATATTATCCTGAACTTGATCGATACGGCGGGAATCCATGAAACAAAAGATGTTGTGGAAAATATGGGTGTGGATAAAGCGGTTGATTATCTGTCGAAAGCGGATTTTGTGATTTACGTGGTTGATGCCAGTGAATCGTTAGACAAGTCGGACGAACAGATCATTCATTTGTTGCAGGATAAAAAGGGAGTTGTCTTATTTAATAAATCTGATCTAAATATAGTTTTGAAGGAAGAACAGTTGCAGCAGAAGTTGAACTGGTCAGTGATTCCATTTTCCAATGAAACAAAGCAGGGATTGGAGCAGTTGAAGGAGTATATCACCAATTCATTTTTGAAGGGAAACATATCCTATAATGATCAGATCTATCTTACAAGTATCCGCCATCGAAATGCAGTTGAGGCTGCAGTGAATAGTTTAAAACAGGTGGTGCAGACGGTCGATGATGGAATGCCGGAAGATTTTTATACAATTGATATGATGGAGGCATACAGGAGTCTGGGATTGATCAATGGTGAAACGGCATCGGAAGATTTAGTAAATAAAATATTCTCGGATTTTTGTATGGGTAAATAAGAAATGGAGAAAAACAATGAACTATATATATAATAAATATGATGTTGTTGTGATCGGAGCAGGGCATGCAGGCTGTGAGGCGGCTTTGGCGGCAGCGAGACTTGGAATGCATACACTTGTATTTACAGTGAGTGTAGATAGTATTGCTATGATGCCATGTAATCCAAATGTTGGAGGAAGTTCAAAGGGACATCTGGTAAAGGAGATTGACGCACTTGGTGGTGAGATGGGAAAAAATATTGACCGTACATTTATACAGTCAAAGATGCTGAATACATCAAAGGGACCGGCGGTTCACTCCCTGCGTGCACAGGCAGATAAAAAGGAATACAGTAATTCCATGCGTCACGTTTTGGAAAATACAGAAAATCTGGTGATCAAACAGGGAGAAGTGGCAGAGGTACTGGTTGAGAATGACAAAGTGACAGGAGTTCGCACAACCTCAAATGCAGTGTATCCCTGCGATGCAGTTGTGATGGCTACCGGAACATATCTGCAGGCAAGATGTATTTATGGAGATGTCAGTCAATATACAGGACCGAACGGGTTGGCTGCAGCCAATGAGCTGACAGGTAATCTGATGAAATTAGGCATTGAGATGAGACGGTTTAAGACCGGTACCCCGGCTCGTGTTGATAAGCGTACGGTAGATTTTAGCAAGATGGCAGAGCAGACAGGCGATGAAAATATTGTACCATTTTCATTTACGAATACACCGGAAGATCTGGAGAGAGAACAGGTTTCATGCTGGTTAACTTATACAAATCAAGAAACACATAAAATCATTATGGATAATATTGACAGGTCACCTTTGTATTCCGGTAATATTAAGGGAACCGGACCGAGATATTGTCCGTCCATTGAGGATAAGGTAGTGCGGTTTGCCGATAAGGAAAGACATCAGGTATTTCTGGAACCGGAAGGAAATTATACAAATGAAATGTATATTGGTGGTATGTCCAGTTCTCTGCCGGAGGATGTACAGATTAAAATGTATCATACGGTACCGGGCCTGGAGCATGCGGAAATTGTTCGCAATGCATATGCAATTGAGTATGATTGTATTAATCCTCTGCAGTTGAAGGCTTCTCTGGAATTTAAAAATATCTCCGGATTTTTCAGTGCAGGTCAGGCAAATGGAAGCTCCGGATATGAGGAAGCTGCAGCACAGGGAATTATTGCAGGAATCAACGCAGCAAGAAAGGTTAAAGGGTTAGAGCCGCTTGTGTTAGATCGTTCGCAGGCATATATCGGTGTGTTGATCGATGATTTGATCACGAAGGGAACGAATGAACCATATCGTATGATGACTTCCCGTGCAGAATATAGACTTCTTCTCAGACAGGATAATGCGGATCTTCGGTTGACGGAGATTGGTCATGAGATTGGTTTGATATCTGAAGAGAGATATCAGCAGCTGCTTTATAAAAAATTTCAGATCAAAGAGGAAATTAATCGCCTAATAGATACAACAGTTGGCGCATCGGAAAAGGTACAGACATTTTTGAAAAGTCATAAAAGTACTCCACTGCAGTCCGGATCAACATTGGCGGAGCTTTTGAAACGTCCGGAGTTATCTTATGATCTGTTAAATGAGATTGATGACAATCGACCGGAACTTCCGCGGGATGTTGCAGAGCAGGTGAATATTGAATTGAAATATGATGGATACATTAATAGACAGATGCGGCAGGTAGATCAGTTTATCAAATTGGAAACAAAGAAAATACCGGACAATATTGATTATCATGATGTATACAGCCTGCGTAAAGAAGCAGAACAGAAGTTGAGCGAAATTCGTCCGGCATCTGTTGGACAGGCATCCAGAATATCAGGCGTTTCACCGGCAGATATCTCTGTACTTCTGGTTTATCTGGAAAAAGGAGCACATAGATAATAAATTAGAAAGGATTCGATATTTTATATGAAAAATAAATTGTTTGATATATGTCAGAAAAATGATATATCTTTATCGAGTGAACAGTTAGAACAATTTGAAACGTTTTACGATTATATGTTAGAAATGAATCAGGTAATGAATCTGACATCGATAACAGATGAGGATGAGGTTGTTTTAAAACATTTTTTTGATAGTATGTCATTGATAAATTATTATGAAGTGAAAAATGGTAGTCGAGTAATTGATGTTGGAACGGGAGCAGGATTTCCGGGAATTCCGTTAGCAATATTACTTCCGAATGTTCATTTTACATTGATGGATTCATTAAATAAGCGTATCCTTTTTTTGAAAGATGTAGTGAAAAAGTCTGGATTAAATAATGTAGAATGTATTCACAGTAGAGCAGAAGAACTTGCTAAAGATATGAATTATAGGGAACAATTTGATCTATGTGTATCAAGAGCAGTTGCTAATTTGTCGGTTCTTTTGGAATATTGTATCCCATTTATAAAAAAGGGTGGAAGTTTTATTTCTTATAAGTCGGTAGCTTCTGATGATGAATTAGCAGAATCAAAGAATGCTCAGAATAAATTGTGTTGTAAATTGAAACAAAACATTGCTTTTGAATTGCCGGATACGGATATTCATCGTAACTTCTTGATTTTTGAAAAGTTTGATAAAACAGCAGATAAATATCCGAGAAATAACGGAATACCAAGAAAAAAACCTCTGTAAATAATTGCTTTTCTCTTAAAAATCTGTTTCCAGTATGGAATGAATTATAAATCCGTGGTATAATAAATATTGTGGTTAAAACAGAAATGTTTCACGTGAAACATTTCTGTTTGTATCTAAGGATAGTTATATTTATGTTTCACGTGAAACATAAAACGTGCAGAAAGGATAAGGATGAGAATTAATGGGTAGAGTAATTGCAATATCAAATCAAAAGGGTGGTGTTGGTAAAACAACCACTTCGATCAATTTATCAGCCTGTCTTGCGGAAAAAGGAAAGAAAGTTCTGGTAATCGATATTGATCCACAGGGAAATACAACAAGTGGATTGGGTCTTGATAAGGATTCTTTAAAGGCAACAGTGTATGATCTTATGATTAATTATGCACCAATATGGGATTGTATTAGTCCATCAGTAGTGGATAATGTGTCTGTAATTCCATCAGATCGCGATCTTGCCGGAGCGGAGATTGAACTAGTTGGAATCAAGGAACGAGAGTATATTTTGAAAAAAGAAGTAGACAAAGTAAAGGATGATTACGATTTTGTGATTATTGATTGCCCACCTTCTCTTAGTATGTTGACTATCAATGCAATGACCACAGCAGATACTGTTCTTGTTCCGATTCAGTGTGAGTATTATGCACTGGAAGGACTGAGTGAGTTGATACATACAATTAATCTGGTAAAGAATCGTTTGAATGAAAACCTCGAGATTGAGGGTGTAGTTTTCACAATGTATGATGGAAGAACATGTCTTTCCATGGAGGTTGTTGAAAATGTAAAAGAAAATCTCAAGCAAAATGTTTATAAGACGATTATTCCAAGAAATGTCAGACTTGCGGAAGCACCAAGTCATGGCTTGCCAATTAATATGTATGAACCAAAATCAGCAGGTGCGGTAAGTTATCGAAACCTGGCAAAGGAAGTAATTGATCGTTATAAATAAGGAACGAAGATAAATAATATTTTATTAAGTCAGAAAAGGGGATAAAAATGGCAGCAAGAAAGGGATTAGGAAAGGGTATCGATGCAATGATATCCGGAGATAATACGAAAACGAAACAGGTTGTAAAGGAAGTTGTCAAAGAGGTTGATACGATTGATATCAATAAGATTGAACCGAATAATAATCAGCCTCGAAAGAATTTTAATGAGGACAAGATTCATGAACTTGCAGAATCTATTAAACAGCATGGATTGATTGAACCATTGATCGTACAAAAAGGAAAGAAGGGGTTTTATACGATCATTGCCGGTGAAAGAAGATGGCGAGCTGCAAGAGAAGCAGGAGTAAAAGAAATTCCTGTTGTTGTAAAAGATTATTCGGATCAGCAGGTGATGGAAATTGCATTGATCGAAAATATACAGAGAGAAGATCTGAATGCCATTGAAGAAGCAGAAGCTTATGATCGTCTGATCAGGGATTTTAATTTGAAACAGGATGAGGTGGCGGAGCGAGTATCAAAGAGTCGTGTTGCAATTACTAATTCGCTTCGTCTTCTGAAACTGGATGAGAGAGTACGTGAGATGATCATCGAAGATAAAATCAAGAGTGGACATGCCAGAGCACTTCTTGGTGTATCCGATGGAGATGAGCAGTACAAGCTGGCAGTCATGATCTTCGACAATTCTATGAGTGTACGTGAAACAGAGAAGATGGTGAAAAAGTATCTTGCAGATAAGAAGAAGCCGGTCAAGGAAGTGAGAGAAAAGGACACACAGACTGAACTGATCTATAAAGATTATGAGGAAAAGTTAAAGTCTGTGATTGGTACAAAGGTTAACATCAATAATAAGGGAAAAGGCAAAGGAAAGATAGAAATTGAATATTTCTCTGCTGACGAATTTGACCGCATCATGACAATGATGATGGCAATGAAACAGTAAAATTTACTTTTGACACTAACGTCATTATATGCTACAAAATGAAATAATTATATAGCAAATATACAGAAAAGAGGATGAATCATGAAACTGTTTGAACAATTTGGAATTGATTTGGGCTATGTGGTGATCGGCATGGCTGCAGTTATTATCATTTTATTTATTCTGCTTCTGGTTACAATGATCAAGGATGCAAATACCAGAAAAAAATATAAGATTTTTATGGATGGAGAGAATGGAAAAAATCTGGAAAAGGCGATATTAGATAAGTTCGCTGCTATTGATGAACTTTCCGAGGATACAAAGAATATTCATGAGCAGCTGGAGAATATTGATTCACGTCTGATAAAAGCATACCAAAAGGTTGGACTGGTGAAGTATGATGCATTTAAGGAGATAGGTGGAAAGCTCAGTTTTGTACTCGTACTGCTGACAGCAGATAACGATGGTTTCCTGATCAATTCCATGCATAGTACAAATGAGGGATGCTACACATATACGAAAGAAATAGTAAATGGAGAGGCATTTGTAATTTTGTCTGAGGAGGAACAACAGGCGCTGGAAGAGGCAAAGACAAACAGCAGTCCTTTGTTTAAAAAGAAAATATGATGTATGTATTTTTAATCATAGCAGGAATTATATTACAGATAGTTGGAGCAGATATTCTGGTAAAACAGGGTATCTGCTTTGCTAAAACAACGAAAAATTCGATGTTCAATACTGCAATACTGCTTGGAATCTCAGGAGCTGCAGGCTGGAATATTGTAAATGCAATTCTGTGCGGAGAGCAGCATCAGACACAGAATGTCATGACAACTTCTGTTATGGGAAGTCTGTTTATGATTCTTTTGATCTTGGGAGTTTGCGCAATGACGGGGAAGATGAAAATTCCGCGTGGAACGATGGAGAGAGAATTTTCTTATTTGATCATTGTTGCAATTGTTGTCTTATATTTGAGTGCAGATTATTTGTTTCATGGAAAACGTGCTGTACGGGTGGTAAGCAGGGTTGACGGAATTATACTAATTATATTTTTCATTTATTATATTTATATGACTGGTAAAATCACAAGGAAGATGGTCAAAGACAATGAAAATGTGAAAATAGAGTCTGCTTTGTTACTAAAATGTGGATGCAGTATCGTTGTGATCATATGTGGTTCCTTGTTATTATCTTGTGGATGGAATGGCATGAAAAATGCGATTTCTCTGCCGGTAAGTGAAGGTGTTGTGGATTATTCGGCTGCTATTATGATGGGTGTTTTGCCGGCATTGTGGATCAGTGTTTTTGCGTGGAAACAGGGAAAACAGGACTATGTCATTGGAAATGTGATTGGCTGCAGCATCGTTAATCTGACAATTGTGGTCGGTGCAGCGGCAGTGATCAGTCCGATCATGGTATCGGTTTCTGAAATTTATGATATGATCGCATTGTGCTGCAGCGCAGTTTGTGTGTGGATATTTGCTTATAAGAATAATGAGCTGCAGCGCATACATGGGTGTGTGATGGCTACGATGTTTGTGGCGTATGTGGTGTATCGTATTCTATAAGAGAGAAGTATACGAATTTTAAATGTATTGCTTCATTATAAAATAATTCCCACAATCCTACAAACACTTTCAATCCTGCATATTTGCAGGATTGAAAGTGTTTCTTGTTATTAATCCTCAGCGATAGAACCATAATAAGACTTTAGGGCGTCCAGGCTGTTGGCAGAGGATCCCGTGTTATCAGCAGAAACAACGGGGAGAGGGGTGTCGCTGCTCATGGCAACGCCGCCGTTGAAATCCTCGTGGTAGTGCTTGACACTTTCGTTGATCGAAAGCATTTTCTCATCCAAAAAGGAGATGATATTGGCACATTCTTTTAATTCATCCTTAATACCGGCAGGAGCTTTTCCTTCAAATTTATAATAAATCTTATGCTCCAGGCTTGCCCAGAAATCCATTGCGATCGTACGAATCTGAATCTCAACCTTTGTGTCGATAACATCATTTGTCAGGAAAATCGGGATGGATACGATCATATGATAACTCATGTATCCGTTTGGCTTTGGATTTGCGATATAATCCTTTACACGGAGAACCGTAACGTCATCCTGATTGGAAATCGAAGAAGCAATCCGGTAAATATCAGACGTAAAAGAACAGATAATGCGGACACCGGCTACGTCATTCACATATTTGACGATGTTCTCCACAGTCAGTTCAAGACCTTTCTTGCGGATTTTGCGGGCAATGCTCTCCGGCGATTTGATGCGGGAGGTAATATGCTCAATCGGGTTATATTGGTGTGCCTGTTTGAACTCGTTGTTTAATATCTCAAGCTTTGTGTTGATCTCTCGAAGAACAGAGTCGTACAGGAGCAGTGCACGATTCCATTCGTCTTCTTCGTTATAATATAATGGTAATTGCATAAAATCACTCCAATTGTGAATTTACACGAATTTTCCTGTGTAAATTGTGAATTAATATCTTTTGAAACAACATACGACGTACAAATAATCTGGTATGCTGTTTCTAGTTAAATCCGTAGATCCGGTTGAAAATATGGTATCCGTGGATGATAATCTTCTGACCGGACTTGTGTTTCATCTGCATGACTTTGCCGAGACGTCTGCGATTGATAATATTATAAAGAATAATATTTTTATTATGCAGATAATTCCAGAGATCGTCACGCTTCTGGAGACTTTCCGGTGATCCCTCATTGACCAGAAGTGCAGAGCTGACAATCAGCATCATCGCAAGATATTTGATCATATATTTGCGTAGTTTAAAATCCTTAATGTTCATCAGATCATAGGCGTCGATCATAAGCTTGTTGACCTTAATCTGCTGGTCGATACGCTTTGTCATAATGGCTTCATTGACAGACTGATCATCACGACCGATATAGTAACGGTACAGATCCACGTCCAGATAGTACATTTTCTTAACATATGGAAGCGGATTGTATGCATAAAGGTTATCCACATAAAATGTGTGTTCCGGCAGTCTTAAACCACAATCTCTGAGCAGCTTTGTGCGGTAAATGATCGAATGCATTAAAAGGTTCTGGCTGACTCTGAAATGTCTGAAATCCTTCCAGCTGATCACCTTATCCTTAGGAATAGCAATGTTGTAGGACATTACCTTATGCTTGTGAACACTTGGCTTCTCATAAACGTAATTGGAAATGACCATGTCAAGTCCGATGCCGTCTGTGATCATCTCGCGGAGAAGCTGTAAAACGCGCTGCAGACTATAGGCGTCAAGCCAGTCGTCACTGTCAAGCACCTTAAAGTAAACACCCTCGGCATTATCAATGCCGGTATTAACTGCAGAGCCGTGTCCTCCGTTTTCTTTGTGAATCGCGCGGACAATAGAGGGATATTTTTCCTCATATTGCTTGGCAATCTGTAATGTATTATCGGATGAACCATCATCGACAATAATAATCTCAATATCATCTCCGCCAATCAGAGCGGAGTTGATCGCATGTTCCATATATTCCTGTGAATTGTAGCAGGGAATTGTAATTGTTAATAATTTCATAAAAATCCTTTCGTGGTTACATGACAATAAGTCATCTGCCCGGTCTTATCGCGTGGATATGTTACCTGTCATGCTTCCTTTACCTTGCATTATTATATACCGATTATTATAGTATAACCGATTCTCATTCTATTATAATATGAAAATGTGACAGTGAAAAGTGTTAAATCTTAAGATTTTATAATTATTATGGAAAGATTAAATTATTTTTCTTGCAACACATATGCACATTGTATAAACTGGAAATAGAGGAAAATGTGAATTTGAAATTTGTTTAAAAAGATATTTGTGAATAAAAGAAATGGGGGTTGATTATGGACAGAAATCAAATTATGGAGAAGGTAGATCATACACTTCTGGCGCAGACAGCAACATGGGAGGAGATTGAGCGAATCTGCAGTCAGGCAATCAAATACAATACGGCTTCCGTATGCATTCCACCGTCTTATGTGAAAAGAGCTGCCGACTATCTGAACGGGAAAATAAAAGTGTGCACGGTGATTGGATTTCCAAATGGTTATAATACGACAAAGGTGAAAATTGCTGAAACAGAGGATGCTCTTCAGAACGGTGCGGACGAGATTGATATGGTGATCAATCTCGGTGATGTGAAAAATAGTCAATTTCATAAGGTGAAGGATGAGATTAAAGCCTTGAAGCAAATTTGCGGGGATCATGTATTAAAGGTCATTATCGAAACCTGTCTGCTGACGCGGGAAGAAAAAATTAAAATGTGTCAGGTTGTATCAGAAAGTGGTGCTGATTTTATTAAAACATCTACCGGATTTTCTACAGCGGGAGCAACCTTTGAGGATATCAGGCTTTTCAAGGAGAATGTGGCACCTCATGTGAAGATTAAAGCAGCGGGAGGAATCAGTTCCTTTGACGATGCTGAAAAGTTTGTCGAATTGGGAGCGGACCGGCTCGGAACAAGCCGTCTGGTCAAAATACTGGAGCAGGGATAAGAATATGAAAGGCATGGTGATTGATTATGGAAGAATTGATCGCAAAAGCAATTGATGCGAGAGAAAAGGCATATACACCATATTCGCATTTTAAAGTGGGGGTCTGTCTGAAAGCGAAAAACGGTGAAACATTTCAGGGGTGTAATATTGAAAATTCCAGTTATCCGGCGACAAATTGTGCGGAAAGAACGGCAATTTTTAAAGCAGTCTCGGAAGGGATAACAGATTTTTCATGCATTGTGATCGTTGGAGGACGGGAGAATGAAAAACCGGATTTCTGCCCGCCCTGCGGTATCTGCCGGCAGGTAATGGCTGAGTTTTGTGATCCGGAGACATTTCAGATCATACTGGCAAAATCAGAGAAGGAATACAAAATGTATCTGTTGAAGGAATTGCTGCCACTGAGCTTTGTCGGAGATTTGTTGTAAAATGTTGTTATCAGGAAGGATAGAAATGGGGAATGGCAATGAGAATGTATGATATTATTGACAAAAAGAAAAAAGGATCTGAACTTACTCCGAAAGAGATCACATATATGGTAGAAGGCTATGTGGCAGGAGAAATACCGGATTATCAGGTGTCTGCGTTTTTGATGGCAGTGTATTATGAAGGTATGTCGGAAAAGGAACTGTCCGTTTTTACGGACAGTATGGCAAAGTCCGGTGATATGGTTGATCTGTCCCAAATTAAGGACATTAAGGTAGACAAACACAGTACCGGCGGCGTCGGTGATAAGACAACGCTGGCAGTCGCACCGTTAGTTGCAGCATGTGGAGGAAGAGTTGCCAAAATGAGCGGACGCGGTCTTGGCTTCACCGGGGGAACGATTGATAAACTGGAATCTATCCCTGGTATGCAGACAGCAATTTCAGAGGAACGTTTCTTTGAAATTGTCAATGATATCGGGCTGAGCGTGATCGGTCAGTCTGCAGAAATTGCGCCGGCGGATAAAAAGCTTTATGCACTTCGTGATGTTACAGCGACTGTTGACAGTATTCCGCTGATTGCTGCTTCGATCATGAGTAAGAAGCTTGCCTCCGGCAGCGACAAGATTGTGCTGGATGTCACAGTCGGAAGCGGTGCTTTTATGAAAAATATTGACGATGCAATCTGTCTTGCACAGCGAATGGTGGAAATCGGCGAGAATGCAGGAAGGCAGACCGTTGCTATTCTTACTAATATGGATGTGCCTTTGGGCGAAGCTGTTGGAAATGACATCGAGGTGGTCGAGGCAATTGAAACCCTGCAGGGAAAAGGTCCGGAGGATTTTCGGCAAATCTGCGTGGAGTTTGCCGCATATATGCTGTATCTGGGTGAGATTGCCGATCTGGAGACGAGCCGTAAAATGGTTGAGGATGCCATTGATTACGGCAAGGGAATTGATAAGCTTGCCGCAATGGTAAAGGAACAGGGGGGCGATGAAAGTTATATTTATCATCCGGAGAAGTTTGAGAAAGCACCTTATCAGAAAGATTTCGTGATGAAAAAGTCCGCCTATATTAAGTCCATGGACACTGAAAAGTGCGGAAAAACATCAGTAGTTCTGGGTGCCGGACGTGAGACAAAGGAGAGCCGGATCGATTCGAAAGCCGGACTTCGTTTTTATCACAAGACCGGAGAATATGTAAAGCAGGGAGAGGTGCTTGCCCGCCTTTATGCTTCAGATGAAGAAAAGCTGAAGCAGGCTGTGCAGTATCTTAAAACAGCGTATGAATACAGTGATACACCGGTAGAGCCAATGAAAGAGATTATTGCTTATGTCACAAAGGATGGTGTTTATAAGCAATAATGTGTGCAAAGGAAAAAGCGGAACTTTTTCGACTCTTTTGCCGAAATGTTGCAAATTTGTGATAATATTTCAATTTAAGATATTAGAGAATTTAATAAATAATGTTACAGGCAGGCAGCTTTTTACAAAGCTGTCTGTACTGTTTTTTGGACACACTTGTATTGGATATATTTAAAATCTGGAGATGATCCAGATCATATAAAGGTTCTGTCTGCGACAAATGGCGGTTGCCGGAAAGGTCCAGATAATCCAAGCTTGTCAGATTTGACAAGGCGGAAATATCACGGATATCATTGCAGGAAAGAACTGCTGTTGTGAGGGATGTACATGCGTTGATTCCGTTGATATCGGTAATTCGGTTTTCGTTGACATAGAGTTCCTGAAGATGGGGAAGCTCTGTGATATTATCGAGGGTGGAAAAGTGATTATTCCCGGCATACAGGCAGATGACATCGGCGGCATTGTCAATATTCTTCACAGCAGTTGAGAAGGAGTATAAATTATGATTCTGAATGTCAACTTCAACAGCTGCCGGAGACGAAGGCACGCTGGTAAAACGCTGTGCGGCGGAGATATGGTTTGTTGGTGCGGATGCGGAATACATATGATTATAGCGATGGATAACAACAATGAAGCATATGATGGACACCATCAGAAGAATACCAACTGCATAGTTTGCAATGTTGTGTCCGTTTTTTGGGATAGGTAATGTTTTGGTGTGAAAGAGTGGATGATTCTTGCGATGTAGAAGAAGAGATTCGTTTGATGGAATCTCATGTGAAGACAGCGTTGCAAAAACGTGCTTTAATTCATCCAGAGATGTGTAACGGTCTGACGGAGAGTCGCTTGTGCCCTTGGTGAGTATATTCTGTATTTCTTCGAAACAGAAATATTTTTGAAGTTTACAGAGTGCGAGGAGCAAGCTGCAGATCGAATACTGCATAGAGGTTTCAAACTGCTCTTGTCTGGTATCCTGTTTCCGGGAACGGATGGAAAAGGAACCGGGGGTGAATGTATCAGTAGACGAAGCAGCGGTTGACGATGAACGGGAGAATTTAATATCTATATACTCAGGGGCAATAAAAGGAGGTGTACCAAAAATTGGACTCTTCTCAAGCGGAAGATCTCCAAGACAGAAGCTTCCTTTGGCATTACGGTAAATGTTATTAGGGCTGATATCAGCTTCATAAATCCCATTGCGGGAGAGAATCTGAACGGCTTCGATCAGATTGATCCCAAGACAGAGGATGTCGTGAAAGGACATGCCGGAATGATAAAGGACATCCTTTAATGTCTCAACTGCCGGAAAGAAGATGTATTCTGTGTGCCGGATAGAAAGACGTGTTTTGGGCGTGATAAAGTATCTGTCCGTTAAATTGGACACTGCTTCAAACTTTCTTTTTGAAAAACATCTGGAGGAATAGACCTTCATAATGTAGTCGAGACGTGAGTTTATATTCTGGACACGGCAGACCGTGTAATCCTTGCTGAAATAAATAATGTCGGTAACATGCCATGTGTTTGACAATTCTTTTGGAAATAGAAAAGTTTCGTTTTTATTCATAAGAATTTACTCCTTTTATTCAGTTATTTTGATCGTACAGGAACAGGAAATTGTCCGGTTTTCTTTTGTACGGCAAGTGACGATTACCATGCCGGTACGGTTTGCTGTCAGTGTGATGTCAGAGCTGTTTTTCCGGCTTTTGACAGAGCTTTTTTTCAGAAAACCACTGGATGAGAATTCCCAGTTTAGGTGATAATTCTGTGATGTCACTGCGGTGGCGTGAAGAGAAAAAGCTTCGCCTTTTCTGACGTGCAAAAATGTGCTTGAAAGAGTTATTTTTGAAGTATTATCGGCAAAAGCGTTCGTGTTTTTTCTGCCGGCTTGAACCGAATTATTTGGGTTTCTGCCAGAAGAAGCCGTTTTCCTGCCGGGAGTGGCTGTTCTTCTGCCGGAAGAAGCCGTTTTTCTGCTGGGAGTGGCTGTTCTTCTGCCGGAAGAAGCCGTTTTCCTGCCGGGAGTGGCTGTTCTTCTGCCGGAAGACGGTGCATTTTTACGTTGTGTCTGTGGCTTTGCAATACCGGATGGCTTTGCAGTGCCAAGTGGTTTTGGTTTTTGAGGTGATCGTTTGTGCTTGATAATGGGTGACGGGGACGGCGCAGTCTTTGTATAAGAGTATGTGATTGTGTAACGCAGGGAATGCTTCTGATCGTTAAAAAGCCCCAGCAGATAGCGCCGGTATGCAGTGGTATCGTAGTGGATGGTTAGAAGATGTTCCTCAGGATCATAGGTATAATCGGAGGGAGGATACAAAAGTCCTTTTTGGTCGTATAGCTGAAATGAGAGGGAGATCCTCTGTGAAGAGCGGATCTTTATCGTCATTTCTCCCCTTGATGCAGGCGCAAAAAGGCAATAGTAATGAAAACCTTCCGGAGCAGCCTTTGTTTGAAAAGATGTACCGCTTCGAAGGGTTTTGGCATGTTTAATGTCGGTATGTCCGGCAGATGCTGCCATGACCTGAATGGGTTCATTCTCAGAATAAGAATGCGTAAGATCAAACGGTATGTTATATGGAAACAGACCGCATATCATAATGATGCAAATAGAATACAGGAAGAAAAGATGTTTTTTCATAAAAATTCCTTTCTTCACCTCAAAACCAAATTCATTGTAGCGAATTTTTTTGGAAAATGCTAGAGGTAATAGGTCACAAAAATTGCAGTAAAAAAGAGACAGATTTTACGAGAATCTGTCTCTCTGAAAAAAATATTTTTGGTAATATTGACGTTATTTGATGATATTTTTTAGGAAAGATGTCCCGTCTAACTGCTGTGGAACACCAAGATAATCACAGATGGTTGTGCCGATATCTGCAAAGGTCGGTCTTGTACCGAGGTTGGTACCTGCAAGGATCGGATCGCCTGCGATCACAAGAGGAGTGTACTCTCTGGAGTGATCAGTGGATGGAGTGCTTGGGTCGCATCCGTGGTCTGCTGTGATCATCAGGACATCCTGAGGTCTGAGCTTTGCCATGATTTCCGGAAGACGCTTGTCAAAGTAGGAGAGAGCAGCGGCGTATCCCGGAACATCGTTGCGGTGTCCGTACTTCATATCAAAATCGACCAGATTGACAAAACAGAGTCCGTGGAAATCCTGATCCATGTAAGTCAAAGTTTTGTTAATACCGTCCTCGTTGTCCTCGGTACGTGTCATCTGTGTGACTCCTTTTCCTGCGAAAATATCGTTGATCTTGCCGACGGCGAGAACGTCCTGACCGGCGTTTTTGATATCATCGAGCATCGTGTCTCTCGGTGGAGTAAGGGAGAAATCATGACGGCGGCTGGTGCGGGTGAAATGACCCGGTGTCCCAATAAACGGACGGGCGATCACACGCCCGACTGCGCATGAACCCTGACAGAGACGGCGCGCAATTTCACAGATGTGATACAGCTCTTTAATAGGAATTACATCCTCATGTGCTGCAATCTGCAATACACTGTCTGCGGAGGTATACACGATAAGACTGCCGGTCTCCATATGTTCTTTACCGTATTCTTCGATCACGACCGTACCGGAATAAGGCTTGTTGCAGATGACCTTTCTGCCGGTTTCTTTCTCGAGGGCATCGATCAGCTCCTGCGGAAATCCGTCAGGGAAAGTAGGCATTGCTTTTGGCGAAATAATGCCGGCAATCTCCCAGTGACCGATGGTTGTATCCTTGCCGCGGGATGCTTCCTGCATACGCATGACAGCACCGGCAGGCGTAATCTTTTTCTGCGCCCAGGCATGTCGTTTGTCGACACGGTTTCCCTCAATCTCAAAGAAACCAAGCTTCTGCATATGAGGCATATAGAAATGCTCATCGGTTGATGCTGCATAAACGGTGTGGCTGCCAACATCGCCGAAGTCGGCGGCATCGGGTGCTTCGCCAACGCCAACGCTGTCCAGTACGATCAGAAATACACGTTTTTCATTTTTCATATTGATCACCATACCTTTCTAAAAGACTGAAAAAATCACATAATTAAACAGTCGTTAAATATAACTGATAAATACATATCCTGCATTCTCAAAGAAACGTTCTGCTCCATTTGGTGACATTTTCGTGGTGGCTCCGGTGGACGGATCAAACCAGCTCACAGAGCTTGAGGTGTAAGCGTTGATCAGCACTGCCTGTGAAGAATTCTTCATGGCGATCACCGGTTTACCGCTGCTTACAAAATATAAAATCTCATCGACAGTACAGCCGGTCAGATTTACCGGGGTACTGATATATTTCTTAAGAATATCCATGGTGGATGCACCCTTGAGTGCGGAGGCATCTTCCGTGACCTGCGCAGACTGCAGGAGCATATGCATGCACGCCTTCATGCTGGAAACATTGCCGGATACCGTTGTCTTATCCATGAGAGAAACGGTGTTACTTAGGAACTTGCCGCCGCGCTCCCAGACAATGTGATTGTGGTTATCCATAACAACACCCATCTGTTCATCCGCCTGACGGATCGCATTGCCCGCATCGGAAGAGGAGCCGGTGATCCCGCCATAAGCATAAATATAATACTTATCGGAAGCGTTTTTGCTTGGGTTGTTGATATAAAATGTTGTATTCTCCGTAACCATCACATACTTGGTGTAGGTAATCTTTGGCTTGCCCTTCATCAGGAAGCCTGCCGGCAGAGTAATATATTTCTCGGTCAGCATTTTGTCTGTCACACGCGAGGTGAGATCAAAGGATTTCGCTGTGTTATCCTGCTGATGCTGTATACTGTCGTCAGCAATCTTTTTAAACTTCTGTCCGATTTTACGGACACGCTTTAACTGAATAATATCTTTATCAACATTTGTTTTAATGATATAGACGTTTTTTGTCTGATATTCTTTTAAAATTTCACCTTGGCTGTCGGCGATCACAAGCTTATAAACCGGAGAAATGCGTTCGCCGTCCTCGGAATTATACATATCTGAATTGCGTACATAGCCGTAAACAACACTGGAATCAATCGCACCGAGAACACGAATGCTTTCGCTTTTGCGGGCGGTAACAGTCCGGCGCTGCTCTGTTTCCAGATCAAGGATCGTGATGCGCGTTGCCGGCTTCTGTGAGGTTGCATTGGACCAGACGAAGCATTTTGCCTTTTCCAGCATAGCGAAATTCCCGCTGGATGCGTTTTTTGTCAGAACCGTATACTGTCTGGAAGTGATATTATAAGCGTATACTCTGTCATATAAAGAGAAGTAAAATACATTCTTGCGGTTTACATAACAGAAATCGCCAAAGTCTTCCTTGAGCTGCTGATAGCTTGTTTCAAGAGGAAGATAAATACGCTCGTTGATCTGATTCTTCTTTACATCATAGCTGTAAAGAATGATGCCGACACGTCCCTCATAATCACCACAGTTCATATAGCCGTAAACGACAAAGTCAATATTGCCGTCATTGTCGATGTTGATAATGCGGATGTTGTGCTGATCGTAATAGTCTCTGATATAATCAGTCGAATCCTGCACAAAGGAGAAAACCTGATTCAGCTTCTCGGAATGAAGATCATAGTACCAGAGATTGCCGTTGCGGACAAATGCCATTTTGCTGTTATCCTCGCTGGAGGAAATACCGAGATCCTCCTCGTTGGAAATACCGATCTTAAACTCACTCTGTGAGGTTGAGGTCAGCTCCGGATCAAAGACAGCTTCCATCGTGCGCTGGAAATACAGCAGATAAATGCGGCCGGTTGTGTAGCGGACTCGGTAAAACTCCTTCACCTGATACGTTTCTGTTCCGGTGTCTGTCTTTGCTTTTACATAATAAACCTGTTCCACAGCAGCTGTCTCAATGTTTAACTCCTTGATCGTCGGTGTGCAGGCAGAAACAACCTTCGGCTTGAGATTATTCCAGGTGATCATTTTCTTGCTGGAATAAATATTTACATTTGCCAGAGTGGAATCGTTGCTTCCGTTGGTTTCGAGATAATTTTTGATCTCGAAGTTCTTTTCCATGTTAAAGGTTGCGTTATGAAACCGGCTGACAAAATCAAGCTTCTGCTTGAGGAAACAGTCAGCCTCGTAATATTTGACGCGGGTATAAAAATGGATCTGTTTGCTGTAATTGGTTGTCAGCGTGATCTCCAGTCCGTATTCGGTGCTGGCGTTCATCGCAGCATCCAGTTTTAAACGGGCGGTTTTCTGATCCTTACTCTCATCAAATGCCGATAATGTACCGCTTCCGATGCTTTTGTCATTGGCGATATCCCTCAGATCATAATCCAGCCGCTTGATCTTCAATGTGCTTTCGGAAATGATCACATCGAAGGTCTTGTCAGCACCGATCGGTGTGACAGACTCTCGGATATTGCCGCTGTCGAGCTCACTGCTGTAGCCGTGAAGCGTATTGATCGTGTAACCGCTTACGGAAAGGTTGACAAGCGGAAACGCAGAGTCCTGCAGACTGGTTGCCGTCGCTGTACCCACATTTATGCTGGGTATATGTTGTCCAAATATAAAAATGGACACGCAAAATAAAATAAAAAGTCCGAATCCTTTATAAAAATATTTCAAAATTAGCCTCCTGATATACAAAAACATTCCTGTCATTAGTATAGATTGTTCCTGAAAAAAAGGCAAGGACAGTCACTAAAATTTAAGAAATGTCATAGTATGATAAAGAGGTTTCTTATGCGGAGCAGCAAGCAGTCTGTGTCTGCAGAAAGGTTTGGTGAATATGGAGAAAAAGGGAGCAGTTTATCCGAAGGGAAATGCGATGGTATTTCCGTTAGAGCTGGCACAGGTGCCGGAGGAAGAGAAGATGAAGGATTTAAAATATCTGTATCCGTTAGAGGTGTCTGAATTAAGTGAAATGGTGATGAATGTCTGTGATCAGATGGAATATGAGGGAAGTCCGATGTACGACCGGTATCCGGATAAAGTTACGATGGGGCGCATGGCGGCAGGAATCTGCGGTCATTACTGCTGTCAGAAGGATCGTGTTGACCGGAAATGGCTGCGGCCGATGGTAGAGATCATGCTCTGTAATGAAATGAACTGCCGCAGGGAAAAACGTTGTCGTCATTATCGGTCTAAAAGCTGTTGATAAATATCACGTTTGGAAACACCGCGGTCGGCTGCGACCTTTTTCATGGCTTCCTTTTTGGAAAGATTCTGGTCTAAATAAAGCTGCATATGATCTTCCAGATCCATTTCCTTCCAGCTGTCCTGCTTCTGTTGATCCAGTGTCTGCCGGGAGATTCCCTCGAGAACAAGAACATATTCTCCTTTTGGAGATGTGTCCGAATAATAGGACAGTGCTTCGGAGAGGGTCATAAGCCGGACGGTTTCATGCAGCTTGGTCAGCTCACGGCAGAGTGTAATGCGTCTGTCGCCGAGTGTCCGGTAAAGCTGCTCTAAGGTTGCAAGAAGGTGGTGCGGTGCTTCATAAAGGATCACGGTTCTTGTCTCTGTTTTGAGAGATTCCAGGATCGCTGCCCGCTCCTTTTTGTCCGGGGGAAGAAATGCTTCAAAGGCAAAACGACGGGTGGAAAGACCGGACAGGGTAAGTGCCGTAACGCAGGCGCAGGCACCCGGAAGAGAGGTCACAGGAATGCCGGCGGCATATGCCTGACGAACGATCTCCTCTCCGGGATCAGAGATTCCGGGAGTTCCTGCATCTGTGACGAGGGCAATATTCGTCCCCTCAGATAGCTTTGAGACAAGATAGGCAGCCTTGTCCACTTTATTGTACTCATGATAGCTTGTCATAGGAGTTTTGATCTCAAAATGATTGAGAAGCTTGATCGTATTGCGGGTGTCCTCTGCGGCGATCAGATCGACCTCCTTTAAGGTTCTGAGAACACGGAAGGTGATGTCTTCCAGATTGCCGATGGGAGTGGCACATAAATATAAAGTTCCTGTCATGGTTTTCTCCGTTTCCTGTATCGGAAATAGGAGAGCAGAAATGTCTCATAGAGAGGCTTTCTGTTCCTATCCGGTTTAAGTATTATAGATATCGAGAATTTCCTGCGTGTATACGCCGGGTGTATCATATATTACAAGCGGGGCTTCGATCCTGACCATGGAATTACCGCCGCGGACGGCATCGATCAGAATCATATTGGGTTCCTTGTCTGCAAATGGATGAACGAACCGTATCCGCTTTGGTTCCAGCCTATATTTCGTCAGACAGCTGATGATCTCGATCAGCCGGAATGGCCGGTGTACCATCAGAAAATGTCCGCCGGGCTTTAATACCCGGGAGGCTTCCCGGATCACATCGTCAAGGGTACAGAGTATCTCATGGCGGGCAATCGCTTTGGGTAATTCGGGATTCTTCAATCCATGGTTGTTATTCATATAAGGGGGATTTGTAATGACATAATCACAGGAAGCCTTTCCGAGAAGGGAAGAGGCTTCCTTAATATCCCCGTTAATAATATTGATCTTGTCGGTTAGTCCGTTATATTGGACACTGCGTCGCGCCATGTCTGCACTTTCGGCTTGGATTTCGAGTGCATCAATATGCGCGGCTTCTGTTTTGGCGGTCAGCAGGATTGGGATGATCCCGGTACCTGTACCAAAGTCAGCAACTTTGCTGCCCGGTGCACAGTGTGCAAAGGAAGACAGCAAAACAGCATCCATACCGAAACAGAATTTATCGGGATTCTGAATAATATAATAATCATTGATCTGAAGATCGTCCAGGCGTTCTCCCGGTCTTAATTCTGCTTTCATGGTGTGCTTTGTCCTTTATTGTTGTTCTGACGGCGATGGTTGTTACGTCTGTTATCGTGGTCGCCTCTCTTACTGCGCTCCTCACGGAAACGCTCAGGGCGTCCCTTGTCACGGCGTCCGTCGGTCTGACGCTCATAGCCGCCGCGGAAGCTCTGATCCTGCTTCTCGGTATCGGTCAGATGGATTGCCTGATTCTCATAACCGCCGCGTCCTCTTGCAGGGCGTTTGTCACGGTTATTACTCCGAGGTTCACGGTCTCTGCGGTTATTGTCACGTCGCTGCTCGCGATCCTGTCCGCCACGATTATTGTCGCGTCTCTGGTCACGATCCTGCCCGTCACGATTATTGTCGCGTCCCTGGTCACGGTCCTGTCCGCCACGGTTATTGTTACGTCCCTGATCACGATCCTGTCCGCCACGATTATTGTCGCGTCTCTGGTCACGGTCCTGTCCGCCACTGTTATTGTTACGTCCCTGATCACGATTCTGTCCGTCGCGATCATTGTCGCGCCGCTGGTCACGATCCTGTCTGCCACGATTATTGTCGCGTCTCTGGTCACGGTCCTGTCCGCTACGATTATTATCGCGTTTTGGTCCGCGTCCACGACGGTTGTTGTCGCGTCTGTTGCCACGCTTCTCGTTTTCTTCCTCCTGACGATCCTCGATGTCCTGCTTCTCCATGATCTCAAGCTGCTCCAGTCCCTGCTCATCAACCATTTCGTTTAAGGATGCCTCCAGTTCAGAACCTTCGCTGCTGATCTGGTGATCCTTAAAGCTAAGATCGGTAACCGGGTATTCGCGGATCTCACGTTCGCCGTTCTTCTTGGTGATCACCACCTTGACAAGCTGCTTTAATACGCTTGTGCTCTGCACCTCGCCAACGTAACCGTCAATCGTCTTAACCTGCGATTTGACGGCAGGTAAGTTGCTGTTTAATTCCTCATAGGCTTCCTGCTCATTTTTGAGACAGCACATCAGACGTCCGCAGACGCCGGAAATCTGTGTCGGGTTCAGGGAAAGTCCCTGCTCCTTTGCCATCTTAATAGATACCGGGGCGAACTCGGAGAGGAAGGTGTGGCAGCAGAGCGGTCTTCCGCAGATAGCCATACCACCTAAAAGTTTCGTTTCGTCACGGACACCGATCTGACGCAGTTCAATACGTGTTCGGAAAACAGAAGCGAGATCCTTTACAAGCTCACGGAAATCGATTCGTCCGTCTGCGGTAAAATAAAACAGAAGCTTGTTTCGGTCAAAGGTATATTCAGAATCGATCAATTTCATTTTCAGATCATGCTTTTTGATCTTTTCGAGACAGATCCGGTAAGCCTCTTTTTCTTTTTGCTCGTTTTCGATATTGGTTTTTTCGTCCTCCGGCGTTGCGGTACGTGTCAGCGGCTTTAACGGGGAAACAACTCTGTCATCGGTTACTTCCTTCGGTCCGAGTACAACCGTGCCGTATTCGATGCCGCGCGCAGTCTCAACGATAACATGGTCGCCCTTTTTTATTTCGTAGCCGGTGGGATCAAAATAATATACCTTACTTGATTTACGGAATCTGACTCCGATAATTAATATCATAATATTTGTTGTCCTTTCTATTGGCGGATTATGCCTATTCTTTCATGGTAAGTGCCATCAGTTCCATGGTGACGTCAAAGTTGACGTTGGCACCAAGACGGACCTTTGCCTTGTCGATTGCCTGAAGGATATTTTCAATGCTTTCATAGGTGCGCATGCTTGCCTGGTGGGAGATGTTGTGGAACTGGTCGCGGTAGAGCAGGAGATTTGCATCCTTTGTAACCTTGAACATCAGTACATCGCGGTACCACAACAGCATCAGGTCGAGATAATCATCGATCATGCCCTTTTTCTGGGAGAATATACGGATCGAATCAACAATCTCAGAAACATCCATGTGCTCGACATTTTTTAATAAATGAAGGGTATCCTCCTTCATTTCCTGAAAATCAGTGGAGTTTGCAAAGCGGATCGCCTTGCCCATATTGCCCTGACAGAAGCCTGCGGCAATATCAGCCTGTTCCTGCTCCATGGAGAGGTGGCTGACAAGATAACCGGCAATTTCCTCTTTGGAGATCGGTTTTGTATTGATCGTCACACATCTGGACTGGATCGTCGGCAGAAGTGCGTTGAGATTATCTGTGAGAAGGAGAATGACAGCGTATGACGGTGGCTCCTCAATGGTCTTTAAGAGCGCATTCTGCGCCTGCTCAGTCATTTTATTGGCATCCGGTATGATATAGATCTTATGCTCACTGCTGTATGGCTTGATCTGGATATCGTTGTTGAGCTGCTCACGGATGTCATCAACGCTGATGCTCGCTTTCTCATGGGTGATATAGCGGATGTCAGGATGATTGCCGGACTCTGCCTGGTGACAGGACTTGCAGCTGTCGCAGGAGTCTGCATTGGGATGCTTCTCACACTGCAGTGCCTTTGCAAAGGCGTCAGCGAGCATGCGTCTGCCGGAGCCGGTCTCGCCATTGATGATATATGCATGGGAAATGTTCCCTGTCTCAATGGCTGTCTGGAAGTGTTCCTTTGCCTGCTTCTGTCCAATGATATCTTTAAAATTTGCCATAAATGCCTCCTATGATAGATCAGGTAAACAGATCGAGGATCATTCCCTGAATTTCACCGATTTTATTGAGTATTGCCAGATGGTCCTTCTCCTCGCGCATGAGCTCCTCGGCGAGATCGTCCAGTGCGGCATCGATCAGCTTTACCATGCCGTACACTCTGTGCCGTCCTTTCTTATCGAGAAAGTTCTCGCGGCTGAAGGAATGGGAGTGTGTAACGATCTCATTCATAAATTCTTTGATCATTTTGCGGTACAGCTTCATGTCGCGGATGTCCATCTTGCGGCTGAGCTTGTTGCCCTGCTGGGTGATATCCTCCATCATCACAGCCAGACTGGCGCGCAGCTCCTGTTCTTCAATGCTGCTGAGCAGGGTAAAACGAAAGGAACCATCAGACTCAGTGACAGGTGCTTTTGGTTCAAGCTGTGTCGGCTGCTGCAGCTGGTTTACACGCAGATTCATGATTCCTCCTCCTTTTTCTTTGCTCAGATAATGCGGTCTGATTTATACAAAATAGTGACAGACCTTTGCCCAGATGTCATCGGCAATCTCTTTCTCAGGACGATTGCCGTCTATGATAATGATATTTTCTACATCCTCCATGCGGTGGATGAGGTCAAGATAACGTTCCCGGACATCTGTGAGACGATCCAGTGTCTCGTAGATGTCTGTCTGGTGACGTCCCTTTGAAACACGATCCATGGCTGTTTCCGGGGCAACATCAATGAAGATGTGGCAATCCGGACGAACAATCTCATTTGCCATTTCGTTGCATTTCATGATCCATTCGAGAGGAACGGATACGCTCTGGTATGCATAATTGGAAAATACATAACGGTCAGAAATAACGGCGATGCCGTCCTCCAGCAGTTTGCGGATACCGTTGACCGGATTGTTCAGATGATCCAGACGGTCTGCCGCAAAAAGAGCTGTTAATGTTGTCTCTTCTCCCTTGATACGACCGGAGAGAAACTGGCGCAGCAGTGTGCCGATCGGACCATTGCTTGGCTCCATCGTGGTCATGCAGTTGATGGAATGTTCCTCAATGTGATCCTTCAGAAGGGAGATCTGTGTGGATTTCCCACTGCCGTCAATGCCTTCAAATACAATAAAACAGCCATTTTTAGAAACCATAATGTACCTATCCTTTCTAAACTCCAATGTCAATACATCAAAACGTTTTATTGATGTCACGGGGCATCACAGTGCCGACTGTTCTGCCTGTTACATCATAAATTATCTCACACTATATAATACGCTTTTTTCGGAACTTTTGCAACAAAGACCATGACTTGATATTTTGGTGCAATCATAATAGAATAATATAGGGAATAAAAGGTATTTTATTTCATATTGAGGGAATGAAATGACACAGATACGAAGGAGACGGGAAGATGGAATGGAAATTTTTGGCAGAGAACAAGGCGGGACCTGCGAGAAAGTCAAAGGACTACCGTCTGTTCAGTGAACGGGTGATCCAATCCGCACAGCTATTGGAGAAATCACTGTCCGAATATATCGTCAGGGAGGACGAGGATCTGAACACCAATAAGCTTTTGAAGGAGACAAGGGAGATCATTGCGCTCAGTGATGATCCGACGCATACGTTCCGGATTCTTCGGAGAGTGCGCCGGTATGATGATCTCACATACATACACAGCCTGAATGTGGCGATATTGTGCCATGAGTTTGCCAAGTGGATGCACATGACGGAGGAGGAACAGGATATTCTGACGCTGGCGGGGCTTCTGCATGATGTCGGGAAGATGGGGGTGCCGGGCAAGATCATTAAGAAGGCAGGCTCACTCACGGAGGAGGAATACTCCGTGATCCGGCAGCATCCGCAGAAGGGATATGATTTCTTAAAGAAGCATCCGTTGGATGAGCGGATCATGAATGCGGCGCTGATGCATCATGAGAGATGTGACGGCTCTGGTTATCCGAATGGCTTGAAGGCAGATGAGATCGATGATTTTGCAAAGATTGTCGGGATCGCTGATTGTTATGATGCGCTGACCTCTGCGAGAGTGTACAGAGAGCCTCATTGTCCGTTTGAGGTGTTCCGTATGCTGCAGGAGGAGCATGAGAAGTTTGATCCGAATTATATGGCAATATTCATGGAGGGTGTTGCAACGTTTTATATTGGCTGCGAGGTGGTTCTCTCGGATAATAAGCGCGCCCTGATCGTTGATACGAACCCGATGGATCAGAGTAATCCGATCGTGAAGATCAATGGTCTGATCGTGAATCTGGCGATGGTACAGGAGCTGGATGTGAAAGAAATCTGTTAAAGGCAAAATGTTGTTTTTTCCTTTTTACGAAATATAAATTTTATGCAAAAAAAAACGCTGAGGTTTTGTCTGCCTCAGCGTTTTAAGTTTCTGTGTTTCATCCGACCTTCATCTTAAACTTGAGCATCTCTCTCTCGTCATCAACAGGAATCTTTTCCATACAGGCACCGAGAGCTGTCATTTTCTTATCGAAATCCTCGTAACCGCGCTCGATAAAGTGAATGGAATCTACGGTTGTAAATCCATCGGCAACAAGACCTGCAACAACAAGAGCAGCGCCGGCGCGAAGATCAGGCGCGGTGATGGAAGCACCGGTCAGTCCGGTAACACCTTCAATGATCGCGACATTTCCTTCGACCTTGATGTTGGCGCCCATGCGGGCAAGCTCATCGACATATTTGAAACGATTCTCGAAAATACTCTCAGTAACGGTACTGGTACCATTGGAAAGAGCCAGCAACGTTGCAATCTGTGGCTGCATATCGGTTGGAAAGCCGGGATATGGCAGTGTCTTTACCTGTGTGTGACCCAGGCGGTCAGAAGCGGATACACGCACGGCATCATCGAATTCCTCAACCTTGGCACCGATCTCGATCAGCTTGACAGAGATCGCTTCCAGATGCTTTGGGATGACGTTGCGGATCAGGACATCGCCCTTGGTGGCAGCAGCGGCTACCATGAAAGTACCTGCCTCGATCTGATCAGGAATGATCGAATACTCACTGGCGTGAAGACGCTCAACGCCGTCAATACGGATCTTGTCAGTACCGGCACCCTTGATGTTGGCACCCATGCTGTTTAAGAAGTTGGCAACATCTACGATATGCGGTTCCTTGGCAGCATTCTCAATAACGGTACGACCCTGTGCCATGCAGGATGCAAGCATAATATTGATCGTCGCACCGACAGAAACAACATCCAGATAAATATGGTTACCGATCAGCGCATCGGAAAAGGTATTGATCATACCATACTCGATGTTGACCGTGGCCCCCAGTGCACGGAATCCCTTCAGATGCTGGTCGATCGGACGGCTTCCGATATCGCATCCGCCCGGAAGGGCTACCTGTGCCTTTTTATATTTGCCAAGAAGAGCTCCCAATAAATAATAAGAAGCCCGGATCTTACGGATGGAATCATAATCTATTGTAACATCGGAAATAGTGCTTCCGTTGATCTGAACCTCATGCGGTCCGATCCGGTTTACAGTAGCACCAATACTCTCTATCGCTGTAAGAAGGACGTTGATATCTCTTACGTTCGGCAGATTGTCGATCGTCACTGTCTCATCTGTCATGATGGCAGCAGCAAGAATTCCAAGAGCAGCGTTTTTGGCGCCGCCGATGACAACCTCGCCGTGAAGAGGATTTCCTCCCTTAATAATATACTGATTTTCCATTTTGCACCTCATCAAACACTTATTTTGCAAAACACATTTCACCACTCCTGTAGAATAGTGAAGACATACATACCATACATTATAACGAAATCGTTTATAATGTCAACCTATTTTCTTCTGTTTTCAAAATAAACAAAAGAGTCGATCGCGTCGAAAATATCCTGGAAGGTTTCACGCGGAGCAACGTCAATATATCTCTGCAAAATCTCCTGTTCTGCCTGCCCGTGATAACGTCCGTAAAAGATATCAAAAAGATTATGCCCGCGGACGTAAATTTTAATCAGCTCTATGTTGTCTTTGAGATCCTGTTTGCTTTTGATGCGGATGTTGTTGATGCGCTGCATCCGTTTCATGCTGTTTAATTTGAAAAGGTAATCCTTATATTTCTTATAAAGAATATTGTAAAAATCTTCCTCATTTTTAATGACACCGATCTTTGCCATGACGGAAGGCTCCAGGAAGTAATTTTCAAAGGAGTAATACTTTAAGATCAGGACATTTTTCGGTTCAACCTTCGGCAGGTTACCGGCGTCCTCCTTCGCCCTCTGACCATAGTAGCTGCAGAGCTGCTTCTTAAGGTATTTCGGATTCTTGCCGTCACTGTCGCGGATCATCAGAAACTGGTCCTTGAGGTACAGCTTATTGATGTACTTTAAGTTGGCATACGTCTTGATGTTCGTACAGCTGTTGACCGGAATGATCGTGATGCGCTTGAGCTTGCCGTCTTCGTCGTAGATCTCGGAGTAGTATTTCTGGAGGAGAAGCGGAAGCCGGTTGCTGTCCTGCTTGCCCTCGACGATGAAAACAAAGCTGACGTTCATCAGATCGTTGGCAGTGTAGCCGAGGTCATCGAGAATTTGATCGATGTCGGTCTCCGGGCGCACGGTTGTGTAATATTCTTCATCCAGAAGGACCTCCTTGATCTGTTTGGACGAGAAATTAAAGATCAAATTCGGCGAGTGCGTGGAGAAGACCACCTGATTCTTCTTGGACAGGCGGTACAAAATCTCGCTGGCAACCTTTTGAAGCTGCGGATGCAGATAAATCTCCGGATCCTCCATCAGGATGATGCAGGGCAGGGTCTGCGCCTCGTCAATATACGCTTCCAGAAGAGAAAGTACATAAATACTGCGGATACCTTCACTCATTGAACTCAGGGAGGAAACGTAATCGTTGCGCTCGCGATTGATCAGCTGTGTGTCGATATGCAGCAGATCATCCAGGTCGAAATTCAAGACGTAGCGGATCTGTTGGGAAGGATTACCGTTGCGGTGAAAATAGTAATTCACTTTGTCGGCAAATTCGTTCAGATTGGTACGGAAAAGCTTATACTGGAGCAGTCGTGTCGTCTCAAATAATGTCAGCTCCTCCGGCGTTTTCTTGTTGATGACACCGATACACTGGAAACAACGGTTACATTTCCGGGCGGGGTCAAAGGTACAGGTGTTATCCTTGAGCATCTCGAAGGATTTTTTGTCATAAAAACTAAAAACATCATTCTGTAACGTGTCCAGATTTCTGGTCTGGTCGATGTGATAGATCTTCGGAAAAATCTCCCGGATGTATGGGTTATTCTTCTGGAAGCCATCGTTGTAGCGAACCTTGTGTTCCGGATTGATATGAAACGTAAAGGTCACGGTGTTGTCCTGAAAGGAAGGAATCAGCGAGCGAAACTCCTCCAGCCACTTTTCGTAGTCGCGGTGCCTGCTGACCATACCACGGGTCTGATAGGATTGAAGATCCTCCTCGGTAAACTCGATCGACAGGGTAATGTCGATGCTCTTCTGCGGATCCAGAAATTCTTCGGTGCATACCGTGTGGTATCCGGTGGCGGCAAGAATGGCATCGATGACGTTTGTTTTACCGGTGTTGTTTTTGCCGACAAGAATCAGTGCGTTTTCCAGTTCGGTGATCTCCAGATCGCGAATGGACTTAAAATTCTGTATTCTGATATAGCTTATCTTCATACGTTACCCCTCATTTCCGCACGCCTTAGCTCCTTTTTTATTGTATGTTCCGGTGGGACGTTTGGTGCTTTTCCGTCCGTTACCTTTTCGGCGGCGGATGGAATATCCAAAATGACCGAGGGACTTGCCGAGACTGTAGTAGGTTCCGTGAGAATATGCCAGCAGACCGGCATCCTCCAGATGGAAGGTTCCTTTCTCATCCATATACTTCTCGGCAACGTGAACGGCAGTCACGTCAGCCACAAAAACATGATGGGAGCCAAGTTCAAGAACCTGGCGTACTTTGCATTCGATGTTGACAGGTGCTTCCGCAATCAGCGGACATTTCACGGTGTCAGCAGGAACCGGCGTCAGACGGCAGTCCGTCCATTTGTTGTGATCCCGTCCGGAACGAACGCCGCAGTAATCCGTCGCGTGAGCAAGCTCCTTCGTCGTCAGATTGATGACAAACTCGCCGGACTCGCGGATCAGCGGGTAAGAATGACGCTCCGGGCGAACAGCAATGTATGCCATCGGCGGATTGGTACAGAGTGTACCGGTCCATGCAACCGTTAATATATTTGATACGTGATCCATATCTCCGCAGCTTACCATGACGGCAGGAAGCGGATAGATCATATTTCCCGGTTTGAAATTTACTTTTTTCATGATAACAGGTCCTCATTCGCCGCCACTTGCGGCAGCTTCGATCATATTATTTTGCAATTGAATATCACTTTTAAGTATATCACACACCAAATATGACTTCAAAGAAAAACTGTGTTTTGCCGCAGGAAAATTTGCGAATGAGTCTATCCAAAAAAAAGAGAATGTGTTAAGATGATAAAAGAGATCAGAATACCTTATTATAAGGAAAGAAAGGCAGGAGAGTGTCATGGCTAAATATCTGGAATTTGAATCTATGACAGAGGGACTTGAGAGTAAAGTGCGTCAGGATCTGAAGTTTAAGACGGGCAATTTCGTCTGGAAGATCAAGTTCAATATTCCGTTAGATCCCAAGACCGTGAATAATGTCAATCTGTATGTGACCTCCATGAATCTCTCACCGCTGCGTACAGCGATCCGTTATAATTCCCTGGAAAATGAGATCGAGATCGAGCCGTTAGAACCGTACGCCCAGAATGAATCCTATATTCTTAACATCACAACGAAGGTGACATCACTGGGAGGGCAGCCGCTCAAGAAACCACTTCAGGTACAGTTCAAAATAGACGGATGACAGACAGCTTATGAATGAATTAAACTACAAGAAAAGATTTCACTTATTTAAAGATATGAAATTTCTCCACCGGATGATCTTAATCTATCTGATCGGTGGAATTATTCCGCTTCTCGTAATGAGTATCTATACCAATATGCAGACGCGCAAGATGATGATCAAGCTGACGGAGGAGACACAGGCAGAGGAGTTGTCCGTGCTCAGTTCCTCGATCCGTGAGTCTATGACCGTTTTAGATAATGTGGCACGTCTTCTGTGCAGTAATGATGAGATTTTAAAGCTTACCACCCGCAAATACAAAAATAAAACACAGTTTTACAGCGATTACCGCAAAGCCAATATGGTAATGGAGGATTATATCAATTTCTATGAACAGGATATTTCTTCGATCAATCTGTTTCTGGACAACCCGACCGTTGACACCTACGATCTGAACCGGATCAATAACCTTTCCTATTTTAAGCAATCTGTCCGGACGCAGACCTGGTACAAGGAGACGGTGGACTGTGTTGATGAAGGGTACTGGTATTTTGGTGAAACGTCCGGAGACAATGAAAAGGATCAGACGATGCAGATCAGCCGTGCGGTGCGGGATGACGATGACGATGTGGTTGGCATTGTTGTGATACAGATCCAGTACGATAAGGTTACACTGAATGAACAGAGGCAGGATACGGCGATTCTATACGATGATTATTACTGGATATCCGGCAACTGCAGTTCTCTGGACTATCCGTTTCTCAAGGAGGAAATTCAGAAGATCAATAAGAGCAGAGTGACAAAACAGATTTCCTATGGGGTTGAGGAATATCTGATCTCATACGAGCGTCTGCAGATGGATGGCTCGGATGATTATTATTCGGTGGTCAGTGTTCAGAATTATCAGGATATCATGGCGGAGGTCAACCAGATCAGTATGCAGGCATTTATTCCGGAGATTATCGGAATGATCGTCTCTGCGCTGTTGATCTTTGCATTTGCGGCTTCCTACAGTAATCGTATGTTCCAGCTCAGGGTTCAGATGCATCATGTAGCGCAGGGAGAATATGATGAGGTGGAGCGGATCGAGGGTAACGATGAGATTGGTGAGCTTTACACAGAGCTGGAGCAGATGATGCAGGATATCCGTCTGCTGATGAGTAATGTGGTGGACGAGCAGGTCCAGAAGGAGAAGCTTCACACAAAGCAGAAGGAAGTGGAGTTTAAGATGCTTGCCAGTCAGATCAATCCACATTTCTTATATAATACGCTGGAAACGATCCGTATGAAGGCAGTGGTGAATCATCAGCCGGAGATCGTTGAACTGGTCAAGATGCTGGCAAAGACCATGCGGTACAATATTCAGGTGACAGACCGTCTTGTGACATTAAAGGAGGAGCTTCAGATGGTGGAATATTATCTGAAGATACAGGAGTACCGGTTTGGAGACAGAATTACGTCTGAATTGACGATCGACTCTGATGTGGACATGAAGGCGAGGATCCTTCCGCTGACACTGCAGCCGTTTGTGGAGAATGCATTTGTGCATGGTCTGGAGGAAAAGGCATGTGATGCAAGACTGGTGATCCATGTATATAAGAAGAAAGACGATATTTTCATCGAGATCCGGGACAACGGAAAGGGAATGGACTACTATGAGCTTGGTCATCTGCGAAAGATCATGAAGGATGAGCAGGGAGATGACAATCACATCGGCGTGCGTAATGTAAATCAGCGTATCCGCCTGCTTTTTGGCGGTGAATACGGCGTTGAGGTCGACAGCGAGAAGAATGTAGGGACAAAAGTGGTCATTCATATTCCTTATCAGACCGAAATTGACCAAAATGTATAATTTATCGTGTAAAAATGTCGAATTATTATGGTTTTATTTCCGTATGTATTTGGTAAAATAGACAAGAACAATTAAATTGTACACCTATGCTATGGCAATGATGTACAAAAATGAGAATATGGGCAGCAGGATGAGTCTTCCGGCGGGAAGCACTGATTTATGACTGCACCGTTTATTTTGAGGAGGACGATACAATGAGAAAGTCATTAAGAAAGGTAGCAGCTACTCTCAGCGCTTTGACACTGGCTCTGGCTGTTACAGCAACAGCAGTACCTACTGATGTATCTGCAGCAACAAGTAAGGCCGGTAAGAAGGCAGCTAAGGCTGCATTTGACGCAGACGGCACTTATCATGCATACTTCGGAATACAGGAGACCGGTACATGGATCTTCCGTGATGAGTGGTATTCCGATACACTTGGTATCGATGGTAAGGACATGAAGAAAGCAAACCTGACATTCGATAACGGTACACTGTTCCAGTCTGGTACAGACGGTGTTACGGCAATCGAGGGTACACAGGTACAGGATGTTGAGATCAAGGGTAACGGTACATATACTGTTGGTGTTTCTAACCTGAACAACGCTCTTGATACAAAGGGTGATGCAGAGACTAAGATTTCTATGATCTATGTTGATACAGATATTCCTATGACTGCAAAGGATAACCCTGTAACAATCTCTGATGTGAAGCTGACATGCGATGGAAAGGAAATCTCTCTTCCATCTGAGCCATTCTTCCCATCTGAGTACACAGATGAGTCCGGACTTCTTCGTTTCGATGCTATGAACTCTTATCAGAAGGATAAGGGTGAGTACGCAGACAGCCCTGACATCACTGTAGTTCCTACAGATTCTATCCAGATCACATTTACCGTATCCGGCTTCAACTCAGACAATCCGGATGCAGTTGCACCTGCTGATGATGCTTCAAGTGCATCAAGTGATGCCAACACAACAAGCGATGCTTCTACAACATCTTCTAAGAAGTCTTCACCGGTTGTTCCGATCGTGATCGTAGTTGTAGTAGTAGCAGTTGTAGCAGTAGTCGTTGTTAAGAAGAAGAAATAATTCCTGCAACGGACATCTGCTGAATAAGTAGATATCATTGAAAGGAGATAGGCGACAACCTGTCTCCTTTTTTAAGGGCATAGGAAAATACTCGTAGCGTGTCGAATGAAAAGTCGTGTATTTTTTCTCTATTATTTATGGTATTCGATAGAGGAAAATGCATGTATAATAAAAATAGCGTAAACTCTATTTATCATCTTGAATGTCTGCTCTGGTCTGTTTACAGGGCTTTTGACGGTGGGATGAAATAAGTAATACAGGAGGTTATTATGAAAGAATCACAAACAGAGAAAAGGGGAACGGTAGATTATATCTATATGTTACAGAGAGTGCTTGCTATCTTCTCTGCAATTTCCGTTTTCTTCCCTTTTATGAATCCGACAAGGATTTGTAGTTTGGTGAATGAGAATACTTCGCTTTTTACAGCGGCTGTATCTTATTCAACCCTGACCAGCGAGGCCGGTCGTGCTCTTCGTATGAACTGGCTGAGTCCAAGCGCTTTCTATGTATTATATGCAGGCGCAGTAGTCGCACTGATCGGTGTGGCATTCGTTGTAGTAGGCGGATGCATGTCTCTTGGTAATACTAAGATGAAGAGAGCAGGTATTCTCTGGTCTATCCTTGGTAGTATCGTAGAGATCGTAGGATTTGGTGTTACGATCCTGGCATACAACATGGTATGCAGCACAACAATGCAGTCAAAGCTTGACAGAGTCGGACCAACCTTCCCGGTTGCAGCAGTTGTTTATACTGTGATCGCTGTTGCTTTGCTCATTATGTCTATCGCTATCCTGATGATGCTTCCAAAGGCAGCACCGGATGAGGGGATGGAGATGGATCCTAAGTACAAGCTGTTCCTGATGTTTATGCCGTTCCTGGCACTGGCATTCGTATTCTGCTACCTGCCACTTTGGGGATGGAGATATGCATTCTTCGATTATCAGACAGGTGGAACGCTGAGTATGTCAAACTTCGTAGGATTCAAGTGGTTTACATATCTGTTCCAGAACGGTGCAACCCGAAGCGATATCATCCGTGTTATCCGTAACACAATGGCAATGTCCGCTTTAGGTCTGATTACACAGTGGATTCCAATGGCATTCGCTATCTTCCTCTGCGAGATCAAGAACCTCACATTCCGTCGTTTTATTCAGACATTTACAACAGTACCAAACTTCATCAGCTGGGTATTAGTATACGCTTTGGCAATTGCTATTTTCTCAACTGACGGTTTCATTAACACATTTGCAAAGAGTATCGGACTTATTGCTAAGGGCGCTGATGGACATAACTTCCTGATGGGTGACCATTTCACATGGCTTAAGATGTGGGCATGGGGAACATGGAAGGGTGTCGGCTGGAGCGCGATCATCTACATTTCCGGTATCGCAGGTATCGACCAGCAGTTGTACGAGGCTGCTACGGTGGATGGTGCCGGTCGTTTCCAGAAGATGTGGCATATTACAGTGCCTGGTCTTCTGCCTACCTTCTTCGTACTGTTACTGATGGCAGTTGCAGCAGTTCTGAGTAACGGTCTTGATCAGTACCTGGTATTCTGTACACCACAGAATAAGAACCACATTGAGGTTCTTGATCTTTACGTTTACAACCTCGGTCTTGGTAGTGGTGGTAGTATCCCGCTTTCAACCGTGGTCGGTATGTTCAAGTCGGTCATCAGTGTAGTCTTGCTGTTCGGAGCGAACTCCCTTTCTAAGGCACTCCGTGGCGAGAGTATTGTATAAGGAGGTGAACACAAATGGCAATGACAGCACAAGAGAAATTAGATGCTAAAAGAGAGAAAGAGTACAACAAGAAACATAAACGTATGTACAAATTGAAACCAGGTGACATTGTGTTCAATATTTTGAACTATCTGTTCTTCATTTTGTTCACCCTCACCTGTATCTTCCCATTCTATTATCTGTTCATCAACACGATTTCAGATAATGCAATGGTACAGCAGGGATTGATCAACTTCATCCCTCACGGACTTAACATTAACAACTACAAGGCACTTGCCGGTGTAGGTGATCTTGGATATGCGTTCGTCGTATCCATCACAAGAACAATCTTTGGTACTGCTTTGATGGTAGTTGCCTCTGCATTTGTTGGTTATCTCGTAACCAAGCAGGAGATGTGGCACAGAAGTCTGTGGTATCGTGCAATCGTTATTACAATGTATTTTAACGCAGGTTTGATCGCAACATATTTGAACCTGGTTATGCTGGGTCTGACAAACCACTACATGGTATACATCATTCCTGGTATCGTGGCTCCATACAACATCATCCTGGTTAAGACTTATATCGAGTCTATCCCGGCTGAGTTGGAGGAGAGTGCATTTATCGATGGTGCTTCCTACATGCAGGTATTTACAAAGATTGTCTGGCCTTTAAGTAAGCCAATCCTTGCAACAATCGCAATCTTCGGTGCGGTAGGTCATTGGAACTCCTTCCAGGATTCCCTGATTTACATGAGTAACTCACCAAAGCTGTATACACTGCAGCATAGATTGTATATTTACCTGAACCAGTCATCCAACCTGCAGGCTTCCATGAACGCAGGTGGTCAGGCTGCCAAGTCAGCATTTGCTGCTGCACTGAATACAAAGGTTATCAAGTATACAATCTCCATGATTTCCGTTATCCCTATTTTGATTGTGTACCCATTCATGAACAGATACTTCGAGAAAGGTATCATGCTGGGTGCTGTCAAGGGTTAATGCCAAAGTGCAGACTGATATTCTAAGAGATTATGAGATACCGGGGGCATTTTTGGCGCCCCTGGTATTTTTAAGCAGTATGTAAGCGATGTGCATATAAAGGAGAAAGGTCTGATTACACGGAATGGAGAATAAGACAGAATGAAATTTTTTAGTGTAGATAGTCCCTTATACAAATTTATGAACCGTCTGATGGATGTGTTTAAGCTCAACTGTATGTGGCTTTTATGCAGCCTGCCGATTGTAACGATGGGAGCTGCAACGACCGCGGCCTATACGATCACACTCAAGATGGTGAAGGATGAAGAAGGATACATTGCCGGTCCTTTCTGGAAGGAGTTTAAGGCGAACCTGAAAAAGGGAAGTATTCTCGGGGTTATTGGCATGGTTGCAAGCTATGCGGTATATCTGGATTTTCAGCTGTATCATGCGGCGAAGCATCATAACATCATGTTTTTGATCATTGGTGTAGTTGGAGTATATCTGATCTTTATGCATATGGTATATGCGTTTCCGTTAATGGCGCGTTACGAGAACAGCATCATTAATACGATGCGTAATTCTTATTCCATAGCGGCGAAGTTTCTTGGCAGAACAGCATTTCTGGCAGTGCTTCTGGTGATCGAGATGGCGATCATTATGTGGAATCTGACAACTATGTTTGTCGGAGTTTTAATTGGACCGGCATGTATCATTTTCACGATCAGCGGTTTTGCCAATACGTTCTTCGAGGTCATCGAGAGAGAAAATCTCATGGCTGAGGTTGATGAGAAGACTGCTGAAGCTTCCGATGACGAGGAGGATTTTGAGTCTGAGGAGGAAGAAGAGGATACAGACGAAGAATAAACGACCATTATATTTCGATTTGTTTGAATGTATTTCGCACAGGGCTATTGCAGCTGTGCGACTGACATAGTATAATCGGGTAGGTGTTAACAACAATAAGAAAGGATGGATAACATGAAAAAAGGACTGGGAAAGAGAATGCTTTCCATGCTCCTTGCGACTAGCATGGTAGCAGGAACAACAGTTGCAGCCACAGGTTGTAAGTTCGGCAGCAACAGCAACGAGCCAATTACCCTGACTGTATACAGTCAGGTAGCAAACTCATCAGGATTACAGAAAGGATGGGCAGCAGATCTTATCAAGGATAAGTTCAATGTAAAGCTTAACATCGTACCTGACGAGAGTGGTACATTCCAGACAAGAATGTCTGATAAGGATCTTGGAGATATCATTATCTGGGGTCACACAGACGATAACTACGCAGCAGCTCTCAAGGCCGGACTGCTCTATGATCTGGAGGAGGATGATATCCTCAAAGAGAACGCACCATATGTATATGACAATATGCAGGATGCGCTCGCAAAGAACAAGAGACTTTCAGCAACAATCCTTGGTGATGGAAATGACAAGCTTTACGGATGGGGCGGCGAGGTTGCTACATCTAGTAAGGATCATCAGTCATTCTTCTATACATGGGATACTCGTTGGGATCTCTACAAGAAGATGGGATATCCAAAGGTTAAGAACATGAGCGATATGGCTGATCTTCTTAAGAAGATGCAGAAGATGGATCCTAAGGATGATGCAGGCGGAAAGACATACGCTGTTTCTCTGTGGCCGGACTGGGATGATGCAATGGTTATGTACGTTAAGGCAACAGCTACTGCATACTATGGATACGATGAGCTGGGTATTGGTCTCTATGATCCAACCACAGGTAAGTATCATGATGCATTAGAGGAGAACGGACCATATCTTGAGATGCTCAAGTGGTACAATCAGCTGTATCGTAACGGTCTTGTAGATCCTGACTCAATGACACAGACATATGAGCAGATGTCCGAGAAGGTAATCAACGGTGGTGTACTGTTCTCTATCTTCAACTATTCCGGATCTCTCGCATTCAACACAGATAAGCATATGAAGAAGGGTGAGTACATGTACTGTATGAAACCTTCAGAGGCATCTCCTATCGTTTATGGTATGAGCACACTTGGTACAGGTTATGTAACATCTATCGGTGCTAACTGTGAGTATCCAGAGCTTGCTCTTGAGGTACTGAATTACTTCTGTACTCCAACCGGACGTCTTGAGTACGCATATGGTCCTAAGGATGAGTGCTGGTACTATGGCGACGATAAGAAGACACATCTGACAGAGCTTGGTGAGGCTTGTAGAAAAGACCTGAAGACAAAGATGACAGATCATGAGGGTACATTCCAGGATGGTCAGCTTCAGATGGCTGTATCTACATGGAACATTGATGCTGAGAACCCTGAGACAGATGGTGAGACATACAATGCTGATAACTGGGCTTCTACTCAGGAGTCATCTAAGTATGATATCCAGGAAGACTGGAAGAAGAAGACAGGCTGTGAGGGTATCAACGATTACATGGAGAAGGGTAAATATACTGTATCTCCAGGAACCGATTACTCAGCAAGTGCTAAGTCTGACGAGTTAAAGACTGTTTGGAAACAGGTAACAGATACGATCAAGAACGAGTCTTGGAACGCTCTTTATGCTAAGAACGATGCTCAGTTCGATAAGGCTGTTGCAAAGATGAAGAAGGACACTGCAGGATATGGTTATGACAAGTGTCTGAAGTGGTCTCAGAAAGAGGCTGCTACACGTAAGTCTTTGGAGGATCAGCTTAAGAACTAATCAGAACACGATCTTGAACGATTATGTATAGCGGATACAGCTCCGGGAAATTCCCGGGGCTGTATTTTTATGGGAAATACAAATAACGCAGTAGAAAAGACGAAACGTTGAGACTGCCTTTTACAGGAAAATGAAAGAGGACTTGCATTGCACGGACAAACGTGATAGGATAGGGGACAGCGATCGATAGAAAGCCGAGTGTTCGAGACCTTCCACTCGTAAAACAAAACTAAAGGAGATTTAGCAATGAACAGAAAGAAACTCTATTTTATCACGCAGGCAGCAATGATTGCTGCAATCTACGTTGTACTCACCGTATTTATCAACACATTTAATCTTGCATCAGGAACGATCCAGATCCGTATATCTGAGGCGCTTACCGTACTTCCGTTTTTCACACCGGCGGCAGTGCCTGGGCTGTTTATCGGATGTCTGCTCAGTAATCTGATTACAGGAGCGATGCTTCCGGATGTGGTATTCGGCAGCCTGGCTACATTGGTTGGTGCACTGGGAAGTTATGCACTTCGCAAGCATTCCTTCCTTGTAACGTTACCGCCGGTGATTGCAAATATGGCGATCATCCCTTTCGTTCTTCGATATGCGTACGGCATTAAATTTGTTGTGCATGGTCTGGATGTATCCATTCCGTTTCAGGCATTGACCGTAGGTATTGGCGAGGTTGTAACCTGCTGTATCCTCGGAACGATCCTGATCAAGGCACTGACGCCATACCGCTATATACTTTTCCAGAACGGAGAGGAGGATGCCGCGGCATCCGGTGTGCGCAGTAAGCAGTAGGGAATGCAATGCTGTGGAGTTTGACACGGCTTCCGGATTTCATGGATGCTGCAGATTGCTTTGTTACAGAGCAATTTCCGTATCCGGCATTACTTAATCCGATATAACAATTCCAAAATCCAGATGCTACGCATCTGTCGCGCTTTGCGCTTTAAGATTTTGTCGTTCATGAATTCTGCGCAAGTGAACAAGCTCCCTTGCGTTGCGAATTCACGATATAATGAGTCCCAAAGGACTCATATTAGGAGTTTCTTCGAAACTCCGTCATGCGCAGAAAGCGTGCGCAGATATATGATATAATAAAACGACAGCTTATCCCAAAGTGGTATTTCCGATCGTTGACCGGGAACACTTTAACAGGTCTCAGGGATAATCTGTCGTTTTTTATTTGATTTTATTCTGCGGCGGCCTCATTCATTACCTGACATACCGTGTCAAGGATCAGCTGAGAGGTGTATGGCGAATCATCGGACAAAACAACCTGATCCGGTGCAACATTCTGCGCGAGCTGGTCAGAGATTTCCTTGACAGCAGGCTTGATCAGCGGATACATCGTTTCCACGGATTCCTTAAGGTTGACAACTTCGACGGATTTGACGCGGTCCTGATCAAGCGAAACCTTAAGATTGATCTTGGCATCGCCGAGTGTAAGTTTGCTTGTGTAAACACCTGCTATGTATTTGGCAGAGCCGGTATCAGCCGACTGTCCCGATACAGAAGAGGGTGTTGTGGTCGTGCCGGCGGACTCTTTTCCTTTGCCGGGCCAGAACATGAAAAAAAGCAGTATGAGCAGAAGAATGCCCAGACCTACAAAAATAGCAGTGTAAATGATCTCCTTCAACTGAAAAATAACAATTCTGGTACGCGACATAGGAAAACCTCCCAATAGATAAATTTCCGGTTATTACAGTATATTCAATTAGAAAAAAGATAGAACCTCAGTGTGTGATTATGGTAAACTATATGTGAATGAATTATCAGAATTGTAGAAATGATGTGAAAATATTGCATGCAGTTTGGCAAGGCTATCTGTGCCGCAGGTGTCAGCGGTGGGAATGGAGGAAAGAGATGGCAGTTCATTTTATATTAGGGGGTTCCGGGCGAGGGAAATCTTATTATCTGAATCATATTGTGGCGGCGAGGGCGCAGGAGGAGAAGGACAAAACTTTTATTATGCTGGTGCCGGAGCAGGCGACCATGCAGGTGCAGCGCGAGATCGTGCAGATCAGCAGCAACCGCGGGATCATGAATATTGAGGTACAGAGCTTTGTGCGTCTGGCGTACCGTATCTTTGGGGAAACCGGAACGGCAAGTCTGCCGGTGCTCGATGATATGGGAAAGACGATGATCCTTCACAAGGTCCTTCTGGCGAAGGAAAAGGAGTTACCCTACTTTGGGAAGAATGTCCACAAAAAGGGATATGTTGCGCAGATTAAATCCTTTCTATCGGAGATGATGCAGTACGGGATTGAGGAGGAAGGACTTGACGATATGATCCGGGCGGCAGGCTCTAAGGCAGCACTGAAGAAGAAACTGGAGGATATGAAGACGGCGTACCGCGGCTTTCGCGATTATCTGGAGGATCATTATATTACCTCGGAGGAGGTGCTGACAGTACTCAGTGGCGTAGTGCCGCAGTCGAAACTGCTAAAGGACTGCGTAATCTGCCTTGATGGATTTACGGGATTTACCCCGGTGCAGTACCGGCTGATCCGGGAGCTGATGAAGGTGTGCAGCGACATGTATCTGACGGTGATCATGGACGAGAAGCAGAGCGTATTCCGCACAGGGGAGAAGCATGAATTATTCTATCTTAGTAGAAAAACGACCGTGCATTTCATGAAAATGATCGAGGAAAACGGGCTTGCGGAGCCGGAGATCATACGGGTCGGGGAAGATACCGGCAAGACGAGATTCCGGAAATCGGCGGAGCTTGACCATCTGGAGAAGCAGCTGTTCCGGTTCCCGGTGAAGCCGTATAAGACAGGTGAACGGAGTGACCGTGCGGGCGGGCAGCCGGAATCCGGTGATATTGCAGCCGGGCATAGCACCGCGGCGGGATCACAGTCACAGGCAGAAACCTGCGATATAGCAGCCGGTGAAAGCACTATAGCGGATCCACAGTCACAGGCAGGAACCCGTGACGTCAGCATCCATGTGCTTGCACAGCCGCAGCAGGAGATCGCCTTTGTCGCAGAATGCGTGAAGAAACTGCGCAGGCAGGGTTACCGATACCGGGATATCGGTGTTGTTGCCGGTGATATGGAGATTTACGGAACGCTCGCAAAGGATGTGTTTGCGCAGGCTGGGATCCCATGCTTTATTGATCAGAAGAAAAGCATTCTGGCGAATCCGTTTGTCAGCATGCTCGATGCGCTGTTTGATATGATGCAGTACGATTTCCGGTACGATACCGTGATGCGCTATCTGCGTGGAAAATATTCGCCGCTTACCAGAGAAGAGACGGATCTGTTAGATAATTATCTGCTGGCATCCGGTATCCGTGGATCGCGCCGATGGTCGCAGGAATGGGAGGCGGCAGGTGTGTTCCGGATTCGCGAAGAGAGTAAGGCGGCAAAGCTCAATGAGTCGATCAACGATATCCGCAGCAGGGTATGGACAGCGTTTGAGGAGATCAATGGAAGCACCCGCACCGGAAAGCACACTGTGGAAGAATATGCGGCGGCACTTGTCCGATTTATGGAACAGGAGGATTTCTATCATAAGCTGGAGGCGGATGTTGAAAAGTTCCGTGCAGAGGGAGACTCCGAATCGGCGAAGGAATATGAGCAGATCTACGGTATTGTATTGGATGTGCTTGATCGACTGGTGGAGTTACTTGGCACAGAGGAGACGGGGCTGAAGGAATTTCGGGAGCTTCTGGATACCGGCTTTAGTGAGGCACGTGTCGGCATGATCCCGCCGGGAGTGGATCAGATCGTTGTGGGTGATCTGACACGAACAAGATTAAATCACATCAAACACCTTTTCTTTCTTGGGGCAACCGATGCCAATATTCCGTCAGCAACCGGGAGCGGCGGAGTGCTTTCTTCTTCTGAGAGAAGCTTTCTTGCACAGGAGGATTTTACGCTGGCACCGACCGACCGGGAGAAAATATATACCGAGCAGTTTTATCTGTACCTGACACTTACCAAGCCGGAGGAGCATCTCTATCTGTGTCTGTGCGAGTCCGGCAACGATGGCAAAGAGCAAAAGCCGGCCTATCTGATCGACCGCATGCAGAAACTGTACCCGGAGCTTACCGTTTGCGTGGAGGAGCGCAGAAAGGATGCTGTCCATATTTTGGGACAGGATACAGGACTTGGCTATCTGATCCGTGGCTTGCGGAACCGGTCCTTTCAGGATAAAAAATGGCAGCAGATATTCAGCTATTATAAAGAAAAGCACGAAGAGGCATTGCAGAAAATATTGGAGGCAGCCTTCTATCAGCCGGCGCAGGCGGCACTTACCAAGGCAGCAGCGGACATGCTGTATCAGGATATGCTCCGGGGGAGTGCATCGCGTTTTGAGTTGTATGCATCGTGCGCATACCGTTATTTTCTGCAATATGGGCTTTGCCTGAAGGAGCGTGAGGAACGGGCGGTTGCATTTTATGACATCGGAAATATCATTCATGAATCGCTGGAGCTTTACACAAAGGATATGATCAAAAACCACCGTAAATGGCAGGATATCAGCGAGGAGGAGCGTCAGGAGAAGGCGGAGGAATATTTCACGGAGGTGACGGATCAGTACAAGAACGGTCTGCTTCAGGATACCTTCCGGAGCCGTCATATGATGCAGACTATGAAGCGTGTGCTTAATCGTACGATCAAGACCATTTCCAATCAGATGGGGGATGGTGAGTTTGAGACAATCGGAAGTGAGCTTCGTTTTGAGCAGGTTCACGGACCGCTTGTGCTTCGGGGAAGTGTGGACCGCATCGACCGGCTTTCAACGGAGGACACCGACTACATTTCCATTGTGGATTATAAGACCGGTGAGAAGGAAATCTCTCTGTCGGATTTTTATTACGGACTTCAAATGCAGCTTGTTATTTATCTGCAGGCGGCGGTCGATGAGGCAACCGGCAGACGCAGAAGTCTGAAGAAGGAGATCGTGCCGGCGGGAATCTTTTATTTCCATCCGAAGGATCCGATGTTGGACGGTTATACCACCGAAGAAAACAGAGAGGCAGAGATTATGAAATCCTTCCGGATGAAGGGGCTGATCAACGAAGCCGATGAGGTTTTGCATGCGGTGGATCACAGACTGCGCCCGGAGAGCGGAAGCGGTCTGGCGGCAGGAGTTCACTCCGGTGTTGTACCAATATCGACGAAAAAAGACGGAGATATCGCGAAGGTTTCCAAGAAATATCTTGCGACCGAGGATGAATTTGATCTGCTCATGCAGTATACGAGAGATACCCTTGAGGGAATGAGCGAGGACATCATGGGCGGCGGGATCGGCATCCGGCCTTACCGGAAGGAGGACGATTCGACCTCCTGCGATTATTGTCCGTATCATGCGGTGTGCCGGTTTGATCCGCGGCTGGGACAGGAATACAGAAATCTAAAGGAGCTGACTGACGATGAGGTGTACACGAATCTGCGCAGCCGGTATCCGGAGAAGGAATAGGAGGAGTTCGGGAATATGGGAGAGATGAAATGGACCAAAGACCAGCAGAAGGTCATCGACTTAAGGGACAGCAATATTCTCGTGTCTGCGGCAGCAGGCTCCGGAAAGACAGCCGTTCTCGTGGAAAGGATCATACAGGAGGTTACACAGGACGAGCATCCGATCGATATTGACCGGCTTCTGGTTGTGACATTTACAAAGGCGGCGGCAGCAGAGATGCGGCAGAGAGTAGGCAGAGCCATGGAAAATGCGCTTACCGACCGTCCGGGGGACAAGCGGCTTCAGCGCCAGCTTTCCCTGCTGCACAATGCACAGATCACAACGATCGACAGCTTTTGTCAGAATATTATCCGCAATTATTTTCATGTGATCGATCTGGATCCGGTGTTCCGTGTGGCGGATGATACCGAGATCAAGATCATGAAACAGGAGGTGCTTGAGGACGTTCTGGAGGAGTGCTATGAGCGGGCTGCAAATGCACCGGAGGAGCAGGAAAATATTGATTATATTGCGATGGCAGACATGCTTTCGACCGGACGTGATGACAGCGCGGTCGAGGCGCTTGTTCTGAGTATGTACGATATGGCGCAGAGTGCGCCGTGGCCGTCCGACTGGCTGGATCAGGCAGAGGGATTGTATCTGTACGAAAATGTGGACAGTTTACGGGAAGCACCGTGGCTTCATGAAATGGAACAGTTTGCCGGAGATATGATCCGGGGCTATCTGGCACAGGCGTGCCGGACGCTCAGAGTGTGTGAGACAGAGGGACCATTCGAGTACAGCAGTGCGATTCAATCTGATATTGAACAGCTCGAGATGTGTGCGCAGGAAACGACCTTTGAGGGCTATGCGGATAAGCTGTGCAATTATCTGAATAAGGCACGTCTGGCATCCAGCAAGGCGAACAAGGAGCTTCGGGAGAATATCCAGGGTATGCGCAAATCCTATATGGATAACGGAATTATGCAGCTTCGGGATAAATATTTCGGACAGACCTTAGAAGAGCTGTGGGAGCAGCTTCATCATATGGCACCTGCCATGAGAGGTCTGGTGCAGACGACAAGACGGTTTACACAGGCATTTGCGGCACGGAAAAGAGATGAGGGTGTTCTTGACTTTGATGATATGGAGCATTTTGCGCTGGAGATCCTTGTGGATCATGAGCATGATGATGCGCCGAGCGAGGTTGCGAAGGAGCTGCAGGAGTATTATCAGGAAATCATGATCGACGAGTATCAGGACAGCAGTTATATTCAGGAGGCACTTCTGTCCAGCATCAGCCGAGCAGATCAGGGCATGCGTCCGTATCTGTTTATGGTGGGTGATGTGAAGCAGAGTATTTACCGGTTCCGTCAGGCGAGACCGGAGCTGTTTAACAGCAAATACGAGGCTTACGGGTGTGACCCGGAAATGGGACAGAGGATCGATCTTCACCAGAACTTCCGAAGCAGGGAAATGGTGCTTGCTTCGGCGAATTTCCTGTTTGATAAGGTGATGCAGAAATGTCTGGGGGGCATCGTTTACGATGAGGCGGCAAGCCTTGTGCCGGGTGCGGCATTTCCAGAGAATGAACACAGAACGGCGGGGAAGAGCGAGGTGCTTCTGATCCAAGAGAATAAAAGCTTTCTGGACCGGGATTCGATGGAGATCTCGGTCATCGGTGAGAAGATCCGTCAGATGGTGCAGGGCGGGGATCCGCTTTATGTTTTTGACGATGACGGCTACCGTCCGGTGCGCTACCGGGATATTGTCATTCTGTTGCGGAGTCCGTCCAGAGTATCGGACAAATATATTGAGGTGCTGTCGAGCATGGGAATTCCGGCGTACTGTGAAACGAAGACCGGATATTTCAGCTCGATGGAGGTGGAGCTGATCCTTGATTTCCTGCGGGTTCTTGATAATCCGAGACAGGACATTCCACTGGCAGCAGTGCTTCGTTCGGTGCTGGGCGGTTTTACGGACAATGAACTTGCTGAGATCGGCGTGGATAAGGAGGGGATCAATTATTATGATGCGTTGATGCGGGATTCTCTGTCGGATGCAACGAAAAAGAAGGTGTCCGATTTTTGGGACATGGTCACAAAGTACCGAGAGAGAGCCGGAGTGCTTCCGGTGTATGATCTGTTGCAGCAGATTTACCGGGAAACGGGCTATTACAATATTATGGCGGCGATGCCTGCCGGGGAGAAGCGTGCGGCAAATCTGGATCTGCTTTTGCAGCGCGCGCTGGAATATGCGGGTAAAGGTAATCACGGCATATTTTCTTTTGTGCGTTACATTGAGAGCATGAAGAAATCCGAGATTGATTTCGGTGAAGCGTCCCTGACGAATGAGGGAATGAATGCGGTACGCATTATGAGTATCCACAAGAGTAAGGGGCTTGAGTTTCCGGTGGTGTTCCTTGCGGGAACGGCACGTCAGTTCAATCAGGTCGATGCCAGAGGTGTCGTGAAGGACAACGATTACGGCATGGGAATTGATTATATCAATCTGGAGGATCGCTATAAAATGAAGACGATCCTGAAAAATTATCTGGCAGACCGGAGCGTGGCGGGAAGCATGGCGGAGGAGATCCGTGTGCTTTATGTGGCACTGACAAGAGCTAAGGAGCTTCTGATCATAACGGGAACCTCCAAGGATCTGGAAAAGGATATGGCGAAGTGGCAGGCACAGCCGCCGGAATATGGTCTTGTCGATCTGATCGGGGCGAAAAGCTTTCTTGCAATGCTGATGCCGCTGATCACGGATGTGTCGGCGCAGCCTTATTTTGCGATCGAGACATGGGACAGCTCGCGGCTGACCACACAGGCGGCGGAAGAGATGGCGGAGGATATCTTAAGCTATGAGGATCTGAAGCATTGGGAAAGCAGTGTGTGCTATGACGAGGAGATCCGGGACGAGATCTGTGCGGAGGAAGCGTATGTGTATCCGTATGAAGCGGAGCAGAATGTACCGGTCAAGATTTCCGTGACCGAGTTGAAGCGTCTCGAGCTGCAGGCGCGGCAGATGGAGGAGGTCGTCTGGGTGGACAGCGAGCTTCCGGAAGTCGGGGCGGCTGAAGGAATCAGGATGCCTGATCTGACGCAGACCGGAGAGGGCGAAGAGTCTGAACCGGCACAGAGCGGAGCTGAGGAGAAGGCAGATCTGACGCAGACCGGGGAAGCGAAGAAGCGTGATTTGCCGCAGACCGGAGAGAATACTGAAGAAACTAATGAAATAAGCGATATTCCGAGACCACGGTTTCTCGCCGAAAAGGAGCAGCTTTCCGGCGCACAGAGAGGTACCGTTTACCATCTGGTGTTTGAGCATTTTCCTTATGAACTGCTCGATGAGCACTCGGATGCATCAGTGCTGGAACGCTGGCTGCAATCATTTGCGTCAAAGGGATATCTGACGCCGCAGGAGCTTGCCGTGATCCGGGCAGATGATTTCATTGCGTTTCTGCGTACTGGCATTGGCAGACGGATGCGGGCGGCTGCACTGGCGGGAAAGCTTCAGAGAGAGCAGCAGTTTATGATGGGCTTTGATGCCGATAAGCTGTATCCGGAGGTCACTCACGGCGATATGGTGCTGGTGCAGGGAATTATTGATGCGTGGTTCTGGGAGGATGACGAGATCGTGCTTGTGGATTATAAGACCGATCATGTCAGAAACGATCTCCGGGAGCTGGCAGACAAATACCGGATCCAGCTGGAGTATTATGCGGAGGCGCTGGAGCGTGTGACGGGGCATGCGGTCCGGGAAAAGATCATTTATTCCGTCCGCAAACGGGATTTCATCCGGGTGTGATATTCCGGGATTTTGACAATTTTTAACATTGCCATAATTCTGACAGAAAGATATGGTACAAGTTTGATAAATTTATATATGGCATTTTTAAGAAAAAACCTGCAGTTTGAGACTTGTAGGGGATGGGAAAGGAAATCAAATGAAAAACAAAAAATGGACAGCATGGTATATTTTGACAGCAATCTGCATTTGCATGGTATTGGAACCGATGGGGCAGATAAACACAGCTTCGGCTGCAGGAGAAGGAACATACAGTGAGTCCGGTTTTTGGGACAGTGATACATCTGCTACTCCGTCGGCGACAGCAACAGGAGGAGGGATCACGACACCGACACCGGTGCCGACTCCGACGAAAAGACCTGCGGTAACAGCAAAGCCAAAGGCAGATATTTCTCTGAAAAATGAGTTTCAGAATGTGGTATTAACGGTTGGTACAACCGGTGAATTTGATATTGACCGCGTAAGCTTTGCATCGTATCCGCTGGAGGATCTGGTGGAGTTACATTACAGCAGTAATGACAGCAGTGTGCTTCAGGTGACCGCAAACGGCGGCTATCATGCCATGAAGGTTGGGGAGACGGTAATGACCGTAACCGGTATCGACCGGGATGGCAATACGATGTTTTACTGTACTTATACGGTGTCCGTATATCCGGACATGTCCAAGGTAACACTTGCGAAGCAGGCGGTGCAGATATACATTGTGAAAAACAGCTATAACAGCACCAACAGTGCACAGATCGCCATTCAGGGCGGTGACAGCCAGATTTTTGACAGCGACAGGAATGAGAATCTGATCTACGAAGTGATCTCTTCCAATAAGAAAATGTATGTTTCGACAGAGATCACGAACGGTAAGATTGTGATCACCTGCAGCGATGCCGGGAGCACGACATTGACGCTCAAGCTTTATGGGAAAGAATATAAGATCCAGTTGAAGGTATCCGTGCTGGAAATGTCTGCCGGATCCGCTTTGCTGGCCGGTCATCAGACGAAGCAGCTCCGGGTGAAGGGATATCAGGGAAGCGTTGTCTGGAAGTCCAGCCGTCCGAAGGTGGCAAGTGTATCAAAGAATGGTAAGGTACGTGCGAAGAAGACCGGCAACACGATCATTACGGCGAAGGTTGGCAATGTCCGTGTGGGCTGCGTGGTGTCTGTGACAACGGCCACCAAGAAAAAGGTTATCCGCCGTGCGCAGAAGATGGCGTCCACAAGCCAGTACAGCCAGCCGAAGCGCATGTTGAAGGGATATTACGACTGTAGTTCTCTTGTCTGGAGAGCTTACGCAAAATACGGATATCGTTTTGGCGTCACCGGGTATGCACCGACAGCAGCCGGGGAGGCACAGTATCTTGCAAACAGAAACAAGCTTTTGAAGGGAGGATTTAGCCAGAAAAATGCACAGACGCTCAAGTTCAAGGCAGGCGATCTGATGTTTAAGACCGGCGCATCCAATGGCAGATACAAGGGAATTTATCATGTGGAAATGATCATTGGATATGAATTCTACGGATGGGATCAGAACAACAAGCCGGTTCTGCTGGTGAAATGGGCGAACCGTCCGGATGGGTATTACGGATACGGTATTGGAATTGTTGGGAAGATGTAAACCGCACAGGATAATGTATTGAAGGGGATGAAACTATGAAAAAGAAAAATGTATTATGGGTAGTGGTAATTGCTGCCGCTGTCGCAATGGCAGCAGGTGGCGGAATCGGAAACGGAGAGGGTAAGCAGGAAGACTGGCTTAGTGCACCGAAGGTGCAGGCAGAGGAACCGGGACCGAAAGTAACGCTGTCTCCTCTTCAGAGGGAGAAAATCTCTTTGAAACAGGATGGTCTTTGTTATCATAAGACAACAGCGGGAGAAACGTGGAGAAATCCAAAGGAATATGGATATGAGGAATCCGATCCTGTTTATGAGCTGTTTGCGTTTGAGCAGGAATTTGACGGGAATGGCAATGCAAAGTATACGGATATTGTGGTGCCGAGAGAAATTGACGGTGCTCCGGTAATTGACTGCAACAGCTTTATTGACCATTACGAGATCAAAAGCCTCCGGATGCAGGCGGCGTACAGTGGCTGGCGCGATTACTCCACGCGGTCGCAGGAGGAAGATATTCTATTCTGCCGTGTATCAGGCTGCAAAAATCTGGAATATTATGAGATGGCAGATGATACAGATTATCTGGATGATATAGACCTGAAGGGATGTACCTCATTGAAGGAAATCGTTATTCCGAAGGGGATGAAGTCAATGGAGGACGGTGCCTTCGGCTATTGTGAGAATTTAAAAAGCATAAAATTTGATGACTTTTCCAATCTGGATTGCGTTGATGCATTGAAGGATCTGCCTTGGTGGTGGGATAAGCGTGTTCGGAAAAATGGAATGGTTATCTATAAAAAATGTCTGTTAGATGCAGGAAAAGGCTCCAAAACAGTCACGATCCACGGTAATAAAATTAAAAAGATCATGTCACATGCATTTGAAAAAAGCAAGGCAAAAACAGTTAAGTTAGTCAACGTAAAAGAGCTGAGCGAGGAAACCTTCTGGGGCAGCAATGTAGAGAAGATCATTGTCGGAAAAGAGACAGACCCTGTCATTCCGGCGGGCTGCTTCGGATCGACAAGATCCCTGAAAGAGCTGCATATCATGTCACGCAAAAAGCTTATATGGGGACCGGAGCCGTGGGGATATTCGGGGCTGTGCCTGTTTGACGACGGAAAAGATAAAATAGATATTTACATACACAGTGATAAATTCCACACGGCATCGATGAAGGAGTGGAGCTGCGGTAAGAATGTTACGGTACATGTTCCGAAAAAAGTGGTCGCAAAATACCGAAAATATACCAAATGCACGGTCGTTGCGTTATAATAAGGCAAAGGGCAGAAAGATAACAATCGATGTTACGAGGTTATTACAAATGAAAATAGCAATTTGCGATGATGATCAGATTCTTTGTCATCATCTGGAGGAAATGTTACTGGAATTAGGAAGAAAAGAGCAGACGGTTTTACAGACGGAACTGTTTTTTGACGGAGATACTTTATGGAATTATCTCAAACAGGGTTACCGTTTTGATCTGCTCTTTCTGGATATTGAAATGGATCGCATGGACGGCATTGCGGTTGGTCGTGCGATCCGCAATATATTGGGCGATGAGGACTGCAGGATCGTTTATATTTCCTCGCAGGAAAGCTACGCCATGGATCTTTTCGCTGTAAGACCGATGGATTTTCTGATCAAGCCGGTGACGGAAGCACGATTAAAGGAAATATGGGAGCTGTACTGCCGTCTGTCCGAAAAGGGACAGGGAATGTTCCGCTATCAGATACAGGGCAATCAAAACCGGATCGCGTGGAACCGCATTATGTATTTCCGGGTTGATAACCGCAAGATCCTGCTTCACACAACGGATGGAAGAGTGATCGAATTTTACGGGAAAATGTCAGAGATCAAGAAGGAGACGGCGACCGGTAGGTTTGTACAGATCAGTCGTTCCGAACTTGTGAATTATCAGTCGATTGAGGAATACAGAGGAAATGAGATCGTACTTCCGACGGGAGATGTTCTTTCGATCGTTGCGTCGCGCAGAAAGGAAGTGGGGGTGCAGATTGCAGAGTATATGAGGGAGGATCTATGATCTATGTAATATTATTTTTCCTGTCGGAGCTGTGCGACAGCTATTGTATATACCGGCTGATTCGCGGTCTGTCCGGGGAATGCAGGGTAAAGCATGTCTGGGAGGTGCTTTGCTATCCCGTCTATGGTCTTGTGACCGGGGCGGTGTATCTGTTTTGGAATCTTCCTTTGCTGACGATGGTTTCCAGTATGATCGTGTTGTTTGCGCTGACGATGCTGTATGACGGAAAGCTGACAGCAAGGATCTTTTATGTGTTTCTTGTGTGTGGGCTGCTCGCCTGCAGCGAGACGGTGGCGATGGTTGTAATGGGAGAGGCTCCGATGTATGCAGCCTCTGAGAATATGCAGTATGCCAATATTTTTACGGTATATCTGTCACGTCTGATCGAGCTGTTTCTTTTTGAAACGATCGTCAAAGTGGGAGGACGGAAAAAGCGCGAATTTCATTTTTATCAATTGGGGATTTTGTTTCTGATCATGGCGGGCTGCGTGTATCTGGAGGTCGTAATCTATCAGGAAATATTTGCAAGAAAACCGTTTTTTGTGACGATCACCAGCGTGGTTATCCTGGCGCTCGTTATTTTGATCATATGGAGCTATGATATGCTGACGCAGCAGTATCAGAAGGCGAAGAAAAGTGATATGCTCGATATGAAAAATCAGGTCTACAAAAATGAGCTGACCATCCTGAGGGAGCAGGAGGAGGCAGTGCGCCGGATGCGGCATGACACGAAAAATCACTGCCTTGCATTGCGGGAGCTGGCAAGACAGGGCGAAAATGAAAAGGTGATCAAATATCTGCAGCAAGTGCTGGATAATGTGGAATCGGAACACATCTGGATGCAGACGGGCAATCCCGAGATGGACGGTTTTGTAAATTATAAATTTTCACAGGCACAAAAGCTGGGAATTACATGCAGTGTCGATGCCAGGATCCCGAGAGGACTGCAGTTGAATGAATTTGATCTTGCCGGCATTTTAGGCAATCTTCTTGACAATGCACTGGAGGCGGCGCAGGGGTGTACGGATGCGTGGATCAGACTTAGTTTAAGCTATGATAAGCAGGTGTTAAATTTACTTCTCAGCAATTCTTATCAGGGAAAACTTAAGATTCGTAACGGAAGATTGCTGACCCATAAATGGGACACATCAAAACACGGCTATGGTATGGAAAGTATGAAGCGGTCGGTGGAGAAGCTGCAGGGACAGTTTATGGTGGAACATACGACCGATCAATTTACCGTGCATGTGATGCTGCCGATCTATCATAGTGCGGATCGGGAAAGTCAGGGGTAATTCACAACATTTCAGATATCAATTCACAACATCGATCGGGCACAGGAAATGTTTTGTGTTACCATAGAAATAATAGGAGTAGTTTACGCAGGTAGGATGGGAATGCTTCTTAAAGCGCACGAAACAAAAGACAAGGAGGTATTTTTTATGCGAAACAGATTCCAATGCAGAAAGATTACTGCATTGATGCTCACGGCGTGTCTGCTGGTGGCGTTAATATTGCCGGGCGGTTTGCAAACGGTATCTGTGCAGGCGAAAAAGGCAGGGATGTCACTCAGTAAAAAGAAGCTCACGCTGACACTGGGGAAGAAGTCCACGGCGACAGCCACGTTAAAGGTGAAGAATCCGGCACAGAAGGTTGTCTGGAAAAGCAGCAATAAGAAGATTGCCGTCATCAAAAAGACAACCGGGAAGAAGAAACAGACCATCGTTCTTCAGGCGAAGAAAGCCGGAAAAACCGTGATCACCGCGAAGGTCGGTGCGAAGAAGTTCAAGTGCCGCGTTGTGGTCAAGAAGGCAAAGACTGAAGAGAAAAAGGATGTAACAAATGTTGTGACTCCGGGGGCAGTCGGCGTGTACGCAACAAGTGCGACAGCATCCGGAAGTGCGATCAGTGTACATGTGAAGTTTTATAACGGATCGGACGTGAACGCAACGTTCAGCTATCAGTTTTCCATTGAAAAGCTTGAAAACGGTCAGTGGATAAAAGTACAGTCTGCAAAGGATATGATCATTCCGGCTGTGATGGGGCTGATCAAACCACAGGGGCAGGCAGAGGCTTCCTTTGTGATATCGGAGACAAAAGAGCCGGTAACATCGGGAACCTACCGGATCAATACGGATCTGGCGAGACAGGATGGAACGCCGGTGAATAACAGCAGTACGGAGTTTGTGCTGATGGTTCAATGATGAATAGAGGGGAGTATAAGGGGGAACGATTATGAAGAGAACGGAGAAAATTATCTGTTATGTGTTGATGTGTGTAAGCAGTTTTAGTGGCATGTATATGCTGTATGAGACGGTGCTGCGGGAAGTTTCGTCATGGGAAGGCGGACTGAATGCATCGGCAGCATTCGGATTGACGCTTTTATTAAAATATCCGGTGCTTTTTCTGATGATCTTAGGACTTATTGTTATGGGTGGCGTCGGCTTTTTCTGTATCGGAAGTGTAAAACCGATGCAGTTAAGGCTGCGGTGTCAGAAGCTGCCGGAGATCGTATTTTATGGAGTGGTTCAGATCGGCTTTCTTCTGCTTACGATTGACAGAGTGCATTTTGGAGACTGGTACGGTGCGGCTTCCTTTATTCCGCTTTCGGTTGCACTGTATCTGCTTGTGGTTTGGATCGGAAATATACACGCCAGCATCACAGCTTCGGAGGTGCAGGACGGAGGCAATGTATGATACAGCATCCGATCGCACCGGTTTACGATGAGGCTTCCAATGTTCTGATCCTCGGCAGTTTTCCGTCAGTGAAATCAAGAGAGCAGGGATTTTTCTATGGTCATCCGCAGAACCGTTTCTGGCGGGTGCTGTCGGCGGTGTATGAAAAGCCTGTGCCGCAGACCGTCGAGGACAAGAAAGCGTTTCTGCTGGAGAATGGCGTGGCAGTCTGGGATGTGATTGCATCCTGTGATATTCAGGGTTCTGCGGACAGCAGCATCCGGAACGCACAGCCGACAGATCTGGGAGAGATCCTGGCAAAGGGGAAGATCCGTCAGATCTATGTGAACGGCAGGAAGGCAGAGCAGCTTTACCGCAAATATCAGGAGAAGCAGACCGGTCTTAAGGCGGTCTGTCTGCCGTCAACCAGTCCCGCAAATGCGGCGTGGAGCGTTGACCGGCTGGTAGAGGCGTGGAAGGTGATCAGGGAGTAGATGTTAGAAAAATAAATTTCGTAGAAATTTCGTTATGCGCGAAGGCAAAAGGAGACATAGCAATTAGCAGAATACGGGTGCTTACGTTTGTTATCTGCGGAACGGAGGGCGATATGAAGAAAAGGTTATTAGCGGTGCTGACAGTATTCGGGCTGGCAGTGACGCTTTGTGCCTGCGGAAATACCGGTGGGAATGGAGATTCATCGAAGGCATCGTCCTTGAATGCGGCTGAGCCGACACAGACAGTGGCAGAGCAGTCCGGGGATGAGATCGCAGATCTGCTCGGTAAGAAGCTGATTCCGGACGAGGAGCGAGATTATTACCAGAAGTATTTTACAGAGCAGTATGATAAGGTGCGAAAGGATAATATTTCTGACTGGAAGGATTCCGATGGAAACTGGTGTTATCCAAAGGATTATGAAATTCAGTGGATCCCGTCGGATGATGAGGTGATGGCGGCGCAGCAGTTTCCGCAGGAAATGCTGGATGCGATGAGTACCGATGAGCTGTACCGGTTTATCCGGAAAGCTCCGGGTTCCTGGTCACAGCTTGCATTTGACAGTTATGCTCAGGCGTTAAGCTATTACTATTGTCGTTACAATTTTATTGCGGAGCTTATGAGACGTGAGGACTGCGCAGAGGTCATCCATACATATTACGAGAAGACGCCGGCGGATGATGTAAAGCAGTATTCTAAGACAAATTCCGTACAGTCGACCGACCGGAAGAAGCTTGCAAAGCGGGAGCAGTTCCAACTGCTGGAGGGACTGGAGTGGTTCTTCCTTTACAAGGACGGCAAAGCGGTTCCTGACGAGGAAGCGTTTGGAATGTCGTTGATCTCACAAGATTAGACAGCAAAAGGGAAATAAATAAAAGAAGATCGAAAAGAAGACTCGTTGTGTACGTTTTTATGAACGTATATGATGGGTCTTTTTCTGTATCGGGGAACGGGATGTTTTTTGTGAAAGCAGTTTTGTCCACTCTGATCTTGTCCGTTCTTGGCGGCTTTAATTTTGTCAGTTTTTTCCTCTTGACATTGCACGGGGACGAGCGTATGATAATAGAACAGATGTTCGGAACAAATGTTTATTAAGAGATATTGATCAGAAGATGATTTGTCTGTGGCAGCAGCTACAGCGGTTGACTTGAGAGGGGGAGATTACGATGATCTTTGCGGAGCATGCGTCTCTGGAGGAGAAGCTGAGGATATTGTCGGATGCCGCCAAGTATGATGTGGCGTGTACCTCCAGTGGTGTGTCCCGTCAGGGGAAGGATGGATATATTGGCAATTCGAGTGCGGCGGGAATCTGTCACAGCTTTTCGGCGGACGGGCGATGTATTTCTCTGCTTAAGATTTTATTTACGAATGAGTGCATTTATAACTGTAAGTATTGTATCAACCGTGTGACGAATGACGTTCCGAGGGCGACGTTTACGCCGGAGGAGGTCTGTCAGCTGACCATGGAGTTTTACCGGAGGAATTATATCGAGGGACTTTTCTTAAGCTCCGGGATCATACAGTCGGCGGATCATACGATGGAGCTGATCTGTCAGACGCTTCATGATCTGCGGACGGTACATCGGTTTCACGGCTATATTCATTGCAAGGCGATACCGGGAGCTTCGCCGGAGCTGGTGGAGATGGCGGGCTGGTATGCGGATCGCATGAGTGTGAATATGGAGCTTCCTACGGCGGACGGGCTGCGGCAGCTTGCGCCGAATAAGGATCGCCGGCAGATTCTGACACCGATGCGCCAGATCCAGTCCGGGATGGAGGAGAGCCGCGAAGCGCTGGGGATGAAGGGAGGCAACCGCAGTGCGTACTGGCATACCAGCCGCAGGCTGGGGAGGAGCATGCCCGATGGGATCAGTCAGAGGAGTGAGGCACCGAGGCTGAAGGCGCTGAACCGCGAGGAGAGTCATGTGGGGAAGGTGGCTGTGGTTCCCGGAGGAAAGGCAGCTAATGCGGAGGGTGCGTTTTCCAAACGGGCAGATAGAAGCGGTGGTGTATATAAGAATGCTGAGAGCGATCGTTCCGGTGCGGTTATGCAGGATCATTTATTACAGAAGCGCAGCGGTGCTGCGCATCAACAGCAATCTTCCGGTATACCTGCGCAGCAGTCGGCAGTACCGAAGAGGGAAGCATCCTCACTCGTACTGCCGGATACCGCTGCCGGGTTGACCCAGTGGCGGCGTCACGATACGGGCAGGGGCTTTGTGCCGGCGGGTCAGAGCACCCAGATGATCATCGGAGCAGCCGGGGAGAGCGATTATGAGATCATGACCGTGTCGGAGGCACTCTATCAGCGTTTTGATCTGAAGCGGGTGTTTTATTCTGCATTTATCAATGTTAATCAGGATGCCGATCTTCCGACACTGGAGAGCGGACCACCGCTTCGCAGGGAGCACCGGCTGTATCAGGCAGATTTCCTGCTTCGGTATTATGGTTTTGAGGCAGATGAACTGTTATCGCCGTCCCGACCGAATTTCAATGTATTTCTGGATCCGAAATGTGACTGGGCGCTGGGGCATATGGAGTCGTTTCCGGTGGAGATCAACACTGCGGATTACGATACGCTGCTTCGTGTGCCGGGCATTGGTGTGAAGTCTGCCAGCCGCATTATTAGGGCGAGACGGACAGGTTCGCTGGATTACCGCCATCTGAAGAAGATGGGAGTTGTGCTCAAGCGGGCGATCTATTTTATCACCTGCAACGGGCGGATGATGTATGATTTCCTGAAGGTGGAGGAGGATTTTATTACGAGGCGGCTTGTGGGAGAGGAGAAGGCACTGCAGCAAAGCTATGAACAGGATCAGATCCATTATCAGCAGTTATCATTGTTTGACTTTATGACGTGATGCGGGAGGGAAAGATCGTGGTGCAGGTTTGCCGATAAGCGGTTATCTGTTTGCGGGGTTTTGGTGGAAGGACAGGTTTTTGGAAGGCGTGGTGAGTATTATGAAACAGATGCGTGTATATCGGTGTGAGGATACACCGGAGGGCATATTTACAGCAGTTTACGATGCAGGAAAGTCTGCTTACGGACACGACCACATCCGTTTGGAGGTGATCATGCCGGAGTCAGAACAGAACTATACCCTGTTCAGTGAGTATGTGGATGTACAGCCGGATCCGGAGAAGATGCAGAAGGTTCTGCGAACTGTGCGCAGCCGGATATCGGAGACGGCATACGAGTATATTATGACGGCGGCAGGAAGCCGTCAGCCGGATAAGGCAGATGTGATCTATCATTTCATCGTGTATGGTTTTGCACTGGGCCGGAAGGTCACGGAGGCACTTCATGTGCCGTGGGTACAGAGGATGTTTGAGATATACCGTAGATCGCGCAATGAGGCGCACTATTATCTGGAGTTTATCCGTTTCGAGGAGATTTCATGGCAGGGACAGGCGGTCCTGTATGCTGTGATCGAGCCGGAGAATGAGGTGATCGATACGGTAGCGTCTCATTTTACGGACAGACTGAATCCGGAGTGGTTTATCATCTATGACAAGACGCATCACAAGGCAGCGTTTCACAATCCGGGGAGACGATGGTATCAACGGATGCTCGAACCGGACGAATGCATTTTATTAGACCGGCTTGAGCACAGTGGAGAACGGGAGTATGCGGATCTGTGGAAGGCATTCTTTGAAAGTATTGCGATCCCGGAGCGGGAGAATGCAGATCTGCAGAGAACGAATCTTCCTTTGCATTACCGGAAGCATATGACGGAGTTTGAATCTCACAGAATATCACAAAATTGAGAATCTTTTTGTTTTCTCTGTTCAAGGAGGCGGACTGTGTTACAATAAGGCACATACAGTTTTACTCCAGGGGAGGAAGAGATATGCACAATATATTGGTGGTAGAGGATGACAGTGATCTGAATCAGGCGGTCTGCTATGCACTTCAGAAGGCCGGATACGGTGTGGTAAGTGCGGAAAGTATTGCAGAAGCCCGGAGGATATTTGTAAGTCGGCAGGTGGAGCTTGTCTTGTTGGATGTAAATCTTCCGGATGGTGAGGGATATACGTTGTGCCGGTGGCTGAAGGAACAGCAGGCGGAGCTCCCGGTGATTTATCTGACGGCAAGAGATCTCGAGGAGGATGCGATCAACGGATACGAATCCGGAGCGGAGGATTATATTATGAAGCCTTTTTCCATGCGGATCCTGCTTCATAAACTGGATGTGATCTTAAGGAGAAATTCCCGCTCCGGACGGCTTATCTTTTCGGATGATCATTTGCAGATCGATCTGGAGCAAGCCGTGGTGACAGTGGACGGTCAGGAATGCTCGGTCACGCCGACGGAGAGCAGGATGCTGCGACAGTTTCTGATCAACAGAGGGCAGCTTCTGACGTACGATGTTTTACTGGATCGTTTGTGGGACAGCGGTGGACAGTTTGTTGATAAGCATGCGCTGGCGGTGAATGTCAACCGTCTGAGAGCGAAGCTTGAGGATGAACAGCATAGATATATTTCTAATGTATACGGGGTGGGATATCAATGGATTGGATGATGTGGATCGTGCCGGTGGCGGCGGGAGCCATTGTTATGGCACTGCTGTGGCGTAATTACCGGCTGCATAAGAATATAGAAGAATTTGCCGGAAAGGTGGAGCAGGCTCTGGACGTGATTTCTTCCGGTGGGGAATGGAAGCCAGAGGCACAGATGGAGGACAGCCTTTGGGGCAGAACGGAGACGCAGTTAGCAAGGGCGGCACATTTGTTTCAGCGTAAGTCCGAGGAGAGCCGGAGAGAGCGGGTGCAGATCAAAGGACTGATCTCGGATATTTCTCATCAGACGAGGACACCGGTTTCCAACATAAAACTATATATAGAGTTTCTTGGTGAGGAGGAACTTTCGGAGGACGGACGACAATTCCTTAAGAAGCTGCAGACTCAGGTGGAGCGGCTCGATTTTCTGATGCAGAGTATGGTGAAAATGTCCCGGCTGGAGACGGGGATCCTGCAGATACAGAAGGAACCGGGTGATATTTGTGAGACGCTGCGGCGGGCTGTGGCAGCGGTTGTTCCGGATGCAGCAGTGAAACAGATCGACCTTTTCATGGAGAGCAGTGGAGAAGTGATGATCGATCATGATGGCAGGTGGACGCAGGAGGCTGTTTTTAATATTCTGGACAATGCAGTGAAGTACACGGAGTCCGGCGGTGAGATTCATGTCGCATTGACGAGACAGGAAATCTTCTTGAAGATCAGTATTTCGGATACCGGAAAGGGAATTGTGCCGGAGAGACAGGCGGAGATCTTTACGAGATTCTACCGGGAACCGGAGGTTCACGATAAGCCGGGAGTTGGGATTGGTTTGTATCTTGCACGCAGGATTATGGAATTGCAGAAGGGTTACATAGAAGTGGAGTCGGAGCCGGGAGAGGGTGCAGAGTTCCATCTGTATCTTCCATGGCGGGATGCTCAGGACAAGGTGTGATCACAATATTGTGATATTTCGTAATTGAGACAGGTTTGTGATTTTTACCGGGTATTCTGTGAATATCAAAATAAGGAGGCAGACCAATGGACAATTATATTGTACAAACCAATCATCTAAAGAAATATTACCAAATGGGTAAGAACACGATCCGGGCATTGGATGGCGTTGATTTTTGTGTGAAGGAGCATGAATTTGTGGCGATCATCGGCAAGAGCGGCTCCGGCAAAAGTACACTGCTGCATATGCTCGGGGGACTTGATATACCGACGGAGGGAGAGGTGTATGTGGAGGGGAAGAGTATTCAGGGGCTGAAGAAGGATCAGCTTGCCGTTTTCCGCCGCAGGAAGATAGGCTTCATCTTTCAGAATTATAATCTGGTTCCGGATCTGAATGTTTACGAGAATGTGATCCTACCGGTCGAGTTAGATGGGAGAAGGGTCGATACTGCGTATGTGGATGAGATTCTGGGACTTTTGGGGCTGACCGAGAAGAGAGACGCATTACCGGGGAATCTGTCGGGAGGGCAGCAGCAACGGGCGGCAATTGCCAGAGCGCTTGCGGCGAAGCCTGCGATCATATTGGCGGACGAGCCGACGGGTAATCTTGACTCTGCAACGAGTCACGACGTACTTGGACTTCTAAAGACGGCATCAAAACAGTTTTGCCAGACACTGATTCTTATTACACATGACAGGGACATTGCACAACTTGCTGACCGCATTGTACATATTGAAGATGGCAGGATCATCGGGGGTTTAGAGAAGGGAAGTGATCCGGATGCTTAAGAATACTAACAACGCTGTTGTTAAGCGGATGGCACGTCATTCCCTAAAGACCGGACGAAGGAGAACAGCGACAATGTTTCTTGCGGTTTTTCTTTCCTCCTTCATGATATTTACGATATTTACGGTGGGTGTCACTTACTTCAAAATGCTAAAGATTCAAAACATCCGGATGTCCGGGGCAAAGTTTGATGCGCTCATGTATGGTGTGACGGATGAGCAGGCACAGAAATGTGAGAATAATCCGGATATTACACTGACCGGTTTTCTTGGCATCTGTGGGTGGATCGAGAAAACAGACCGCGATGATACGCCGAGTGTTGGGCTTGGCTGGGCGGATGAGAATTACTGGTCGAAGATGATGAAACCGGCGAGAGAGAAGCTGGAGGGGGAATACCCGGTTGCGGAAGATGAGATCATGGTGACCAGAGAAGCATTGGAGGAATGTGGATATGACGAGCTGGGAGTCGGCGATTCGATCACAGTGACGTATGGCGTATACGATGGTGTTCAGAAAGGCACCTTTCGGATCAGTGGCATATGGGATGGCTATGGAACGAAGAAGATGTTCTATATGTCCAAAGCGTTTTATGAAAAGTCGGGATGGAAGCGCTCCGATGCTGCATCAGGAAGATATTTCATGGACTTTCGGCAGAGACTGATGACAAAGAAGACGCAGAATGCATTTATAAAAAGTATGAAACTGGGGAAACAGCAGGCTCTTTTCTTTGTCTCAGATCTGGGAGAATCGGTTGAGATCCTTGGAGGATTGATCGGACTGATCTTTGTTACCTGTCTGTGTGCGTATCTGCTGATCTATAACATCATGTATCTTTCGGTGGCAGGCAGAGTAAGACATTATGGACTGCTTCAGACAATCGGTATGACAGAATGGCAGATCAAGGTGATGCTCAAAGAGCAGCTGCTTCTGATAGGATCGATGGGGATAGGAACCGGCTGTGTGACGGGGGCGTTCGTTTCGTTCTTTCTGATCCCGGTGATCGTGAAAAATCTCGGAATCCAAAGCGGATATATTGATGGAATCGGAGTGCAGTTTCATCCGGCGGTTCTGGTGGTGACCGTATTGCTGGCGGGTATCACGATCAGTCTGGCGGGTTGGAAACCGGTGCGCAAGGCAGCAAAGGTTTCTCCGATAGAAGCGCTTGGATATCGTCCGGGGGCTGGAATGAAGGTGTCCCGAAGGAAAGGAACTGGGATAAGAAGCGGCAGGAAAGCGGCACGGGGGAATGTGATTGCGCGGATTTCCTGGGAGCAGTTTGTAAAGGATAAGAAGCGGACGGCGATGGTGCTTGTGTCTCTGGCGATGAGTCTGTCGGTGTATCTTTGCGTTGTTACATTGATCTCCAGTCAGGCGGCGCGCACAATCGTATCGAATAGTATGAACACAGATCTCGTCATTAAGAATGATACCGGCATAAAGGAAAAAGCAAAGGATCGGAAGGATATTCTGACCGGCTCCATCGAGAAGTCGATTAGCAGTAATCAAGGTGTTGCCGAAATGCATTCCATTGTATTTTCGGAAATTACGATTCCGTGGGAACCGGATCTTATGGAAAAGTGGATGAAGGAATTTTATGCAAAATGGATGAGCATTCCTTATAAAAAGGATCGAAAGGAGTACAAAGAGCATCCGGAGAACTTTGGAACAAGTATGCTTGGCATCGACGAGGACGAATTTGATCATCTGAATCAGACGCTCGACATGCCGGTGTCCAAAAACGATTTTCTCGCGGGAAAGGTGTGTATTGTTTACCGAAATGGTGTGGAGCTTGCGGATAAAGATCTTATCGGCAAAACAGTGACATGCACGCTCTATCGGAATCTTAAAAAGAGTAAAAGCTTTACAGTGTCAGGTGTGACGGATGATTCGTATTACACGGTACTTTTAGGATATCCGCCAACGCTCATTGTCAGTGATCAGGTGGTAAAGGCATTTGATGCGAAAGCATTTATCCTAAAGACAGGGATCCGGTATAAGAAGGAGTATGACCGTAGGACGGAGGAAGAGATTCTGGCAATTCTGAAGAAAGATGCCAATACACGAAATTTTTCCTGGGAATCCAAGCTCGAGGAGGCAGATGAGATGCGAAAGGCACAGGGGAATATGCCTCAGATCGGTATGGGGATTGTGTTGATCCTTGCATTTATTGGAACTATGAATTATATGAACACCTTTGTGGTAAATATACAGAACAGACGAACCGAGCTCTCAGTCATGGAAAGTATCGGGATGACGCAGTGGCAGATACTTAAGATGCTGATCCGGGAGGGAATCCTGTATGCAGGGGGAGCATGGCTTGTGACAATGTCCGTTGGCATGGCAGCTGTTTACGAGATTTATCAGTCTATGAACTATTGTCAGGTTGCATTCTGCGTGCCGGTTGTTCCGCTTCTGGGAGCGGCGCTTGTAACGGTAATCGTGTGTGTTGTCATTCCGGTGGCAGCATGGAAGAGGTTGTCCGGGCAGGGCAGCGTGATAGAACGCATTCGTGGAATTGAATAAAAAGCAGTTCACAAAACTTTCACAAAAATTATTAGCACTCGCTCTTGACGAGTGCTAATAAAAGTGGTATAACATATTACAGAACAAGGGAAGAGGTAATAGGAAGTCAGAAATGACCGGGACTTCATCCTACTTGCTCTGAGAAGAACAGTTCAATAAGGTTTAATTGAAGGAGGAATGACTTATGTTGATGCCTAGTATTTTTGGAGAGAATTTATTTGATGATCTGTTTGATGATTTTGCAAGACCAATGAATGTGATTCATTATGCAACCCCGACGCCAAGCGCTATGAAGACCGATGTGAAAGAGACAGATGCCGGTTATGAGCTTGATATAGATCTGCCAGGGTATAAGAAAGAGGATGTCAAGGCCGAATTGAAGGACGGTTACATGACCATCAGCGCAGAGAAGAAATCCGAGAACGATGAGAAGGATGACAAGAGCGGCAAGTACCTTCGCCGTGAGAGATATTACGGAAGCTGCAGCCGTAGCTTCTATGTTGGTGAGGAGGTTACCGAGGAGGATATCAAAGCGAAGTTTGAGGATGGTATCCTGAAGATTTCCGTCCCAAAGAAGGAACCACAGCCGGCGGTTGAACAAACCAAGACCATCGCTATTGAGGGATAAAGCAGTTGCACCGCTAAGGCGGTGAGTGATACCCATTCATGCCAATAAAATTGCACCCGGTCAGGAATCGAAAGGTTTCTGACCGGGTGTTGTTTTGTCCTTTTTATATTTGACAAACAAAAGCAATATGTATAAAATGAAGAGGAGCAGAAACTACAGGCTTCTGTGCAGGATTAGTACATCGGTAGTATATCAGCTTCCCAAGCTGAGGAGGCGGGTTCGACTCCCGTATCCTGCTTGACCGCATCGCAGGATTCTTATGGATTCTGCGATTTTTGTTGTATATTTAGGAAATAGTGTTTATGGAGGGTTATTTCATGGTAATTGAACCAAAGGTAAAAGCATTTATCTGCACCACGGCACATCCGGCAGGATGCCGCGCAGCAGTACAGGCACAGATTGATTATGTAAAGGCACAGCCTAAGACAGTAGGACCGAAGAAGGTTCTTGTGATCGGCTGTTCCATGGGATACGGACTTGCTTCCCGTATTGCGGCAGCATATTCCTGCGGCGCAGATACGCTCGGAATTATTTTTGATAAGCCGGCAAAGGGCAAGAGAACAGCAACAGCGGGATGGTATAATACAGCAGCGTTTGAGCAGATCGCACAGGCGGACGGGTTGTATGCGAAGACATTGAACGGTGATGCGTATTCTGCAGAGATGAAGGAGCAGACCATTGAGACGATCAAAAAGGATCTCGGTCAGGTAGACATGGTGATCTACAGTATTGCGGCACCGCGCCGTACGGCTCCGGACGGAGTGACATACAAGTCTGTACTTAAGACAACCGGTGAGGCGTACACAAACCGCACGATTGATCTGCGCAGCAACCAGCTTACGGAAGCGACGATCGAGCCGGCGACACAGGAGGAGATCAACAACACGATCAAGGTTATGGGCGGCGAGGACTGGATCCTCTGGATCAAGGCACTGAAGGATGCCGGTGTTCTTGCGGACGGTGCCAAGACGGTTGCATATTCCTATATCGGACCGGAGCTGACTTATCCGATCTATAAGGAAGGCTCTATTGGACAGGCAAAGAAGGATCTTTACGCTTCTGCAGACAAGATTCAGGAAGAGGTTGACGGCGTGGAGGCATACGTTTCCGTGAATAAGGCAGTTGTGACACAGTCCAGCGCAGCCATTCCGATCGTGCCATTGTATCTGGCGATCCTGTTCAAGGTGATGAAGGAGCAGAATGTGCAGGAGGGCTGTATTGAGCAGATGTACCGCATGATCCATGACCGTCTCTGTAATGGTGGCGAGGTGGTGACCGATGAGAACCGTCTGATCCGCATGGATGACTGGGAGATGGAGCCGAAGGTGCAGGAGGCAGTCGCTGCAATCTGGGAGAAGATTGATCAGGACAATCTCGAGGAAGTGACAGATCTGGAAGGATACTGGCAGGAGTTCTATGAGATTTTCGGATTCTGCATTGATGGCGTGGACTACAGCGCAGATGTGGATGCCGATGTACAGATCCCGAGCATCGCACCGGTGGAGTAATGATGCAATAATAAGTATTTACAAAATGAAACCGGTATGCTAATCTTTTTGTAAATTGACAAGGGCGTTGATAGAGATATCAGCGTCCTTTTGTATATTGGGAAATCTGTTTCCGAAGACAAAAAATATTCCATGAGAAAACATAGAACGAGAAAAACGTAGTATTAAAAATATTACCAAATTAACACGAAATAATTAGGAATATTTCACAATAAATGACAATAAAATATAAAAATCCTTGTGAAAATAACCAAAATGATGTATAATAAATCTATAAAATTGTTTATGTGAACGTGAAAAGGGGGCCTTTATATGAACAAAGTAATTACAATCAGCAGACAGTATGGCAGTGGCGGCAGAGAGGTTGGTCAGAAGCTTGCCGGGCATTATGGTATCCCGTTTTATGACAACGAGTTAATCACGCGTGCTGCAAAGGAGAGCGGATTTGCGGAGGAGACCTTTGCAAAGGCAGAGGATAAGGCAACGAACAGCCTTTTATATTCTCTGGCAATGGGAATTAATGTTTACGGGAATCAGGACTTTGGATTTTCCGGGTTGTCTCTGGATGACAGAATTTTCCTGGCACAGTCCGATGTGATCCGTAAGGTTGCCGATGACGGACCATGTGTTATTGTTGGCAGATGTGCCGACTACGTATTAAAGGAGCGGGTCAATATTTTTAACGTATTTGTACAGGCTTCTTTGGATTATCGTCTCAAGCGTGTCGTTGATGTTTACGGTGAGAGCGAGAAGAAAGCAGGGGAGATTATTTTAAAGAATGATAAGCGCCGTGCGAACTACTACAATTATCATGTGGGTGAAAAGTGGACGAATCTGACCAACTATGACATGGTTGTCCGCAGTGATATTGCCGGTATTGATAAAGCGGTGGAGAGTATTTGCACTTACCTTGGCGAGTAATTGGCAGAGGGGGATGTGTTATGGAGAAGATTGCAGAAAGAATTAAGGAGATTATTGATAAGAGCAGAAATATTGTTGTGCTGAGTGGACTGAATACGATGCGTGAGACCGGACTGAACGGTGTGCGGGCAGAGCATCTGGCGTATGAGACGGAGGAAAAGTACGGATATTCCAACGATGAGATTGTATCCTCCGCATTTTATGCAAGACGTAGTGATATATTTTATGATTATATTAAGAATGTGACGATTAATAAGGAGGCAGTGCCGACGGTTGTTCACAAGGCGGTCCGTCAGCTGCAGCAGAAGGGGAAGGTGCCTCATATCATCACGCGTACCGTTTATGAGCTTTATCAGAAGGCGGGCTGTGAGCATGTGCTTGACATGCATGGTTCCATTGAGAAGAATATATGTCCGGCGTGTGGGAAACTTTTTGATATGAAGTACATAAAGGAGTCGAAGGGAGAGCCGGTGTGCGACAAGTGTCGGATTCCGATCCGTCCCGGATTTATCCTGCTTGGTGAGCGCGTGGACAATGGCAAGGTGTCCGAGGTGTGCGACATCGTCGAGTCAGCGGATGTGCTGCTTGTGCTTGGTTCTGCTGTCAGAGATCCGATCTGCCAGCATTTCGAGAGATACTACAAAGGTAATAAGTTTATTCTTGTAAATACAGAGGAAAAGCTGGGGGATACGCGGGCAGATTACAGGCTGTATGGGTGTCTGAGCGAGATTGTTCCTTACATTACCGGTTATGATCCAGATGCGGTTTTTCCGGAGAAGGCAGAAGAAAAGATGGCACAAGTTAAGAAATAAAGCCGGATAAGGTTGCAAAACGCCTTAAAACGGTTTAAAATAAATCTCTGTCCGGAGTTTTTTCGGATGGAGATTTTTCTTTAGTGGAGGATTGTTAAAATGAGCAAGGTTAGAACAAGATTTGCGCCAAGTCCTACCGGCAGAATGCATGTAGGAAACTTAAGAACGGCGTTGTACACCTATCTGATCGCCAAGCATGAGGGCGGCGACTTTGTACTTAGAATAGAAGATACTGATCAGGAGCGTTTTTTTGATGAAGCACTGCAGATCATTTACCGTACTTTGGAGAAGACCGGACTCAAGCATGATGAAGGTCCGGACAAGGATGGTGGCTATGGTCCGTACATCCAGAGCGAGCGCTGTGAGAGCGGTCTTTATATGAAATATGCCAAGGAGCTGATCGACAAGGGCGAGGCTTATTACTGTTTCTGTGATAAGGAGCGTCTTGAGTCCCTGAAGCAGAACATTGGCGGCAAGGAGATCACCGCATATGACAAGCATTGTCTCCATCTGTCCAAGGAGGAGATCGAAGCAAATCTGGCAGCAGGCAAGCCGTATGTTATCCGTGCCAATGTGCCGAATGAGGGCGTGACGACATTCCATGATGAGATTTATGGTGATATTTCCCAGCCTAACGAAGAGCTGGACGATATGATCCTGATCAAGTCCGATGGATATCCAACCTACAATTTTGCGAACGTGATCGATGATCATCTGATGAAGATCACACACGTTGTGCGTGGAAATGAGTACCTTTCCTCCGCACCGAAATATACCAGACTGTACCATGCATTTGGCTGGGAAGAGCCGAAATATATCCACTGTCCGCTGATCACTAACGAGGAGCATCAGAAGCTCAGCAAGCGTAGCGGTCATTCCTCTTATGAGGATCTGATCGAGCAGGGATTTTTGTCAGAGGCCGTTGTCAATTATGTGGCACTTCTCGGATGGAGTCCGACAGATAACCGTGAGATCTTCAGTCTTGAGGAACTGGTGGAGAACTTTGATTATCATCATATCAGCAAGTCACCGGCGGTATTTGATATTGTCAAGCTGAAATGGATGAATGGCGAATATATCAAGGCGATGGACAATGAGGCGTATTATGAGCATGCGCTTCCTGTGATCAAAGAGGTTATTACAAAGGATTACGATCTCAGGAAGATTGCAGATCTTGTGAAGACAAGAATTGAGATCTTCCCGGATATCAAGGAGAAGATCGACTTTTTTGAGGAGCTTCCGGAGTATGATATCGCAATGTATACGCACAAGAAAATGAAAACAAACAGCGAAAATTCACTTGTTGTATTAAAGGATATGCTTCCACGTCTGGAGCAGCTTGAGGACTACAGTCATGAGGGTATTGAGGCTGTTTGCAAGGAGTATATTGCCGAGAAGGAGATCAAGAACGGGCTGTGTTTATGGCCACTTCGTACTGCAGTTTCCGGCAAGCAGATGACACCGGGTGGAGCGTATGAGATCATTGAGATCATCGGTAAGGATGAGACGATCGCCCGCATCAAAAAGGGAATTGAACTGTTGGAAGCAGCGCAGTAATATGTTATCAGATTCCGTGTGGATATGATTTTCGCACGGCAGACTTTGTGGACTGAGAAAGACATATGGGTTTAGTATGGAATTAAACGAATCACAAAAGAAAGCGGTCTCTCATTTCGAGGGACCGATGATGGTCCTGGCGGGTCCGGGCTCTGGCAAAACCAGAGTCATAACCCACCGGGTCCGTTTTTTAATAGAGCAAAAAGGCATAGATCCGTCCAATATTCTTGTTATCACATTTACCAGGGCGGCTGCCGTGGAGATGCGCCAGCGTTATCAGCAGATGGCACCGGCATACAGTGCACCGGTATCTTTCAGTACATTTCATTCGATTTTTTTCACTATTTTGAAGCATGCATATCATTATAAGGCGAGCAATATCATCAAGGAGGACGTCAGACGTCAGCTTTTGAAGGAGATTGTGGACGAGACCGATATTGAGATTCAGGACGAAAATGAATTTTTGAATGATCTTGGTTCGGAGATCAGCCGTGTGAAAGGCGGCAGAATGGATCTGGCACATTACTATTCGCCAAATTGTCCGGGAGATACGTTTCGGCGGATCTATGAGAAATATCAGAATGGTCTGGCAAAGCGGCGGCTGATTGATTTTGATGATATGCTTGTGTACTGCTATGAGCTGCTGGAGCAGCGTCCGGATATCCGTAAGATGTGGCAGCAGCGGTTTCCGTTTATTTTGATCGATGAGTTTCAGGATATCAATCAGGTGCAATACGATGTGGTGAAGTTGTTAGCGCAGCCTGCCAATAATATTTTCATCGTGGGCGATGATGACCAGTCGATCTATGGTTTCCGCGGGGCGAGACCGGATATTATGCAGAGCTTTGGAAAGGAATTTTCTCCGGAGATCTGTAAATTGAACGTAAATTATAGGAGTAAAAGTGAGATCATTGCGCTTGCCGGACGTGTGATCGGTCACAATAAGAATCGTCTGGACAAGAAAATTACTGGAGCCGAGAAGGATTTTAAGCCGGGTTCTGCCGTGCAAGTGCAGGAATTTCAGGGGATGACGGAGCAAAATGAAAAGATCCGTGAGGAGATTCTTGCCTATCGCAATCGGGGAATCCCTTACCGGGAGATGGCGGTGCTTTTCCGGACGAATACGCAGGCGCGTGCGATCAGCGCGAAGCTGAAGGAATATAATATTCCGTTTGTCATGAAGGAGATGGTGCCGAATCTTTACGATCACTGGATCGTGCGGGATATTCTCACGTATATTAAGGTGGCGTGCGGCAACCGCGAGCGTGGCAATGTCATGCGTATTATTAACCGTCCGAAACGTTATGTCCACCGGAATGCACTGGCGGATGCCTATATTGATCTGGAGGAGCTGGAGCTTTTCTATGAGGATAAGGACTGGATGGTGGACCGCATTGTGAATTTGCGCGCGGATCTGGGATTGATCGCAGATATGCGTCCGTATGCAGCGGTCAATTTTATCCGCCGTGGCGTGGGGTATGACGATTATATTCAGGAATATGCGGAGTACCGCGGGATCCGTGCGGGAGATATGTATGAGATCTTAGACGAGCTGCAGGAGGCGAGCAAGGGCTTTAAGGATTTTGAGGAGTGGTTTGCCTATATTGAAAGCTATGGGGAAGAGTTGAAAAAGCAGAGCGAGAAAAGCCGCCAGAGGGATAACGGGCAGCCGGAGGATGCCGTGTTGTTGATGACGATGCATGGTGCCAAGGGGCTGGAGTTTGAGTGCGTGTTTATCCCGGATGTCAATGAGGGAGTGACGCCGTACAGTAAGGCAGTGCTGACAGAGGACATCGAGGAGGAGCGGCGGATGTTTTATGTTGCAATGACGCGTGCAAAGTCGCATCTGCATATCTATTATCTGAAAGAACGGTTCAGCAAAGAGGTGTCGGTTTCCAGGTTTGTCGGGGAGATGCTCGGTGCAGAAGACGCAGAAAGCTCACGCATTTCCTTGAGCAGAAAACGGTAGCGCACATTTGCAGCGTTCATTTCATAAATATATCGGTCGATCAAATCCGGCTCGTTGGTATTTTGCAGACCGAGATAGGCGTCATTGATCGCCTGTTGACAATCACAGATTGCTTTTTTTAGGAAATCCTTCCGTTTTGGGGGGATTTCCTTTTTTTCTTTCCATAATAATCGGATCATGAATCATTACCTCCATATTTTTGTACAAGACTCATATCTAAAGTATAGGTATGCAAATAGGAAATTATACATTTCACACGTGAAATTTTATCGGTAAAATTTTATCGGGAATACTGCCGATGGACGTGCATATACTGTTAGTAATTATGAGTGAATAAAAAGAAATGCAACGTACAAAGTTGCAAATGGAGAAAATTGCAGTGTATATGGCGGCATTTATCATTTTATGTACTTTATTTATCATTTGTATCTGGGGAAATCTTGGGAAAATTATTTTGAATGCACTGATCAGGTGCCTGTTTTGCTTGGTTTGTGTCTATGTGTGTAACGGTCTGATCAGCTGTTTTGGCGGAAATATTGTCGTCAAAATTAACGAAATTACAATCTGTGTATCCACGATTTTAGGAATAAGTGGTGTAGCAGGTCTCTATCTTTTGCAGTTGTTTTTTACAATTCATGGGTAAAAACTTTGGCAGAAATGCACAGAATTGCTCCGTTTGACAGGCCGGATCGCCGGGTGCTATAGTGGGCGGCACCAAGCAAAGGGAGGTGGGAGAATCCATTGTGTTGCTATGACGATCCTGCTGGTGTTAAGCTCCGTCAGCGATCTGAAACAGTATCGGATTCCGAACGATCTGATCGTGGCAGGATGGCTGGTGGCGTTGTTACTACGCTGGTATGAACAGGGACTTGTCGGAGTGGGAGCCGGAGTCTGCTGTGTTCTGTTAGGGACAGCTGCGTTACTGCCGATGTTTTGTATCCACGGAATGGGAGCGGGGGATATTAAGCTGTTATCGGTAATTGCAGGAATGTATGGAATGAAATTCTGGGTACATACCGGAATTGTGTTTGCCGTTCTGGCGGCGGTGGCGTCGTTGCTTCATATGCTGGGAAAGCGGCAATTTTTAAAAAGAATGAAGTATTTCGTTTGTTGTGCGGTCTTACACAGGAGGAAGACATATTACGATGTGAAAAGGGATGGCTATGAGATGGTAATTCCGTTGGCACCATTGGCGGCAATGGCGTATTATATCGTGTGCCTTGAGAGAACAGGGGGGATTTTTTGAATAAATTACTGGTGGCTTTGTATGACACGCAGGGGTATATGAGGTCGTTGGCGGATTATTTTGGCAGAAAGAATTTTCTGTTAGACAGCCGATTGTTTACAAAGCTCGAGAGTTTGAATGAATTTTTGAAGGACAGGCAGCCGGATGTTCTGCTTCTGGGAGAGGATGTCGACCGGACCGGGGTAAAATACCTTGACCGGGCGAGACATCTTGTGATCATGTCGGAGGGCAACGGCGTGGCAGAGGGTGGAGAGACATGTCCATTGATCTTTAAGTATCAGTCGGCAGAAAAGATTCTGCAGGAAATTTTTCAGATTCTGGAAGAGGGGGAGGGAGCTTCGTCTGTTACCGCCACCAAAACGGGAGGACAGACCGAGTTTATAGGGATTTACCGCCCGTACGGGGCACCGGTTCCATTGCAGCGGCTCCTGCCGGAGGTGAAGGACCGGAGACAGAGTATTCTTGTTGATCTGGAGCTTTTCGGGGAAGAACAACAGGTGATGAAAGCTGCCGGGACTACAGAGAACAGTGGTATGTCGGAGGTGATCTTTTATCTGAAGCAGCATAGCGAAAAGCTGGCAGCGAAACTTCGGAGAATGATCACGCAGTGCGACGGAATGGATTATCTGGGACCGGTTGAGGATTTCAGAGATTTGTATACGCTTTGTCGGGAGGATGTGGACAGGCTGTTATCACTGTTTGCACACGAAACCGGATATGAAAGAGTTGTGTTTGACGTGGGATTTCTCACCGATTCTTCGTTGTATCTGCTGTACTGCTGTGACCGCATCTATATACCGAGAGCACAAAGCCGCTGGGAGGAACAAAGACGTGCCGCATTGGAACGATTGCTGGTGCGCGAAGGACTGGAGGAAGTAATTGACAATATACAGTATGTATGACGCAAGGGGCAAAAGCAGATGAAAGTGGAGCGGCCTACAGCATCTTATACAATGTGAGGGAGGGAACATATGAGTGAGAAAAGTCTGGAGAAGATTCAGCAGGAGATACAGGAGGAATTGTTACGGGAACTGGAGCAGGGTGTCAGCTTCTCAGATGAACAGATGCAGGATGAAATTGAGATACGTGTCCTGAAACGTGGACAGATGGAATATCTGACTATCGAAGAGAAGATGGAGCTTGTCAAAAAAATCTTTAATTCTGTGCGCAGGTTAGATGTGCTGCAGGAACTTTTGGAGGATCCGGATATTACGGAGATCATGATCAACGGACCGGATCACATTTTTATCGAGAAGGGAGGACGATTGCTGGATTCGGGTAAGAAGTTTCCGAGTCAGGCAAAGCTGGAGGATGTAATCCAGCAGATCGTGTCGAAGGTGAACCGGGTGGTTAATGAGGCATCACCGATCGTGGATGTGCGGCTGCTTGACGGCTCCAGGGTGAATGTCGTGCTTCCACCGGTTGCGCTGGATGGACCTGTCATGACAATACGGCGGTTTCCGGAGAATCCGTTTGATATGGACAAGCTTCTGGAGCTTGGAAGCATCACGGAAGAGGCGGCCGTGTTTTTGCGGACACTGGTAGAGGCGAGATATAACATTTTCATCAGTGGTGGCACCGGATCCGGCAAAACCACCTTTCTCAATGCATTGTCAAACTATATTCCATCCACAGAGCGTATTGTGACAATTGAAGATTCGGCAGAATTACAGATTCAGAATATTGCGAACCTGGTTCGTCTGGAAACACGCAATGCCAATCTGGAGGGGAAGAATGAGATTACGGTGCGGGATCTGGTACGGTCAGCACTTCGCCAGCGTCCGGACAGAATTATTATCGGCGAGATCAGGGATGCGGCGGTGATTGAACTGCTTAGTGCCATGAACACCGGACATGATGGAAGTATATCAACCGGTCATGCGAACAGTCCGGTCGATATGCTGCGCCGGTTGGAGACGCTTGTGCTTACAGGAATGGATATTCCGTTGCAGGCAGTGCGTAGTCAGATCGCATCGGCGATCGAGATCGTGGTGCAGCTTGGCAGACTGCGCGATAAGTCAAGAAAGGTCTTGGAGATTGATGAGGTATGCGGCATTGAGGATGGCGAGATTGTATTGCGTCCGTTGTATAAGTTTCAAGAGACGAAGGGCAGCAGTAAGGAGCATGTGAAAGGGCATCTGGTGGCGACTGATCACCGGCTGGCGAACAGGGACAAACTGATCATGGCAGGAAAGGAGACAGCGGATGAACAATAGACGGGTCTGGGACTGCATCCGCGCCGGAGGAGAGGTGATTGTATTGCTGATCCTGTTTTACCGGAGTCTGTTATGGGTTTTGCTGATTGGAACGCCATTGTGTTTTTTACAGTATCGGCGGCTGAAAAGAAAGTGGGAGCAGCAGCACCGCTGGCAGCTTAATCTGGAATTTAAAGAGGGGCTTCAGGGGATTGCAGCAGCTTTAAATGCAGGCTATTCCATTGAAAATGCAATAGAAGAAAGCCGGCGGGATCTGCTGGTTGTATACGGCAAAGAATCTTTGCTTAGCTGGGAATTTCAGGTGATGCTGGAGCAGTTAAAGCTGAATCGGCCGGTGGAACAGGTTATGGATGAATTTGCCGCGCGAAGCGGCGTGCAGGATATCAAAAGCTTTGCGGAGGTGTTCCGGACAGCTCGCCGGTCGGGTGGCAATCTGGTTGAGGTCACGAGGGCCAGCGCAGACCGGATCGGGGAGAAGATAGAGGTGAGCAGGGAGATTCACACGATGATCGCCGGAAAGCAGATGGAAGGACGTATTATGAATATCGTACCTTTGGGGATGATCCTTTATTTTTGGATATGTTCGCCGGGCTTTCTGGATGGCTTTTACGGTGGAATCCGGGGACGGATCGAGATGAGTGTGTTTTTGCTGATCTATCTTGCGGCATACCTGCTCAGTGAAAAAATATGCCGGATCACTGTCTGAGCTTGCGGATATGCACACATTAGAGGATAAGTGGAAAATGAGCTGTTACAGGGAGGAAGACAGGATGAAGAGCGTCAAAGGGATTGACAATTTAGCATATTGTCTGCATCGGTTCTGGAGATTACGGCTGCATGTGCCATTTTCGGAGGGTCGGCGAAAGCATCTGCAGATGCTCCGACCGGGAAGTCCGGTAAAGGAGCTTGAGGTGTGGGATGATTGCCGGAGGTTTCAGGCAGGGCTGTGGACTGTGCTTTTTACGATTGTACTTGTGGCGATTGCAGCGTTTGCGGGACAGGGAACAAAGGTGCTTACAGGAACCGGAGAATTGAAACGGCTTGAACCCGGGGGAGGGAGCAGGAAGACGGAGATTACCGTTCAGGGAGGTGGCAACCGGAAAACCATAGAGATAGAGATTCCTGAGAGGGAGTATCGGAAGGAGGAACTTGCAGCAAAGCTTGCCGAAGGCAGGGAGTATATTAAAAAACATTATCTGGGAGAGAATCCGTCTGCAGACAAGATAACAAAACCACTTCGGTTGGTGTCCACAATACAGGACAGTGCAGTCAAGGTGCGATGGAAACTGGATGCAGCCGGATATGTCAATAAAGACGGAACATTAAATACAGACGATCTGAAGGAAGAGACCGAAGTCACGCTTACAGCAGAGATGGTTTACTGTGATGTAAAGGAGCCGATGATGCTTAATTTACTGCTGTGTCCCCCAAACAAAAGCAGAGAACAGAGATTTTGGGAGAGTTGGGAAAAGCAGTGGCAGATGGAAAAAGAGAACTCATCACAGGAGAAACGTGTGTCGCTGCCGGGACGTATTGGGAATCAGACAATGCATTACAGCGAGGTGAACCATCCGTTATGGCGCAGGATTTTGCTGATGGGGATATTATTTAGCCTGATTTTGCCGTTTCTTTTCGATTATCAGTTAGAGCAGGGGGTAAGGAAAAGAGAACTGCAGCTGCAGCAGGAGTATCCCGAGATGATAGAGCGTTTTATTTTGCTTCTTGGAGCAGGTCTTACAATACGAGGGGCATGGCAGCGGATCACAAAGGATTACGAGGCACGCAGAGAGTGTGGTGAGATTTCCGGTCATTATTTGTATGAAGAGATGATATTGACCCGGATGGAAATGGAGAACGGGAAAAACGAGGCGGCAGCGTACCAGGCGTTTGGCAGGCGGATCTCCATGCTTTCGTATATGAAGTTCAGCACGCTTCTGGTGCAGAATTTAAGGAAGGGCTCGGACGATCTGCTGCGGCGGATGGAGCTTGAGGCAGAGGATGCATTGCGTGCAAGAAGAGAGTTTGCCAGACAGCTCGGAGAAGAGGCCGGAACAAAGCTTTTATTGCCAATGATCATGATGCTTGTCGTCGTATTTGCATTGATCATGGCGGCAGCATTTCAGTCGATGTAAGAGGAACAGAAAGGAAGGAAAGGTGAGTATATGGGACTTATGAAAGAATTTTGGGATAACGAGGATGGAATTGGTGTAGTGGAGATTGTGTTAATTCTTGTAATTTTGATTGCGTTGATCGTAATTTTCAAGGATAAGATATCAACCATTATCAGTAATGCATTTTCACAGATTGACGACGGGGCAGGAACGATCAATGATGAGATCACTATGTAGAGAGAATGGTATAGAGGATGGGAGTATTACTGTTTTCATGACATTTATTTTCCTGCTGTTGTTCACCCTTACCGGGGCGGCGCTGGATAGTGCCAGATATTTTGGATCAGGAGGTTATGTGAAAACGTCGGCATATGGAGCAGACGTTGCCGTGTATGGAGAATATAACAGGGAGCTTTTTACGGAGTATGGTCTGTTTGGCTATGGCGGCTGCAACGGAAAAGGAGGTGGGGACTGGCTGGAACGTTATGAAGAGATTCTGTCAGACAATCTGCGGGAGCGACCGGTATCACAGGAAAAGAGCATTCTTCCCGGGAGGTATGCTTCCATCTACCAGATGAGTGCGATTAGCACGCAGCTGGAGGAGGTGCATTATCTGACCGAGGAGAAATATTTTCGAAAGCAGCTACGTCAGTGGATCACTACAGAAGGTCTTCGGGACATGACCAAATCGCTGCTTGGACAGGTTCGTGGAACGGATCGTGGACAGAGAGAAGGTCTTCTTGATGATATGGAACAAAATGATCGATTGCAGAAGGAAAAAGAGTCTTCGGATACAAAGCAGGCGGATCAGGGTGAGGAGAAATCCGGTGCTGATGCAGACGGTGGAACCGACACAAGGCAAAATGAGAGTGGAAATAGGGATAAAGAGAATCCGCTGGAGTTTGTTAAAGAGCTGATGAGGGATGGTGTACTGTCTCTGGTATGCGATGAATCCGCCCTCTGTGAACGTCAGCTTGAGGCAAGGGAGGCTTCTGCGATGGAGAATGAGGAGCTGGAATGGACAAAAGGAAAGTCGGGAACAGGTATACTTAAGAAGTTTCTTGCGCAGTCGGATTCTATGTGGAACGATGAAATGCTGGATGATCAGAAGAAAAAGGGTGAATTGATCGTGTATGCGATGGACAAGCTGGGATCGTATATTTCCCATCAGGGAGAGGCGGTTCCGTATGGTCTGGAGTATTTAGTCAGTGGGAAAAGCAGTCAGAAGGATGCTTTTGCATCCGTTGTCAGTCGTTTGTTTACAATGCGCGCATTGATCAATTTTCTGTATGTCGAAAAGGATCCGATCCTGCTCTCACAGAGCCTGGAGACAGCGACAGCCTTGGCAGCAATGCTGATGGCAGAAGCATTTATTCCGGTGATTCAGCACGGCATATTGCTGGTGCTTGCCATGGAAGAAGCCTGCGTGGATGTCACGGCATTACTGCTGGGCAGAAGAGTTCCTGTCCTTAAGAATCAGAGCAGCTTCCAGATGAAGTATGCCCAGATCTGTACAGCCGGGAAGGCACTGTTTCGTGCGAAAGCACAGAATTATCCCAAAGCAGAAAGTGCGACGCGGTTGACAGATATGAGAAGTGGGCTGGGATACATGCAGTATCTCTGGCTTATGCTTCTGATGAATACCTGGGAGGATCTTTATCAGAGAACCTTGGATGTGATCCAGTTTGATCTGCGTGAGCAGTTTAACCAGACCTTTTCCATCGACAAATGCATCTGCAGCACAAGGGTAGAGATTACCTATTCGATTCCGGTTCTGCTTTCCGGGCTCGCGGGCGGGCTGGTATCAGAACGGGGAAAGATAAGCCGTAATGGAACGCTTCAGCGAAGAATTTGTGTTGTGTATGGATACACTTGATGTGATTTCAGATAATGGTCTGTCGAGTATGCCGGAGGTTATGTGGGACGCCTTCCTTTGCGGAATTTATAGAATGAAACGCATTGAAAATTATCGGAGGCTTTCCCTACCAATATATTATAGATATAGAATGTTCATTCTCAATAAAACTTTTTTGATAAACGAAACCTTTTTGATAACTAAAAATTCAGTATAATTCTCTTCAATAATTTTGAGAAGGCGTTCTACATAACTTCCGGCAGAATCGAGGGATGACAGCGGTTTACACAACAGACGCAGTATAAACAGTGTGTCAGTAACAGAAATGTAGGGGGGGATTAGATGGTCAATCGGAATGGTTTGATGAAAAGGCGGTGGGAGCAGGCTTCCTATACGGTCGAAGCGGCCTTTGTGGTGCCGCTTGGATTTCTGGTGTTGATGTCTCTTAGTTGTCTGTTTACCGGTGCGGTAAAGCAGAATAATGTCCAGATGGCGCTTTTGAAGACGGTTCAGGCATATGGAATGACACAGAGCAGGACATCAGCGCTGCAGGGAATAGCAGATCAGAAGGTGCTGATCCGTTGGGAGGAGCAGGGAGGAGAAGAGTTTGTCTGTACCGATTATTATCAGAGAATTCCGTTTCTTGGCTCACGATTGTTTGGACTGCACCGGTACCAGCAGATGGCAGCGGTTGATTATTCCGGTCTCAGCATGGTTTCGGATGAGGAGGGAGATTATTTTGTTTATATCGCAGAGAATGGACGGGTATACCATATGGACCGCGAATGTACTTATCTGCGACCGAGGATCAGGCAGGATACGGTGTTCGTATTGAAAAGAAAACGGAACCAGTCAGGTGGAATTTATTATCCGTGTGAGAGCTGTTGCCGGTCGGAAACGCAGCCGGCAGGAATGCATGTTTACTATGCTTCATACGGGGAACGGTATCATATTCGGGAAGATTGTCCCAAATTAAAGAGAACCGTCCGGTCAGTTCGCCGGTCGAAGACGGGCAGTCTGCCGCCTTGCAGCAAATGTGGGAATAGAAAGGAAACAACAGAGTGACGGAAATTGGATGGAATGTGGGAGTGATCGTTATAATGGGGATTTGTGCTGTGATGGACTGCCTTTGGAAAAAGGTCTGGATGCCGCTTGTCTGGGGAATGGGTGTTTATATTTTGATCTGGACACTGATGTCAGGAGAATTTTCGGGTGAAAGAATTATGACACAGTTTCTTCCCGGCGTGCTTGTAGCGGTTATTCTGTATACGGCAAGTGTCCTGACACAGGGACAGATTGGCAGGGCAGATGGGATCGTAATGGGGATGTTGGTTATGGCAGCAGGCATGGAACAGGGAATCTGTTTCATGGCGTACAGCCTGTTTTATGCATTTGCGGTGGCAGTTTTTCTGGTGGCGTTCCTGCGTAAAAAGAGAAAGACGAGGATACCATTTCTGCCATTTTTGCTGTTGGGATATTTGACGATGCTCTGGCAGCAGATAACGCTTTCGTAGCGGTTGTTATTAAAATTAATTAACGGTATGAGGAGGAAGTGAGAGGAATGAATCGTTACATGTGGGATGGAAGTTACACGGTGGAGGCTGCATTTATTGTTCCTATGGTACTGGGGATTATGTATGCGTGGATGTTTCAACTGTTTTATCTGCATGATCAGATGGTGATGGACGGCATGCTGCAGGAAATGATTTTGCAATCGCTGGCAGAAGAAGGAGCTGACTGGAAAGCGGAGCTCGATGACTGGGAAGAAAAGATACAGAAATGCCTCTGGATCGCAGCGGTGGATCAGTTGGATATCAAACAGAATGCATTGGTGGTCAAAGGCAGGCTGTCGGCATCGGCAGTATGGCACATGCCGGTAATGCAGATGTTTTTAGGAAATCGTTTTCAGAGTAATATAACGCATAGCATTTCTGCAGTACAGCCGGAAAAAGCATTGCGGATCAAAGGAAAGGAGGGAACGGAGCATGGCAGGAACGAGCCGGGATAGCTGGGAGCTTCGGGAGGAGAGTGGATCTCTGGTGGTAGAGGGAGCGGAGGATTACGGAGAGCAGCTTGATATTAAGATGCTTCTGCATAATGAGGTTGCGGGAATTGTGCCATTGCAGCTTCGATATGTGGATAATCAGTGCATTTATTATTATTTGGTTCGTGGCAAGCTTTCGCTTTCCGGGTTATTAGAAAAAAACAAACTAAATTATACGACGGCATATCAGTTGTGCAGTGATATCTGTCAGTGTTGTCACCAAAGTGAAAAGTTTTTTTTGAATCCGGATCACTTTCTGATGCAGCCGGAGTACATTTTCTGGAATCCGGATGTGAAGGAATTCTCGTTTTGCTATTTTCCGGGAAGACAGGAGCTTTTGGGAAAACAGATGCAATCTTTGTGCGAATATCTTCTGACAGTGACCGATCACCGGGACAAGGAAGGGAGGACATTTGTATATGGTCTGTATGACCGGATCCGGGAGAGGGAGTTTTATATTTCAGAACTGGATGCCTATCTGAAAGAATATGGCAAAGAACGTGGTGGAGGAAAAAGGGAGGGGTATCAAAGTGAGGAAATGCATCGAGGAAAAGAAGACCTGCCGCCGTTAGAAACAGATCCATCAAAAGCGGATGGGGCAGTTCAGACAGTTGTAGAAACGGTTGCCGGTAGAGATAGCTTTTCAAGTGATATAAGGAGGAATAGTGATACACGGAAGAAGTTATCCGGAAAAGTCGCAGCAACACCGATATCAAAGAGAAAAAAGAGTCGAAAGGAGGTGTTTCCGTATTATCTTAAAAACACATCAAAATATTCTTATGTGCCGGAAAGAGTGGAGCTTGACCGGGAGATGCTGGTAGTGGGGAGAGGTTTGGAGAGTGACGTTGTGATACCGGCAGCCCAGGTGAGCTGGCAGCATGCACGGCTGGAGACTGGTGAAGATGGAATTTATCTGACCGATCTTTCCTCGGTGAATGGAGTGTTTCTGAATCGAAAACGTCTGATAAAAGAACATCCGGTACTTTGCCGGGTGGGTGATATCGTTTCATTTGCGGATATCACATACCTGCTATGTACCGGATGAGATAATACATTAATACACTTCCACGCGTAATGTTTCGTAATGGTGCTCATATCCCTCGTGTTCCATGGAGACAGAGAGTTCTCCATCTTTGTCCGCCCGGAACCGATAGAGGTTGTATTCTCCGGCCTCGTAGGCGAAGTCAGCACCATTGTCCTGATAGTGGACATATTTTGAAGAATCGGCAGAAGCCGGATAATATTCCAGAATCAGTTCTTCGGAACCGCCATCCGGAATATGATCAAGCTGTGGCCATGCCGGGATGATGCTGTCGCCTTTGATGTAGATCGGACAAACATCGATCGGAGCATCGCGGAGGATGTATTTGCCACCTGAGATGCGCTCCTTTGTCCAGTAGTCTATCCAGGTTCCCTGCGGAAGATAAACAGCTTTGACATGCACTCCCTGGTCCGTGACCGGAGCAACAAGGATGCGGTCGCCGACCAGATATTCATCATTGCATTCGCGTACCTCAGGGTCGCTCTGGTAATGCATGACGAGAGGTCGGATGATTGGCATACCGGTGCGGGACTCCTCGTAGAACAGATCATACAGATACGGAATGAACCGATATCTTAAGCGCACATAGGTGCGATAGATATCAAGCGTCTGTTTGTCGAACTGCCATGGTTCCTGGCAGCGGGAGAATTTAGCACAGTGATTACGGAAAAGTGGTGCAAAGCAGCTTGCCTGGATCCAACGGCTAAGAAGCTCCGGATTTGTATTGGAACCAAATCCGCCGATGTCGGTTCCTACGAAAGGCATACCGGACATGCCGAGGTTAAGTAACTGAGGAATGGAAAGTTTAAGGTGTGCCCAGATACTCTGGTTGTCACCGGTCCATGCTGTGGAGTATTTCTGTGTGCCGCTATAGCAGGCTCTGGTTATGACAAAAGGACGTTTTCCGCTGTTCTTTTTAATACCCTCGTAGGTTGCCTTTGCCATAAGATGACCAAATACATTGTGGACCTCTTTGTGCTGACGAGGCATGTCATCCCCCGGGAAGACCACATCATCCGGTAAAGGTCCACGGAAGCTGGCAGGTTCGTTCATATCATTCCAGATACCGGAGATTCCCTGATCTAACAGGAACTTTGTCTGACTTCCCCACCAGTTGCGGACAATGGAGGAGGTGTAATCAGGGAACACAGAGTCTCCCGGCCATACAACGTTTTCGTAGACTTCTCCGTCCGGAGTCTGAGCAAAGTAGTTGTTTTTAATACCTTCCTCATACATGTGGTATCCATTCTCAACTTTGGTGCCCGGATCGATAATAGTAACCAGACGGATACCTTTCTGGTGGAGAACGTCACTGAGGGCTGTCAGATCCGGGAAACGGTTCTTGTCCACAGTGAACACCTTGTAGTTATCCATGTAGTCAATATCCATATGGATGACATCGCAGGGAAGATCATTGTCAATGAAATTCTGAGCCAGATCAAGAACCTCCTGCTGTGAGGAGTAACCCCAGCGGGACTGATGGTAGCCAAGGGTCCAGAGCTGAGGCAGAGGACAGCGACCGGTCAGGGCAGTGTACTGACTGATGATATCTGCGATGGTGTCTCCGTAGAAGAAGAAGTAGTCAAGTTCGCCGTCGGCAGCACCGAAGGAATAGTAGTCGGTAGAACTGTATCCCATATCGAAGTTTGTCTTAAAGTGGTTATCAAAGAAGATACCGTAGACACAGTCATTTCGCAGTGCAATGAAGAAAGGAATGGACTTGTACAGTGCCTTGAAGGTTGGATTCTCTACATGTGGATCAGGGTTGTCTGTATTCCACATGGTGTAGTCATAGCCAATCTTATTGAGAAAACCGGTTTTGTCTCCGAGACCGTAGAAAGCTTCATCACCAAAAAGCTTTTTGGTAATCTGGAAACGGCAGGCGTCATCCCCGGCATGAACAACATGTCCTTCCTGGCGCATCTGCTCAATTTCTTCCTCTGTGAGAGATTCTGCTTCTTGTAAAGATCCGGTATAATCGGAACAAAGAACAGTACCATCGGAAGAGGAAATCTGCAGATGAAGTGCGTCATCAATGGTGATGCGGAGAGAATCTGTGGCAAGAACAAGAACAGACGTCTCTGCTGAATCGCCGGAAGCAGCTTCGACAAGCTGCAGAGTACCGGTTGAAGACGGGGCTGTCTCGACTGCAAAGGACTTCTGTGTTCTTGCGTGGATGCGTAGAGTGCTGTCGGTAACCGCTTCGATCTGAAGCGGTGTACCCGGACAGTTTGTATATTTGTTTAAGAGATCCCCTGCTTCGATGGCACAGGAGTGATCAGATAACTGATATTTCCATGGAAATGCTGGCATAGTATAAGCTCCTTTTCTGTAATTCGGCAAATAAATGTAATACTTTTGTTTATTTTACAAAATAAGGGGAGGGGATTCAATGTTGTAAAAGTTAGAAATGTATGAATATTTTATGAAAAGGTAACAGGTGCATCAATAAATTCTGTTTTGATCACAATATAAGGATATGTCTGGGACTGGCTGATTTCTTCATTTTTGTGGGGACCGGTCAGCTCTGTGTCAAAAACGAGTCCGTCTGCTGACTGATAGAAGTTATTGACTGTAATGTTGTAGCCTTCTGTCTGCTGACAGCCATAGCCCTTGACGATATAAAGGCATGTGCCGTCGGAGTAGGTCAGTTCAAACGGATCCTTCAGACGTTCATCGATGAGCTCCTGCAGCTCGGCAGGGATATCCGTTCCTGCGACCACGGTAAAGTCAAGCTCCTTTTCTTTGGCGGGAAGCTCATTTTTGTGACAGCCGGTAAGGGAAAATGAGAGTGCAAGCAGGATAAGCAGCGCAGGAATGCGGTATAAACAGTGGAATGGGTGACGAAAGGCTGCTCGGAAAGGGATATGAAATGAAAACATAAGAGTCTCCTCATATGGATGTGATCAGGAAAATGCCTGATGCACAGGACGAAATACAATTTTGATATATTTTATTCAAAATAATGTTACGTATGTCAAAAACGTGGGAAACCGTTGTATAAATCAGGTTATTTTATCAAGAAATTGCATACCATTCGTTGATTTTTTGACTTTTATAGTATATGATGATATGGTGACTATGAATAGAATCTTTAAGTAGATAATTTCAGGGAGGATACTACGAATGAACGAAATTAACAAGGAAGAATTCAAAAAAGACATTGAGAATTATGCAAAGGTCTTGTTCCGTAAATCCATCAAAGAGGCAAACGATCAGGAGAAGTTTCAGGCAGTTTCTTATGCGGTAAAGGATATTGTGGTAGACCAGTGGATGGCAACTCATAAGACTTATGAAGAGCAGGATGTAAAGACGGTTTACTATCTGTCCATGGAGTTTTTGACAGGACGTGCATTAGGAAACATTATTATTAACCTCAAAGGCAATCAGGCAATCAAGGAAGCTGTTGAGGAGCTTGGAATGAATCTGGATGTTATTGAGGATCAGGAGCCGGATGCCGCACTTGGTAACGGTGGACTTGGACGTCTTGCAGCATGTTTCCTGGATTCTCTTTCTACGCTGGGCTATCCGGCATATGGATGTGGTATCCGTTATAAATATGGTATGTTTAAGCAGGTTATTGAGAATGGTTATCAGATTGAGAAGCCGGATGACTGGCTTAAGAATGGCAATCCATTCGAGATCAAGCGTCCTGAGTACGCTGTCGAGGTTAAATTTGGCGGCTATGTAGCAATGCGCAAAGACGAGTTTGGCAGAGACAAGTTCGTACAGGAGAACTACCAGTCAGTTTTGGCAGTGCCTTACGATCTGCCGGTTGTTGGATATAACAATAATGTAGTAAATACACTTCGTATCTGGGATGCGGAGGCAATTGATACCTTCAATCTGGATTCCTTTGACAAGGGTGATTATCAGAAGGCAGTAGAGCAGCAGAATCTGGCACGTACCATCTGCGAGGTGCTTTATCCGAATGATAACCATATGGCAGGTAAAGAGCTTCGTCTGAAACAGCAGTATTTCTTCGTATCTGCAAGTGTTCAGAGAGCCGTTGCAAAATACATGGAGAAGCATGACGATATCCGTAAGATTTACGAGAAGGTATGTTTCCAGTTAAATGATACACATCCAACCGTAACAGTATCTGAGTTGATGCGTATTCTCGTAGATGATTATGGTCTTGAGTGGGATGAGGCATGGAGCATTACTAATAAGACATGTGCATATACAAACCATACGATCATGTCAGAGGCACTGGAGAAATGGCCACTCGAGCTGTTCTCAAGACTGCTTCCTCGTATTTATCAGATTACAGAGGAGATCAACCGCCGTTTCATTCTTCAGATTCAGGCTGCTTATCCGGGAGATAACAGCAAGGTTGAGAAGATGGCTATTATTTATGATGGTCAGGTTAAGATGGCTCATCTGGCAATTGCAGCAAGTTTCTCTGTAAACGGTGTTGCAAAGCTTCATACAGAGATTCTCAAGAATCAGGAGCTTAAGGATTTCTATCTGATGATGCCGGAGAAGTTCAACAACAAGACAAACGGTATCACACAGAGACGATTCCTGCTTCACGGCAACCCGCTTCTGGCCGATTGGGTGACTAAGAAGATCGGTGATGACTGGATCACAAATCTGGCACATATCAACGAGCTTGGCATTTATGCAGACGATGAGCTGAGCCGTAAGGAGTTCATGAACATCAAGTATCAGAACAAGGTTCGTCTTGCAAAATACATCAAGGAGCACAACGGTGTAGAGGTAAATCCTCGTTCCATCTTTGATGTACAGGTTAAGAGACTTCACGAATATAAGCGTCAGCTTTTGAATATTCTTCATATTATGTATCTGTATAACGAGCTGAAGAAGAATCCGGATATGGACTTCTATCCACGTACTTTCATCTTCGGAGCTAAGGCATCTGCCGGTTATCACAGAGCAAAATCAATCATTAAGCTGATCAACAGTGTTGGTGATGTGATCAACAACGATAAAGACATCAAGGATAAGATCAAGGTTGTATTTATTGAGAACTATCGTGTATCCAATGCAGAGATCATCTTTGCGGCTGCTGATGTATCTGAGCAGATTTCTACTGCCAGCAAGGAAGCATCCGGTACCGGTAACATGAAGTTCATGCTTAATGGTGCGCTGACACTGGGAACAATGGACGGAGCCAATGTAGAGATTGTTGACGAGGTTGGCGAGGAGAATGCATTTATCTTCGGTCTTTCTTCCGATGAGGTTATCGCATATGAGCAGAATGGTCAGTACAATCCACGCGATATCTACAACATCGATTCTGATATCCGTGCCGTAATGACACAGCTTGTTGACGGTACTTATGCATCAGGCAATCTTGATGAGTTCCGTGATATCTACAACTCCCTGCTTGATGGCAACGGAGGACGTCCGGATATGTACTTTATCCTCAAGGATTTCCGTTCTTACGCAGATGCACAGAAGAGAGTAGAGGAAGCATATCGCGATGAGGAAGGCTGGGCCAGATCAGCACTTCTGAACGTATCTAAGAGTGGTAAGTTCACATCGGATCGTACCATTGAGGAGTATGCAAAGGAAATCTGGCATCTTGAGAAGGTAAAAGTAGAAGTACCTGAGGATCACGAATAATTAAATAACCGTTTCAGTTTATGAAACATTGTATCGCTGCCCTATGCATTGTGTTTGCATAGGGCAGTTATGAAAAGAAGGGAAGGTGGACACAATGAGTATGGACAACATTATTAAGATTCCTGCAAAGTGCAATCGTAAGATCGAGTTAAAGGCGATCCCGGGACATTTTGCAACAAATCATTCGCACATCAATTATTATCTGGATATGACGCCGATCAAATACCGTCATACCGAGGCACAGCTTGTGGCAAAGGAAATGGTTAAGAAATATCGTCACACGACTGCGGTTGATGCGATTGTTTGTATGGATGGGTGCGAAGTCATCGGAGCTTATCTTGCGGAGGAGCTTACAGCAGCGGGAATCATGTCACTCAATTCGCATGAGTGTGTCAATGTAATTACGCCGGAGATCAACTCCAGTGGTCAGATCATTTTCCGTGAGAATGTAGAGCCGATGGTATTACATAAGCATGTTGTGGTATTGATTGCAAGTGCAACCACGGGTAAGACGATTCAGCAGAGTATTGATGGTATCAGCTACTATGGCGGTATCGTAGAGGGTGTATCCGCATTGTTCTCTGCTGTAGATAATGTGGGAGGCGTGGATGTGGATTCCATCTTCACCACCAGTGATATCCCAGACTATGCGACATACCGTCCGGGTTCCTGTCCGTTCTGTGATCAGAAACAGAAGCTTGATGCGATCGTAAATAGTTTTGGATATTCTAAGATCTGACGAAACATGTAGGAGGCATTATGAAGAAGAAACAGTTAATCGGAATCGTTGTGGCAGGTGCCGTATTTATTGCGGTATGTGCAACAGGGATTCTCTCTAATGTGGTTCAGTCAAAGCTGACTGCAGCAACCGAAGACAAGAAAAATACTACGGATGTGCTGAGCAGTATCTGGGGAAAGTCAGAGGAAGAGATTACCCTTCCGACAAACGATTTTGTTGGAGTTCTTAATATTGTAGGTACTATACAGGCAAGCTCTTCCAGAAGTGTCAGCCTGACCGGATCAGATGACGGACAGTACAACCATGATCTTTATATGAACTATGTTGATCAGCTTGAAAAATCAAAGAACAATAAAGCGATCCTTTTATATGTGAACAGCCCGGGTGGAACAGTGTACGAGAGCGATGAGCTTTATCTGAAGCTGATGGAGTACAAGGAGAAAACAAAGCGACCGGTATACGCATACTTTGGATCGCAGGCTTGCTCCGGTGCATACTATATCTCCATGGCAGCAGATAAGATCTATACCAACCGTAATACATGGACCGGCTCCATCGGTGTGATCGTATCCCTGACCAATTACAAGAAGCTCTACGATAAGCTTGGTATCAAGGAAATTGATATTACAAGTGGTAAGAATAAGTCTATGGGTTCCGGCGGACTTGATCTGACCGGTGAGCAGCGCGATATTCTGCAGAGTCTTGTTGACGAGGCGTACGACCAGTTTGCCGGAATTGTCAGCGAAGGACGTGGACTGGATATCAATACGGTCAAGAAGATTGCTGATGGTCGTATTTATTCGGCAAAGCAGGCGAAGGAGAAAGGTCTTGTGGACGAGATCGGTTCCGAGGATGAGCTGAAGGCACTGATCCGGAAGGAAAATAAGCTCGGCAAGGACGTTGTTTATGATGTTGCCAAGAGTTCCGGCTCTGATTTTCTTTCCGGTCTGATGGGATCTGTACAGAAGATAATGCCAAAGTCTGACAGTGAGCTGGCAGTCGACATTGTTGAAAATAAGGGAAAAGGAGTGTTGATGTATTATGCAGACTAATACGAAGGATCAGGTATATGCCGGATTTTTCGTACGTCTGACGGCATTCCTGATAGACATGATCATCGTCAGTGTTGCATTAGCCGTGATTCGGGTACCCATGTGGTTTGTATCGCTGAATAATCCGGATAATGTTCTGGTACGGAATTTTATTTTTCAGTATTCGATCGTGGATATCGTCTGCTATCTGCTGACGGTACTCTACTTCGTGCTGATGACCTATTACACAGGCGCAACGCTTGGCAAAAAGCTATTCCAGCTTCGTGTGGTCAGCACAGAGGATCGTAAAATGACGTTTTTTGAGGTGCTGTACCGTGAGAGCATCGGTCGCTTTCTGTCAGGGGTTATTATGAATCTCGGCTATCTGCTGATCCTTGCGCAGAAGGAGCACCGTGGGATTCACGATCTGCTGGCAGACACCAGTGTGATCTATTACCATGAAAAGAAAGTATATGTGCATACACAGATGAATTATCGCAATATGGTGCCACAGCCGGGATATACTGTGCCACCGCAGGGTAATGCGAATTCACAGACACCGCAGAATGCAGACAGCAACAGCATGTCACCACAGAGTAATGCGAATCCACCGATGGCACAGGAGGCAGACAGCATGCCACCGCAGAGCAAAGCGGATATGTCGACGGCGGTGTCACAGGAGACAGCGGTTCAGCAGGAAAATGATCCGACAGATTTTTAAAGTCATTGAATAAATTCAAAAATGCCTGTCAAAAATAAAAACAGAAGATATCGGAAAGCATCTCGATAGATTTGAGATGCTTTTCTTTCTTTTATAGGTGCGCCTTTGTACCTGCAGCCCGAAGCTTATGGGCTGGGAAAAGAATAAGGTTTTTATGAAAAGAGGCGGCAGCGTCTCAGAATGGAGGGACAGGATGAAATACACACGCAATGATTTTAAAAATCAGAACTCGCAGTCAAAGAAAAGCTTTTATGTAGCAGCGTGCGCTGTACTTGCATGCGCTGCTGTGCTGGGAACAGCATATTTTCAGACACAGAAAACCGGAAATACCGGGAACAGCAAGCTCGCAGAGCAGCCGGTGGCAACAACAGCCGGGGAGGCGGCGATCAACAAAAAGTGGGAAGCGGATGCACAGGACATCACAGGGAATGACAGCAAGCAGGCAAGCACCACGATGAATGCAGCAAAGCCAACAACAGCCAAAAACAAAAAGAATGTGGAAGTGAAAGCGAACAAAAAGCAGACCACAGCCAGAAAATCATCCAAAGCGACCATGATGTCAGCGTCACAGCGAACCTTTAATGAGGAAAAGGGATTAAGCTGGCCGGTCAAGGGCGATGTATTGATGAAATTCAGCCAAAGCAACAATATTTATTTTAAGACGTTGGCACAGTATAAAAGCAACCCGGCAATCGAGATATCCGCAGATGAAGGAACTAAGGTTATAGCGTCAGCGGCAGGAACCGTGACGGAGATCAGCAAGGATGACGTCACCGGCACAATGGTTACGACAGATATCGGAAGCAATTATAAGATCACCTACGGTCAGTTGAAAAACATCAAGGTGAAAAAGGGAGATGAGATCAAGGAAGGTCAGCTCCTGGGAAATGTTGCAGCACCGACCAAATATTTCAGCGAGGAAGGAAGCAATCTTTTCTTCCAGGTAAAAGAAAATGACAAGGCAGTGGATCCGCTTCTGCTGTTGAATTAGAACAATAAGAAAGTGAATCCGTGCATATAGTTAAATTAGAGAACAGTATAAGCCGGATTTTAACAAGCATTGCGGTACCCGCACCTTATTTGAAAATAAAGAACACGTTCATTTTGTACTGCGGAGTAATACCTGTGACATTCCTGAATTGTACAGAATCCGGGATGGTCAAACAGACACCTTTATGGTACACTATAAGCATACGTAACATGATAACGCATAAGTATGTTTAGAGACACATGTACTAATACAACAATTGTTGTATAGGGAAAGGTAGGAAAATGCAGTACAAAATCGTAGGAAATACCATGCCGGCGGTGGAAATTTTATTTGATCAGCCGGGAGAATCCATGTATACACAGTCCGGAGGAATGGCATGGATGTCAGATGGTGTCGAGATGGATACCAATACCAGAGGCGGTCTGTTTAAAGGCGTTGGCAGAATGTTTGCGGGGGAATCACTCTTCATGGCAAACTATACCGCAAGCAAGCCGGGAGCAACGATTGCATTTGCCTCTACGGTGGCAGGTGAGGTTATGCCGCTCAATGTCGGTGAGTCCGGTGGAATGATCTGCCAGAAGGGAGCATTTCTCTGCGCAGAGCCAACGGTCAACTTAAACGTTACACTGACCAAGAAGTTTTCTTCCGGTCTTTTCGGTGGTGAGGGATTTATTCTCGAGGAGATCAGTGGAGAGGGAATGGCATTTCTGGAGATCGATGGCGATAAGGTCATCAAGGATCTGGCACCGGGCGAGGTTCTCAAGGTTGATACCGGAAATGTCGTTGCATTTCAGAAGGGAATGGCATACGAGATCGAGATGGTCAAGGGGCTGAAGAATATCTTCCTTGGCGGTGAGGGTTTATTCCTTACCAAGCTCACCGGTCCGGGACGCGTCATTCTGCAGACACAGAACTTTGCCGAATTTGCCGGACGAATCGCCAAAATGATTCCCAGTAAAGGCTGATCGTGGCAGTGTGATCGGTAATGTCGTAGATGGCGTGGCGGACTCTATGGATATTTTTGATCTGTTCTCATGAGAGCGGACATTTCGAAATAGATAAGCCGGTCTGCAACTTTGAACGCACAGATGAAAGCGCAGGCATAGCCGGATCAGCAGAATGAATTGGAATAGCTTGACACAGCAAAGATAGTTTTGTTATTTTTGCTGTGTCTTTTCCTTTTGGTAATACAACAAGAGAAAAGAGGATGACAATGAAAATAAACCGTGAACATATAAAAAAGACCTTTCAGGAATATACCGACCGTTATGACAGTACAAATCCGAAAATCAAATTAAAGATCGATCATACCTACCGCGTTGCCAATCTGTGTGAGCAGATTGCGCAGTCTCTGGAGCTTTCGGCGGCAGAGGTTGACCTTGCGTGGCTTAGCGGGATGCTGCATGACGTCGGAAGATTCGAGCAGTTGCGCCGGTACAATACATTTTCGGATGCGCAGTCCATTGATCATGCAAGGTTTGCGGTGGAGCTGCTTTATGACGATGGATTGATCGCGGATTATGTGCCGGAGATATCGACGACAGAATTAGTTGCTGACGCGAGGACGTGGCGGTCGATGGGGGGAGCGAATGAGTCCCCCACTGCCCAGAGTGAGGATATACCGTTATCCGATATATTGCAGACGCTTCGCATAGCCATTGGGGAACACAGTGCGTACCGGATTCAGAAGGGACTGGATGAACGGACACGGATGTTTTGCCAAATTCTGCGGGATGCGGACAAGGTCGACATTTTCCGGGTGATCTGCGATACGCCAATGGAGGAAGTGTATGGCTTTCAGACCAAAGACATTCTCCGTTCGGCAATCACGCCGGAAGTTATGCAGGCATTTTACGAGCATCATGCCGTGCTTCGCAAGCTGAAAAAATGTCCCGCAGATTACATCGTAGCGCACGGGTCACTGACATTTGAACTCGTTTATCCGGAAAGCCTGCGGATTGCAAAAGAGCAGGGATATTTAAAGCAAATGATGTCATTTCAGTCCGAAAATCCGGACACAGCGGAGATATTCGAGGATTTGCGGAAGGATCTGAACGGTTATCTGGAAGAAAGATCGTAGATCGAAAGCGTCATTTTACAGGCGCAAAGAAAAATAGAAGTTACAATTTTATTCACGCGAAGACAAAGAGAGGATAGAAAAATAAATTTGTTCCATCCGAGCGCATCCGCAGGGGATTTGACTTCAGAGCAGGAAGGGAAAGTGTAAAATGCCCTTGTTATTATTGGGGCAGTAATTTATAATGAAAGAAGGGTGCATGCCGGTACGACGAATCATTCGTAAACAACAATAAATGAAGAATCTAATTTGTTGTGTCAGGGGGCATGCTGATTATTGCACAGAAAGAGAGGAAGACACAGATGAATCAGGAAAAGGTTATTGTTATTGACTTCGGTGGTCAATATAACCAACTGGTGGCAAGACGTGTGCGCGAGTGCAACGTTTATTGCGAAATCTATTCCTATAAAACGGATTTAGAGCAGATCAAGGCAATGAATCCGAAAGGAATCATTCTGACAGGAGGACCGAACAGCTGCTACGAAGCAGATTCTCCAACTTATCAGAAAGAATTATTTGAAATTGGTGTACCGGTTTTAGGACTTTGCTATGGTGCACAGTTAATGATGCATGTGCTCGGCGGAAAGGTTGAGAAAGCACCTGTCCGCGAATATGGTAAAACAGAGGTGTCCGTAAATCAGGACTCTCCGATTTTTCAGGATGTCAGCAAGAACACCATCTGCTGGATGAGTCATTTCGATTATATTTCACAGACAGCACCGGGATTTGAGGTCATTGCGACAACAGCAGATTGTCCGGTAGCGGCAGCACAGAATCTGGATCAGAAGCTTTTCGCAATCCAGTTCCATCCGGAGGTACTTCATACAAAGGAAGGTACCAAAATGCTTCACAACTTCGTGCGCAACATCTGTGGCTGTGCCGGCACATGGAGAATGGACTCCTTCGTAGAGCATTCGATTCAGGAGATCCGCGAGAAGGTTGGCGATGGAAAAGTGCTTTGCGCTCTTTCCGGCGGTGTCGACTCTTCTGTTGCAGCCGTTATGCTTTCCAAGGCAATCGGCAGCCAGCTCACATGTGTATTTGTTGATCACGGTCTGCTCAGAAAGGACGAGGGCGACGAGGTCGAGGAAGTATTCGGACCGAACGGTCCATACGAGCTGAACTTCATTCGCGTCAATGCGCAGGAGCGTTACTATAAGAAGCTTGCCGGTGTTACCGAGCCGGAGGCAAAGCGAAAGATTATCGGCGAAGAGTTCATCCGCGTATTCGAGGAAGAGGCGAAAAAGATTGGTGCCGTTGACTTCCTTGTTCAGGGAACCATTTATCCGGATGTTGTTGAGAGTGGTCTCGGCGGTGAGTCAGCAGTCATCAAATCCCACCACAATGTTGGAGGACTGCCTGACTATGTAGATTTCAAAGAGATTATTGAGCCGCTTCGCAACCTCTTCAAGGACGAGGTTCGTAAGGCTGGTCTCGAAATGGGTATTCCTGAGAAGCTCGTTTTCCGTCAGCCATTCCCTGGTCCGGGACTTGGCATTCGTATCATCGGCGAAGTAACCGGCGAGAAAGTCAAGATCGTTCAGGATTCCGATGCGATTTACCGCGAGGAAGTGGACAAGGCTGCGAAAGAGTATGAGCAGCAGAACGGCGAAGCACCGGCATGGATGCCGAACCAGTATTTCGCTGCACTCACAAACATGCGCTCCGTGGGCGTTATGGGCGATGAGCGTACCTACGATTATGCCGTGGCACTGCGTGCCGTGAACACGATCGATTTCATGACCGCTGAGGCGGCGCAGATCCCATTTGAGGTGCTGCAGAAGGTGATGAGCAGGATCATCAACGAGGTGAAGGGGGTCAATCGAGTATTCTATGATCTGACCAGCAAGCCACCGGGGACGATAGAGTTTGAATAAATCGAGTTGCTTAAAAAAGCCAGTGTTTATGCGGGTTTCAGCGATTTCGATTAGTCTTTTGATAACAAATTGATAACAGTCATAGCAAGTGCCATTATTCTTGTTATCCAGTGGTTTATGGGTAACGGAACAATTAACAGGTGGCTTGCAGACTAAAGTTCGGAGCTTGGCTCTGAACAAATTCCATATTATAAACTAAGCCCTTAGCTGTGGTTAATAACCATAGTTAAGGGCTTTTTTGTCGTTGCCAAAGCATCTGTAGGGAGCTGCCAGTGGCAGGTCCTGTAGGTGCTTATTTATCTTTCAAGTGGTCTTTGAATGCTTCCACGAGAGCGTCACTTAATTCCTGTGATGGAACTTTTGCCCAACGCTGTGTGGTGTCGAACTCTGGATAATGGTAACGCCAGTTATCGTATTCTTCTCTGTTGATTTCTTCGGAAGATAGCTTGTCTGCCTGTTCTTTCCAAGCATACAGCATTTTGAGGAGTTCATATGCTTCTCTGCCTTTGTCCTTGTTGACCTTTAAGCATACCTCTCCGTCTGCTTCACTGACAGTAAGACCGTAAATATCTTCAAGGGTAAACAGAGTGTGCATAAGACCGATATAGCTGTCTATGTCAGGAACATCAAGAGCCTGTGGAGAAACATCAAGCACCTGTGCCAATGCATTTGTAAGGTCTGCTTTCGGTTTGCGTGTACCAGTTTCGTACTGTGCCAAACGCACATCAGCACTCTTTTCTGGAAAACCGATTGCTGTACCGAGATACTTTTGTGTCATACCACGCATTAGTCTGAAAAAATGTATTCTTTCGCTGATAGCCATAATGATACGCTCCTTTTATATTTAGTGAAATAAGTATAGCAGAAATGTTTAGTGGAAGTCAAGAAAAACCGAAACAAAAATGTTTAATATTTTCTTTGCAACCACTTGACAATAGCAAATATGTTTAGTAAAATAAATTACGAATTAAACAAATATGCTTAATGCGACAACTGAATGACCGTCCGAAAAGCCAAACCGCCAAGACCTCGTCGGAGCAAGTTCCGTATCGTTCGCTTGTGTGCAAGCACAAAAGCTCATTCGCTGCACTGCTCCTCCTCTTCCCCAAAAGTCTCCGACTTTTCGGGAACCCCTATACGAGCGAGCGCCTGATGTACTGCGGTGCATTGGGACAGCACAGCGCCTGCCGACAAGCAGGAGTGCCTGTTGGAACTTTAACACGGAGAAAGCGGCAAGCAAAAAATTATTTTAAGAAAGGAAGAAAAAGGATATGGAAAACAGATTTATCCGAGCCGAAGATGTGGCTCAGGAACTAAACGTATCAAAACCTTATGCATATAAACTCATCAGACAATTAAATGAGGAATTGAAAGCAAAGGGCTTTATTACGATTGCAGGGCGTGTAAATCGCCAGTATTTTTACGAAAGGCTCTACGGAGCAGGAAAGGGGGAAATGTAAATGCCGGTATTTAAGAATGAAGATAACGGTACTTGGTATGTGATGGCAAGGTATGTGAACTGGAAAGGGGAACGCAAGCAGAAATGCAAGCGTGGCTTTGCTACCAAACGAGAAGCACAGGAATGGGAAAGAATGTTCAAATTGCAGACTTCTTCAGACCTTGATATGAGTTTTGAAGCCTTTACGGAGCTTTATATCAATGATGTGAAGAACCGTTTGAAGGAAAACACGTGGCTTACCAAAGAGCATATCATACGCACAAAGATACTTCCGTATTTCGGGAAACTGAAAATCAGCGAGATTTCCACAAAGGAGATTATTACTTGGCAGAATGAAATGCTTGCCTATCGTGATGAGAAGAAAAAGCCTTATTCACAGACGTATCTGAAAACGCTGCACAATCAGTTGTCCGCCATTTTCAATCACGCTGTCCGCTACTATGAACTGCGTTCCAATCCTGCGGCAAAGGTGGGAAATATGGGACGTGAGGAACACAAGGAAATGCTGTTCTGGACAAAGGAAGAATACAAGAAATTCTCTTTTGAGATGATGGACAAGCCTGTTTCCTTTTATGCGTTTGAAATGCTTTACTGGTGCGGTATCCGAGAGGGCGAGCTGTTAGCTTTGACTCCGGCAGATTTCAACTTTGATAAGGAAACAGTCACAATCAATAAATCCTATCAGCGTTTGAAAGGGCAGGATGTGATTACTTCTCCGAAAACGAAAAAGAGCAACCGCACGATTAAAATGCCGAAGTTTCTGTGTGAGGAAATGAAAGAATATCTCGGTATGCTTTACGGATTGAAGAAGAAAGACCGTATCTTTACGGTGACGAAAAGCTATCTTCATCACGAGATGGACAGAGGGGCAAAGGCGGCAGGCGTGAAGCGTATCCGCATTCACGATCTCCGTCACAGCCACATTTCACTCTTGATTGATATGGGCTTTTCTGCGGTGGCGATTGCTGACCGAGTTGGTCACGAAAGTATTGATATTACTTATCAGTACGCACACCTCTTTCCGTCAAAGCAGATTGAGATGGCAGAAAAATTAGATGATTTAGGGAAAGGAGATTTTGAAAATGTCAGCTAAGAACAGAGATAACAAAAATCGTTGGAGGAATATCACAGTAGGGTTTCGAGTATCGCCCGAAGAAAACGAACTCATTAACAGAGCTGTAGCTCTATCAGGATTGCCAAAACAGGAGTATTGTTACCGCCGTTGCTTAAATCAGGATGTGGTGGTACAGGGCAATCCGAGAGTGTATAAGGCGTTGAAAACGGAATTTGCCACAGTCCTTGCGGAACTGAAAAGGATTGAAGCAGGAAAAGGTGTGGATGATGAACTGCTGAGTGTAATAGAACTGATTTCCATTATTCTCGGCGGTTTGAAAGGAGAGGATGCGAATGGAGAATAAAAAAGAAATGACTATTCCAAATGTATCTGCGGCAACAGATGCGGAACAGTCACTTTCCAAATGTACTGACAATAGTATAGTCAATCAGGATACGGATTTCAAGGGGTACGAGCAATCTTTTGAAGAAATGCAAAGGGAAATACTCAGACAGTTAGACCCTTCCTATCTGAAAACAGTATCAATGACAACGCTGTATGATACGGTGTTTGAGGTTCAGACACCACTTATCGACGGTCTGCTCCAAAGGGGAACTTACCTTTTCGTAGGTTCCCCGAAAGTGGGAAAGAGCTTTATGATGGCACAGCTTGCCTATCATATCAGCACAGGCACACCGCTTTGGGAGTATAAGGTGCGTAAGGCAACGGTGCTTTATTTTGCCCTTGAAGATGATTACCCACGTTTGCAGAAGCGATTGTTTCAGATGTTCGGTGCAAAGGAGACAGGCAATCTGTATTTCGCAACGGAATGTAAAACGGTCAATGGCGGACTGGAAGAACAGATAAGAGGGTTTATGAGGGAACACCCAGACACAGGCTTGATTATCATAGACACCTTAAAGCGTGTGCGTGAAGCAGGCGGAGCAGATTACAGCTACGCAAGTGATTATGATGTTGTGGCAAGGCTGAAAGCGTTGGCAGACAGTTACAAGGTTTCAATGCTTATTGTTCATCATACACGCAAACAAAAATCGGAAGATATATTCGATATGATTTCAGGCACGAATGGTCTGATGGGTGCGGCAGACGGTGCATTTGTTCTCAGTAAGGACAAGCGTACTTCCAACAATGCCACACTTGATGTTGCTGGCAGAGACCAGCAGGATATGAAAATCCATCTTGTAAGGGACAGCGAGCGATTGGTGTGGAACTTTGCAAAATCGGAAACGGAGATGTGGAAAGAACCGCCCGAACCTCTGCTTGAGAAGATAGCGGATACGCTCTTTTCGGAAAGTGACAGATGGGAAGGAACTGCTTCGGAACTTTGCGAAAGGCTTGCGGTGGATATAAAGCCGAATGTACTTTCTTTAAGGCTCAGTATCAACGCAAGCAGGCTGTTTCGTGATTACGGTATCCGTTATCAGAACAGCCGCACACACGACGGAAGAAAGGTTTCACTTTGGAAAGAAACCGAGCAGACGGCGTGACAAACGGTGTCAAAGGTGTCAATGTTTTTGAGAGCAGCACGCTGTGAAAAACATTGTCACCATCGTCACACTTTGACACCGGATAAAGTTTAGGGGAGTGTGCAGAGAGTGCCTTTTCAAAGGCGGCTCTTTGGTCTCGCCTGCTGGCTCGGTCGGTTCGCAGGCGTGTGTGCCACCGGCACACGCTCACCCCTCGGAGAGCCTTCGGAGAACGCAAAACCTGTTTACAGGTCGCATTTTTGATGGGTGTACCCGTCAAAAGTGCTTTTGCGTTACTTTTGACAAAAGTAACAAAACCTGAGAATGTTGAAATTTACAGATGGGAGATGAAAAAATGCAGAGAACGATAAGTGCAATGGTCGGTAAAGGCTCGGTCAATCACAATAGCCGAAAGTTCCGAGCAGAAAATGTAGACGGAACTCGTACTCATCTCAATATCGACTACTGCAATGAAAATATAAAGACAGTTTATCACGAATTGTTTGATGAAGCATTGGAAAGATACAATGCCAAGCAGATAAGGTCAGACCGAAAGATAAAAGATTATTATGAAAAAATCCGAAGTTCCAAGCAGGAAAAACCGTTCCACGAAATCATTTTACAGGTGGGCGGTAAGGGAAATATGAACGCCGATACGGAAAACGGAGAACTGGCAAAGCAGATTTTAGATGAATACTATCAGGGTTTTCAGGAGCGAAATCCACAGCTTCGGGTGTTCTCGGCTCATCTGCATATGGATGAAGCTACACCACATCTGCACATAGATTTTGTACCTTTTACCACAGGCAGCAAGCGTGGACTTGATACAAGAGTGTCACTAAAGCAGGCTCTTGCAACGCAAGGTTTTAAGGGCGGCAGTCGTGGCGATACGGAGTGGTCGCAATGGATACAGTCCGAAAAAGAACAGCTTGCGGCGGTGATGGAACGTTATGGGATTGAGTGGGAACATTTAGGCACACACGAAAAACATCTTTCTGTTTTGGATTATAAAAAGCAGGAAAGAGAAAAAGAAGTGGCGGCATTAGGTGCGAAAATCGAGCAGAAACAGATTGAATTTGATGTGTTGTCGGAACGAGTATTGAACTATGATAAGGCAAAAGACGAGCTGTCAAATCTTGAAATAGAGCTTGATACTGCACCGAAATATCAGTTGCCAGAACCAGAGAAATTTATGACTGCAAAGGCATATAAAACCAAAATGGCAGAGCCGGTTGTAAGGAAATTGAAGCAACTTGTCAAAACGGTGCTTGCCCGCTGCTTTGAGGGGTGGGACAACTATCATAGGCTGAATACAGCGAATGCACAGTTATACCGCACCAATCAGCGTTTGGAGAAAGTCAATGAAAGATTGACCGAAGAAAACAAAATCCTAAAAGCAGAAAATAAAGATTACAGCCTGCTCCGTAAGGTTTTTGGTCGCAAACAGATAGATGATTTGTTGGAGCAGGCAAGAACAGTTAAAGGTCGCAAGCGTGATAATACACGATCACGATAGACAAAAATCACAGGAGGAAAAGGAAAATGACAAAGACAATTTTTGAAGAAATGGGCGGAACTTATAGACAGGTGGGTGATTATTTATTGCCGAACATCACAGTACCAGCCGAAGAAGAAATAGAGCCGATTGGTTTATGGGGGAAACGACATGCAAGGCATTTAAAGGAACACTATAAAGTGTTATATATGAACCTGCTGACAAGCGGAAAGCTGCATAGTTATCTTGCAGAAGTCGATAAGCAAGCAGAGGATATGTTTCTTCGACTGGTAAAGGAATATGCCGACAGACAAGATGTGACGGAACAATTAAAGAAAGATAATCCCTACGAATGGATTGGAAGAATGAATAATATTCAGGCTTGTGTGAGGGAAGTTGTAGGAACGGAGTTGATTTACACATAAGCGTTTTACGGTATGGTGCTCCTGCGTTTGCTGGAGTGCTGTGGTTGTGGTTGTAAAGAGGTTGTGAAAGATTGAATTTCGTAATGGTTGGATGTATAATTAGGAAGTGAAAATTTTAATTTGCACTTCCATAAGGTGAAATGTATTGACACAAAAAATACAGTATGATAGT